>Ga0065721_10052820_pt1 | contig 11088 bp, 11 predicted proteins | sample Mesricmetagenome_FD_59108 | JGI IMG/M metagenome (GOLD analysis project Ga0065721, IMG submission 59108) | Mesophilic microbial community from rice straw/compost enrichment Sample: eDNA_1 v2 (version 2) | ecosystem: Engineered > Solid waste > Grass > Composting > Bioreactor | place: USA: Davis...
GCCCCCGCCACTGGCCGGGGCGCCGCCGGCCTGCGGCCCGGCCGCCACCGCCGCCGCCCGCGCGCCGGGGAAGGACAGCGCTGTGGCTGCCAGGAACAGGCCCGCCGCCGCGGCTGTAGCGCGGTACGTCCGGAATCGTTTCGTGCTCATTCTCTTCTCCACGACCGTTAAGACCACGCGGGGGCGCGGCGCCTTCAAACCGCTTCTCCGCCACCCCCGGGGGCTTTTCGCGGTCCGAAACGGTTCAATCGAGCGAAAAACAGGCCATTCCGCCTGAAATCCGTCTCCTCTTCTTGCTATACGGAGAGAAATCGTAGTATAATCCCCGCGAGGAATCCGGGCACAACCTGACGTCCCACCATGCAGATTTCCCCTTTGAAATCCGGGACGCGCAGGGTTGTGGCGGCGTTTCAACGGAGAAGACCGTGCGATCAGCATTAGCGGCGACCCATATCCTCCCCCATTCATTCGCCCTTATCCATCATCACGCTGCCGCACTCTCACGGTTTACGCCCCTCCGACCGACGACGCACTCCCTGCCACTCTCCTGAAACTCTCGGCGAAACGCGCGCAAGACGCCCTTAATGGCCCGGATACTTACAGCCCACGACGACAGCGAGGATGAAGTGGCGTGATCACGGTTAATATGATTACCGGCATGCAAAGCCGGCCCTGCCCCCCACGGTACTCGGATATGACCGACCGAGAGATCGTGGCCCGGGCGCAGCGTGGTGAAACGCAGGCCGCAGAGTTCCTGCTCTATAAGTATCGTAACCTCGTCAAAACGAAGGTCAAATCCTACTTTCTGGTTGGCGCCGAGAAAGACGACCTCCTGCAGGTCGGCATGATCGGACTCTGGCAGGCAGTGGTAGACTTCCGATGCGACAAGGCTATCTCCTTCCCGGCGTTCGCCAAGGTGTGCATCCAGCGGCACATCATCACCGCCATCAAAACGGCGACCCGCCAGAAGCAGATGCCCCTGAACACTTCCCTATCCCTGGAATCCCCCTCCGAAGACCCCTCTGCTGACTGGAACCTCTCCGATATCCTCACCTGCGACGAGTCGCTGGACCCCGAGGAGATGGTTCTGCGCTACGAGGACACGCGGCAGTTGCACGACACCCTGCAGCAGGTGCTCTCCGACTTCGAGTGGCGCGTCCTGTCCGGTTACCAGGTCGGCAAGTCCTATCGCGAGATCGCGACGGAGCTGCGCTGCAAGACCAAGTCGGTGGACAACGCACTCGCGCGCATCAAGCGTAAGGTCGCTACGGTGCCGGTCGGTAATGCGGACCTGACCGAGCTGAAGTTCTGAACGAGGACAATGGAAAACGCAGGCTGGCGGGGTACCGGGGTACCGGTACCCCGCCCTGCGTTCCTGGATTTCCCCGACACTGAAACGGGTCCCGCGGGCATCGTACCAATTGATTTTCTCACACGGAAATGTTATACTTGCCGCGTATACCCAGCAGGGTCGCCCGTAGCGGCAGGGGTTGGGAGGTTCTACGGTTCATGGCCGAAGGTGACGCGGCTCAGCGGTTTCAGAGGGCGATCGAACACAGACTGTCAGGCGAATACGACCCGGCCATCGCGTTGTTGCAGTCCATCCTGGCCGAGCAGCCGAACAATGCTGAGGTCTATCACGAACTGGGCTTGATCCATAGCTTCCGCGCCTATATGGATGAAAGCCTTCAGGCGCTGGAACAGGCTGTCCGCCTGGATTCGTCGAATACGAACTACATCCTGAGCCTGGGTAAGACGTACGCCATGTTCGGCGAAGACGAAAAAGCCCGCCGGGCGTTCCAGTACGTCCTCCAGCAGGACCCGTTCAACGACGAAGCGCAGAAGCAGCTCAGCTTCCTGGGATGACACCCGCGCCGCGGCCCCCGGGCCGCCCCGCCAGCGCCGCACTCTTCCTCGCCTTTCTCGCTGCGCTCCCCCTTCTGGTCTTCGGACCGACCTTCGTGCGCGGCGAGGCGTTCCTCCCGGCTGACCTGCTCTCGTATCTCGCTCCGTACCGGGCAAGCCACCCGCCTGCGGAGGATGCGGCCGCCTGGAACGTGCTGCGCTTCGACGGAATCACGCAGTTCTATCCCTGGCGCGTCCAGACAGCCCGCGCCTTCCGCGAAGGGCAGATCCCGCTCCGCAACCCGTACCAGTTCGGCGCCGAAGGGGGAACTCCGCTCCTGGCTAACTCCCAGTCTGCGCCCCTGTACCCGCCGAACGCCCTGTTCTACCTCATGCCGCCGGACCGCGTTTGGTTCGCGTTCGGCCTGAGCGCCGCTCTGCACCTCTTCCTCGCGGCGTCCGGCATGTTCACCCTGCTGCGGGCCCTGGGTCTGGTTCGGGGGGCGTCCGCACTGGGCGCGGCCACCTTCGCTCTGAGCGCCCCGGTCATCACCTGGCTCGCCCTGCCGACCTTCCTCGCGGTCTCCTGCTGGGTACCCTGGCTCCTGTGGTGGGTACACCGGGCGCACCGGCACGCCGGAACGCGCACCGGTCGCCTCGCCGCGGTCGGCGCGGGCGCCTGCGGCGGTCTGATGCTCCTGGCAGGACACCTCCAGATCGCTCTGTATGGCCTGCTAACCGCCCTGATCTTCGGTCTGTACCTGGGCGCGCGGGAGATGCGAGCGCGGCGGGTGCGAGCGCTCCCCTGGGCCGGCGCGGCGGTAGCGGTCGGCGCGCTTGCGCTGATGGTCGCGGCGCCGCAGGTACTGCCCTCCGTGGAGCTGAGCCGTGTTTCTCACCGCGTCGCCGTCCGCTCCATGGAGACGTACCGCGGGAACATGGGCACCGCCCTGCCGCCGCGCAACCTTGTGACGCTGCTCGCCCCCGACTTCTTCGGGCACCCCAACCGGGGCGTCTACTGGAACGACAGCGACCGCGGCGGCAACAACTACGCCGAGTGGGCGCTGTACGTCGGCGTCCTCCCACTGCTGCTGGCCGTCTACGCCGTCGCGCTCCCCTGGAAGACCCCGGCGGCGACGCAGGGCGCTCCCCTGCCTCCGGAGCGGGGCGCCTTTACCCTGCTTGCGCTGCTCGCTCTGCTGCTCGCCATGGGGACGCCGCTCAACCTGCTCCTCTTCTGGCTTGTGCCCGGGTTCGCCTCCACGGGCAACCCGGCGCGCGTCCTGGTGGTCCTCGCGCTCGCGCTGTCAGCGCTGGCCGCTATGGGGGCGCAGGCGCTGACGGGGGGCGCCGCCTTCCCTGCGGCGGCGCGGTCACGAGCGCTGCTGGTGGCGGTGAGCGTGCCGGTGCTGGCGGCGGCCTTCGGAATGGCGCGCGCGGCGGCGTTCGCACCGGTCGCGCTTCCGCCGGGGACGCCGTTTGCCGCCGCACTGGAGCAGGCGGCGCCTGGCCTGATGGTCGCGGGGGTCTGGCTAGCGCTGGCCGTGACCGCGCTCGCCCTGCTGCCGCGCCTGACCTCCGGGGCCGTCGGCGCGGGACGCGGACCGCTGGCACGTGCGGCGCTTGTGGCGCTTGCGGTTGCCGACCTGGGGTTCTGGGGAGCGGGGTATAACCCGTCCGTAGCGCCGGAGAAGGTCTACCCGGTCACGCCGGGGATCGCCTTCCTCCAGCAGAACGGCGGCAACGCCCTGATCGCCGCCATCAACCGGAGCTGGGCCCTGGGACAGACGCCGCCCCGGAACGCTGTCCTCCCCCCCAACGGGTTGACCGTCTACGGCCTGCACGACGTGGGCGGTTACGACTCCCTGTTCCCGGCACAGGCGAAGGAGCGGGTAAAGGAGGCAGGCAGCGGCGAAGACCCATCCCCGCCCGCCAACGGCAACATAGTGTTCGTTAAGGACGTGCCGACAGCGGTGAACCTGGGCGCGCGCTACATCGCCCTCGCGCCCGAAGCCGCGCAGGGGCTTGCCCTGCCACCGGACGCTCCCCTGGCCGTGGCGTACTCGGGCGACGATCTGGTCATCCTGGAGAATCGGACCGGGCGGGACTTCGTCCCTGCCCCGGTGGAGGCGCCCGCCTCGTTCCGCGTGGGCCTCTTCCTGAGCGGCTGCGCTCTGGCGGTGTTTGTCGGGGCGGTGGTGGCGGCGGCCCGGAAGCGCCCGCGCCCTTAGACCTCAGTCCCGCCCGAAGGCCGGGGGGCGTGCCCCATACTCGTAGTGGCCGCGGATGGCGGAGCGCGCCTCCGCGAGGGTGGAACACAGGCAGAAGAGGCGCTCCAAACGCGTGACCTGGAGCATCCGGAGGATGGCCGGTTCGCAGCCGACCAGATACAGAATCCCTTCCACCGGACGGAGCCGCCGGACGGCGCTCAGCAGCGCTCCGTAGCCGCAGGAGTCCATGTAGCAGACGCCGGTGAGATCCACAATCGCGTGCCGGCATCCGGCGTCGGCCGCTTCATGCAGCGACCGCTTGAGTGACGGGGCGGTCGCCAGGTCAACAGCGCCGGTGACCTGTACAAGGCACACCTCGCCGTAGTTTTCGGACCGGATCTCCGCGATCCCGTCGTCTCCTTTATCTACGTACATGCTGCCGGCCTCTCCCAAAAACACTGACATTATAACATCAGTGTGGCCGGGTTCTTACAGAAGACCGTATGCCTCCAGCGTGGCGCCGTAAATCGCGCGGGCCCGCTCCGAGCAGAGGTAGAGGGTAGCCTCCGCGATGTCGTCGGGGCGCACCCACTTCTCGGCGTCCTTATCGCCCATCGCCCGCCGGTTCGCTCCGGTGTCGATTGTGGTAGCGGCGATCAGGTTCACGTGAATGCCCTCCGCCCGCACCTCCGCGGACAGCGCCCTCGTCCATGCCTCCAGCGCCGCCTTCGACGCCGCGTACGCGCCGAGTTTCGCCCCGGGCGCGCCCGCTGCCCGGGAGCCCAGGCCTACAATCCAGCCGCCGCCGCGTCGCCGCAGGGGTTCCAGCATGGCGCGGTACGCGAAGAACGCCGAGCGGACGTTCAGCGTCCACATCCGCTCAAAGAGTTCGGGCGCGTCGTCGGCGTGCGTAGCGGCCATGCCAAACCCACCTACCAGATGAATCAGCGTATCCGGCGGCGCGTCAAAGGCCGATTCCGCCGTAGCGACCATCTGCGACGCCCCCGCCTCCGTGGCGATGTCCGCCGCTACGGTCGCCAGGCGCGTCCCCTCCGCCCCCTCGTCCGCGGCTCGCTTGCGCAGCGCCGCCAGCGTCTCCTCCCGGTGGTCCAGCGCCAGCACCCGCGCGCCCGTCGCCAGCCAGCGCAGGGTCACGGTCTGCCCGACACCACCCGCGCCCCCGGTGATGATGACCACCCGATCGGCAAAGGAAGCCTCTTCGGCCATTCCCGCCCCCCTTTTCTCCGTCAACGGAACCGGTAGTATAGAACCGCAGCGTCAAACCCCGCGGACACCAGGAAGTGCAACACGAAGCAGGGAAGGAAGGAGCGGTAGCGCAGAGCCAGCCACCCCATGAAAATCCCCCCCGGCAGGGAAGACAGCATCTCCAGCCCGGGCTTCTTCAGGTGGAGCGCCATGAAGAACAGCGCCTGCACCCCCACCGCCGCCCAGACCGGCATGATACGCTTCATCCCATTCAGCAGGAACCCGCGGTGGTACCACTCCCAGCCGAACATGTAGAACGCCATCACGACCTCGTGGGCGATCAGGCTCTCCCAGTGGAGGTAGCCACCGGTGTAGGTCCGCCCATCCCACGACACGCCGCGCAGAAGGCCCGAGTTCAGGAACCAGCGGGTGTAGTAGTCCTGCGGCCCCTGCATGGGCGCCACGAAGATCAGGACCGGCACAAAGAGGGCGAACAGAATCAGGGCGACCAGGGTCCCCTTCTTCGCGTCCCCCACGACCATGCCGACCTCCGCAGGCTCGCGGCGCAGGAACAGCATGGTGACTGTGAGCGGCAGCCAGAAGACCATCGCCAGGTTGACCAGATTGTACTCGTAGAACCCCATGCCCGGAGGCTTGTGGTTCTTCCAGAGCAGGAAGACCGTAATAAAGATGCCGAGGAGGAGAGCAGTAATGCCCAGGGTGCGATCGCTGACGCCGTCTGCGGAGGCGCCGCCCCCACCGTCGGGGACGGCCGCTGCCCGCGCGGCCCGGGCCACGAGCGACGGCTTACCCGCTCTGTTGCTGCGCTGCTGCCGCTGCTGCTGCTTCGCCAAGAACGTCCTTCGCCTCCCGCCGAAGTCGGGCGCGCACCTGCGCCGCCGTCGCCCGAAGCCGCCCGGTGTCCACCATCAGGCACCGCCCCTGCTCGTACAGCACGCGCCCGTTCACCAGGGTCAGCGCCACGTCGGAGGCCCGGGCGGCATACACCAGCGCCCCCAGCACGTTATCCTCCGCCGCCGGCGCGATGTGCAGCCCGTCGAGCCGGACCACGCACAGGTCCGCGCGCTTCCCGCGCGCCAGTGACCCGATCCGGTCGTCCAGCCCCAGCGCCTTCGCCCCGCCCAGCGTCGCCATATGCAGGACATCGCGCGCCGTGAGCGCCCGCGCATCCTGCTCGCGCGCCCGCGCAAAGAGCAGTGCGGCCCGCATCTCCTCGAACATATCGCCCGCGTTGTTGGAGACCACCGAGTCGGTCCCCAGTCCCACCGTGACACCCTTGGCGCGCAGCATCTTCACCGGGGCGATGCCCGCGCCGAGCTTTGCGTTGGACTTGGGGCAGTGCGCCACGGCTACCTGCTTCTCTGCGAGCAGTTCGGCGTCCGCCTCGTCCGTCTGGACACAGTGAACAGCCAGCGTCGGCGCGTCGAACGCCCCCGAGTCGGCCAGGTAGCGCACGGGCGAGACACCGGGGGTATCCCAGCGGATGGCGCGGCGGGTGAACATCTCGGCAAAGGGGCCGGTCCCGTGGCGGACCAGATCCGACTCCGCAGGCGATTCCGCCGCGTGGATGGTCTGGCGCAGGCCGCGCTCTGCGGCGAACGCCGAGAGCAGCGGCAGCAGTTCCCGGTTGACTGTGTACGGCGCGTGCGGTGAGATACCCACAGCGAGGCGCTCGTCCACCCGGTCCCGCTCGATCTGGTCCCGCATCGCGGTGACCTTGGTCCGCAGCAGCGAGACGACGCTCTCATTGACGGTTTCCCGGTCGATGCCGAAGACCTCGCGGAAGACCACTCCGCGCTGTCCGGTCACCATCAGGGCAGTAAGCGCCGCGCCCGCATCGGCGGCGTCGCCGATGGTCGTGATGCCTGCGGCCAGCATCTCCGCCGCGCCCAGCGTGGCCGACGCTACCCAGTCGTCCCACGACAGGCGCGTCTTCAGCGCAGTGAGGGAGCGCACCCAGGGGAAGAAGGGCATATCTTCCAGGATGCCGCGCAGGAGGGTGTACTCCACATGGGCGTGGACATTGACAAAGCCGGGGAGGATGGCGGAGAGCCCGAGGTCTACTCCGGGCTCACGGCCGACCTGCTTGCCGACCTGCACAATCTCGCCGTCCTCGATCACGACCTCGCCGTTCTCGATCGGCGGCATGTCCACGGGCACTACCCAGCGGGCACGCAGTCGAACGGGTCCGGGCGTGTGGCGGACCGTGTCCGCTAAAGACACGGGTCCTGATCCCCGGCCGATCCGGTCATACTGACCGCCCACGCCTCCTGGTACTGCTGGTGCGTCAGCAGCTTCGCGTGCCCGTCCGCGAAGAGCGTGATGTAGCGCAGGCCGCTGCGCCCCAGCGAGAACGGACTGCCGTGCCAGGAGCCGTTTCCGTCGAACAGGACATTGATCCCGGCGACCCCGACCTCGGTTCCGTCGAAGCCGATCGCCGTGACGGAGTCGAGGTTGATCTGCCGAAAGCCGATCTCGGTCCGGTACAGATAAGAGGAGCCGTAGCGCTCGAACATGGTCGGCCGGGCGTCCATGGGGCAGGGTTCGCCGCCGCAGGAGTAGTTGTTGTCCAGCACATCGAAGCCGTTGTCACTGGTGCATTGCCAGAGATTATTGCTCTTGATGTACGGGTCGAGCGCCCCGGGGGTCAGATCCGGGGGCGTGGTTCCCGGCGGATAGGTCTGCCCCTCGGAGACCAGCACCGAGTTCGGGTGCAGGAAAGGCATGACGAGCAGTTTCGCCTGGCAGGCGGGGCGCGATGCCCAGATTTCCGGCACGTAGGCATCGGACGAGTCCTTGGCATACGGGAATGTGCCATCGTAATCGTCCGCGTACATCCGGATCGCGACCCCGATCTGGCGCAGGTTGCTCTGACAGGTTGCGGCGCGCGCCTTGGCGCGCGCCGAAGCAAACACGGGGAAGATAATCGCGGTGAGCACCGCGATGATGGCGATGACCACGAGCAGTTCGATCAAGGTGAAGGCCCGAAAGCCTCGGGGCAGTTCACCCGAAATCCGGTTGCGTCGCATCCTCATCGTCACTTTCTTCGCCCCGCGCCCCTTAGCGCAGGAAGCCGTCAGCCTCGTAGTACGGAACTGCGAACTGCTCCGCCAGCGGCGGGAGCGTCACCTTTCCATCGGCCATATTCAGGCCGCGCCGCAGGGCGGCATCTTCCGAAAGCGCGCGCTTCCACCCCTTGTTTGCCAGCGCCAGAACGTAGGGCAGTGTCGCATTGGTCAGCGCGAACGAGGAGGTGTAGGGCACGGCGCCCGGCATATTGGCGACCCCGTAGTGGAGAACACCGTCCACAAAGTACGTGGGGTTCTTGTGCGTCGTCGGGCGCGTCGTTTCGATGCAGCCACCCTGGTCCACCGCCACATCCACCACCACGGAACCCGGCTTCATCTGGCTCACCACGGAGCGCGGCACCAGCACCGGCGCCTTGGCCCCCTTGAGCAGCACCGCGCCCACCAGGAGGTCCGCCTGCTTGGCAGCCTCGCGGATCGCAGCCCGGGTCGAGTAGAGGGTCGACACGTTCTTGGGCATCACATCGTCGAGGTAGCGCAGACGCGGCAGAGAAACGTCGAAGATAGTGACGTTCGCCCCCATGCCAGAGGCGATCTTGGCCGCCTCGGTACCCACAGCGCCCCCGCCCAGGATGACCACGTTCGCCGGTGCAACCCCGGGCACGCCGCCGAGCAGGATGCCGCGGCCGCCCATCGCCTTCTCCAGGTACTTCGCGCCCTCCTGCACCGCCATGCGCCCGGCCACTTCACTCATAGGCGCCAGCAGCGGCAGGGAGCCGTCCGAAAGCTCCACCGTCTCGTATGCGATGCACACGGAGCCGCTTTCGAGGCAGGCGCGCGTCAGCGATTCCGACGCCGCGAAGTGGAAGTAGGTAAAGAGGACCTGGCTGGGGCGCAGACGGGGGTACTCCTCCGCCAGCGGCTCCTTGACCTTGACCACCATCTCCGCCCGGGCATAGACCTCATCGGGCGAGGTGGCGATCTCTGCGCCCGCCTCCCGATAGTCCGCGTCGGAGAAGCCGATACCCGCTCCCGCCTGGGTCTCTACCAGTACCTGATGCCCTGCCGTCGTCAGAGCCTCCACGCCGGCAGGGAGCAGACCGACGCGGTTTTCGTCTTCTTTAATCTCACGGGGGATGCCTACGAGCATAGCCAATTCTACCACGCAGGCTCGACCGCAAACAATAACGAAAAGCGCCCTCTACGGACCGTTCGCAGAGGGCACTTAGCAGGGAAGAGTCAGCTGTACCACACGCTCTCCGGCACCGCTCCTCAGGAGAGCGCGCCCGGCCGCGATCACCCCCTGGATCCGCCGTGGTCCGAAGCCCGGCACCGCCCGCAGGCTGCCATCACGCGCCGCCCGGACCAGCCCCTCCGCCGTGGTCACTCCCAGCGTCTCATAGATACGCCGCGCGGTCACCGGCCCCACCCCCGGCACACGCATCAGATCCGCCGCATAGGGCGGCAGTTCCTGACGCACCAGCTCCGCATACTGCTCCAGACGCCCCGTCGCCGCCATCTCACGAATCTTCGCCTGGAGCTTCTTGCCGATGTGCTGACGGCGGCGAAAGGGCACCTGGGGATCGTACTCCAGGATGTGCCGCGCTTCGGTTCCCAGGCCCATCAGGGCGCGCCCGGCCCGCTCATACGCGGCTGTCCGGAAGGGGTTCTCGTTGCCGCCGGCACGCAGAATAGTGGCGATGTTGAACATCACCGCCGCCATCTCCCGGTTGGTCAAGGTGTCTGCGTTCATCGTGAATATCTCCTCTTATTTACCACTAACTGACTATAAATTATATCATACAGACGTTTGCCTGACCACTTAGGAGGACACGACGTATAATCAACCGTGAACGCAACTCCCCTTTCCCCCGACCGTTTTCGCCGATTCCTGCGCTATGTCGCGCCGCTCCTGGCGTGGATGACGCTCATCTTCTGCATGTCCACCGATGTCGCCTCTTCCGAGCGCACCAAACCGGTGGTGCGAAGTCTGCTTCTGCGCATCGTCCCCTCGGCGGCCCAGTACCTGACTCCCGCCCAGATCGGACTCATCGACTACAACCTGCGCAAGATGGCGCATGTCACGGAGTACGCGATTCTGGCAGCGCTGGCGTATCGCGCCATCCGCCAGGACGACCCACGCTTCCGCAACCGGCACGTCTGGTTACCTTTATTGATAGGCGTCCTGTACGCGGCCAGCGACGAGTACCATCAGAGCTTCTCCCCGTCGCGTGGTGCGAAGGTGGAGGACGTGGTGATCGACTCGACGGGTGTTATCATCGGCGTCTTCCTGTGCCTGTGGCACCGGATGGCGACGATGGAGCGGGAAAGGAAGCGGGCGGACTGAGGGAGGAGGTTCGGGGTAGGGCAGGAGCCTGGAAAACGAAAGCCCCGGCCATAACTATAAAGTTTATGACCGGGGCTTCTCAGGGATTCTGGCACCGTGCTATCTTCCCGGGCAGTTGCCTGCCAAGTATTGTCGCCGCAGCAGCGTTTCACGACCGTGTTCGGGATGGGAACGGGTGGGACCACTGCGCCAAAGGCACCAGAAAGCGTTACATTTAATAGAACTTCAAGGAAGGAAGCAGTAGGTTCGCAAGCATTCGAAAGCGACTCGATCTCGTACCAGCAGAGAGAAGTCGGTATTAGTTATCAAGCCCTCGGTCGATGGGTACCGCTTAGCTGAACACATTGCTGTGCGTACACTTGCGGCCCCTTAGCGGAGTGGTCTACTCCAGACCTTACCCGGTTAACCCGGTGGGAGGTCTTATCTTGGGGTG
>Ga0065721_10052821_pt1 | contig 11088 bp, 11 predicted proteins | sample Mesricmetagenome_FD_59108 | JGI IMG/M metagenome (GOLD analysis project Ga0065721, IMG submission 59108) | Mesophilic microbial community from rice straw/compost enrichment Sample: eDNA_1 v2 (version 2) | ecosystem: Engineered > Solid waste > Grass > Composting > Bioreactor | place: USA: Davis...
CCTAGACAAATCCGCAGGAGACCACAGCGCATATCTTGCCGCAGAGTATCATTACACCAACGGGCCTTTTGAGAGCCCACAGAACTTCAATCGTATTAACCTGTTTGGCAAATTCTCAGGGAAGATTGCCGACGATAAACACTTAAGTATTTCGCTGTCGACGTTCAAGAGCGAATGGGATGCCTCAGGACAAATCCCTGAACGTGCCATCACTCGCGGTCTGATTTCACGATTCGGATCGCTCGATGATACAGAGGGAGGGTTCACGGGAAGAAGTAATGCGAACTTCATCCTGACAAAACTCAACAACGATGGATCCTTCTTCAGAAACCAGTTCTTTATCAATAAATACGACTTCGAGCTGTACTCCAACTTTACCTTCCTGCTTAACGATCCGGTCAACGGCGATGGAATCAAACAGAAAGAGAGTAGGGTGATCTACGGCTACAATTCATCTTACAACAAAGACCTGGCAGTTGCAGGCCGGGAGCTTCAGTCGGAGTTTGGTTTGGCGATCCGCTACGACGACATCTCAAACAGCGAGTTATCTCACGTCGCGAAACGGTATATGTTTCTTGAGTCAATGTCGTCGGGAGACATTGACCAGATTCAAGCAAGCGTCTATGCCGACTTTCGGTACGATCTTTCTCCCCGTTTGATCGCGAATGCAGGTGTCAGACTGGATGCCTTCTCATTTCAGTATGCCGACAGACTTGCCAGTGCATATGATCGTCAAACACAGACTGCCCGGGTGGTCAGTCCGAAGTTGAATCTATTTTACAATGCAAATCAAAACCTTCAGGTCTACATCAAGTCTGGATATGGGTTCCACTCCAACGACGCACGCGTTGTTATTGCTCAGCAGGGGCGAAACATCCTTCCCAAAGCGTTCGGAACCGACTTAGGTATCTTTGCAAAACCCCTTCGAAACTTGTTTGCCAATTTCGCTGTCTGGCAACTTAACCTTGAAGATGAGTTTGTCTACGTCGGCGACGAAGCCGTTGTCGAATCCGGCGGCGAAACGCAGCGGTATGGGGTTGACCTCTCCCTGCGGTATCAGGCGCTGCCGTGGCTCTTTGTCGACTTTGATGGGAACTACGCTCATGGCCGAAGTGTCGGTGATCCCGAAGGCGAGAACTATATCCCACTTGCTCCCAGGTTTAGCAGTGTAGCAGGCCTCACAGCTACTTCGAAAAACGGCATCAAGGGAAGCTTGCGTTATCGTTGGGTCGGTGATCGCCCAGCCAACGAAGACAATTCTGTGGTGGCAAAAGGATATTTTTTGCTGGATGCAGCACTGACGTACAGCGTTAAGAACATGGAATTCAGTCTTTCGGCTGCCAACCTCCTGAATATAGACTGGAACGAGGCCCAGTTCGACACGGAAACGTTCATCCCTGGTGATTCGCAAAGCATCTCGGAGTTGACATTCACACCCGGCGATCCCTTCTTCCTTAAAGCAGCCATCCAATTCTCCTTTTAGAATCTCCGGCAACGGAATGATCCCTTCTAACCCTTAGGGGTCTGAAAATTTTGTTAGGGAAACCAGACAACCTCCAAATTTCAATTGCCCGGAGGATGCTTTAAATTTCCAAGTGAAGAAAGTACAAATCCAAAGTACTACAACGTCTAGGCTATGCGCGTATTACAGACATCTTCACAGATTGATGACTATCGCATCCGAAAGCTGTTGCTTTGTTTGCCAGGATATGCAGTCAGGATACTGTTCGATCGGTATTATCGCCTGCTTGTCGACATGTCTTTCGCACTTACGAACGACTCCGAAGCGTCGCGCGACATTGCACTCGATGTTTTCTTCCAACTTTGGATGGAGGCACGAACCGTTGCCAGAGAACGTGAGCAGACGGTGGAGCATTACCTTCTCAAACTCATGAGAAGTAAGTCAAGAGGACACCTCCGTCGTAAGAATCTGCTACACGAAAGTGTGCCCGAGGAACGGAAGACCGAAGTACTGCTATTCCTCGCATACCTTCCGCGAAGGGCGCGCAGAGAGGTTATGACAAGACTGGGCTGGCAAAAAGAAAGTCGAAGCCTTTTATCGAAGCTGCTCGACACCTTGAAATATCTAGTGAAGTGGATTCTAATGATTCGAAAACGGCTATCGGATTACGCAGGCAAAAAGTACTGAAGTCGTATCCTCTATGTGAAGCCTTAACCCGTTCCCGAACTTCTGATTCCAAGGTCAGAAGCGCATTGACCTTGTTCGCGACGTCGCATCAGGTATGCATTCAACCAACGCGCATCGCGCTTCCATTCCGCGAGGCACGTCATATAACTCACCTGGACTCGCGAAGTAAGATGTTCAAGATTCCTTCGCATGTCTTCCAGCTGGGCGCCAAGTATCTTAAGTTCTTCAATCTTCTGCATGTAGAAAAACTGATCCACGCGCTGATGAACAACGAGCTCGGTACGTTCACCAAGCACGTTCACCAGAAGCTGCATCTTGCCGATCAGCTTCGCCAGCTTTTCAGGTTGAGGTATCTTCACGCCATACGGATTCATAGCCAACAAACAGGATCCGGACTTTTCCATTAACCAAATGAAGAAATTACTTTTCGCCGTAGTCTGCGAGTTTCCGGTCCTGAATGTTGCGCTATGGTTGTGTCTGTTAGGTGACACTACGCTTCAAAACTGATAGAATGTATTCCCCTCTTCCTTGGGAGACGGTGAAGTCGGAAAAATTTCTGTTGTAGGTTTATTGACCTACACAAAGTAATTATCCTATATTTAAAGCACAGTATGAGTCAATATCAGCACCACAGCGACAACGAACTAATCGCATTACTGCGAAAGGGTGATGGTATTGCATTTGAAGTTATCTACAGACGATATGTGAAGGAATTGTTTCGTTACGCTGCGCGAAAGATTCAGGTCAAGGAAGACTGTGAGGAAATCGTTCATGATGTATTCGAGTCCCTTTGGAAAAGAAGAGAGCAGTTATCGATCACATCATTACGCCATTATCTCTTCACATCGGTTCGTTATATGATTATTCGGTATTTCAGTCATAGGGATGTAAAGCGAAAATTTGCCGACTACTACCGCTTGTTTGAAGAAATGTACGACACGCAGGAAGACAACCGCCAGCGCGATCCAAAAGTGATTCATTCGGAGTTACTCCATCATATCCAGGGTCTCCCTGATCGCTGCAGGGAAGCTATCCGTCTTCGTTTGACAGAGAATCTGACAAATGGAGAGATCGCGAATCGAATGAACATCAACAAGGGAACGGTCCAACTTTATATTTCGAAGGCCTTCAGTCATCTCAGGGGGTCGTACGGAAAAATTTTTCGCGCAGCGGAATGATGTCACACTTTTCAGAACGATCGGGTCCCATTATATATAAAGAATGCATGACCGTCACCTTGATATAAGACGTTTTCTTAAATTAGGAGTGCCGCTTGTAACCCGGATTGCTCATGGAAAAATCTGATTTCGACCGACTCATGGAGCGATACGTGATGGGACAGGTCTCCGAGCATGAATCCCGGAAGATAGAGGCCTGGCTTGACGCAATAGGTTCGGAGAATCATCCACACTTTGAACTTACTCCTGAAGAGGAAGACCGCATTTTCCAAAAACTCACCGATCGGATGACTACTGTCGAGGAGGTCGCGGCGTTTGTTCCAAAAAGAAGATGGCTTTTCCCTGGTTGGGCGGTACCTGCCGCCGCATGCCTAATGTTGATTGCCGCGCTTTCCCTCTACTTTTATGCAAATCAGACTATCAAGGAACCGACATTGCCAACGGTAAAGAGTGACGTTGAAAAGATCATCCTTGATGATGGTTCTCTTGTTTGGCTGGATGCGACAAGCAAAATTTCGTACTACGAAAGGCCGTTGGAGGGAACGCGGCACGCCCGACTCGAAGGTGATGCATTATTCGAAATTGCAAAGGACGCCAACCATCCGTTCATAGTTGAATGTTCGGGGATCCGGATTCGCGTCGTCGGCACGAGCTTCGCCGTAAAGACAGAACAAGACCAAGTGGAAGTAACTGTACTCACAGGTAGAGTAAACCTTTCAACAGCCACCGATTCGATCGGCCTCGATCTCACAGCAAAGGAAAAAGGAATCTACAAAGGTGATGGCATTCTCAAAAAGTCAAGCGCCGACACCGCCGAGATCGCACTACTTTCTGATAATGAAGAATACGCAATGCACTTTAACAATACTGCTTTGCATGAGGTATTGGAACGACTTGGACGAAAGTTTAACGTCACTGTCCGGACCGACTCCGATAAGATCCGAGACTGCAGGATCACCATCGACCTGACAGATCAGTCCCTCGAGAACTCACTTCGCCTTATCGGCGACGTGTTGGACATTTCCTATACGATCAATAATCGAATTATCAAGATAACAGGCAGCGGATGTAACTCCTAAGCTGTATCAGACTATTGCAGCACAATAGGCAGGCGACGTATTCGCTTTCCCGTAACTGCAAAGAGAGCGTTGGTCAATGCGGGCGCGATGGGCGGAAGTCCCGACTCACCTATTCCTCCCATTGGGTCTTGTCGAGACCCGACAATATGAACTTCAATCTCGGGCATTTCCTTTATTCGCAGACCTGGACTTTTCAGGACTGGCATCCATACCCGTTAAGATCTATCCTCCCAAACCCGAACACTGTTTGCACTTCTGTCTCACCGGCGTTATTCACATTCGGTACGAAGGGGAGACGGCACAAACGTTTAGTAAACCGGTCCTGGTAGGACAGCAGACCAGACCTTTTGAACGGGCGACAGAATCACGCATCCTCAATTTCCAAATTGTCTTTCAACCTGGCGCTATTAAACAATTGCTGGACATCCCTGCAACTGAATTAACCAACAAACATGTGGACGCGGTGTCTGCGTTTGGTCCCGACGTAGATCTTCTGAGAAGGAAACTAGAAGACGCTTCCTCATATGCAGCAATGCTCGCGAGTGCAGAATCCTTTGTTCATGCGATAAAAATGAAAATGCATAAAAGATCACGATCATTAGAGCCTGCTATCAAAATGTTGAAGTCAGGTCTAAATCGAATAGATAACGTTGCAAGTGAGTTATGTCTGAGCACAAAGCAATTCAAACGAGTATTTATTGACGCGGTTGGAGTGAATCCAAAAACCTTTCAAAGAATAATCCGCTTCAATAAAGCCTACAATTTCAGGAATCGATTCCCAAGTACCGATTGGTTGACAATCGCCCTACATTGCGGCTACTACGATTACACCCATTTGGTGAAGGACTACAAAGACCTCACTGGAATGACACCCAATGAATTTCATGCACTTGAACAAAGTTCACCTGAAGGAATTCTCGGGCTAGCACTCGATTTATATAGAAGCCGATTTGATGGAAATGATCAGCTCCTATTTTCACGCTGACCAATCTGATTGCGTCGTTTCCTCCTCCCTCTTAACTTTGCAAAAAAGCATCCGCATGAGAACGACCCCTCTCCTCCTCCTGCTCTTTTGTAGCATTCACGTTTTCGCCCAATCAGATTCCGAGAAGGCGATCGAGGAAATCAAAACGTTCCAGGAAGAACTCAACAGTCAATATAAGGACCCTGCAAAATCACCGCTGAATCACTCGGATTTAGAAAAATTTCAAGGTCACGATTTCTTTCCGATTGACTTGACCTATCGCGTCCATGCCAAGCTAGAAGTCACTGACGGGACACCGTTCTTTGGCATGAAAACCACCACGTCGAGATTGGCCACTGAACGCGTATACGGATATGCGATCTTCTCGCTGGAAGGAAAGGACTTTCGCCTTCCTGTGTATCAATCACAGGACTTGATGCAAACTGAGGAGTATGCTGATTACCTCTTCTTTCCGTTTACTGATGACACAAACGGCAAGGAGACGTACGATGGTGGCAGGTATATCGGCTTGAGAATTCCGAAAGAAGGCGACAGCATCACGATCGATTTCAATCAGGCATATAATCCATACTGCGCATACAGCGCGAGATTCTCCTGCCCCATCGTACCGGCGGAAAATCACATGGATATTCCCGTGAAGGCGGGAGTGAAATATCAGAAATCTCAATGATGCCGCGATGGACACCGCGACAACTCAACGGGGAAAACGTAGCAGTCTGTTGCGCTCTCCCATTGTGTTCGCAGGTCGGGCTGGGCGAAAAAAAGTGATCAGTTGACTCGCTTGGACAAGAGGGTATAACCCATACTCTTACCGCTCTTGTTGAACGACTCACTTTTCACGGTGCCCACTTTAGGCGCGATCCATTCCGTGGTCGAAAGTTGCGTGCTAATCTTCACTCCCATTTGACTTTCGATCAGTGTCTTGCTTGAGATCTTATAGCACTCAAAGGTGCCTGCAGGAGTCGTAATCGATTCCTTCGCCTCCACCTTGCGGTCAGTAATAGTGAGCGTGGTCTTTAGCGGGAACGGCGCGCCAATGGCCGTGATAGTGACAGTTCCGTCGCCCAAGGTTTGCCCTGGAGAGAGCTTCGACGGAATCTCAAGGTTAGTGCCTTCAACTTTCATCTCGTAACTGCTGAACGCCTTCATCTGCTCTTCAGATAGGAAGTTCCTCATGTCGAGGTACATCGTCCCGTTCTCGCATTTATAATTCATATCACCTTTCGCCACCTCCTTGTTCTTGTCGTCGAAGATCGCCGAGTTGACAGTAGCAACGAAACCGTTTGAATTCTTCGAAAAATCAGCAACCTTCTGCACACTCTTTCCAGTCATTTTTCCCTTAGGATTGAACGTTTGGTACTCCCATTCACTCCCTTCTTGCAATACGTAGAATTCATTGCATTGGGCATTCACAATGGCCACGGATGCGAACACAAACAGAATGGAATTTAATAGTCGGCTCATAGGTTTGAAGATTGATGTCATATCACGCAATCTAATGAAAATGAACGACATGAGGAAGATGCACAACAGCCCGCATAGTGATGAGACCTCTCTAATGATTTTTTTTCGTTAACTACAGTTTGTTGTTGCAATAGAAACTGTTGCTGAGTACTTTGGGAATTTAACCCCACTTATGAAGTATATCTCCGCCCTCGTCTTAGCATCTTTTGTGATGGCGTGTTCCATCATAGAAGATGAAGATTTTGATTCAGTGCCTTCGTCATCAGATATTAAAAGAATTCAGATATCCGCCTGGGATGGAAATAACATGGCAACGCTTACCGGGACCGTTGATCACACTCCGTCAGAGATCACTGTGAAATGGGCGGGCTTATTTAATCCTTTTTGGTTACCGGATCGCCCGGCCTCTTTCCAATTCGCGATGGACAACGGTAAACTGCAAACCGCCACTTACACCACTGTCTCGGGTTGGACACTAACCGAGGAGTTTTCATACAATACTAACGGCTCGATAAAGGAAATCGTAAGAAGTTGGCCGGACAGGTTGTCGACATACAAGTTCTACTACCAGAATAACGTGCTCGATAGCGTAGCCCAAACACTTGTCGTGACAGGCCAACCGGAACAAACAGGATTCTTCATCCGGATCACCCCTGAGCAGCTCGAAAGTGATGCTTTCATGAGTGTAATGCCCTTCGACCCGAATTTCTCGTATCCAATAGACGTTTACGATCAAGGCTTCTCGAATTTTTCCGGAAATGCTAACTTCCTGAACTCCGGATACCACAGCATTAACTGGCAAGAAAAAGTTGATCCAAGAGGAGCTTATTACCTTCCAGGAGGCCTGTCAAGAACTAAATTGTGGAGCCAAGATTTTGGAGGGTCCAATTTGTACCCAAAATATTTTGATTTTGTCTACTCTGTAGCTGGCAACAACCCCCATGGCCATCCGGTTCTGATAACATTCGACCGGTTGCATGAAGAAAAACAAGGTACTTTCTTCCTAAGCCCTTTGCTAATATTTGACATACTTCCCGAAGCTATATTGTTGGACGCGCTGTTCTTCCGCGATAACCGACGGGACTATACACCTTCTACTACGGCGTTGTCTTCGCAGGCCAATGCAGTGATTGAATATTCCTTCAATTATCAAAAATAGTCCCACGTATGAAATTGCTTCTATATATATTCGCTGGTATCAGTCTGATAGCTACAGGTGCCTCAGCTCAGGATTACCGTTTTGAAGTCAGTGCGCGAGGAACAATCGCGGCCGCACCCTTCTTTGCTTCGGAAGACGAACGCAATCGGGTTCGATATTTTGACGCTCCCGGCTACTCGGGCGAAATCATTTTCTACCCGACGCGCGCGCTTGGCGTGGGCGTCTTCTGCTCACGAGAATTGGCAATGGCAGATGACACTGAGATGACCACAAGCGTCTATAGCACCGACCTGGGAGGCATCGATCGATACCCCTCGTATCTGATGATGGGCATTAGCGGAAAACTGACCTCGCCGCGCCAACGGACTTTCAGCGTCTACCTCGTCGCTCGAGCGTTTAAGATGGACGTAGTAGATCACTACGATGGATTCTCGTTGGGCAAGTCAGCCCCAGGATATGCCGTAGGCGTTGGATTGAATATTAAATTAGCACGATGGCTCGCATTCAACCTCTTTGATGCTTCTTATATGACTCTGACTAAAGAATTGTCATACACTGAAGACCAAACTCTAACGGGAATTTTTGTCCAATCGGGCTTAACATTCCAGCTATTGAAAAAGAAATAAAGATGAAACGCTGCCTCCTGATTGTTCTCGTCCTATGTCCTCTCATCCTCCCGGCCCAGAAGGCAAAGTTCGTACACAATTTTAGATGGGCCTCAAGCATCGCATATTCCCCTGATCGGTTGATCATGGCTGTCGCTGACGGCTCCAACTTGTATTTCTTTACAGCGGGCACTAAAACTCAAGTTCGCCAATTAAAGGTCAAAGGGGATATTGCATCAGCCAGTTACTCTGTTGACGGAAGATTCTTTCTCATAGCCGCGGGCAGGAAAGTTCTCTTGTTTAATAACCCATCTGACCGCCCTGACAAAGAATGGGAAATTGGTACAGAAGTTATCGACGCAAAGTTTATCAGCAACACGCTGGTTGCTGCAATTACAGAAAAGGAACTTAGCATATACGACTACGATGCGGCGAAGACTGTCGTAACGCAAGCTGTGCACTCAAAGCCTATCCGTGCTCTTTCAGTAAATAGGCAGAGTCAATACATTGCAACCGGCGGCGGTGACGGGAAAGTTGTGGTCTACAACTCTTCCGATGGTTCTATCGTCTTCGACCGACAGCTTCACAAGAATTGGGTAAGAGCACTTGACTTTAGCCCCGACAACAACATTATCGCGAGTGGCGACGACGACGGAAAAATTCTCCTCACCGACATGGAGGGTAATCAGATTGCAGAATTTACTGATGCAAGAGGATGGATCACCTCATTGGTTTTCAGTGGCGACGGAAAATATCTGGCAGCAGGTGACAACAAGGGAAATTGTTTTGTGTATTCCGTAAGTCAGAAAATGGTCGCGTTGAAGTTACCTAACCAGACTGGCGCTATCACTGACATTAGCTTTAGCTTTGACGGAAAGGAACTTGTCACAGGTGCTTTTCAAAAGGATGTGAAGGGATGGGATGTTTCTTCCCTGGGAATCTCCCCCGTGTTCAAGATCAAGGATTCAAAAGATCACACACCCCCGCAGATCTTTGTCTCCAATCCTCCCGAAATTCAGGGCGACAGGTATAGATTCTCCAAAGACATCATCGATATCAGAGGAACAGTTGTTGACGAGTCTGGCGTGCATTCGCTGAAGATTAACGGCCTCGCTACCCCTATTAAGGAGAATGGAAATTTCACTCTGTACATGCCTCTGACTATGGGTGACAATTTCATTACGCTCGAAGCCCGCGACGTCAATGAGAACATAGCGGTCAAGAAGTTCGTGATCACGCGAAAAGATCTCGACGGCGAGGAGTACGATGTAACGAAAGCGAGGAACTTTCTTTTCGTGATTGGCATCAACGACTATGAATACTGGCCCAAGCTCAACAACGCTGTAAAAGACGCCAGTGATGTAAGCCGCGCGTTAATGTCGATGTACAACTTCGATTTTGACAACGTTGTTCTGTTAAAAAATGAACAAGCGACGAGGAACAACATATATAAGAGTCTTCGGAGCCTTATTACCCAAGTGACTCCGCAAGACAATCTCGTGATCTATTACTCTGGGCACGGGTACTACGACGAACTACTCAATGAAGGCTATTGGATACCAGTGGATGCACGTCTCAATGCATCGGGGGATTATCTCTCGAACTCCGACCTCTTGAAGATCATCGGAAACATTTCATCGCAGCACACATTTCTTGTCGCAGACGCATGCTTTTCGGGTTCACTTTTTTCGGATTCAAAACGTGGATACACTGAAAACGTAGAAAAATTCAAGTCGCGCTGGGCCCTCGCGTCGGGGCGACTCGAAGTTGTTTCGGATGGAACAATCGGCCAAAACAGTCCGTTCACCTCTGCTTTCCTCGAATACCTAAAGACCAACGAAAAAGAGAAATTCCCTGTCTCAGAACTGATCCAATATGTCAAAGTGAAAGTTGCCGAAACGTCCAACCAAACCCCGCTTGGCAATCCTCTGAAAGGAGCCGGGGACGAGGGTGGCGAATTCGTCTTTTATCGGAAACGGTAGTATCGCTATTCCCGTTAGAACCTGGTCGGAAATGTGAGTAGAATCAGCACTCACTGCCACAGCATTTTGTTGTAGATTCACGCCGACGAGGAACATTAAAACGAGAACGGCCATTTCCATGGACAACGATTTGAAGCAGCTTGACTTTGTTGAGGGTAGGCCTTACCGCATATACGGAGCGGAAGCGATCGAGGAAGGCGCGCTTCAACAAATGAACGCAGCCATGAGGCTACCCATCACCGTGGCAGGTGCCTTGATGCCAGACGCTCATCAAGGGTACGGCCTCCCTATTGGTGGCGTATTGGCGACGAAGAGCGCGGTCATTCCCTACGGAGTAGGTGTCGATATCGGCTGCAGAATGTGCATGACGATCTATGACATTCCGACGGACAGGCTTGACCAAAAGCGAAATGATTTTAGAAATCTCCTTCTGAACAATACACGGTTTGGTCAAGCTACATTCAAGAAACCAAAAGATCATGAGATC
>Ga0065721_10000190_pt1 | contig 11087 bp, 8 predicted proteins | sample Mesricmetagenome_FD_59108 | JGI IMG/M metagenome (GOLD analysis project Ga0065721, IMG submission 59108) | Mesophilic microbial community from rice straw/compost enrichment Sample: eDNA_1 v2 (version 2) | ecosystem: Engineered > Solid waste > Grass > Composting > Bioreactor | place: USA: Davis...
GGCCACGTGGTCGACTTCATCCAGTGGCACTGGCGCGACTACTACTGGCCGGCGTTCAACATCGCCGACTGCGCGGTGGTCGGCGGCGCGATCGGCATCGGCCTGTTCGGGCTGGTCGGTGCACGGCCGCGCAAGGCTTCCTGAACCCCGCGGGCCGGCCTGGCGGCCGCCCCGCGCCGAATGTCGGATAATCGCGCCATGGATGTCATCCTCGCCAACCCCCGCGGCTTCTGCGCCGGCGTCGACCGCGCGATCGAGATCGTCAAGCGCGCGATCGAGACCCTGGGTGCACCGATCTACGTGCGCCACGAGGTCGTGCACAACCGCTTCGTGGTCGACGACCTGCGCGCCCGCGGCGCGATCTTCGTCGAGGAACTGGACGAGGTCCCCGACGGCAACACGGTGATCTTCAGCGCCCACGGCGTGTCCAAGGACGTGCGCAACGAGGCCGCCCGCCGCGGGTTGAAGGTGTTCGACGCCACCTGCCCGCTGGTGACCAAGGTGCACCTGGAAGTGGCCCGCCACTGCCGCGCCGGCCGCGACGTGGTGCTGATCGGCCATGCCGGCCACCCGGAGGTCGAGGGCACGATGGGGCAGTGGGAAGCCCAGTCCGGCGGCGGCAGCATCTACCTGGTCGAAGGCGTGGCCGACGTGGCGACCCTGCAGGTGCGCCAGCCCGACAACCTGTTCTACACCACCCAGACCACGCTCTCGGTGGACGACACCCGCNGCATCATCGAGGCGCTGCAGCAGCGGTTCCCGGCGATCCAGGGCCCGAAGAACGACGACATCTGCTACGCCACCCAGAACCGGCAGGACGCCGTGCGCGAGCTGGCCCAGCGCTGCGACCTGGTGCTGGTGGTCGGCTCGCCGAACAGCTCCAACTCCAACCGCCTGGCCGAGCTGGCCCGGCGCGAGGGCGTGGAGTCGTACCTGATCGACGGCGCCCACGAGATCGACCCGGCCTGGATCGCGGGCAAGCAGCGCATCGGCCTCACCGCCGGTGCGTCGGCGCCGCAGGTGCTGGTGGACGGCGTGATCGCGCGCCTGCGCGAGCTCGGCGCCAGCGGCGTGTCCGAGCTGGACGGCGAGCCGGAGAACATGGTCTTCGCCCTGCCCAAGGAACTGCGCCTGCGCCTGGTCGACTGAGCGCGGCGCGCCGGCTCAGCCCGGCGGCATCTCCTGCGCGCGCAGCCGGCGCAGGATCTCGAACAGCAGCGCGCTGCGCGTGGCCGAGGCCTGGCGCGGCGAGGGCACGAAGCCGGTGGCGCTGAACACGATGCGGTCGTTGGTGATGTTGTCGATCGCCACCGAGGGAGCGGGCGCTTCCAGGACCGCCGGGTGTTCGCGGAACACATCCAGCAGCAGGTCGCGCACCCTGTCCGGGTCGGTCGACAGCGGCATCGGCAGCAGGATCTTCACCAGGCCTTCGGCATTGGCGTAGGTGCGGTTGCGCACCGCCTTGGTGATCAGCTCGGAATTGGGCACGAGCACCGTGGTGCGGTCGCCGGTCTGGATCTCGGTGGCGCGCACGTTGATCCGGCGGATGTCGCCCTCGGCATCGCCCACGACCACCCAGTCGCCGACCTTCACCGGGCGCTCGGCCAGCAGGATCAGGCCGGAGATGAAGTTCTGCACGATCGCCTGCAGGCCGAAGCCGATGCCCACCGACAGCGCGCTGGCGATCCACGCGATCCGCTCCAGGCCAACCCCGATGGCCGCCAGCGCCATCGCGATCGCCAGCACCATGCCCGCGTAGCCGACCAGGGTGGCGACCGAGGCGCGCATGCCCTCGTCCATGCGCGTGGTCGGCAGCAGGCGCCGCTCCAGCCAGCGCCGGAACAGGTGCAGCAGCAGGCTTGCCACGGCGAACACCGCCAGGGCGCGGACGATGTTGCCCGGGCTCAGCACCAGTTCGCCGATGGTGATGCCGCGCAGCAACTGCATGGTGCGATCCACCAGGTCGGTGCCGCCGGCGCCCCAGGGCATCGCCAGTGCGATCAGCGCGAACAGCGCCACGCCCGCGCGCAGCGCCACCGACAGCAGCACCGCGATCCGGTCGACCAGCCGCGGCTCGATGCCGAAGCGGGTGTTGATGCGCTTGCCCGCCGCGCCGCGCGAGGCCAGGACCGCGCACACCAGGTCGTCGATGAAGCGCATCGACAGCCAGGCCGCGGCGGCGACCATCACCGCCCAGATCATCTGCATGCCGACGAAGGCCGACAGCGCCACGTAACCGGCCAGCAGGCCGAGCAGGCTGATCGCAGTGCCGATCCAGCCAAGGCTCACGGCCGCGTTCATCCAGGGGCGGAAGTGGACCTGCGGTCCACCGCCATCGTCGGCCAGCGGCTGCAGGCGCTGGATCCGCATGAGCACCACCAGCGCCAGAGCCGCGCACAGCGTGGCCGACAGGCCGGTCAGCGCCACCGCCAGGCCCAGGCTGGTCGCCGCCTGGGTGACGATTTCCTGGGCCATGCTCGCCAGCGCGACCACCAGCGCGGCCGGCAGCGGGAACACGCGCAGCGCCTTCGCGCCCGCGTCGGAGATCGCCGGCAGGCGCCACGAAGGACGGCCTGCGGACAGCAGCGCGCTGCCGAGGGTGGTCGCCACGACCACGAACACGCCCAGCGCCATGGCAAGGGAGGCGAGGGCGGCGACGCCGGCGGGCGGCGAATCCGGCAGCAGCGCGCCGCGCAGCAGCTGCACGATGCAGATGGAGGCCACCAGGGCCAGCAGCACCCGCAGCATGGCCGGCGCAGAGCGGCGCAGGCGGCCCGGCGGCACGCGGTTGGCCGCCACGGCCGGTACCCGGTGGCCCAGCCACCACGCCCCCGCCGCCAGCAGCACCGCCACGCCGAGGCTTGCCAGCGGCTGGATGCCGGCGTTCTTCCAGTGCGTCCGCACCGTCTTCGCGGTTTCGGCCTGGAGCCTTTCCAGCCTGGCCAGGTCGCGCGGTGCGCTGTCGGCCAGCTGTCGCCAGAACGCCGGCCGCCACGGAGGCGTGGTGCGTTCGGAAAGCATCCCGAAGAAGCGCTGCTGGCGCCGCGCGGCGATCCGCTCCAGCAGCTGGGTGCCTTCGACCAGGGCCAGGCGTGCCTGGCGCAGTTCGGCGTCGACCGCCGCGCGCTGCTCCTGCAGGCTGCGGCGCTCGCGGGTCACGTCGCNGGCTTCGTCCTGGCCCTCGCTGGCCTCGCCAAGTTCGGCCAGGCGCGCGTCCAGGCTCTGCAGTTCGGGCGCGCGGCTGTCGATCAGGGCCTGCGCTTCGGCCTGGATCGCAAGCACCGTCTCGCGGGCCTGCGCCATCTCGGCGTCGTGCTCGTACCGCTCCAGGCTGGCGGCGATGCTCTCCAGCTGGCGCCGGGCCTTGTCCACATCCGGCTCGTCGGAAAGCGCGGGCAGCGAAACGATGGCCAGGAGCAGGAACAGGAGCGGGCGCAGCAGGTCGGCGGTCCGGGTCATGCAGGGCGGCTGGGCGATGGGGGTGCCTACGTTAGCACCGGCCCGGCATCGGCCGGCCCGGGGTTCGGGCATGCGCGCGACCCTGCATTCACCACGCACCGGGGATGCTGGTGGCTGCAGTCCCGGCGAGTCGCGAGGAGACCTNATGGCGGAGTTCGGCAAAGCCGGCAGCGGAACNGGCGCCCGCCCCGCCGCCCACGGCCCGGGGCGGATCTGGACCATCGGCCACTCCACCCGCGACTGGGACGAGTTCCTCGGACTCCTGGGGGCGCATGGAATCGAGGCGGTCGCCGATGTCCGCCGCTATCCGGGCTCGCGGCGCTACCCGTGGTTCGCCAGCGAGGCCCTGTCCCGGGCCCTGCCCGAAGCGGGGATCGCCTACCGCTGGCTGCCACAGCTGGGCGGCCGTCGCCGCGCGGGACCGGACTCGCCCAACGGAGCCTGGAACAACGCCGCCTTCCAGGGGTATGCCGACCACATGGCCAGCGCCGAATTCGCCGAAGGCCTGGCGTCGGCGCTGGAGCTGGCCGTGGCCTGCCGCACCGCGCTCATGTGCGCCGAGGCGGTGTGGTGGCGCTGCCACCGCCGGCTCATCGCCGACCTGCTGCAGCATCGCGGCTGGGAGGTGCTGCATATCGTCGACGCACGCCAGGCGGCGCAGCCGCATCCCGGCAATCCCGACGCGCGTGCGGCCGGCGACGGACTGGTGTACCCGCCGCGGCAGGCCGGTCTGTTCGCGGACGAGGGTTGAGCGGCGACGCAGTGCATCCGCCGGGCCGCGCCGGCCTCCTCCGGCCTACAGGACTTCCGGCGTGGCCCTGCCGCAGTTGTAGCAGCGGCGGTAGTCGGCCAGCCGCCTGCCGAACGCGACCGGCCCCGGTCGGACCCGCCCCGTGGGTCCGCCGCAGAAGCCGCAGCAGGGTCCCTTGCCGGCTTCCCACCGCTTCAGCCGCAGCACGAACACGGCCGACCAGCCGGCCGCCGCGAGCCAGCCGGCGCTGAAGATCCAGTCGGCGGTGCCATCGAACGGCCATGACGGCCAGGCGCTGCCCAGGTGCTGGACAAGCAGGGCGAGCGCAGTCGTGGCCGTCATGAGCCCGGCGGCAGGCCAGAGTCCGCGGATTGCTATCGTTCCCCAGTGCATCGCTGTTCCCCATGGATGAGCGGCGCGGGAAATTGGGGCAGGGCCGTCGCACGGAGCGAGACTGGCGGCCGCGGGCAGGGTGCGTGGCGATGGACGGCCGGATGCGCGCCGCGGGAGCGCGGGCCGGAATCCGGCGATGCCGCGCGGCGCGCCTCGGGGGCCTGGGGCGGAGCGCCCGCCCGCTGGCCTACCCGCCGCCGGACCGGTTAGAATCGCGGCCCGGTCGCTNCGCGGCCGGGAAAGCAATGCCGGAATAGCTCAGTTGGTAGAGCGGCGCATTCGTAATGCGTAGGTCGCAGGTTCGACTCCTGTTTCCGGCACCATTCCACGACGCCCGGCCTGTCCGGGCGTCGTGCTTTCCGGGCTTCAGGCGGCGGCTCCGGATTGCAGCGGGTCGGGGCCGTGGGACCCGGCGCCTGCGGCGAGCGCGGCGGCCATGAAGTCCGCCTCCGGCAGCGGCCGGCCGAGCAGGAAGCCCTGCAGGTAGTCGCAGCCCAGTTCGCTCAGGTGCTGCTGCTGGGCGCTGGTCTCGACGCCCTCGGCCACCACTTCCAGGGACAGGGCGCGGCCCAGGGCGACGATCGAGCCGACGATGGCCGCGTCGTCACTGTCGTGTTCCAGGTCGCGGACGAAGTCGCGGTCGATCTTCAGCTCGCTGGCGGGCAGGCGCTTGAGGTAGAGCAGGCTGGAGTAGCCGGTGCCGAAGTCGTCGATGGAGATGCGCACGCCCAGCGCCGACAGCTCGCGCAGGATCGCCAGGCTGGCTTCGACGTTGCGCATGGCCAGGGTTTCGGTGATCTCCAGCGTCAGCTGCGCGGCCGGGATGCCGTGCCGCTGCAGCGCCGCCTCGACCGTGGCGCGCAGCGAGGGCGCGGCGAACTGGGCGGGAGAGAGGTTGACCGCGATCGCCCAGTCCAGGTGGCCGGCATCGTGCCAGCGGCGCAGCTGGGCGCAGGCCTGGTTGATCACCCATTCGCCGATCGGCACGATCAGGCCACTGCGCTCGGCCAGGCCGATGAAGATGTCGGGCGACAGCAGTCCGCGCTGCGGATGCTGCCAGCGCAGCAACGCCTCGGCGCCTGCCAGGCGCGGGGCAGCGTCGCCGGCCTGGGGCACGTACTTGGGCTGGAAGTGGAGGACCAGCTGGTCGCGCTCCAGGGCATGGCGGAGGTCGCCGAGCAGGCTCAGCTGCTGGCGGCTGGTGGTGTTCATCGCAGGGGCGAAGAATGCATGGCCGTTCCGCCCGGTTTCCTTGGCGTGGTACATGGCGGCGTCGGCATTGGCCATCAGCTCGCGTTCGTCGGCGCCGTCGGCGGGGAACATGGCGATGCCGATGCTGGTGCTGACCGCCAGCTCGATGCCGTCGACCACCAGCGGGCGGGCGATCCGGGCGAGGACCTTTGCCGCCAGCGCGGCCGCGGCGCCAGCGTCGGTGTCCAGGGCCAGCACGACGAACTCGTCGCCGCCAAGGCGGGCCACGGTATCGCGCGCGGGCAGCAGGGCGTGCAGGCGCCGCGCGATCTCGTCCAGCATCGCGTCGCCGTACTGGTGGCCGTAGGCGTCGTTGATCGCCTTGAAGCCGTCCAGGTCCAGGAACAGCACGGCGAACGTGTCGCCGGGCCGTGCCCCGGCGACCGCCTGCTGGATGCGCTGGCGGAGCAGCGTGCGGTTGGGCAGCCGGGTCAGCGGATCGTGCAGGGCGGCCTGGACCAGCTCGGAGTTGGCCTTCTCCAGCGAGGCGGCCAGGCGCGCGGTGCGCGACCGCATCCGCCGGTCCAGCACCGATACCACCAGGGTGATGCCGAGGATGGCCACGGTGACGACGATCACCAGGGTGGCCAGCCAGGTCACCGCGATGCCGCCGCCCGACGCGGCGCCGCAGATGGCGTCCGGGGCGATCCGCGCCGCCGCCATGCCGGTGTAGTGCATGCCGACGATGGCCAGGCCCATGGCGACCGCCGCGCCCATCCGCGCCAGCACCTGGCGGCGGCCCTCCATGCGCAGGCGGAAGGCCAGCCAGAGCGCCGATCCGGAGGCGGCCACCGCCACCAGGATCGAGGCGGTGAACCATGCCGGGTCGTAATCGATGGATGGCTGCATGTGCAGCGCGGCCATGCCCATGTAGTGCATCAGCGCGATGCCGCCGCCCATCAGCAGCGAGCCGCCGGCCCAGGTCCGCCAGGCCATGTGCGCGCGCGAGACCAGCCACAGCGCCAGTGCCGAGGCCGCCACCGCCACCAGCATCGAATGGAGGGTGAGGGCCAGGTCGTAGCCGAGCGGAATGGGCAGCCGCAGGGCCAGCATCGCCACGAAGTGCATGGACCAGATGCCCAGGCCCATGGCGCAGGCGCCGCCGGCGATCCAGCCGCGGGGGGAGCGGGCATGGGAGGCTGCGGCGACGTGCCCGGCCATGTGCAGGGCGGTATAGGAGGCCAGGATCGCGATGGCGAGCGAACACAGGACCAGGTACGCGTTGTAACTGCCGGACATCGGGGGACTGCCGCAAAAGTCACTGGCCTGATCGGCCGCCCCCGGCGGATCTGGAGCCTGAAACTGCACCGCAGCTGTCCCGGAGGCCGCAGTTGCAGGGGCTAGTCCCGTTGGCACTCCGGATGTGCATCCGGACGATCGGCCACGGCTATCGCCGCGTGCCTGGCGCCCCGTGGCGGGGCTGCGTCAGCGGCCCGCGCTGCATCGAGGCCCTGGTCGAGCGGGGGCAGGGCGGTGCGGACCTGTCGCGTCTCGCCAGCGGAGACTGCCCGCTATTACATTGGCCTCCCTTTNCGCCGTCATCCTGATCCCGTGGCCAAGTCGTCCAGCAAATCCCGCATCGCCTATGTCTGCGGCGAATGCGGTGCCGAGTACAGCAAGTGGCAGGGCCAGTGCGGCGAGTGCCAGGCATGGAATTCGCTCTCGCAGGTCGTGCTCGAGCCCGCTTCCGGCGCCGGCGCGGCCACGCCGGCGGCGCGGCGCAGCGGCTGGGCCGGCAAGGTCGATCCGCCGAAGGTCACCGCGCTGAAGGACGTCAGCCAGGCCGCCGAGGTGCGCGTGTCGACCGGGATCGGCGAGCTGGACCGGGTGCTGGGCGGCGGCCTGGTCGAGGGCGCGGTGGTGCTGGTCGGCGGTGATCCGGGCATCGGCAAGTCCACCCTGCTGCTGCAGGCGGTGGCAAAGATGGCCGCGCAGCTGCCGGCGCTGTACGTCACCGGCGAGGAGTCGCTGGCCCAGGTGGCCGGGCGCGCGGTGCGCCTGGACCTGCCGCTGGACAACCTGCAGGCGCTGGCCGAGACCGGGGTCGAATCGATCCTGCAACACGCCGCGGAGGCGAAGCCGCGCCTGATCGTGGCCGACTCGGTGCAGACCCTGTGGACCGAGACCCTGACCGCCGCGCCGGGCTCGGTCAGCCAGGTGCGCGAGAGCGCCGCGCGCCTGGTGCGCTATGCCAAGGAGACCGGCACCGCGGTGTTCCTGGTCGGCCACGTCACCAAGGAGGGCGGCATCGCCGGCCCGCGCGTGCTCGAGCACATGGTCGACGCGGTGCTGTANTTCGAGGGNGAGAGCGGCAGCCGCTTCCGCGTGCTGCGCGCGTTCAAGAACCGCTTCGGCGCGGTCAACGAACTGGGCGTGTTCGCCATGGGCGAGAAGGGCCTGAAGGAAGTGCCCAATCCGTCGGCGATCTTCCTCTCCGGCAGTGCGCGCCAGCCCGGCAGCTGCGTGATGGTGACCCGCGAGGGCACGCGTCCGCTGCTGGTGGAGGTGCAGGCGCTGGTGGATTCCTCGCCGCTGTCCAACCCGCGCCGGGTCGCGGTGGGCCTGGAGCAGAACCGCCTGGCCATGCTGCTGGCGGTGCTGCACCGGCATGGCGGCGTGGCGGTCGGCGACCAGGACGTGTTCGTCAACGTGGTCGGNGGCATCCGCGTGCAGGAAACCGCGGCCGACCTGCCGGTGCTGCTGGCGGTGCTGTCCTCGCTGCGCGACCAGCCGCTGNCGGACAAGACCATCGCCTTCGGCGAGGTNGGCCTGTCCGGCGAGATCCGGCCGGTACCCAATGGCGAGGAGCGCCTGCGCGAGGCGGCCACGCACGGTTTCAGGCGGGCGATCGTGCCCAAGGCCAACGCGCCGCGTGGCGGCACGAAGTACAAGGACCTGGAAGTGATCGCGGTCGAGCGCCTGGCCGACGCGCTGGAGCACGCCTGAGGGCAGGCGCCGTCGTCTGGGGCCCCGGTCAGTCGTCCTGGCCGGNACGCGGNAGTGCCGGCCGTGCGTCCGTGGCATCGCCGTTCCCTGGGCGCGGGGCGACCAGCAGCAGCCTGCCGTCGCGCAGGGTGGCACCACCGGCCCGGGGTGCCCCGCCTTCGGCCACGGCATTGGCAGCCAGCGCGTTGCCGGCCTCATCCGAGAGCACCAGGTAGTCGCCGTCTTCCCGCAGGTCGCCGCCATCGATCAGCGCCTGCACCTGCTCCGGATCCAGCCCGACGCGCAGATGGCCGGCGGCGCCCGCGTCCAGCGTCAGCAACCTTCCGGGCGGTGCCGACGTGCCCGCCAGGCGCGGCCTCGTCCTCGNCGTCGGAACGCGGATCGGCCACGACCAGGGGCGGTGGCGNCGGACCAGCATCAGGGGCCGCTGGCGCCAGCCCCGTCTGCTCCACCAGCGAATCCATGCGGTCGTGGCCGGCCATGAAGTCCTCGTTGCCGATGTCCAGCGTGGACGTCACCAGGTTGCCCNCGTCGACCCGTGCGCCGGGCGCGAACAGCACGCCCGCGGGGTTGACCAGGTACACGTGGCCGTTGCCATGCAGCTGCCCCGCGAGCTGCGAGGCCGTACCCCCGACGACGCGGTTGAGCACCACCGAGCTGGCCGACGGCTGGACGAAGTCGACGCGGGCGTCGGCGCCGATGTCGAAGCTGCGCCACTCGATGATCGCCCGCTGGCTGTGCTGGGTGACGGTGAGCGCGCGTTCGCCGCGCGCCATCCCGGCCCTTCCGGCCACCACGCGGCCGTCTTCCGGCAGCGCGTCGCGCGGCGGCGCGGCCACTGCACCGGTCGACATCGCCAGCGCGGCGGCCAACGCCATGGCACGGCGCACCGGTGCGGGCATTGCGGGGTGGCTTCGCATGCTGGACCTCATGGTGGCGGGACGATCAGGGCCGGAAGCGCTGGCGCAGGTTGAACCATAGTTGCGGTCCTCGGCCGGTGCCATCCTGGTTGTCACCGTCCAGGCCGCCGGGGTTGTNGCCCACGGGAACGCCCACGGCCAGGTTCGCGGTGAACCCGCGCCTGTTCCAGCGCAGGCCGAGGCCGGCTGCAGACAGCCCGTAGTGGTTGTCGGGCATGTAGCCCCACGGATCCTGGCGCTGGCGGATGATGCCGTGGTCGGCGAACAGGTAGGCATCCAGTTCGCCATCGCCCCCGGTCCCCAGCAGGCGGTGCAGCTCCAGCTGCAGCACGGCGCCGCTGTCGCCGGCCGCCTCGTTGACCGGGTAGCCGCGCACCCCGGCCGGACCGCCCAGGACGAATTGCAGCGAGGAGTCGAGGTTGCCGTTGGCGCGCTGTCCATTGAGCCGCGCGCGCAGGTACCAGTCCGGTCCCAGCCAGCGATCGTGGCGCAGCTCCAGCCGGGCCATCGAATAGCGGCCATGCACGGCGGCGGCGGGGTCGAATTCCAGCCAGGCCTCCTCCAGCCGCGCCCGTCCGCGCACGAAGTCGGCGATCCAGGCGGTGTGCCCGCCGCCATGGCCACCATGCACCGCGTCGCCGAACAGGCTCAGGGTCAGGTCCTGCAGGCGGCGCAGGCGCAGGTCCTCGCCGAGGCTCGCGTCCTCCTGGCGGCGCCGCGTCCAGGCCAGTTCCATCTCGACATTGGCCGAGCCACTGCGCAGCAGCGGGTAGCCCAGCCCGGCGCGATGCAGGCGCGAGGCGCCGCGCGCGTCGAGCTCCTCGAACTCCTTGCCGAGGCGGTAGTGCAGGCTGGTGTAGCCGAGGCTGCCGCGCAGCCCGCTGGTGCCCAGCGGCAGGGTGTAGCTGGTGCCGGCGTACTCGAGTTCCTCGCCGCGCATGAGGGTGGCCCCGAGCTGGTCGCCGTAGCCGCTGGGGTTGTCCAGGGTAAGCCGGGCAATGGCCTGGGCGCGGCCGGTGTAACGGCTGCCGTCGTTGCCGACCGCGATGCTGCCGCCGAACAGCGGCCCGTCGTCCACCTGCAACACCAGGTCGCTGGTGCCCGGCTGCTCGCCGGGGCGCAGCACGCCGTCCACGTAGACGCCCGGCAGGTCGTTGGCCAGCAGCAGGCCGCGCTCCAGCCGGGGCAACGGGTACGGCTCCCCGGCGCGCAGGCCACGGCCGACCATCCGGGCGANGAAGTCGCCACGGGCGCGGCGGTCGTCTTCGAGCACGCCCAGGCGACCGAAGCGTCCTTCCAGCACCCGCACGGTGACCGTGCCCTCGGTGATGTCCTGCTCGGGCAGGTCGGCGCGGGCGAACCAGCCA
>Ga0065721_10052823_pt1 | contig 11083 bp, 5 predicted proteins | sample Mesricmetagenome_FD_59108 | JGI IMG/M metagenome (GOLD analysis project Ga0065721, IMG submission 59108) | Mesophilic microbial community from rice straw/compost enrichment Sample: eDNA_1 v2 (version 2) | ecosystem: Engineered > Solid waste > Grass > Composting > Bioreactor | place: USA: Davis...
GTGACGCGCACGGTGTAGAGGAGGCGGGCCATGGTGAGGGAGCTGAGAGTTGAGTGAGGCGTTTAGCAGAAATGAGAGCTGGGCCAAGTGGGGAGTGGGGGCGTGACGGAAAGAAAAAGCCCGCGGGGCGAACCGCGGGCGAAAGGGGCGCGTGTGAAATGAACGCGCGGAGAAGAAGGACGGCATGCCTCAGTTCTGCACGGCACCAGGGACGGTGCCGGCTTTGATCAGGAACATCTCGTCGGGGTTGAGGTGTTTCTTGATCGCGTCGTTCACCTGCTCGACCGTGAGCGAGCGGACGACGTTCGGATACTCGTCGATCCACGAGACGTCCTTGCCGCGGTGCAGCGTGGAGAGGAGCGTCTGCGTGAGACCCTCGGTCGTCGCGAGCGAGACTTGCCACGAGCCGACGAGGTTGTCCTTGCGACGCTCGAGTTCGTCGGCGGTGACGCCGTGGTTATACCACTCGGTCAACTGGTGCTTCGTGGACGCGATGCCTTTGTCGAGCAGTGCGGGCGCGAAGGTGGCGGTGATGCTCCAATCGCCGTCGGTAAACGTGTCGTTCGACAGGCTCGAACGGATGCCGTAGGTGAGACCTTCCTTGTCGCGCACGTTGGCCATGAGGCGGCCGGTGAAACCGCTGCCGAGAATGGCGGTGCCGGCGCGGAGCGCGATGTAGTCGGGATCGCCGTAGCGCAGGCCGGTGGCTTGGCCGATGACGATGCTGACGGAGGTCTTGTCGGGCATAAACACGACCTGCTCCTTGGCGGTGTCGGTGCCGGTGTTTTTCGGCGTGGGGAGCGGCGCCGTGCCGCCGGACCAGCCGGCGAAGGACTGCGTGAGCGCGGTCTGCAACGCGTTCACATCGAGATCGCCGGCGGCGACGAGCGTGAGGTGTGCGGGGCCGTAGTGCTCGGCGTGGAATTTCTTCAGGTCTTCCAAGTTCGCCGCTTGCACGGCCGCGATGCATTCGTCGACCGTCGGGTTGCGATTCGGGTGGCCGGGGCTGTAGGCCGCGCGGCTGAATTCATCGGTGGCGCGGAAGTCGGTGTTTTCGAGCGCGCGCCGGAGGTTGCCGATGGTCTGTTGCTTCAGGCGGTTGAATTCCTCCTCCGAGAACGCGGGTTCGCGGAGCTGCTCGGCGAGGAGCGAGACGACGAGCGGCACGTCCTTGGCGAGGCAACGGGCGCTGAATTCGACCATGTGCGAGTCGACGCCGAAGTTGATCGAGGCGCCGACGGCGTCGAGCTGCGCGGTGATTTCGTTCTTAGTGTGCTTGAGCGTGCCGCGCGAGAGCATGCCGCCGACGAGGGTCGGGACCATGACATTATCGGCGGGGGCCTTGTTGTCGCCCGCGGGCAGTGAGCCGCGCAGGTAGACGACGTCCTTCACACCGGTCTTGTAGACCACGACGTCGATGCCCGCGATGCGCGTGCGTTGGACGTTCGGGGCGACTTGAGCGTGGGTGGTTGTGCCGAGCACGGCGGACAGAAGACCGAGGACGGAGAAGAGGAGGGTGAAAAATTTCGTTTTCATGAGGAGAAACGGAGGAGAGAGGTTGGGATTCAAAGCGGAGTGCCCACGGAAAACTCGGAACACACGGAAGGCGAAGTCAGGGAGCGTGGTTCGAACCACGCGACCCGGTCGCAAGGGCCGGCCCGGAAGATTTCGACGATTCCGGTGTTTGGTGCTTCATCGGAGCTTGGCGTTGGGAGCCTGGAATTTCCGCGGCGCGGACGTTCGGCTCGTTTGCGCGGCAACGTCATTTCGCGGCGGCGCCTCCGGGGAGAATCGGCACGAACCAGCCGGTGGTGCTTTGGTCTTCGTTGAAGTATTTGTTTGCGACGGCCTTTACGCTGTCGGCCGTGACCGCGCGGAACTTATCGCCGAGTTGGACGAAGTTCTGCCAGTCGCCGACGGCGATGTGTTCGTTGATCTGGCCCGCGATCGCGAAGGAGCCATCGCGTGCGAACGCGAGATCGGTGAGCAGCTTGGCGATGGCGGAGTCGACTTCCTCCTTCGTCACGCCTTCGGCTTTCAGTTTTTCGACCTCGGTGAAGAAGATATTCTCGACCTCCTGATGCGCGGCGCCGGGCGCGAGCGCGGCGAAGAAGATGGAGAGCGACGGATCCTTGAAGTAGCCGTTGAAGGCGCTGACGTTGGTCGTGAGGCCCTTGTCGGTGAGCGCGCGGTAGAGGCGGCTGTTCGGGCCGTCGGTGAGGATGTTGCCGAGGACTTCGAGCGAAGCCCAATCATCGTGGAGCGCGGCGCAGTTCTTGAAGCCGACGGCGACGACGCCGAGCTGGCCGGCGCGCTTGACCGTGACACGGCGCGGTCCGAGTTGCGCGGGCTCTTCGGTGTAGATGTCGGGAATCGGATGCGGCGAGGGCGGGATGGCGCCGTAGTGCTGCTTCACCAGCGCGAGCGCTTCGTCGGTCTGGAAGTCACCGATGATCGTGACAGTGGCGTTGTTCGGCCAATAGTAGGTGTCGTAGAAGTCCTTCAATTTTTCGATCGGCACGCGCTCGATGTCGCTGCGGTGTCCGATGGTGGAATGGTGATACGGGTGCGCGACGAACGCGGCCTGCATGATCTCCTTGATCAACGCGGAAAACGGCGAGTTCTCGCCGCGCTCGAATTCGTTGCGCACGACCGTCATCTCGGGGCGGCGATCTTCTTCGCGTAGCAGGAGATTGCGCATACGGTCGGCTTCCATCTCGACGACCATCGCGAGGTGCTCCTTGCCGAGCGTCTGGTAATAGTTGGTGCGGTCGAGCCAGGTGGTCGCGTTGTAGAGCGCGCCGGTGCGTTCGAGGAGTTGGTCGACGCCGGTGCCCTTGGCACGGTTGAAGTTCTCCGTGCCTTTGAACATCAGGTGTTCGAGCAGGTGCGTGGCGCCGGTGGTGCCGGTGACTTCGTTGCGCGAGCCGACGTGATACGTGACCATGAAGGTCAGCACGGGCGCGCTGTGCTCGGGCATGAGGAGCACGCGGAGACCGTTGGATTCGAGGCGGTATTCATGGATGCCGCCGAGCGATTTTACGTAGGAGTAACCTTCGGGAGTGGCTGGTGGCTGAGCGGCCAGCGACAGGCCCGACACGAGGGCCAACAAGGCGAGAACGGATCGTTTCATGTGTTGCGGAAGACTAGGAAAAGCGGAGGCCGCACAGAAATGAATGGGATGAGCGGCGAATCCGGTGGTTGAACGGAAATCGATGGCGCGCTCCGTGCAAGGACGCAGCGTGAAAGCGGCGGACGACGGAAATTGTGCGTTGTGCCGCGAACCTCCTGCGGCCAGCTCGCCCGGCGCGCGGTCGGCCGCGGCAAGTGTCTTGCGGCCGTCGCGATCGGGAGATTTGCCCGGTCTCTTGCATGCGGGGCAAACCGCGCTTTCCTCGTTTGCCAACATCTGGCTCACTCGCCGCAACCACGCCCCGTTCCGATGATAACCAAATTACGCTTCTTGGCCGCCCGCGCGTTCGCTGGTGCCGCGCTCACGCTCACCCTCGGTGTTTCGCTGACCATTTTGGCGGCGCCTGCCGCGTTCGCACAGAAGCGGCCGGTCACGGTCGATGACTTGTTCAAGTTCAAACGTGTCTCCGATCCGCAGGTGTCGCCGGATGGTCGCTACGTCGTTTACGTTGTGAGCGAGGTGCTTTTTGAGGAGAACCGCACGCAGTCCGACTTGTGGCTGGTCGAGATGACAACGGGCAAGGCGCGCGCGCTTACAAGCACGCCGAAAAACGAATCGCATCCGCGTTGGTCGCCCGATGGCCAGTGGATCGCGTTTCAATCGAATCGTGACGGCGACACGCAAATCTGGCTGCTGCCGCTCGCGGGTGGCGAGGCGCGCAAATTGACGGCGCTCTCCACCGGCGCCTACAGCCCGGTGTGGGCGCCGACGGGCGACAAGATTGCGTTCGTGTCGGACGTGTTTGCGGAGTTTTCCGAAAAACCTTTTGCCGAGGCCGATCGTTTGAATCGCGAAAAACTCGACGCTCGCGAGAAGAGCAAGGTGAAGGTGCGGATCGTGACGGAGCTGCTCTATCGCCACTGGGATTCGTGGAACGACGGTCGTCGCAAGCACCTCTTCGTCGTCGACGTGAAGGACGGCGCCGCGGTCGGTGAACCGCGCAACGTCACGCCCGGGGAGAACGACGCGCAACCGACGTCGTCGACGTTCAGCGCGGGCGACGAGTTCGCGTTTTCGCCCGACGGCAAGTCGCTCGCATTCACGGCCACGCCGCTGCCGACTCGCGAGCATGCGTGGAGCACGAACCACGACATCTGGCTCGTGAATCTCGACACGTTCGAGCGTCGTCAGGTCACGACGAATCCCGGAGCGGACGGCTTCCCGCGCTTTTCACCGGACGGCAGGCGACTGGCCTATCGTTCGCAGGCGCGCAGCGGTTTCGAGGCCGACAAGTGGCAGATCAAGGTGCTCGATCTCGAAACGGGTCGGCATCGCAGTCTCACGGAAAATTGGGATCGCTCCGTCGAAGACTTCATCTGGACGCCGGATGGCCAACGCTTGTTCTTCCTCGCGCAGGAAGCGGGCGGCGAACCGATCTGGTCGGTCGATGCGAACGTCGGCGGCACGCCGACGTTGCACAAGCAAGGTGGCGTGCACGCGGGGCTCTCGCTGACGAGCGACGGCGGCGTGTTGGTGTTCAGCCATCATAGCGCGACGCAACCGACGGAGGTTCACGCGATGAATCTCGGAAATGCCGATGTCAGCGAACCGCGCGTGTTGACGGAGACGAATGCGGCTCTGCTCGCGCAATTGGAGATGAACCCGCTCGAAAGCGTGACCGTGCAAGGGGCCGACGGCGCCGATGTTCAAATGTGGCTGCTCAAGCCGCCCGGTTTCGACGCGCAGAAAAAATACCCGCTCGTGTTTTGGGTGCACGGTGGTCCGCAAGGCGCGTGGATGGACGCATGGGGTTATCGCTGGAATCCGCAGGTCTGGGCCGCGCAGGGTTATGTGATCGCGTTGCCGAATCCGCGCGGTTCGACCGGTTTCGGCCAGCAGTTCACCGACGAGATTTCGCGCGACTGGGGCGGCAAGGTATTCGCCGATCTGATGGCGTGCATGGATTGGCTGGAGCAACAGCCGTTCATCGACGCGACGCGCGTCGCCGCGGCCGGCGCGAGCTACGGTGGTTACATGATGAACTGGTTCCAAGGGCACACCGACCGCTTCCGCACGCTCGTGACGCATTGCGGCGTCTATAATCTGGAATCGATGTATGGCACCACCGAGGAGCTGTGGTTCACGGAGTGGGACACGGGCATTCCCTGGAAGAACGAGGACCAATTGAAGTGGTCGCCGCACAAATACGCAGCGAATTTCAAGACGCCGAATCTGATCATCCACAACGATCTCGACTTTCGCGTGCCGCTCAGCGAGGGCATGCAGCTCTTCACCGCGCTGCAACGCCAAGGCGTGCCGTCGAAGTTGATCATGTTCCCCGACGAGGGCCACTGGGTGAACAAGCCGCAGAACAGCGAACTGTGGCACAAAGAAATCTTCGCCTGGCTCGCGGACTATTTGAAGTGAGCGCGCCACCGTCGCCGTGACTCTCACGGCGGCGGAAGCCACCTCGCCTGCGAACACGACATTTCGGCGATATTGTCGGGCGGGCCGGTGCGGTGAGGGCCCGGCCACGCAGACCGTCTCGCGCGCGGAGAGGTCAGAACTTGAAGCTCGCGCTGACTTGGAAAACGGCGCTGACGATCGCGAAAGCGATGAAGGCGACGAAGCCAAACGCGCCGAGCAACACGCCGGTCGAGGTCAGTTGCGTGAAGAAGCCGATCTGGCGGCGGAGATCTTCCTGAAAGGATTGCGCGATGCTGCGCAAGCTGGGCGCGAGCTGACCGGTGCTTTCGCCGACGGCGAGGCGGTCAATCACGAGCGGCGGGAAGCAATTGGTTTTGGCGAGCGATTGCGAGAGGCTTTCACCTTCGAGGACGCGCCCGGTGGCTTCGCGAAACGCGCTCTGCAGCGAACGATTTTCGATCGTGCGTTCCGTCATGCGCAACGCCTCGGCGGTGGTGATGCCGTTTTCGAGGAGCACCGCGAGGGTGGAGGAAAAATTCTGGATCGTGCTCGCTGTGACGAAACGGCCGGCGAGGGGGAGCTTGAGCGCCCAGGCGTCGGTCGTGTTGCGTCCTCGCTCGGTTTTGCGCCAGCGCCAGAAGAACACCCACGTGATCACGGCGGCCACGATGATGATCAGGCCATAGTGCAGCAGGAAATCCGACAGTCCCACGAGCAGTCGCGTGGCCCAGGGCATCTCGCCGCCGAGCGATTGCAGCAGCGTCTGCAGTCGGGGCATGAGGAAGAAAATGAACAGAATGATCACGATGATCGCCACGACGCAGACGATCAGCGGATACGTGAGCGCGGCGGCCATCATGCGCTTCATCTCGCGCTGCGTCTGGTAGTGCTGGATGAGTCGTTGCAGCACTTCGCGGAGATTGCCGGTGGCCTCGCCGGCCGCGATGAGGTTGACGGCATTGGCGGTGAACGTGCCGCGCTGCGCCTCCATCGCCTGCGAAAGCGGCAAGCCTTCGCTCAGTTTTTCCCACAGCGAGGCGCAGAGCGCGCGCAAGCGGGGCTCTTGCAAGCGATGGCTGAGCAAACGCAGCGCTTCGCCGGCGGGCAGACCGGCGCCGATCAACTCCGCGAGCGCTTGCATGAACGGCAGCTGCAGATCGGGGCCGAACGCGCGTTTGCTCGTCGAAGCGGCGGGCGATTCATTCACCGCGACAGTGCCGGCGGTCGAACTCGCGGTGGAGGAAGCGGGTTTGCGTCCGACCGGGGCGGGGGCGGCTTCCTGCAGGCGGAGCGGTTGCAGACCGCGGGCGGCGAGCACGCGCGCGGCATCCTTGCGACTCGGCGCATCGAGCGTGGCTTCGACGGTTTTGCCACTGGAAGAGCGCGCGGTGTAGATGAAGCGAGGCACGAGGAGGGACTGGAGGTGAGAGCTGGGAGTTGAGGGTTGAGAGCGGGTGCTAGTTGAGCGTTGCGAGTTGAGGGTTCTGAGGCGTCGGCGGGATGAGGACCGGATGTGTTTTCGATGGTTTGAGTCTCTCGGTTATCAGCTCTCAACTATCAACCTCGAGCTCCCATCATTTATCCGCGACGGTGATCACGCGCAGGACCTCGTCGAGAGTCGTGTGACCGGCCATGACTTTGGCCCAGCCGGACTGCTGAAGCGTGCGCATGCCTTGTTCGCGCGCGACTTTCGCGAGGGCGCGGGTGGATTCGCGTTGCACGATGAGATCGTGCAGCGACTCGTCCGGGCGGAAGATTTCAAACAGACCGATCCGTCCGCGATAACCGGTGCCACGACAACGTTCGCAGCCGACCGGATGCGGCACTTCGGTGACGCCTTCCGCGAGCTGTGGGTCGAGGCCGAGCACCGCGAGCGTGTCGCGCAGCTTGATCGGAGAAATCGGCGTGCGGCCGGCACAGTCGGCGCAGAGACGGCGGACGAGACGTTGGGCGATAACGAGCTCGATCGACGAAGCGACGAGGAACGGCTCGATGCCCATGTCGATGAGACGCGTGACGGCGCCGGGCGCGTCGTTTGTGTGCAGCGTCGAGAACACCAAGTGTCCGGTCAGCGAGGCGCGGATCGCGATGTCGGCGGTTTCACGATCACGGATTTCACCGACCATGATGACGTCCGGGTCCTGCCGCAGCACGTGACGCAACGCGCTGGCGAACGTGAGGCCGATTTCCGGGCGGACCTGCATTTGGTTCGCGCCGGGAACCTCGTATTCGATCGGGTCCTCGACGGTGACAATGCGCAGGTCGGTCGAATTGATTTTGCGCAAAAACGCGTTGAGTGAAGTCGATTTGCCGGAGCCCGTCGGGCCGGTGACGAGGATGATGCCGTGTGGGAAATCGAGAACCTTCGTGACCATTTCCTGCTCGGCGGCGTCCATGCCGAGGCGCTCCATCGTGTAGGCTTCCTTCTTCTGATTCAGGAGGCGAAGCGAAACGGATTCGGCGTAGATCGTGGGGATCGTCGAGACGCGGATATCGAGGACGTTGTCGCCGGCGCGGAAGTTGATGCGGCCGTCCTGTGGCAGGCGTTTCTCGGAGATGTTGAGGCGCGCCATGATCTTGAGGCGCGAAATGATGGCGTCTTGATAGCGCAGGAGATTTTCCGGCACCGGCACGGCGACAAGCAGGCCGTCGACGCGATAACGGATGCGGAGCTGGCCTTCCTGCGGTTCGAAATGGATGTCGGTCGCGCCGTCTTCGATCGCTTGCGCAATGATGTCGCGCACGAAACGCACGACGGCGGCGTCGGCATCGGCTTCGACGTTGAGCGCGTCGTTGCTGACGAAGGTGTCGGGGCCTTCCGTGTCCTCGATCGAGCCCGCGCCGACGCCATAGTTTTCGATGATGAGCTGGCGAAGCCGGTCGGCGGGCGCGAGATGCCAGACAATGCGGCGCGGCGTGAAAATCGCGATCCAGTCGCGCACTTCATCATCCGGCGGCCACGAAGTGGCGAGGTGCAGCGGCGCGGTGTCGGCGGACGGAGCGGCGCGGTCTGCCGCGTTGGTGTCAGGCGCGTCGGCTGATTTTTTTTCGCCAACCGCGATGGGCAGCACCTGATAGTCGTGAACGAGGCGCGCGGGGAGCACGGCGATGGCGGCGGCATCGGCGACGAGCGCGGGGGCCAGCGGCAGGCCGGTCGCTTCGGCGAGGAACGGCAGCACGTCGCCCGGCTTCAGGTTGCGGAAGACCGCGAGCAATTCCTGGCGCTCGCCGCGCGGCGCTTCACGCAGTTGGCGCAGCTGGTCGGCGTCGGGCCAATCGCGCAAGAAGTCCGTGGGAATGACCGGCGAAACGGGCATGAGTGAATCTGGCTGCGGAAATGAAAGGGAGCGTTGCGGGGAGGGGCGGGCGGCGGAAGTCGTCCGATGGGGGCGCTTCACGCGACGCGCGGAAGGTCAGCGCGCCTCCGGAACCGGTGTGGTCGGGACGGGCTTGAGAGCCTCCTTGATGCGGTTGCGTTGCTCGGGAGGAAGTTGTTCGACGTGGTTCATCGCGGGGATGTTGTCGGCCGGCGTGTTGGTCAGCACGGTCGGGCGCAGGAAGAACACGAGGTCGGTGCGCGTGTCGTCGCGCGAACGTGTGCCGAAGAGATCGCCAAGAATCGGAATCGGGCCGAGGCGGCTGGTGCTTTTGGATTTCGACGTGCGTTGCAGGCCGCCGAGGACGATGATCTCGCCGCTCTTCACGCTGACGAACGACTCGGTGGTGCGCCGGCCGATGCGGGGCTGCGGATTGCCGTCGATCGTGATGTCGCCGAGGATGTCGTTCACTTCCTGGCTGATTTCGAGTTGGACGGAGCCGTCGTTGCCGATGAGCGGCTTCACGGTGAGTTGGATGCCGATGTCCTTCGACGAAACGGTGGAGCGGTAACCGGTGCCGATCGTGCCGACGTTCGTCTGGTCGTTCAGGTAGCTGCTGATGACCGGGCGTTGTTCGCCGACAAAGATTTTGCCCTCCTTGTTGTGCGTCGTGATGATGTTGGGCTGCGAGAGGATGGTGGCGTTGCTCTTCCGGGGCGTGGTGACGAGATTGATCGTGCCGGTGAGATCGAGGCTACTGCCGGGGGCGAAGGTCGCCTGCGGCACGGTGAAGCCGGCGCCGCTGACGTCGAAGCTTACGAGCTTGTTGTTCACGACGGTCAGGCCGAGCGCGTTGATGCCGGAGGTGGCGCCGTCGGTGAGCGTGACTTCCGCGATGACGACCTCGATGCGGACCTGGGCGAGGATGACGTCGATTTTTTCGACGAGCTCGTTGATCAGGCGGATGTCGTCGACGGTGCCGGAAACCACGATGGAGTTGCTGCGTTCTTCCGGAAGAATCGTGAGCAGCGAGCTGAACTGGTTGGACGGTTCGAGCGAAAGATCCGCCGTCGCGATCACTTCCGCGGCGGGCGGCGGCGCGCCGGACGGGGCGGCGGGGTTTTGCGCGTTGGTGGGCGACGTCGTGGCGAGCGGTCGGCCAGAGCTGTCGGAGCCGGCGGTGCGCGCGGCGTTGTTTTGCCCGGCGACCAATTGACTGAGAATGGAAGCGACGTCCTTGGCGGCGGCGTGTTTGAGATAGATGACTTCGTTGCGCGTGTTCGGGTCGGACTTCACGTCGAGGCGCGCGATGAGGTCGTCGAAGAACGGCACCTGGCGCGGATCGGAGACGAGGATGACCTGGTTGGTGCGATCGTCGGCGTTGAACGACGTGGCGGTGCCGAGCTGGCTTTGCAGCGGACCGGAGAGGATGGTCCTCATCTTGTTCACGACGTCGCTCGCCTTGGCGTAGCTGAGATTGTAGAACTTCGGGGTCAGCCCGGCCAGCGCGGGTTGGTCGAGGCGTCGCGCGAGCGTTTCGATCCGCTGGAGGTTGGAGATCGAATCCGTGACGAGCGCGGCGTTGGCTTTCTCGAAGATCACGGGGGGGGCGCCGGTGTTGGGGCTGAGCAATTGCGTGATCTGTGGCATGAATTCGCCGATGCGGAGGAACTCGAGTTGGAAAAGTTTGCTCGCGATACGGCCGCTGGCGGGAAGGTCGAGGGTCGAGCCCTCGATCAACTCCGGCGCTTCGGAGCGCGCGACGTTCAGCGCGGTAACCTTAATAAAGCGGTCGCCGAGCGGCGTGAGGGCGATACCGTTGAGATTGAGCAGCGTCTCCAATGCGCGAACAGCTTCGCTGCGCGTGACGCTGTCGCGGAGGTTCACCGTGACGGTGGCGTTCGGCAGAGCTTGCGGGCGCAGGATGGTTTTGCCCGTCCAGCGTTCCAGCAGGGCGAGAACCTGATCGACGCTTTCGTCGCGCAGGATGATCGGGCCAACCACCGGGTCGGCGGTCGCGGGGGCGGGGGTGCTTTGCGCCCATGCGCTTTCCGGAGCGCCGGCCATCAAAGCGAGGCCAAGGGCAATCCAGGAAACTCGGGCAGAGAAGTGCTTCATGCGAAAAGGGCCGGGGAAACGGCAGGGATACGCCTTCTGACGTGGGGCGCGGTAAAAAGTTGCAGATGAAGAGTTGAAGCTAGCTCGC
>Ga0065721_10052824_pt1 | contig 11082 bp, 10 predicted proteins | sample Mesricmetagenome_FD_59108 | JGI IMG/M metagenome (GOLD analysis project Ga0065721, IMG submission 59108) | Mesophilic microbial community from rice straw/compost enrichment Sample: eDNA_1 v2 (version 2) | ecosystem: Engineered > Solid waste > Grass > Composting > Bioreactor | place: USA: Davis...
GTTTTGGCGTCGTCAACCGTGCCTCTCGAATGATGTGTTGCCTCATTGCCTTTCTTCCTTATGGCATGCACGAGGCTGGCGATATTGGGCGGAAGGATGCGCTCCGTTTCGAGCAACTGAATCCGTGTGTGCAGTGAATCGTTGTAGGGCTTCTCGAGGTTGTGCTCTTCAACCAGGTAGTCGACGATCTTTTCCTCCAGTACACGCAGTTTCCACAGGCTGATGCCCGGGTCGGCATAGAGGTGGTATTCTGCCGCGTTCGCGATGTTAAAAAGTATCGGAAATTCCTTTTCGAGGAACGTAAAGTTAGAATAGGTCATAGCACCGCCGACAAGCACGAGGTTTGGTGGGGGAATTTAGTAAAAATGTGGGTTTGGCAGGTGGGATTTGGGGAGGATGTACCTTTTGGCGGGAGAATAGCTAAAATTAGGTTCTTCTTCTGTAGCCAAAATTAACTATTTAAGTAATGTCCAGAATATGAAGCGTCATCCTGTCGTGATGTAATCTTTGGGCCAATAGGTGTTTAAGGCCAAAGGAGAACTATTGCTAACATATTTTTCGCAAGAGTGCCACCTTAAGGCTATTATCACTATAACTTTAGCATTTGATTAATCGCCGATGGCGGTCCAGCCATCGGCGAATGGTGCAGGTCACTTTGGTTTACTCAAACCATAAGATGAATTTCTTTCAAACACTTCGAGTCGGCCTCCGGAATTATCCTCACCACAACTTCTTTTCAAAAGCTTGAACTCGACTGGGCAGCCTCCGTTAGGAACGATAATTTCAGCCGCGACGTAGGGAGTCTCATCTTTTAAAAGTTTTACTTCGAAGCCGTCTACCCGTTGATCGCCAGGGTTGTTAGGAAAGGTCATGGAAATGCTGCCTTTCAAAATATTTGTGATCGTATTGTATTCGCCAGTTATCGAAAAAGAAATCGGGTCGCCTGTATAATCTGTACCCGCTCCATTTGCCGATACAGGAATGGTCTCGTCTCCATTTTTTACGCTTGTAATCTTGATATCTGCCGTGATCGCCGCGCTCGTTTGCCCTGCACATCGTACATACAAATCCCAATTTCCGTTAACTTCAGTTGTAAGTCGCAATACACGATAGTTCTTGCCCCAATACCCTTTCATAAACACTGCGTCATGCATGCTGATCATTCGTGGGCCCCTAGCGGTACTTCGGTTCTTCTCAGCTTGAGCTTTAAGGCAATCCTTGTCGAGATAAGTTTTGTTGTTTTTGTCTTTTTTATAGCAGGAACTTCCCGCAGAGCCGTTAGAGTTTATGAGAAACCGAGTTGTACCTGGCAGGTTGGCAATGAAACCAATATGCTTCACTTCTTGATCATACCAATAAATAACATCTCCTGTCATTAACTGGTCAAATGGTAATTTGCCCTGGTCCACCATTTCTACTTTTGAACACTTGGACTTGAATTTTTCGTTTATCGGAGTGTTCCATGTGCCGGGATCTTTTAGGTTCTCTACTCCGTCCTTTAGTTTTCCAAGGACATTGTTGACACACTCAACGAGAAAACCGGAGCAATCAAGGCCGAATACCTCCTCCTCAATTGGCCCGACCGGTTTTTTCCGTTCTGAATACTCTTTATTGCCGAATCCATACGCTAGCCCATTCGGCTGTGCCGGTTTGTTTGGGCCTTCGCCATTCTTAACGTGTCGACTTCTATCCATCAAGAAAGCTGCCCTTTGAAGCATTGCATTGATGATCTTATTTTTAATTAACTGGGGCCCCTCTTCAGATTCCGTGGTACGTCCGCCTTCTAACTCTGCCTGGAATTCTGATACAGTCATTCCGTTTGGAAGGATTATCGATTGAATGTCTACATCTTGGGGTGGGATTTCATCAAGCAATTGTAAAAATTCATCAGGCGCGAACTCACCCTCCAATGGAGGCGGAACTGGCTCGGGAATTTGAGGTTCATGACTTTCTTTTTCGCACGAGAGCGTTAGAATCAAAATCAAGAGATACTGGAAGATTATGGCCTTGGTTTTCATAACTGTTAAGAGATTCTTTTTCATAATAATAAGGTTTTGGTCGGTTAAGCTTATGGCAGTCTGATATTAGATACGGGACGACTCTACGATTGCGTATCCGTTGCACCAATTATTGACCTGAAAGTATCGAGGCTCAATGACGGATCATAACCTTATCTAGAAAGTGGCCGCCCCCGACTAGTATCCGGTATATTTTTCAGGTTACCTGATTTCTCAGGTATACCAAAGCTCGCAGAAATGTATTACATTCAATGTGTTAACCCCTGACCGTTGATAGCCAATGCGAATCGTTGTCTGCTGCTTGCCATGGTGATGGTACTTTTCGGCATGACTGCCAGTCTAACCAGTCAGGCGCAAATGAATGTCTTGTCATCCGCAGAGGCGGAAAGGCTCGCCAGGGAAGAACGCCAGGTGAAATTGATTTCGCTGCTGGCGCTTATCCCCGTCGTTGTTGCTTTCTCATTTGTGACGTTTATTTTCTACCGAAAGAAAAGGGAGGCGTTCTTTAGGGAACAAGAGGCTGCATTGAAGCTGAGTAAGGCGGAGGTAGAGCTGAAAGCGCTGAAGGCCCAGATCAACCCCCACTTCATCTTCAATTGTATGAATTCCATACACCATTACATGCATGGGAATGACATCAAAACCGCGAGTGATTACCTCATCAAATTCTCCCAGCTGATACGCCTGGTACTGGAGAACTCGGCAATGAAAAGTCTGACGTTGGCCGAAGAATTGAAAATGCTGGATTTGTATATCCAGCTTGAGCAGCTTCGCCTGAACCATAGGTTCCAGTACCGGTTAGGTTTAGCTGAGCACCTCGAACCTGATGCTATCGAAATCCCGGGGTTCCTTTTACAACCCTTCGTGGAAAACGCGATATGGCACGAACTCACACGAGTGCAGAATGACGCGGAACTCGTGATTGACATCCGGAAAGATCCTTTGTGCGAAAATCTGGTTTGCGAGATTGTAAGCCGCGGACAGGGGCTTTCCGGTGATGTTGCCAGGTCGCCCCTGATCGACGGTATCAAGAAAACGTCGATGGGATTGAACCTGGTACGTGAGCGGATGGAGCTTCTAAACAGAACCTCGTCGGTGCGCGCGGACTTTACCGTGGAAGACATTTCCCGCCGCGATATTGACTTTTATGGACATAAGGTTGTAGTGCAGGTGCCAATTCTTCAGGACTATTAAAATGGAGCGCAACATCGATGAAATATAAAGTCGTTATTGTCGAGGATGAGGTTCATCAACAGGAACGCCTGAGGGGGCTTCTGGATAAGCTGGTTCCGGAGGTGGCCATTGCAGGGGTTGCACCAGATATCGATTCGGCGTACCATTTGATCAATGCCGAGAAACCGGAGCTCGTCTTTCTGGACGTGATGCTACCTCCTTACACCGGGTTTGATCTGCTGGCCAGGTTCAGGACCATTAACTTTGAAATTATCTTTACCACGTCCTTCGAGGAATTTGCTGTCAAGGCCTTCAGGCTCTCAGCCGTAGATTACCTTTTGAAACCTGTCGTGGAGGAAGAACTATTGCAGGCTGTGCAAAAGTTTATTGCGAAAAGAGGACTCAACGTGGCTTCTGCGCACCTGGATGTGCTCCTGAGTAATCTGCAAAACGCAGGACAGCACCAAAAAAGGATTGCCCTTCCGACCTTCACCGGTTACGTTTTTGTGGTGGTATCTGATATCGTGAGATGCGAATCAGACAATACCTATACGACATTCTTTCTGAAGGACAAGAGAAAAATAATGATCTCGAAAACGCTGAAGGAATGTGAGAGTTTGCTCAGCGACTTTGCCTTTTTCCGGGTCCATCATTCAAACCTGATCAACCTGGACCACATCGTAGAGTATCAAAAGGGGGAAGGCGGGGTGGTAAAAATGATCGACGGTTCTTCGGTCGATGTGTCGCGCCGGAGGAAAGACGAGTTTTTACGGATGTTCAGGAGGGTAGGTTCAAACTTTGCCCGCTGACGTATGGATTTCGAGTGGTTATCAAGTTTGAGCCTGTATACCAGGGTTTCAATTTGGTTCACGCTTGTTCCCGTTGCCCTTTGTATTCCTGTGCTTTCGAGGATGCCTGCTGCAAGGCTCATGCTGCTGCTATTCGTGACAGGACTTTTCACAGAACTCTCATCGCAGAAAGCGGGAGCCGGTTCATCCTATAGCCACTATGTATTCCTCGTTTACAGTATAATCGAGTGTACCATATTCTTTTCCATTGCGAAGTACCAGGAAAGTTGCGGGAAGTCCAGATCGTTAGTGGTCAGTTTATTCGTAAGCGTGATCCTGGCAGTGTTCGCGCTTTCGATATTACACACGTCTCAATGGGCTATCGCGGTCTTCAATATGGTTTATCAGATAATGATAGCCGTAATGTGCGGACGCAACCTGCTGCGAAGAATTGAATCAGGTCTGGACGCACCTTTGTATGCGATGTTCTGCCTCCAGTTAGGAATATTCTTTTACTGTTTCACTACGTTTTTTCTGATGGGGATCATCGGCGTTTCGGCGATGTACAGGCTTTGGGATCCCTACCACAACACGATTAACATGGTTACTTACATAGTTTACGCCTGTTCTTTCTGGCTTGCGCTGAGGGATACACGATCGCGGCTAACGGTTTAGGCGCGGCTCGTACGCCAGTTTCTGTCTCAATGGGAACGAGAAGCACCCGGAGATTGCCAGGTACTGTTTGGCCCTAGCATAGGTTACGGGTGATCTCTATGTTAGCAGAAAACTAAATGAGATGAAGATATTCCGTGCAAGCACGCATGTTGAGCAGGGCACCGTGTGCCTTCGCCTGGACAACAAGGTAATCAATGATGGCCGCACCTATTGTGAAGAGCCTCTGAGCAAAGGCGAACATGTTGTGGAATGGGTTGTGGAAGGCGTTGCATTCGGGTGTTTTGGCATTACGATCTCAAGCCCTGTAAACGCGGAGTTTCAGCTCTCCCGAAGGCTCGACGCGACTGGACGGGATTCCGGTGGATTTAAGTTTTCAACCTAACCATACATAAACTATGAAAAACCCCCTTTACCTAATGATCGTTGGAATTGTGTTTTTGGCTAGTTGCGAACCAAAAAACACAGGTGCGCCCCCTAACGACACCTCAGCACAAGAAATTGACACAATACCAAAGTCGTCTCAGACACATCTTCTGTTCGAGAAAAACATCACCACTTATCCGTCTACTGCTGACACCGCTGAATTCGAAATCAAGGAACTACTTGGCAATTCACAACTTAAATTGTGGGGAACTAAATGGGGCCTTGGGGGCGAATTCAAATCTATAGGCGACTTTTTTCCGCGAAACGTATCAGATACGGATAAAGGTGTGTTGATGTGGTTCACCTACGACAGCGTTAAAATAAATACACACTGGCAGTCAAATATAATTCTGGCCTGCGAACCTTGGCACCGCGATTACTCTGATAAGTACCCCAAAGAGCCATTACTCACGACGCCGGATTACATTTTCACATTCGCTGGGCGTCCATCCGACTTTTTACTTCACAATCATCGTGCATTACGCAACCGACCTACCGGGCGCTCCATGCGAAACACCGAGACAAGGCGGGGCATTGACATCTACAATGAAAGGGTCAGGCGTCGTTTACATTCCACTGGGTCCACCCCATTCAACAACGACCATGGGGCATTCTTTCAAAATAATGTTGTTGGGAAAGATACGGTTGGCTTATTGACACAGTTCGTTAATCAAAAAGATGCGCGCGGAATGCGTTACTACTTTGCACTAGACGAAGGGCAAGATTCTAATAAAATACGTATCTTTTTGATTGCGACAGATTCGCTGGGTAATAACCTATTGAGGGCCAAGACACGAACCAGCGCGACGCCGTTGATTCTTCAAAAATCAATCCCTCCGGGACCGAATCCGTTCAGTAAATAGTAATAAATAAAATCGGGCTGACTGTGTCCCCAGCAACCAAAAGCAAAAAACCTTAGTTCGGTCATATTACGCTTTAGTTGACCAGCCCCGACGGAAATGCCTGCCTTGCAATCTTGTAGGGATGGCCATTTCCGTCATTTCTAAAGTCGATGCCACCTGGAGTCCATCACAGACAGCAAGACCGCCAAGCTTGGCATATCTGATGCTGCAATGCAGTTCCTGAGTTCAACCTCCTTTGAGACGTTCAAATCTATGGACTCGCTGCCCTATGGTTACGACAACTGGTTGCGATAAAATCCGTCGTTACAATACTTAAGATCTGCCGGCCCGCCGTTTGACAACCTCAGTTCCGGGACTTCGTTTTCTGATTCCTATCTAATCTAAATAGAACTATTTCATTTTCCAAGCCTCTGATGATGTCAAGCTTAGTCCAGCCTTTTTGACACCCTTAACACGCACGGGACTAATAAAGTCTCCACAGTCGTCCTCTACAACAAGAGTTGTTCTGTTCGGAAGTGTCTAAAGCAAAAGGCCATTCGTCGTTGTAAAATATACTCTCGCTAATTGTCACCGAATTCCTTTCCCAGACTTCCGTTCTCTAACTCAAATCCACCACCTCCTATTTATAGCTGGAAATCGGGGGATCTCAAATGCATTTTTGTCCACAACAAGTTAAGAACATATGTGTGATCAGAAAATTGAACTGTACGCATCCACGAGCAACAATGAATTACCGGTGGAACAGGAAAGTCGTAAAAACCAGTTAATACCACATCTCCAAGATGCAGATTTCCAAGAGGAAGTATTGCCTCACATTAGTTCGAAAATCGTAGGACTAAACGCGAAGCTCGTATGTGACGGTGATGATCGTAATAAGGCAGATGCGACCGCAAGACCATTTCGGGCTATATGTAAACTCATCATCACTGATAATTATAATAACGCCTACATGGGAACGGGCTTTTTTATTTCTCCAACATGCATTGCAACAAGTGGCCACTGTGTGTTTAATGAAGGGGAGTGGGTCAAAGAAGTAAGGGTGATTCCAGGGTCTAATGGCCGCGGTGATGCACCCTTCGGTCAGGAAACAAGCAGAACTTTTAGAAGTGTAAAAGGTTGGACGGTAGACAGGAGACGCGACTTTGATTACGGTGCAATCCTCCTGTCTGACAAAACACTATATGAAAAAGTGGGTGCATTCTTCCGCCTGAATACTCTTTCATCCCGACCGACCTTACTCAATTCCGGATATCCTGGCGATAAAAATGGAGACCAATGGCAATGTTCCGGGAAAGTCAAAGAACAAACCCAGTTCAGAATCTATTATATGATCGACACCGAGAAAGGAAATAGTGGTAGTCCTGTAATCGTAAGTGACTCCGCAGGGGATTATGTTGTCGGAATTCATAGCTATGGAAAATGCCCCAACTTCTGCATTGCCATCAATAACAAGATCATGGAACAGATGGATCAATGGGCAAAAACCGTATTAACTACTTAAAAATCTCTATATGAAAAACACAATCATTTTCTTAATTGCATGGCTTATGTGCTTCAATCTATTTTCCCAAAAAAAGGTCTACGATAAGGATAACGGAAAGAAAAACTATCGTAGCGAAGATACCGATATTTCGTTTGCTCGATCCTCGATACAAATCCCGAGGAGCGAAAGCGCGGAGTTAGTGCCGCTAATGTCTATGATTCCCTCAGCTATCGATCTGGGATTCAAGATCGCGGGGAATGTTCTGGAAAATCGTGTGAAGAAGTTCAGTGGAGAGTATTCTGTACAAAGAAGCTACCTAGACGCTGCATATGGCTATATTCCGGATATTCGATTCTATAGAACGGTTACTTTAGAAAAAAATGAAGAACCCGCCTTGGAGATCTCAATTGTCGCAATTCCGATAAAGGGAAGTAATAGCCTTTTCGGTTTCGTGTATTCCATTGAGTCATTCAACCTATTTTACTCGAAGGCAATTTCGAGAGGAGGAACATTGGACTACACCATCGAGATAAAGCCGACATTCATTGTAAATGGGGAGAAGAAATCCCAAGAACTGTTTCCCATAACGATCTCTTCCATAGGATTTGGAAACTCAGCGTTCAATGATCCGACCAAACACAGAACTGATATTATCCCATTACCTAAGGACGGCTTTCTTGCTGAGATTGGGATTAAAATTATTGAAACCAATCCTGCAAAGATACGTCCGGAAAAGATCATTGCTGCGATAACCGAATATAAGGATGATGCCAAGACCATAATCAACAACTTTCTGCCCAAAGAGAAAAATCAGGATAAGGTCAATGAAGCTGAGGGTGGTGCCAGGGGGAATGAAAATAACGAAGACGGTAACCAACCTCTCGCGGCTCCGGAGGGCGAAAGGAACGCAGACGGCAATGGTGATAGCAACGAAGGCCGGAATCGTTAGCCAGATTGAACATTTTTTCATCGAACGTCTAAAGGTGTCTATATCAATGGACACCTTTTGCGCGCTAAATATGTGTCTCGGGTAAGAATATGAATTGGGAATCCAATTTATTTGTAGCTGTCACCTGTTTTCTTAGAATATGAATTTAGATATGATTCAACCTTTGATTTATTCCAAGCCGGAGTTTTTCTTGTAGATGGTCTACCAAAACACTTCGCTCTACTTTCCCGGATCGTGAACCCCGCGTGAGCGATGGTAGTGGAAAGCCCACAGCGACGGGTAGGAGGTGGGTTGGGGCGAGGACATGGAACGGACAGCGCGACCCCGAACCATGAGGGGGCACGCCCAAAGGAGGTTCAGTTTTCAAGGTTCAAGGTTTAAGTTCCAATGGCAAGGTTCAGGTTGACGGGCTGATGTTGAAGGTTAGTGAATTTTGCCTTGTTGGGTTGGAGGGGTTAACGACCGAACCAGGTTGCCGACCTGGTAGCGTAAGGGTTGTTGTGCTCGTCTTTCTAATCGTGGGTACCATGGTTCCTTGGTCACCTTCTCAAAACGCTTTGCGTATATGACGCAGTCCACGTCGTCGTCCATGCGATCCTTCCGCAACATGCGCGTTAGACCCAACGTATATGGCTTCGAACCAGATACTGCTAGACTATCGGCTAGCTGTCAGGATGACGGGAGAAGAGAGGACGATCCTTCCGCAGCATACTTGTTAAACCTAAAGTGCAGCTGCTTCGAACCTGTTAATGATAAACCATAGGGAGTGCTCTCAGTATGACAGAGGAAAAAGGAAAGCGATCCTTTCGCAACATTCGCGTCAAATCCAAAGTGCAGCTGCTTCGAACCCGCTACCGTTGGAGCATTGTTTAGTCCTGTCAGGACACGATTGCTGATTTTATGCTATCTTTACGGGAAGATTTTCCGCGTTGATCAAGGGTTCTCCCTTTGATTCCGGTCGCGGCCCTGTTAGATGAAATGTGAATTAATCGCTTCTGTACAAAGTGTTAATCCCCTGACCTGATGTCGTTCTTACTCCTCCTGCTGATCTTTGCAGTGTGCCGCATGTTGACAGTGCTGTTTCATGAGCTGGGCCATGCGCTTCCCGCGCTCGCGATGGGGAGCGAAAGGGTGGTCGTGTACGTTGGGTCGTATGGCGACCCGAACAAGAGTCTTACCTTTAGTATTGGGCGTTTACATTTTTACCTGAAGTACAATCCGCTGCTGTGGAATCAAGGACTCTGTGTTCCGAATAGCGATGGACTGACCGTGAACCAGCAAATCCTGTTCACGATTTCCGGACCTGTGATGTCCTTGATCCTGGGAACGGCGTGTTTCATTGCAGCATTCATTGGCACATTGCATGCCGATATTCGAACGGCTTTCGTCATATTCGGGATCTCCGCAGTTATTGACTTTTACACCAACCTCATTCCGAGAGAAGATCCGATCAAACTTTTCGACGGCTCCCTGACTTACAATGACGGACATCTGCTAAGGCAGCTTTGGAGATACCGGGCGTATGCCGCGGAATACCCGAAGGCCGCCGAATTCTATAACCGGGGAGACTATGCCACGGCGGCTGATTTATTCCATGCAACGATCAGAAAAGGAGCTACAGATACCATGATCTTCCGTCTGGCGATCCATTCCTATATGCAAGCAGGTAACGATGCCACAGCCAGGGAGTTGTGTAACACGATTCAGTCCCATTCGAACCTCACGTCCGATGACTTCGCGATCTGTGCGTTTATCAGTTCGCGGCTTGGGCGTTATGAAGAGGCGCTGGATCTATTCGAAAAATCACTGAACCTTGACAATACTAACAAATACGCGCTAAACAATCGGGGCTATACCTACAACCTGATGGAACAGTATGAGAAGGCGATCGCCGACTTCGACCGATCCATCGAAGTGGCTCCGAATTTCGCATACGCCTACAATAACCGTGGCCTCGCGAAGATCAAATTGGGTTCAGTGGCAGAGGGACTCAAAGACATCGAGGTCTCACTTTCCCTTGATCCTGAAAACGCCTACGCCTATCGCAACCGTGGTATTTACCACTTTGACCAGGGAGAGTACAAGTTGGCCTTGGAGGACTTTAATCGCGCGCTAACTATCGATCCACAAACGCACCTGCTTTCTGAGTACCTGCGGGAAACGGAGGTGAGGATGGGAAAGGTTACGGAGGTACAGTGACGGGTATTTGAGACCTTGGGGTTAAAGGCATACTCTTAATCTCGGTAATTCCTGCTTTTGAATACGTCACAAGGGATTTACGTTAAACCAGCGTTCCCCCGTCGGATCCCCGATATCAGATCGGGGTAAGCTCTTCGCCGCCTTCACACTTGCCACTGCGCCCTCTGGATTCCCGTTGGTTTTTCTAGGTAATTAAAAACCTAAAAAAAGCCCTCGCCAATCCAGAGGGAACAGGACCTTGCAGGCTGCGCCCCGATCACTATCGAGAACTCCTACGAGGAATGGTGGACTATCGGGAACCGCGGGAAACGAAATGCGGGTCGCGGATCGCTTGAATATAAGAACACATCGAAAAAAACCGAACCGAGCTCCCTTCTCCGCCGCGGAGACGGGCCGGGGGGATGAGGTGCATTTCGCTTCTTAGTTCGGAGGTTCCTAGTTTCGAAGACGTGCACCGCGGTTCACGTTAAATCATTGTTCCACGGAGAGATCCCCGATAGCGAACCGGGCT
>Ga0065721_10052825_pt1 | contig 11082 bp, 9 predicted proteins | sample Mesricmetagenome_FD_59108 | JGI IMG/M metagenome (GOLD analysis project Ga0065721, IMG submission 59108) | Mesophilic microbial community from rice straw/compost enrichment Sample: eDNA_1 v2 (version 2) | ecosystem: Engineered > Solid waste > Grass > Composting > Bioreactor | place: USA: Davis...
CTCAGTGGCTGATCATCCAGGGTCGCGCGGCGGGAAAACTCTTGGAGCCATCGGGCCGGACCAAGGTGGAGCGGCCCTTCTTCTCGCCGCTGCAGCAGGAGCAGCCGGGCCTATGGGCAGAGCTGCCGCGTCTGGGTTCGTGGCGGGCCTTTTCGTTGGTGGTAAAGGCGGTGCGCCTCACGGGGTCCATGCCGGCAATAAAGGGGACGGAAAGGAAAGCCCGCTGGGCGGGCTCTCCACAATCGGGGCAGGCGCATGGCTCTGCCGAAAGCGCCATGGGTCTCATGGCGGTGAAGGGGCCGCAAACGGCGCACTGGTAGTCGTAGATTGCCATTGCTCATGCTCCTGTCAGAGATCGTGGGCGATCGGCATGTCGACTGTGCCGTCCAGGTGGATCTTGGGGCCATCCGCCCCGGGCATGACGTCGAACTCGAAAATGTCGGTCGGCAGCCAGAGCGTCGCGCAGGCATTGGGAATGTCGACCACGCCCGAGACATGGCCCTGCACGGGCGCGGTGCCGAGGATCGAATAGGCCTGGGCGCCGGAGTAGCCGAACTTTTTCAGGTACTCGATGGCGTTGAGGCAGGCCTGGCGATAGGCGGTGGTGACGTCGAGATAGTGTTGCGTGCCGCTTTCGTCGACCGAGATGCCTTCGAAGATGAGGAAATCGTCGTATTTCGGCGCTATCGGCGAGGGGCGGAAAATGGGGTTCTTGATGCCGTATTTGGCCATCCCGTCCTTGATGAGGCTCACGCGGATATGGAGCCAGCCGGCCATCTCGATGGCCCCGCAGAACGTGATTTCGCCATCGCCCTGGCTGAAGTGGAGGTCGCCCATGGAAAGCCCGGCACCGTCGACGTAGACGGGGAAATAGACCTTGGATCCACGCGACAGGTCTTTAATGTCACAATTGCCGCCGTGTTCACGCGGCGGCACCGTACGCGCGCCGGTGGCGGCAGCCCGGTCGCGTTCCTCACCTTTCATGGCGCCCATGTGGGCGGCGTAGGTGTCGGGGAGGGTGGCGAGCGCCGGTACGCGATCGGGATCGGTGTCGAAGAGCTGCTTTTCCCGGGTGTTCCACATATCGAGCATCTTGTGGTCGGGCAGGCACCCGATGAGGCCGGGATGGATGAGGCCTGCATATCTGACGCCCGGCACGTGGCGGGACTCGGTGAACATGCCCTTGAAATCCCAGATGGACTTCTGCGCAGCGGGAAAATGCTTGTCGAGGAACCCTCCGCCATTGTTGATCGAGAAGAAGCCGTTGAAGCCCCAGAGCGAATTGTCGAAGGCACCGATATCGAGGATGTCGACGACCAGCAGGTCGCCGGGTTGAGCGCCTTTGACGCCGATGGGACCCGAAAGGAAGTGCACCTGCTTGAGGTCCACGTCGCGCACGTCGGCGGCGCTGTCGTCGTTCTTGATCTGGCCGCCTGTCCAGTCATAGGTCTCGATCTTGAAATCGTCGCCCGGCTCTACCCAGCAAGCCATGGGGATATCGGGGTGCCAGCGGTTGTGAATCTTCTCGTTGGTATAGGGGCTTTCGCTAAGATCGACCTTGATGAGGGTTTCGGTCATTTTCTGTCCTCGTTGGCGGATTGACGGTTTGGCTAGACGGAAAGGAAGGACGAGACCCTGGCCTCGTCGATGCCCGCGCGCGGGCTTTCGTGGACGAACTCACCGTTCTCGATGACCAGCACCCGGTCGGCGATTTCGAGGGCAAAGCTCAGCACCTGTTCGGAGACGACGATGGAGAGGCCCTTTTCGTCGCGGATGCGGCGCAGGGTGCGGGCCATGTCCTTGATGATGGAAGGCTGGATGCCCTCGGTCGGCTCATCGAGCAGGAGTACCTTGGGGCGAGAAGCCAGCGCCCGAGCGATGGCGAGCTGCTGCTGCTGCCCCCCGGACAGATTGCCGCCGCGGCGGCCTTTCATTTCGAGCAGCACCGGAAAGAGCTCGTAGAGATCGTCGGGCACCTGGCTTTCGCCGGTGACGGTAAGGCCCGTCTCGATATTCTCCTCTACCGTCATGGTGGAAAAGATCATCCGCCCCTGCGGCACGTAGGAGAGGCCGGCCTTGACCCGACTGAAGCTCTCCTCGGCTTCGATTTCCCTGCCCGCCACTGTGATCGTGCCGCTGCGGGACGGCACGATGCCCATTAGGGATTTCATGAGCGTGGTCTTGCCCATGCCGTTGCGGCCCATGATGGCGACGATTTCGCCGGGCGCGACGTCGAGCGAGACGCCGTGGATGACTTCGCTCTGCCCGTGGGAGACGTGGAGATTGTCGATTGCGAGCACCGTTGCCTCCTAGTGACCGAGATAGACTTCGACGACCTTAGGGTCGTGCTGGACATGGTCCATCGTGCCTTCCGACAGCACCTTGCCTTGGTGCAGCACGGTCACCCGGTGGGCGATGTCCTCGACGAACTTCATGTCGTGCTCGATGACGATCACCGAGTGCTGCTTGATGATGGCGTTGAGCAATTCGGCGGTCTTGACCCGTTCGGCGACGCTCATGCCGGCAACCGGCTCGTCGAGCATCAGCAGCTGGGGTTTCTGGATGAGCAGCATGCCGATCTCGAGCCACTGCTTCTGCCCATGGCTGAGGATCGCGGCTTCGGTATCGAGATGATCCTTGAGAAAGATCATCCCGGCGATGTCCTCCACACGCTCGACGACGTCGCGGTCGCGGCGGAAGGCTAGGGCACCCCAGACGTTCTTGCCGCGCGGATAGGACAGCTCCAGATTCTCGAAGACCGTCAGGTCCTCGTAGATCGAGGGGTTCTGGAACTTGCGCCCGACGCCGGCATGAACGATCTGGTGCTCCTTCATCCTGGTCAGCTCCTTGCCGCGGAAGCGGATGGAGCCATCGGTGGCCTTGGTGCGGCCGCAGATCAGGTCGAGCACGGTGGTCTTGCCGGCGCCGTTGGGGCCGATGATGACGCGTATCTCGTTTTCATCGACATAGAAGGAGAGGTCGTTGACCGCCTTGAAGCCGTCGAAGGAGACTGTGAGCCCTTCGACCGCGAGGAGGAATTCCTTGGGTGCCGTTTTGGTCTCGAGCGTCATTTCCGTCTCCTATTCGGCGGCGGCTTTGGTGGGGGACGGGGCGACGGGCGGAATGGGGTGGGGGCGCTTGAGAAGGCGCGGCAGCATCGGCTCGACATGGCTCCTCCAGATGCCGGCAAGGCCATTCGGAAAGGCCATGACCACGGCGATGAAGAGCCCGCCCATGGCAAACAGCCAGAGTTCGGGGAAGCTTTCCGAGAAGGTCGTCTTGGCCCAGTTGACGAGCAGCGCTCCATAAACGGCGCCGAAGATCGACAGGCGCCCCCCGACCGCGCAGAAGATCACCATTTCGATCGATGGTACGATGCCGACGAAGGACGGTGACATGAACCCGACCTGGAGGGCGAACATGGCGCCACCTATTGCGGAAAAGGCGGCGGCGAGGCAGAAGACGAAAATCTTGAAATTGGCGACGTCGTAACCCGAGAAGCGCACCCGGTCTTCCTTATCGCGCATGGCGATCAGCAGCCGGCCGAACTTGGAGCGTTTGACGGCGAGAGCGGTCAGGATGACGCCGAGCAGCAGGAAAGCATTGACGAAGTAGAGGATGTACTTGGCACTGTCGGTGCGGATGTCCCACCCCAGCAGCGTCCGCAGGTCAGTCATGCCGTTGATGCCGCCGGTATAACCCTGCTGGCCGACAATCAGAATGGTGAGGATGGCCGCGATGGCCTGGGTGATGATGGCGAAGTAGACGCCGCCGACCCGGCGTTTGAACATGGCGGCGCCGATGATGTAAGCGAAGACGGTAGGCACCACGATGATCGCCAGCATGGCGACGGGAAAGGATTTGAACGGCACCCACCACCAGGGCAGTTCGGTCACTTGGTTCCAGTCCATGAAATCGGGGATGCCGGGGGTGGACTGGATGGCGGTGTTCTCGGGCGAGGACGCCTCGAGTTTCAGGAACATCGCCATGCAGTAGCCGCCGAGGCCGAAGAAGATGCCCTGGCCCAGGCTGAGGATGCCCCCGAAACCCCAGCACAGCACAAGGCCTACGGCGACGAAGGCATAGGTGAGATATTTGCCTACGAGATTGAGGCGGAAGAGGTCGAGCGCAAGCGGAAAGACCGCGAGCAGCAGGACGGCGATGACCAGGAACGCCATGGCGTCCCTGCTGAGGAGGCCCTTTGCGGAGAACGTCGCGGATGACATGGAAACGGCTCCTTTCAGCGGCGGATCTTGAGGGTGAAAAGCCCCTGCGGACGCAGCATCAGGATGCCGACCACGGTGAGCAGGGTGAGGACCTTGGCCATGGAGCCCGACATGAAGAATTCCATGGAAGACTGGGCCTGGCTGATGGCGAACGCCGAGGCGATGGTGCCGAAAAGGCTCGCCGCGCCGCCGAATACCACCACGAGGAAGGTGTCGACGATGTAGAGCTGGCCGGCGGTGGGACCGGTGGAGCCGATCATGGTGAAGGCGGAGCCGGCAACGCCGGCAATGCCGCATCCGAGCCCGAAGGTCAGCCGGTCGACGCGCCGGGTGTCGATGCCCACGGCACCCGCCATGACGCGGTTCTGCGTCACCGCACGGACCTGCTTGCCCCAGCGTGACCTGAACATGAGCAGGAAAACGCCGATGGCGATGAGGGTGGTCAGTCCCATGACGAACAGGCCGTTGATCGGCACTTCGATGATGTCGGTCAGGGGGAGCGATCCCATCATCCAGTCCGGCAGCGTGACGCCGACCTCGCGGGCGCCGAACACCGAGCGGTAGAGCTGTTGCAGGATGAGGCTCAGGCCCCAGGTGGCAAGAAGCGTGTCGAGCGGCCGCCGGTAGAGATGGCGGATCATCGCCCATTCGACGAGAAGCCCGAGGGCGAAGCTGGCGCAGAAGCCCAGCCCCATGGCGACGAAGAAATACACGGGAAACAGCACCGGCGCGAAGCTCGTCACGAGCAGGCTCACGCCCCACGTGACATAGGCGCCCAGGATCATGAACTCGCCATGGGCCATGTTGATGACACCCATCTGGCCGAAGATGATGGCCAGGCCCAGCGCCATGAGCACGAAAACGGAAAACAGGATCAACCCGGCGAAGCCCTGCATCGCCAGGATCGAAAAGAACTGATCGTAGGTGTAGTCGCCGATCATTTGAGCCTCGCATCGGGTGTGGAGAAGGAGGCGGCTCCAAATGGGGAGCCGCCAGCAGGCGTCAAGAGACCGGTTGTTACTGGTAGCCTTCCGGGAACGGGTCGGGCTCCATGAGCTCGGCGGTTTCGTAGACCACGTCGTACTGGCCGTCGGCACGGGCATGGCCGATGCGCAGCTTGCTCCACAGGTGGTGGTTCTCGTGGATCTTGACGTAGCCCTCGGGGGCGGTGGCCAGTTCGATGCCGGGCGAGGCTTCGCGCACCTTGTCGACGTCGAAGCTGCCGGCCTTCTCGACCGCCGCCTTCCAGAGCCACGGGCCGAGGTAGGCGGCCTGGGTCACGTCGCCGATGACGATGCCGTCACCCCAGCGTTCCTTGAATGCCCTGACGAAAGCCGCGTTGTTTTCGTTCTCGAGCGACTGGAAGTACTTCATGGCCGCATAGGCGCCCACGATGTTCTCGCCGCCGATGCCGAGGATCTCGTCCTCCGTCACGGAGATGGTGAGCAGGAGGGGGGCTTCCTTGGTGAGGTCGATGCCTGCCGCCTTGAGCTGCTTGTAGAAGGCCACGTTCGAGCCGCCGACGACGATGGCGTAGATAACGTCGGGCTTGGTCAGTTTGATCTTGTTGATGACCGAGTTGAACTGGGTGTGTTCGAGGGGGTAATACTCCTCGCCCACCACCTTGAGGCCTTTCATCTCGATGTGCCGGCGCGCGATCTTGTTGGAGGTGCGCGGCCAGATGTAGTCGGAACCGAGCAGGTAGAAGCTCTTGGCGCCCTTGGTGTCGACGACCCAGTCGATTCCCGCGAGGATTTGCTGGGTGGCTTCCTGGCCGGTGTAGATGACGTTGGGGCTCTCCTCGAGGCCTTCGTAGAACGTCGGGTAGTAGAGCATGCCGTTGTACTGCTCGAAAACCGGCAGCACGGCCTTGCGGGAGGCCGAGGTCCAGCACCCCATGACCGATGCGACCTTGTCCTGCACCAGGAGCTTCTTGGCCTTTTCCGCAAAGGTCGGCCAGTCGGAGGCGCCGTCTTCCTGGATATACTTGATCTGCCGCCCGAGGACACCGCCCATGGCGTTAATCTGTTCGATGGCGAGGATTTCCGCCTGGACGGAACCCGTTTCCGAGATCGCCATGGTGCCGGTGACGGAGTGGAGGATGCCTACGGTAACGTCGGTATCGGTGACGGCAAGTCCGGTGGTGTTGACCGTGGCGGTGGACGTATCCTGAGCGAAGGCGCGGCTCGAGCCGAGCATACCCAGGGCCGGAATGGCCGCCATGGCCGCAAGGAGCTTGCGGCGGTTGAGGGTGTGGGGGCGTTTGCCCGGAACGTCGTCAGTCATTGGAGTGCCCTGTCCTTGATTGCCCTGGCTGAGGCGGGAGGAGATGAGATCGCCTACAACTGACCAAGGATTGAGCAATCCAAGCCCTTGCCTCTCAACGGGGCATTTGACGTATTCCGATCAGGGTTTTTCCCACCTAGTGTGGGGCGTGTAGCGAAGAGGCCAGGGCAAGCTCCGCCGCCCGCTACGGCGAATGGCTGGTGGACGGGCACGCGCTTTGACGCTGCCGCGGGGATGGTTGACATGACAGCGCAGGCAAAGGTTACCCGGGTCAGGCGGACCTATAACAAGTGGGTCGCCAACCAGACGCTGGAAGACTTTGCGCTGCGCTTCACCGCCCAAAGGGTCCGTCGCTGGTCGCCGGCCCGTATCGCCAACACCGCCATTGGCGCGGTCTCGTTCCTGGCGCTCGAGGCGATCGGCGGCGCGCTGACGCTGAGCTACGGGTTTTCGGCCACGGCCTGGGCGGTGCTCTCCACGTGCCTCATCATTTTTTTCATGGGCATTCCCGTCGTCTACAACGCCGCCAAATACGGCGTCGACATCGACCTGCTGACTCGTGGCGCGGGTTTCGGGTACCTGGGCTCCACCATCACCTCGCTGGTCTATGCCAGCTTCACCTTCATCTTCTTTGCCATCGAGGCCGCCATCATGGCGACGGCGCTCGAGCTCTGTTTCGGGCTGCCGATATCCATAGGCTATCTGGTGAGCGCGCTGGTGGTGATACCGCTCGTCACGTATGGCATCACCCTAATCAACCGCTTTCAGGCCTGGACGCAGCCCTTCTGGGTGGTGCTGCAACTCATCCCCTTTGTCTTCATCGGCGCACAGAGCTTGCCGGCGGTGCGGGAATGGACCGGCTATACCGGGCTCCTGGGCCATGTCGGCGGCGGGTTCGACCTCGCGCTCTTTGGTGCCGCATCGGCCGTCATGTTCTCGCTCGTCGCCCAGATCGGCGAGCAGGTCGATTACCTGCGCTTCCTTCCGCGCAGGGCCCACCAGAACCGCCTTGCCTGGTGGGTGGCGCTGATCGGGGCGGGCCCGGGCTGGATCATTATCGGCGGGCTCAAGGTCATGGCCGGCTCGTTCCTTGCCTATTACGCTTTCCGGCACGGCGTCGATTTCGAGAACGCTTCCGAACCCACGCAGATGTATCTCGTGGTCTTCGGGCAGATGCTGCAAAGCCCGGAATTCGCCCTTGCGGTCACCGGCATCTTCGTCGTCGTCTGCCAGCTCAAGATCAACGTCACCAACACTTATGCCGGCTCGATCGCCTGGTCGAACTTCTTTTCCCGCCTCACCCACAGCCATCCCGGACGCGTCGTCTGGGTGGTGTTCAACGTCCTGATCGGCCTCATCCTCATGGAGTTCGGGATATACAGGGCGCTCGAGCAAATCCTGGGCCTCTATGCGATCCTTGCCATCGCCTGGCTCGCTGCCATCGTCGCCGATCTCGTCGTTTGCAAGCCGCTGCGCCTCTCACCCCGCCATATCGAGTTCAAGCGGGCGCACCTCTACGACATCAATCCGGTAGGCTTCGGCTCCATGCTCACCGCGGTGGCGCTGTCGCTGCTGTCCTATCTTGGGTTTTTCGGGCAGGTCGCAGAGGCGCTCTATTCTTACGTGGCGCTTCTTACCTCCTTCATCTGCGTGCCCTTGATCGCCATTGCCACCCGCGGGCGCTACTACATCGCCCGTATCTCGCAGCTGCCGCATGCCGACGCTGAGACCATCCGCTGCCAGGTTTGCCAACACAGTTTCGAGCCCGAAGACATGGCTCGCTGCCCGGCCTATGGCGGGCCGATCTGCTCGCTTTGCTGTTCGCTCGATTCCCGATGCGGCGACCGCTGCAAGGAAAATGCCAGGCTCGGCGACCAGCTCTCGGGATTCCTCGCCCAGATCTTTCCGCGGCCGGTCGCGGAAATGCTCAATACGAGGCTTGGTCACTATCTGGGCCTGATGCTGCTCGTCGGCGGATTAATGGCAGCGATCCTCATGGTCTTCAACTACCAGGCGACGCTCGATGCCGACACGACCCGTGCCGCCATTTCCGCGATGCTGGGCAAGCTCTTTGTCGTCTTCTTCATCATCGCTGGCATCGTGGTCTGGCTTTTCGTGCTCAACCACGAAAGCCGCGAGTTCGCCGAGGAGGAGGCGCGTCGGCATACGGCGCTGCTGGTCGAGGAAATCGAGGCGCACCGGGAGACGGACCGCAAGTTGCAGGAGGCCAAGGAGGCCGCGGAATCCGCTAATCTCGCCAAGTCTCGCTACGTCACCGGCCTCAGCCACGAACTGCGCTCGCCGCTCAACTCCATCCTCGGCTATGCCCAGTTGCTCGAGCGCCAGCGCGACGAGCACCCGATGGTGGGCCGGGCGGCGCGGACGATACTGAGGTCCGGCGAGCATTTGTCGGGCCTGATCGAGGGTCTGCTCGACATTTCCAAGATCGAGGCCGGCAAGCTCCATCTCTACCGCGACAAGATGGCGCTGCCAGCCAACCTCAACCAGCTGGTTGAGATGTTCTCGCTGCAGGCGCGGGACAAGGGAATCGACTTCGTTTTCCATCAGGCGACGCCGGTGCCCGAATATGTGTTCACCGACGAAAAGCGCCTGCGGCAGATCCTCATCAATCTCATCTCCAACGCGATCAAGTTCACCGAGAAGGGGACGGTGACGCTGCGGCTGAGCTATCGTAACCAGATCGCGACTTTCGAGGTAATCGATACTGGCACCGGCATTGCCGAAGACGAGCTGGATCGCATCTTCCTGCCGTTCCAGCGCGGCAGCCGGCCCCCCGGCGCCGAACCGCAACCGGGCACCGGGCTAGGCCTCACCATCACCAAGCTCCTCGTCGAGATCATGGGCGGCGAGCTGACCGTCACCAGTGCGGTCGGCAAGGGGACCCAGTTCACCGTGCGCATGCTCCTTTCCTCGACCTGGGTACCGGACGAGCCCAAGCATTCGACGTCCAGGATTACCGGCTACTACGGCGCCCGGCAGTCGATCCTCGTGGCCGACGATGACCCGGCGCAGCGTGAATTGCTGTCCGATCTCCTGGGTGGACTGGGTTTCGAGGTGGCGACCGTCAAGGACGGGATGGAGTGCCTGCGCTCGATCCGGGTGGAACGGCCCGATCTTCTGATCCTCGACGTCTCCATGCCGTTGCGCAACGGGTGGCAGGTCGCCTGCAAGGTGCGCGGCAATGTCACCAACCGTCTCCCCATCATCATGATTTCGGCCGATGCCGGAAGCGAGCGTCTGCAAGCAGACTACGGCGCGCTTTATGACGGCTATCTGATCAAGCCCTTCAAGATCGACGACCTCGTCCAGCAGATCGGTTCGGCGCTCGGTCTGCTCTGGATCGAGGACGAAAACCAGTTGGAAAAACACCCAAGGACGCCCGCCCCATGATGTCTGCCGACCCGCCAAAGGTGCTTATCGTCGACGACCAGATCGATACGCTGACCATGTTGGCCGATGCCCTGGAGCTCGAAGGGATGGCCACCGTTCCGTCCTCCAGCGGCCGCTCGGCGCTTTCGCTTGTCGCCCAGTCGCTTCCCGACATCGTCCTGCTCGACGCGATGATGCCGGGCATGGACGGGTTCGAGGTCTGCCAGGTGCTCAAGAGCGAGATGGGTCTGGCCGATCTCCCGGTCATCTTCATGACTGGCCGCAACGACAGCGACCATGTGGTCCGGGCGCTGGCCTGCGGCGGGGTGGATTTCGTGTCCAAGCCCATAGTGCTCAGCGAACTCTTCGCCCGCATGCGGGTTCATCTGACCAATTCCCGCAAGACCCGTTCGGCAAGGGAAGCGCTCGACTCCCTTGGCCGGCGCATCGTTGCGGTCGACCGGGACGGCCGCATCATCTGGGCGACGCCGCAGGCGCAAGAGCTCCTGACGCGCATAGGCCTGCGCACCGAGGAAGGCTCGGCGCTGCCTTGGGAACTCAAGCAGTGGCTGGGCGAGGTCGTCGGTGCCGAAAGCCCGGCCCGGATCTATCGTCGCTTCGACCGGGAGGTTGAATTCCGCCTGATGGAGCGCCGCGCCGATGGCGCCAACCTGCTTCGGCTTATCGATCGGGCATCCGGGACGGCGGAGGAGCGGCTAGCCGCTGCCTTTGGCATCAGACTGCGCGAAGCGGAGGTGCTGCTTTGGCTGACGCACGGGAAGTCCAACAAGGAGATCGCCGAAATCCTGCAACTCTCGCCCCGCACCGTGAACAAGCACCTTGAGCAGATCTTCGAGAAGCTCGGCATCGAGAACCGGACGGCCGCCGCGACGATGTCCGTTCGGGTGCTTTGGGATTAGGCTTGGAGCCATGGGTTCCACGATACCGGCGTGGCTGCCCACGAGCTACCGGCTCACCCACTCGCCTGTTTCCTGTGATGCGCTCCGAAGAGCTCCGACCGTCCTGCCGGCAAGCCCCTAGCCAGGATCGTCCGGCCGCAGGAGAGCATGCCGGAATAGGGCTGGCGTGCGGTGACGGAAAGTCCGGTCACCGCGCCGGCCTGCCAGGAAAAGTCGAGGGTAAGTCCGCCGCGGACCCGTACGCCGCGGACCGAACCCTT
>Ga0065721_10052826_pt1 | contig 11080 bp, 5 predicted proteins | sample Mesricmetagenome_FD_59108 | JGI IMG/M metagenome (GOLD analysis project Ga0065721, IMG submission 59108) | Mesophilic microbial community from rice straw/compost enrichment Sample: eDNA_1 v2 (version 2) | ecosystem: Engineered > Solid waste > Grass > Composting > Bioreactor | place: USA: Davis...
GCCCGCCCCGCGGTCCTCGACGGCGAGCAGCGCGTCGTCGTCGCCGGCGCCGAGCAGGCGGCGGGCGAGCGGGGCGAAGTCGTCCGGCATCGTCCGGCCGGCGAGTTCGATCCGGTAGCCGCCCCGGGCGCGGGCGAGGGCGTGATAGTCGGCCCCCGCGACGTCGGGCCTGTCGATGCAGACCGCGAAGCCGTACCAGGCCATGGCGGCCGGGCGCACCGACACCGCGCTCGCCTTGAGGCCGGGCTGGCCCGACACCGGATCGCAGGCCGGCGCGACGACGGAGTCGATGCGGCCCTTGGCGGCGAAGCGGTCGGTCCAGTGCATCGGCACGAAGACGGTGCCGGGCAGCACCCGGTCGGTGACGAGGGCGCGCACCAGCACGGTGCCGAAGTCGGAGGCGACCTCGACGACGCTCGCCGGATCGACGCCCTCGGCGGCGGCGTCGGCGGGATGGATCTCGCAATAGGGCTCGGCGTAGTGGGCGGACAGGCGGGCGCTCTTTCCGGTCCGCGTCATCGTGTGCCACTGGTCGCGGATCCGGCCGGTGTTGAGGACGAAGCGGTGCTTCGGCGTCGTGATCGCGAGCGGGCGGTGGGCCGTCGGCACGAAGGCGAGCCGGCCGGAGGGGCGGAAGGCGCCGCCCTCGGCGAAGAAGCGCTCGCGGCCGGGGCCCTTGGCCGGCAGCGGCCAGCGTACCGGCTCCAGCGCCTCGTAGCCCGCCCGGTCGAGAGCGGCGAGGGCGGAGATGTCGAAGTCGCGGCCGCGGGCGGCGACGACGCCGGAGAGCGCGGCGTGCTCGCGGAAGATCGCATCCGGCCCTGTGTGCTCGAAGCCGGAAAAGCCCATGCGCCGGGCGATCTCGCACAGGATCCACCAGTCGGGCCGGGCCTCGCCGGGCAGCGGCAGGAAGGCGCGCTGGCGCGAGATCCGCCGCTCCGAGTTGGTGACGGTGCCGTCCTTCTCGCCCCAGGCGGCGGCCGGCAGAACCACGTCGGCGTGGCGGGTGGTGTCGGTGTCGGCGGCGACGTCGACGACGACGACGAAGGGGCAGGCGTCGAGCGCGGCGGCGACGCCGTCGGCGTCGGGCAGGCTGTCGACCGGGTTGGTGCCCATTACCAGCAGCGCCCTGACCTCGCCGGCGCGCACGGCCCGGAACAGGTCCACCGCCTTGAGGCCGGGCCGGGAGGCGATGTTCGGTGCGTTCCAGAAGGCGCGCACCGCCTCGCGGTCGCCGGGATCGGCGAGTTCGCCGTGGGCGGCGAGCTGGTTGGCGAGGCCGCCGACCTCGCGTCCGCCCATGGCGTTGGGCTGGCCGGTGACCGAGAAGGGCGCGGCGCCGGGCTTGCCGATCCGGCCGGTTGCGAGGTGGCAGTTGAGGATGGCGTTGACCTTGTCGGTGCCGCAGACCGACTGGTTGACGCCCTGGCTGAAGACGGTGACGACCTTCTGCGTCCGGGCGAAGAGCTCGTAGAAGGCGGAGAGGCTCCGCGCGTCGAGGCCGCTCGCCGCGACGGCGCCGGAAAGGCCGCAGGCGCGGGCCTCGGCGAGCGCCGCCTCGAAGCCCTCGGTGTGGGCGGCGACGAAGGCCGCATCGATCCGGCCGGCGTCGGCGAGGTGGCAGAGCAGGCCGTCGAACACCGCGACGTCGGAGCCGGGTGCGAGCGGCAGGTGCAGGTCGGCGGTCTCCGCGCTCGCCGTCCGCCGCGGGTCGAGCACGACGACGGTGAGCTCCGGCCGCGTCGCCTTCGCCGCCATCAATCGCTGGTGCAGCACCGGGTGGCACCAGGCGAGGTTGGAGCCGACGAGGACGACGAGATCGGCCTCCTCGAGGTCGTCGTAGGTGCCGGGCACGGTGTCGGTGCCGAAGGCGCGCTTGTGGCCGGCGACCGCCGAGGCCATGCAGAGCCGGGAGTTGGTGTCGATGTTGGCCGAGCCGATGAAGCCCTTCATCAGCTTGTTGGCGACGTAGTAGTCCTCGGTGAGGATCTGGCCGGAGACGTAGAAGGCGACGGCGTCGGGGCCGTGCTCCGCGATCGCCGCCGAGAAGCGGGCGGCGACGAGGTCGAGCGCCTCGTCCCAGCCGGCGCGCCGCTCCCCGATCCGCGGATGCAGCAGCCGGTCGTCGAGCGACAGCGTCTCGGCGAGCGCGGCGCCCTTGGCGCAGAGCCGGCCGGCATTGGCCGGATGGTCCGGGTCGCCGGAGACCGCGACGGCGCCCTCCGCCGTGACGGTGGCAACCACCCCGCAGCCGACGCCGCAATAGGGGCAGGTGGTGCGGGTGACGACGGTGCCGGGCGCGGGATCGTGCTTCACGGCCGGCCTCCGGGGCGGGACGCGGCGAGCGCGCGGCGGCGGAAAAGCGCCGGCGCGGTCATGGCGCCACCCCGGCGAGGCGGCCGAGGTCGAGCGAGATCACGCCGTCCTCGACCCGGACCGCGATGGTGCGGGCGCAGCCCTCGTCCGGCCCCTCGACGACGCCGGTTTCGAGGCTGATGACGAAGTTGTGGAGCGGGCAGGTCACGGAATGGCCGTGGACGATGCCCTCCGACAAGGGGCCGCCGCGGTGCGGGCAGGCGTTGCGCAAGGCGAAGACGGCGTCGTCGGCGGCGCGGAACACGGCGATGTCGCCGTGCCGGCTCTTCACCACCCGGGCGCCCTGGACCGGGATGTCGGCGAGGCGGCCGACCACGGTCCACTCCTCGGCGAAACGGCTCTGGAGCATCTGGTTCATTCGGCGGCCTCCTTGTATCCGACGTCGGCCATCGGGGCGAACTCGTGCGCCTCGAAGCCTGCGACCCGCTCCGCCCAGGGATCGACCTGGGCGTGTTTCTGGCTGAAGAGGAAGCGGGCGAGCAGGGCGGCGCGCCGGTCCTCGTCGTCGACGACGAGAGCGCGGATCGCGGCGACGCCGACGCGGTCGGCCCACTTGTAGATCCGCTCCAGGTAGCGGCCCTGCTCGCGGTAGAGCTGGGTCAGCGCCATGATCACCTCGATGCACTCGGCCTCGGTGTCGACGTGGGTCAGCACCTCGGTGCCCTTGACATGCATGCCGGCGGCGCCGGCGAAGTGAATCTCGTAGCCGCTCTCGACGCAGACGACGCCGATGTCCTTGCAGGTCGCCTCGGCGCAGTTGCGCGGACAGCCGGAGACGCCGAGCTTGACCTTGGCCGGGGTCCACGAGCCCCACATCGCCTTCTCGAGCTTGACGCCGAGGCCGGTGGAATCCTGCGTGCCGAAGCGGCACCATTCCGAGCCGACGCAGGTCTTCACCGTGCGCAGGCCCTTGGCGTAGGCGGCGCCGGAGATCATGCCGGCCTTGCCGAGCTCGGCCCAGACCGCCGGCAGGTCCTCCTTCTTCACCCCGAGCAGGTCGATGCGCTGGCCGCCGGTGACCTTGACGGTCGGGATGGCGAAGCGGTCGGCGACGTCGGCGATGGCCCGCAGCTCGGCCGGCGTCGTCAGGCCGCCCCACATCCGCGGCACCACCGAATAGGTGCCGTCCTTCTGGATGTTGGCGTGGACGCGCTCGTTGATGAAGCGCGACTGCTGGTCGTCGACATAGTCGCCGGGCCAGTCGCAGAGCAGGTAGTAGTTGAGCGCCGGCCGGCACTTGGCGCAGCCGCAGCTCGTCTTCCACTGCAACTCCTGCATCACCGCCGGGATCGACTTCAGCGACTTGGCGACGATCAGCCGGCGCACCTCGTCATGGCCGAGGTCGGTGCACTTGCACATCGGCGTCACCGCCGCGGCGGAATAGGCGTCGCCGAGGGTGGCGACGAGCAGCTTCTCGACCAGCGGCGTGCACGAGCCGCAGGAGGCCGAGGCCTTGGTGTGGGTGCGGACCTCGTCGAGGCTGGTCAGCCCCTTCGTCGTGATCGCCGAGACGATCTTGCCCTTGCAGACGCCGTTGCAGCCGCAGACGGGAGCGTCATCCGGCAAGGCTGCAACGGCCGCCGTAGGGTCCAGCGGGGTCGCTCCCGCGAAGGCCGGGCCGAAGATCAGCGTCTCGCGCAGCTCCGAGACGTCGGTGCCGCTGCGCACCATGTCGAAGAACCAGTTGCCGTCGGCGGTGTCGCCGTAGAGCACGGCGCCGACGAGGCGGTTTTCTTCCAGCACCAGCCGCTTGTAGACGCCGCGGGCGGCGTCGCGCAGCACGATCTCCTCGCGGCCCTTGCCCTCGGCGAAGTCGCCGGCGGAGAAGAGATCGATGCCGGTGACCTTGAGCTTGGTCGCGGTGACCGAGCCGGTGTAGGCGCCGGGGGTGCCGAGGAGACCCTTCGCCGCCACCTTCGCCATGTCGTAGAGCGGGGCGACGAGGCCGTAGCAGGTGCCGCGGTGCTCGACGCATTCGCCGACCGAGAAGATGTCCGGGTCGGAGGTGCGCATGGCGTCGTCGACGAGGACGCCGCGGTTGGTGTCGAGGCCGGCGGCCCTGGCGAGGGCGGCGCTCGGGCGGATGCCGACCGCCATGACGACGAGGCTCGCGGCGATCTCGCGGCCGTCGTCGAGGCGCACGCCGGTGACACGGGTCTCGCCGAGGATCGCGTGGGTGTTGGCCTTGCAGACCACCTCGATGCCGCGCGCCTCGATCGCCCGCTGCAGCAGGTAGCCGGCGGCCGGGTCGAGCTGGCGCTCCATCAGCGTCGGCATCAGGTGGAGGACGGTCACCTCCATGCCCTGGGCCTTCAGGCCCGCCGCCGCCTCGAGGCCGAGCAGGCCGCCGCCGATGACGACGGCACGGCCGCCGGCCTTCGCCGCCGCCGTCATCCGGTCGACGTCGTCGAGGTCGCGGTAGGTGACGACGCCGGGGAGATCCTTGCCGGGCAGCGGGATGATCACCGGGTTCGAGCCCGTCGCGATCAGCAGCTTGTCGTAGCGATGCACCGAGCCGTCGGCGGCGGTGACGGTCTTCGCCGTCCGGTTGACGGCGTCGATCCGCACGCCCTTGACGAGGTCGATGCCATGCCCGGCGTACCAGGCGTCGTCGTGGATCAGGATGTCCTCGTAGGCCTTTTCGCCGGAGAGCACCGGCGAGAGCATGATGCGGTTGTAGTTGACCCGCGGCTCGGCGTTGAAGATCGTGACGTCGAAGGCGTCCGGGGCGTCGTCGAAGAGGTGCTCCAGCACCCGGCCGGCGGCCATGCCGTTGCCGACCACGATGAGTTTCTGTCTGGTCATGACGAAGGGGTTCCTCCGGGGTGCGGGCGTCACGCGGCCGAGCGGGACGCGGTCGCCTGACCGGCGTCGCGCGCGGGGGCGGGGATGGGGGCCGCGGCGCTCGCCGGGGCGTGGTCGCAGTCGGCGAGGAAGCTGATCAGCTCCTCGCGGTAGGCGTAGTAGCCGGGGTGGTCGAGCAGGGCCTTGCGGCTGCGCGGCCGGGGAATGTCGACGTCCATGATCTTGCCGATGCGGGCGTTCGGGCCGTTGGTCATCATCACCACCCGGTCGGCGAGCAGGATCGCCTCGTCGACGTCGTGGGTGACGCAGATCGCGGTGACGCGGGTGCGCGCCCACACCTCCATCAGCACCTCCTGCAGCTCCCAGCGGGTCAGGCTGTCGAGCATGCCGAAGGGCTCGTCGAGCAGCAGCAGCTTCGGCGAGAGGGCGAAGGCGCGGGCGATGCCGACCCGCTGGCGCATGCCGTTGGAAAGGTCGCGGGCGAGCTTGTGCATGGCGTCGGCGAGGCCGACCCGGGCGAGGTAGTATTCGACGATCTCGCGCCGTTCGGCCGGCGACGCGTTCGGGTAGACCCGGTCGACGCCGAGGGCGACGTTTTCGCGGGCGGTGAGCCAGGGCATCAGCGAGGGCGACTGGAACACCACCGCCCGCTCCGGCCCGGCGCCCGCCACCTCGCGCCCGTCGAGCACGATGCCGCCGGAGGTGATCTCGGTGAGGCCGGCGACCATGGAGAGCACCGTCGACTTGCCGCAGCCGGAATGGCCGATCAGCGAGACGAACTCGCCCTTCTTCATCTTGAGGTCGAAGCCGTCGACGACGGTCAGCGGTCCCTTCGGCGTCGGATAGACCTTCCGCACCTCCCAGAATTCGGCGTAGGACCGCTCGAAGCCGGATTTCGCGGCCGCGCTCCAGGCCGCCGGCGGCGCGTCGGTCACCGGCCGGGCGGCGGGAAGGCGCCAGACGCCCTCCTCGTCTGCCTGGCGGCGGATGCCGGCCTTCATCAGATACTGGGTGATCTCGGCCCGCAGCGCCTTGAAGGCCGGGTCGTGGTTGAGCGCGGCCGGGTCGCGCGGCCGCGGCAGGTCGACCTTGAACGAGGGGCCGAGCGTCGCCTTCGGTCCGGGGTTGAGCGGGATGATGCGGTCGGCGAGGCGGATCGCCTCGTCGACGTCGTTGGTGATCAGCAGCACGGTCTTCCTGTCCGCCTGCCAGATCTTCTCGATCTCGTCCTGGAGCCTCGCCCGCGTCAGCGCGTCGAGCGCCGACAGCGGCTCGTCGAGCACCAGCATCTTCGGGTTCATGGCGAGCGCCCGGGCCACCGCCACCCGCTGGCGCATGCCGCCGGAGAGCTCGGCCGGCCGGCGCTCGGCGGCGTGGGAAAGGCCGACCATCGCCACATGGTGGGCGACCTTCGCCGCCCGCTCGGCGCGGGAGAGCCTGGGGAACACCGCGTCGACGGCGAGGGCGACGTTGGCCGAGACCGTCAGCCACGGCATCAGCGAGTAGTTCTGGAAGACGACGCCGCGGTCCGGGCCGGGGCCGGTGACCGGGGCGCCGGCGAAGGTGACGGTGCCGGTGTCCGGCGCCGTCAGTCCGGCGATCAGCGAGACGAGGGTGGTCTTGCCGGAGCCGGAGAAGCCGACGACGGCGACGAACTCGCCCTCTTCGACGGAAAGGTCGATGCCGGAGAGCACCTGCGTCCGGCCGGCGCCGGCGCCGTGCGACTTGGCGACGCCCTGGAGTTCGAGGATGGCCATCGGGTCTCTCCTCAGCGGGTCGGGGCGAAGGTGACGGCGGACTGCAGCGCCAGCATCAGCCGGTCGAGCAGGAAGCCGATGAAGCCGATGGTGATCACCGCGGCGATGATGCGGGCGAGGCTGTCGGAGGAGCCGTTCTGGAACTCGTCCCAGACGAATTTGCCGAGGCCCGGATTCTGGGCCAGCATCTCGGCCGCGATCAGCACCATCCAGCCGACGCCGAGCGACAGGCGCAGGCCGGTGAAGATCAGCGGCAGCGCCGAGGGCAGCACCATCTTGCGGATCGTCGTCGCGGTGGAGAGCTGCAGCACCCGGCCGACGTTGACGAGATCCTTGTCGATCGCCGAGACGCCGACGGCGGTGTTGATCAGCGTCGGCCACAGCGAGCAGAGCGTGACGGTGATCGCCGAGACCACCAGCGACTTGGGCAGCCAGTCGGTGGTGTCGACGTAGACCGCCGACACCACCATGGTGACGATCGGCAGCCAGGCCAGCGGCGACACCGGCTTGAAGATCTGGATCAGCGGGTTGAGCGCGCCCTCGACCGACTTGGAGAGGCCGCAGAGGATGCCGAGCGGCACCGCCACCAGCGTCGCGACGGTGAAGCCGAGCAGCACGGTCTTGAGGCTGGTCAGGATCTGGTCGAGGAAGGTCGGCCGGCCGGTGTAGGCCCGCTCCTTGACCCGGTCGGCCTTGCCGGCGGCGACGAGGTCACGGTTGCGCTCGTCCTGGCGGGCGTGGAAGTCGGCCGCCTTCTGCCGCTCGGCGAGGTGGTCCTCGTAGAGCACCTCGAACTGGGCGGCGACGGCGGCGGGACCTGGTATTGCGCCGAGGGAGGTCTGGACCTGGGGCGCGAGCAGCGCCCAGAGGCCGACGAAGGCGGCGATGCCGACGAGCGGCAGCCCGGCCTTGCGCCAGAGGTCGCGGAGCTGGTCGGCGGGGCTGGCGCCCGTCGCCATCCGGGCGAGCGGCACGAGGAAGCCGAGGCCGACGAGGTTCAGCGTCGGCGCGGCCCGGTCGATCGCCTGGACGAGGCGCTCGCGCGGGAAGCGGCGGGGGCGCTCGATGTCGATGGTGGTCATGGAGAAGGTTCCCGGATCGATGGGGACGGGGCGTCCGGGCGCGGCGGCGCGCCCGGAGCGGGGGCCGTCGCTCAGTTGATGACGTCGCCGCCTTCGATCCGCTGCTCGCCCTTGAGGCCGATCGCGAATTTGGCGAGATAGTCGTTGGGCTTGCGGCCGTCGTATTCGATGCCGTCGATGAAGTCGGCGGTCGGCGCCTTGTAGCCGTCGGTGCCGAAGGGCACGTCGTCCCGCTCGATCAGGCCGTCGGCGAGAAGCGCCTCGGCGGCCTTCAGGTAGATGTCCGGCCGGTAGACCTTCGCGGCGACCTCGGCGTACCAGCCGTCCGGCTGCGCCTCGGCGATCTGGCCCCAGCGCCGCATCTGCGTGAGGTACCAGACCGCGTCAGAGTAGAACGGATAGGTCGCGTGGTACCGGTAGAAGACGTTGAAGTCCGGCACCTCGCGCTTGTCGCCCTTCTCGTATTCGAAGGTGCCGGTCATCGAGGCGGCGATCACCGCGGCGTCGGCGCCGACGTATTCGGCCCGCGACAGGATCTCCACCGCCTCGGCGCGGTTGGCGTTGTCGTTCTCGTCGAGCCACTTGGCTGCGCGGATCAGCGCCTTGGTGAGGGCGATGGTGGTGTTGGGATTGTCCTCGACGAATTGCGCGGTCAGCCCGAACACCTTCTCCGGATTGTTCTTCCAGATCTCGTAGTCGGTGATCACCGGCACGCCGATGCCCTTGAACACGGCGGCCTGGTTCCACGGCTCGCCGACGGAGTAGCCGACGATGGTGCCGGCCTCCAGCGTCGCCGGCATCTGCGGCGGCGGCGTCACCGAGAGCAGGGCGTCGGCCCGGATCTGGCCGGAGATGTCGGTGGGGGAATAGAAGCCGGGGGCGATGCCGCCGGCGGCGAGCCAGTAGCGCAGCTCGTAATTGTGGGTCGAGACCGGGAAGACCATGCCCATGTTGAAGGGCTTGCCCTCGGCGCGGAAGGCCTCGACCACCGGCTTCAGCGCGTCGGCCTTGATCGGATGCACCGGCTTGCCGTCGGCGTCCATCTCGAGGTGGGGCTTCATCATCTCCCACACGGCGTTGGAGACGGTGATGCCGTTGCCGTTGAGGTCCATCGAGAAGGGGGTGACGATGTCGGCCTTGGTGCCGATGCCGATGGTGGCGCCGAGCGGCTGGCCGGCCAGCATGTGGGCGCCGTCGAGCTCGCCCGAGATCACCCGGTCGAGCAGCACCTTCCAGTTGGCCTGGGGCTCGAGGGTGACGTAGAGCCCCTCGTCCTCGAAGTAGCCGAGTTCCTTGGCGACCGCGAGCGGCGCCATGTCGGTGAGCTTGATGAAGCCGAAGGTCAGTTCGTCCTTCTCGACGTCGAGCATCTCTGCGCGGGCGGCACTCGTGGCGAGCGCCGTGCCGATCAGGAGGGCGGCGAGAAGGCGGGGCTTGAGGGTGTCGGTCATCGGATCTTGCACTCCGCAAGAGGGCGAAAACAAAAACGCCGCCGGCCGAAGGCACCCGGGAGGGGGAGCGGCTTCGGTCCGGCGGCGTTGCGCGGGGGCCCGGCATCGGGCGAATGTCTTGGGTGGTGCGCCGTCGTTGGCGTACTCTGGAATTGTTATGCAGATCGCGTGCCAGGTGGCGGCGGAGCCCTCAACGCCTTGGCCCGGCTCGCCTGGACCGTCTGCGGCCGGGGCCGCGCCGTGGTAGCTCTGCTCAATCGGCGGGCAAGGATCGCGGGCAGACTGCCCATCGGCCGGTCAGTCGCGCCGGCCGGCGGCGGGCCGGCGATCGCCCGGGCGGACGGGCCGGATCGCGCCCCGGGCCGCGCCTCGTGCCGCCCCCGGATGCTTCAGGGCGCCTCGGTGCGGAGCGGAAAACCGGCGACGTAGCCGGCGACGTCGTCGGGATCGAACACCCGGCCGTCGAAGAAGGGGTCGGGACCGAGATCGAGCCGCCCGCCGGCGGCGCCGACCGCGTGGGGGCGCACCAGCGCGCCTTCGAGCTTCGAGGAGGCGCTCGGCAGGATCGCGCCGGTGCCGGCGAGGGCGGCGCGGTAGAGATCGGGCCGGTAGGTCGCCGCCGCCCGGGCTTCGGCCTCCGCCGAGGGCGCGATCTGACCCCAGCGCACCATCTGGCTGTAGAACCACAGCGCGTGGCTGCGCCAGGGGAAGGTCGCGGCCCGGCGGTGGAAGGTGAGGAAATCGGGGTGGGGTCGCGGGGCGGCGCCGGCTTCGGCGACGAGGCCGCCGCCGAGGGCGCGCGCGATCAGCGGCGCGGCGACGCCGACGAGGTCCGGCTCGGCGAGGAGGTCGGCGAGTTCGGCGTGGTTGGCCGGATCGTCGGCCCAGCGCGCGGCCCGTTCGACGGCCCGCACCAGGGCGGCGAGCGTCGCCGGCGCGCGTTCGGCGAAATCGGCGCGAAGCCCCAGCACCTTGCACGGGCTCGAGCGCCAGATCTCGGACTTGGCGATGAGGATCACCCCGGCCCCGCTTTCGACCGCGAGGCTGTTCCACGGCTCGCCGACGCAGAAGCCGTCGATCTGCCGGCTCTCGATCGCCTCGACCATGTAGGGCGGCGGCACCACGGTGAGGCGGACGTCGCGGTCGGGATGGAGGCCGGCGGCGGCGAGGAAATAGCGCAGTTCGTAATTGTGGGCCGAGAAGGGATGGACCATGGCGAAGGTCAGCGGCTGGCGCCGCCCCTCCGCCACCCGCTTCAGCACCGCGCCGAGCGCCGCCGGCCCGCTTCCGGCGACGGCCCCCGCCGCGCGCATCTCGTCCCACAGGGCCGTGGAGACGGTGACCGCGTTGCCGCCGAGGCCGAGGGCCATCGGCACCACCATCGGCACCGGAAAGCCGCCGACGCCGAGCGAGGCGGCGATCGGCTGCGGCGCCAGCATGTGGGCGACGTCGACGTGGCCGACGGCGACCCGGTCGCGCAGCGCCGCCCAGTTGGTCTGGCGGACGAGGTCGATGGCGAGGCCCTCGGCCGCCGCGAAGCCGCGCCGCGCCGCCACCACCAGCGCCGCGCTGTCGGCGAGCGGGATGAAGCCGGCGCGCACCACCGTCG
>Ga0065721_10006379_pt1 | contig 11079 bp, 10 predicted proteins | sample Mesricmetagenome_FD_59108 | JGI IMG/M metagenome (GOLD analysis project Ga0065721, IMG submission 59108) | Mesophilic microbial community from rice straw/compost enrichment Sample: eDNA_1 v2 (version 2) | ecosystem: Engineered > Solid waste > Grass > Composting > Bioreactor | place: USA: Davis...
ATGTCTGTCTTTAGTTGTAAATGTTAATACCAATAAAAATCAAATATGGATCTGCACTTAAAGATTATTGGAATTCTACTGACAGGCATCGCTTCTGTACACGCAGCGTTTCCAAAGTACTTCAACTGGAAGCAGGAGTTAAACTCGGTGAGCCTGATCAATCGTCAACTCATGTATGTACACTCTTTCTTTATTGCATTTGTTGTTTTACTGATTGGATTGCTTTGCCTGACTTCAACAACCGATATGTGGAATTCTGAATTTGGAAAGCGGATATCACTTGGCCTGGCTATTTTTTGGACTGCAAGACTTGTCTTCCAGTTTTGCGTTTATTCGTCAAAATTGTGGCGGGGTAAGAAATTTGAAACCCTGGTACATATCGGCTTCAGCTTTGTCTGGATCTACATCACCACGATCTTTTTCCTGATCTATCTGGGCAAATGAAAAAAAACCGGAAATTGTTGATGGTTGACTATCTCTTTAGCCTCAAGGCAAAACTTTTTCCTGTTTAATTGGTTTAATAATTGAATAGATTTACTCATGGCACAACCCAAAAAAACTCTTGTACTGGGCGCATCCGATAACCCGGCACGATACAGCAACCTGGCCATCCAGAGGCTGCGCAGTCACGGTCACCCGGTTGCAGGTATTGGCAGAAAAAATACACTGGTGGGTGATGTCATGATCAGTAAGGAAAAAGAACCCATTCAGGATATCGATACAGTCACGCTCTACCTGAATCCCTTTCATCAGCGTGAATACTACGATTATATCCTTTCGTTAAATCCGAAGCGTATCATCTTCAATCCCGGCACTGAGAACGAAGAATTACAACAGCTCGCAAAGGACAAAAATATTCAGACACTTGAAGCCTGTACACTGGTTATGCTAAGCACCGGCCAGTATTAACATCTTTTGCCCATAATTATCCCCAGCAATTTTACGATTCAGGTCAGCGTACTATCACCCGATTTATCAATTTTACGGTACCCGGATTTTGGTTTTCTTATTAAGATTTCGAAATCTTTGTTCTCCGTCCCCTTCCTGAAAATGTGCAGAGTGATTATCTGTACCCCAGCTTATTTTTCTTAAATAATATCCGATGAATTACCCAAAACGCTTTGGCTTTGGCCTTATACTGCTATGCTATTGCACCCTCATCCAGGCCCAGGAAGACAGGGTTCTGCTTCGAGAACCAGATCATAACAAGCCTGCGCTTTTTAAACAACTCCCGGATAAATTACCTGTTGAAGTAAATGAACTGAATCATTTGTTCAGTCCCGTGGCTGCAAAGGGAGATCATTCATCGCCAAAATTTCTCGACAAACAAATTCCCGGTTTTGAGGGACAAATCGTTTCCGCCACCAGTAAATATAATAACACACTCCGCAGTGTTGTTGTTAAATCCACCCGCTTCAACGGAGCAACGTTGACGCTTTCCTCATCCACCGCTTCTGATGGTACGACCAGGTATTCTGGTCGTATCGTCAGTTTTCAGCATGGCGATGTATACGTTCTTGAAAACAACAATGGTGAATATTTTTTCGTAAGGAAAAAATTTCATGAACTGGTCAGTGAATAATAACCGGCAGCAAGCCATCCCGCCCCTTTGAAAACTAAAATCCGTCCTGTTATGAGGATCCTGAAAATATCCTGTGTATGGCTGGCGCTCTTCGCGATGATACAAAACGTGAAGGCCCAGGTGCCCGTTTTGAACAGTTTCCCCGAAGCAGCCCCCACACTGTTCCTGGATTTTGACGGCCACTTGGTTGACGGTACCAGCTGGAACTGGGACGGNACCCCNATCGTGTGTGCNGGATCAGGATTAAATGAAACCCAGATCACGCATGTGTTCAACCGGGTGGCAGAAGACTATCGGCCGTTTAAGATCAATGTAACCACAGACTCCACCAAATTCCTGGCAGCACCGCTCAACCGGCGTATGCGGGTGATCGTCACAACCACATCCAGCTGGTATGGTAATAATGCAGGTGGTGTGGCATTCATCGGCTCCTTTACCTATGGAGATGATACCCCCTGTTTCGTTTTCTCTGCCCTCTTTGGTTACAACCTGAAAAAAATATCGGAAGCCATATCACATGAATCAGGGCATACATTCGGATTGTATCACCAGGCAAGATATGATGATAACTGTATCAAGGTAACCGATTACTACGATGGACAGGGTTCAGGCGAAATTGGCTGGGCTCCGATCATGGGTGTGGGATACAGCCGCAACTTCACACTCTGGAGTTATGGGCCTAACTCACTCGGCTGTACAAACTTTCAAAGTGATCTCGATGTCATCACTTCTTTTTCCAATGGCATCACATATCGTGATGATGATCATCCTAACCGCTATGAAGATGCCACGCTTGCAATTTTTACAAACAACCGGTTTGAAATGGAGGGGGTGATTAGTCGTAACGACGATCAGGACTTGTTCCGCTTTGCAATGCCTGGCAAAGGCCGATTCAAACTTGATGCGGTACCCTATAATGTTGGTACAGGCAACGCCGGTTCCAATCTCGACATGCAGGTAACCCTTCTTGATGACAACCAGGAAATGGTCGGCATCTATAACCCCGGCACACTACTCAGTTCGGTTGCCGATACCATACTGAATCCCGGAACCTATTATTTGAAAGTTGAGGGAAAGGGTAACCAGTATGCACCATCTTATGCCAGCCTGGGATCCTATTCCCTGAATGCCACTATTGAACCGGGAGAACCCCTGCCCCTCCGCGATTTGAAACTACACGGTATTCAGACAGGTGACCTGCATAAATTCAGCTGGTCGATCGAGGCTGATGAAAGCGTAGTGGCACAGTCGCTCGAGATATCAACAGATGGCAGAGCGTTTACAACGCTCGCCAGCCTGGATCTGAAATCCAACGACTATACATACCGCCCCGATGCAAATGGCACGACGCATTACAGGTTGCTGGTCGTTCTTGAAAGCGGCCGTGTACACTATTCGAATATCGTCACGTTGAGCAACGCGGATGCAGCCTCTGTACCGGTTCTGTCATCTAATTTTATACAGTCCGGTATCTTTCAAGTAAACAGTACAGGCAATTATCATTATCAGCTGGTGGACATGAATGGCAGGCAGGCTGGCAGGGGTCAGCTTGTCAATGGCATCAATGTCATCCATTGCGATCAGCTGGTGAGTGGTTTATACATCATTCGCATCTGGGATCAGAAGCAGCAATGGACCTATAAACTGGTCAAACAATAAGTTTTTTTTGTTCTGTTAAAGAACGATAATCCGTGCCCTTTTTGTGATCTGAAGGTTTTTCTATAACTTAGAAAAACCTCTTTTTATATGCGATGGAGAAAATTTAACGGCGATTCGATCGATCTTCCCATTGCCACTGCTGTTGAGAATGCCATCAGGCGCGAAACTGCCGCCGGTTATAGATTAAAAGTTTGCATAGGAACCGATTCACAGGTAAAGGGTAAAGAAACCGAGTTTGCAACCGTAATCGTATTCCTGCGCGAAGGTCATGGTGGGTTCATGTTTATTCACAATGACAAGACCAGGCAGCAATACACCATCAAGGAAAGAATGCTGATGGAAGTGGCAAAAAGCATCGAAATCGCCTATGAACTTTGTAACCTGTTCACGCTTTACAACGTGGACATGGAAGTGCATGCGGATATCAATACCAACCCGCACTTCAAGAGCAACGACGCCCTGAAGGAAGCCATGGGTTATATCCTCGGTATGGGCTTCGCATTTAAAGCCAAACCGGAAGCTTTTGCCAGCAGCAGTTGCGCCAATAAAGTAGTCAACTGATTTCAGCCAGTTAAGACTGAGTATTGCCCCGTATTTAAACGGTGCCTGTTATTTTTTTCCCGGAATTTCAGCAGTCTGAGGAGGAGTGCTTAGAACAGATGAAGAAGCTTCGTACGCAGGAGATGAATACATTTTTTCAACCTTTTTTGCATCTTCCTGGGCCAGGGTAAAGACGACTAAAGCCACAAAAAACAGGAATACTACCAGATTTCGCTCGGATAAAAATTTCCTCATAGTCAAAAAAGAGTTGGCTCGTGGCTGCAAAGAAAAGAATTAATTACAAGATAAACTAATTCTTGTTTGGCCGGGCGGCCACAAATTCCCTGTTCATATCATTGATATAATCAAGCAATTCCTTTCTCCCTTCTTTGTTTAAAGCTGAACTGGTAAAATACGTTGGAAGCTCTTCCCAGTTGTCTTTAAGACCATCGAGAAATGCCTGTACATTTCTTTTTGTCGCCCCGGGTTTATTTTTATCTGTCTTTGTAAATACAATTGCAAAAGGCACTTCCCATTTTCCGAGATCATTGATAAATGCATAGTCGATGGGTTGTGGCTCGAGGCGGCTGTCGATTAAAACAAAAAGGCATCCCAGGTTTTCCCGCTTTCGAACATAGGTTTCAATCATCTGCTGCCAGCGACGGCGGCTGCTCTGGGACACTTTGGCGTATCCGTAACCGGGTAAATCCACCAGGTACCATTTCTGCTTGTTATCAGAAATTATATCAAAATGATTGATGAGTTGCGTCTTGCCAGGTTGTGCAGAGGTCCTGGCCAGCGAACGCTTATTACAAAGCATATTTATCAGCGAAGACTTGCCAACATTGCTGCGGCCGATAAATGCATACTCAGGCCGGTCAGGCGCCGGGCAGCTTTTATAGTCAGCATTACTGATAAGGTATTTCGCTTCTACAATTTCCATACTGCAATTTAAGACTACACAAAGAACCAGGCACCCAGGGTTTGTAAAAACATCCCATCTTTTCTCAAAAACATTATCTTCAAAAAAAAAAAATCACATGAGAGCTGTCCTGTCATTCATCCTGGCTATAACCATCTGTAGTGGTTATGCTCAAAATCTCAAATCAGGTGGGAAACTGGATCCCATCCAGGCCAATATGGATATCCGCCATTATACTATTTCATTAAACGTGGATCCGTCTACACAAAGTATTGACGGCTATACCGAGACCAAATTAAACCTGGCGGAACCCGCCGATCAGCTGCTGTTTGATCTTACGCAGGTATTACAGGTGAAAAAAATATGGGTTGACGGCAAAGAACAAAAATTTGAACATAGCGATCATCGTATCCTGATAACAGGCAACAGCCCGTTTAAAGCCGGATCCCACAAAGTCAAAATAGCTTATGGTGGTAAACCGGCCATTGCAGAACGCGCACCGTGGGTCGGAGGTTTTCAATGGGAAAAAGATTCACGCGGAAACGACTGGATAGCGATCAGCTGTCAGGGCGAGGGTGCAAAAATTTATTTCCCCTGTAAAGACCATCCCAGTGATGAGCCGAACGAAGGCGCCGATCTGTTCATCACGGTGCCAAAAGGCCTCACTGTGGCCGGACCCGGTTTACTAAAGAAAACAACACATGCAAAAAATAAATCCACATTTCACTGGAAAACCAATTATACCATTAGCAATTATTGCATACTGTTCAATGTAGGTAAATACAAACTTGTCACCCGCGACTATACGACTGTTGACGGAAACAAAGTGCCGATGCATTTCTATGTACTGGAAGAAAATGAAGCTAAAGCCGCACACCATCTTGAATTATTGGAAACCTCATGCCGGGTTCTGGAAAAATATTTTGGAGAATATCCATGGGCGAAAGAAAAGATCGGCATTGCAGAAACGCCGCATCTCGGTATGGAACACCAGACTATGAATGCTTATGGAAATAAATTCCGTTATGCCAAACTGGGTGGAAAGGACTTTGACTGGCTCATGCATCATGAGTTTGGCCATGAATGGTGGGCAAACAAGGTGACCAATACCGACTGGGCTCATATGTGGATACAGGAAGGCATCTGTACATATGGAGATGCATTAATTGTTCGCGATTTGGACGGCGAGGAAGCTTATCAAAAAAGAATGCAGCAAACTGCGCGCAATGCGAGCAATAAATTACCAATTGTCCAGGGCGATGAGATAGATTCAGACCAAACCTATCACGGTGATATCTATGGTAAAGGTGCATTTTTCATGCACACCCTGCGTTTTGTTATGGGAGACGAAATCTTTTTCCCGACATTGAAAAAACTGGCCACTGATCCGCAATACACTTATGATAATACAGTGGTAACCTCAGATGTCGAAAAACTCTTCAGCAGTGCTTATGGCAAAAGCCTGCAACCGCTGTTCAAACTTTTTCTTTATACAACAGACAAACTCGAAGTTGGGGTAAAACAAACCGGTGATGACGCTTATGTTGTGAAGCTGAACAACCTCGACATGGCTATCCCTCTGGAAGTCCAAACCGACAGCGGCGTACAACGCATCACGGTTGACAACAAAGGGGTGACTGTAAAAAGCAAATCTCTAATACTGATTGATCCAAAAGTTTTTTACCTGAAAAAAGTGATTTACGAATAGACAAATGTGATTACTCTGCATTTTAGAATTCATTCGTTAATACTGCGTAGTTGAACAACAGTAGGAACATAGTGTTGATTTAAAACAAAGAGCCGTCTCATTAAACATTGAGCATTCCTTCATTGAACATTGAACATTTTGCCTTACGCAGAAGAACTATGGTAGATATAAATGCAGGCCTCTTACTCGCCGGGGTTGCCGCCAAAGATTTAAGTCACCCCCAACGGCAAACCCCGGCGGGACCGTGACTGTTAGTTCAAGAAAGCCGTCTCATTAAACATTGAGCATTGTCCGTTGAACATTGATTATTCCGCCCTACGCAGCAGAACACAAGTATTTTCATCACCCCCAGACTCGTACCTTTGCCTTCATGCCCGAAACTTTACCACACGATCATATTACTCCGTACAAGACCGCGGCAGGTTCGAAGAAGGAACAGGTGGCTGATATGTTCAACCGCATCGCGGGTCGCTATGATTTCATGAATCATTTTTTGTCTGCCAGAACGGATATCGGCTGGCGGAAAAAGGCGATCCGGCTTTTGAAAAAGGACAATCCCAGACATATTCTCGACATCGCCAGTGGCACGGGCGACATGGCCATCATGGCCTGCAAAATGCTGAACCCCGACCAGGTGACAGGAATTGACATTTCCACAAATATGCTGGAAATCGGCAGGAAGAAGGTTGAAAAAGAAGGCCTTACCGGGAAAATCCAGTTACAGTTGGGAGATTCCGAAACAATAAACTTTAGGGAAAATACGTTTGATGCCGGGACGGTGGCATTTGGCATCAGGAATTTTGAAAACCTCGAACAGGGGCTGACGGAAATCCTGCGTGTTTTAAAACCCGGCGCTCAACTGATCATCCTGGAGTTTTCAAAACCCAGGCAACCCATAAGAAGTTTTTATAATTTTTATATGGGTGTGATCGCACCGCTGATGGCCCGCTGGTTCAGGCAAAATAAAGAAGCATATGAATATTTGTGTGAATCAGCCAATGCTTTTCCGGACCGCCAGAAATTGGTGGATATTTTAAACAAAATTGGTTATTCCGATACCCGATACAAATCGCTAAGCTTAGGAATATGTTGCATCTACTCCGGAAGAAAGCCCGTACATCCCGAAAACTGAGACCTGAAATACCACTTATTTTTGGATTGATACTTCTTGCACTCTCTACAAGTGCGCAGCACAGGGAACTCAATCTATACGATCACGACAGCAAGCCGTATTATTTTGGCATCACGCTGGGCGCGAACATGTCGCGGTTCCATACATCCCTGCATTCAAAATTTCTGGAAAACGACAGCATACAGGTGGCCGAACCATTAAACTCAAAAGGCTTTGCGTTAGGTCTCCTGGCTACGGCACGTATATCAGATCGTTTCCAGGTGAGGTTTAACCCGCAACTGATGTTTACCGAACGTGCGATTTTTTACAAACTCAAACACCCCGAAGCCGGTGAAACAGATATCAGCAAAACCGTAGAATCAGTTATTGTGACATTTCCGATCCAGGCGAAACTGCAATCCGACCGCATTGGCAACTTCAGGGTATATATGCTTACCGGTATCAAAGGCGATATTGACCTTGCCAGTAATGCCCGCGCAAAAAAGGCAGAAGACCTGGTGAAGATTCGCAAGTATGATTATGGTGTTGAACTCGGGCTTGGATTCAACTTCTATTTCCCCAGCTTTATCTTCTCACCCGAAATAAAGATCAGCAACGGCCTGGGTAATATTCACAGCCGCGATGAATATCTCAAATACTCCAGCGTATTTGACAAGATTCAATCACGCATGATCGTGTTCAGCATACATTTAGAAGGTTAAATTTTTCAAAGCCAGATCAGATCAGCTAGAAATCAAACTCACGACGGTGCATGTTCCATCTTACGCCCAAAGTGATGATGCTGCTCTTGTCTGTTATAATGGGAGCATTCCTGGTTTCTTCCTTCCTTGCAACGGCTGATAATTCCACGAAAAGATTTTCCTTTAACTCATATGAGAGAAGTAAAGATGCAAACATGACATTGGTCTTCCATCCTGAACCAATCGAAAATCCATATTCCGCTACGCGGTAAGGTGCAACATGTGGCAGAAAAATATTACTTCCCCAACTCACACTGTCCCTGTCCCTGCCCTGCTGGTACAATATCGCTTTTGCCTGTACCATCCATTTTGGCGCGGGCTGATAACGCAGGATCCCGATCCATTCACTGAAATTGGCCATCAGCGGATGAGCGAGTGGCTGGTTATAATGCGTATAATTTGAAATGCTGTCGCGGTGCGAATAAGTAAACGGGCGAACTCGATTATGTTCAAGTTGCAGGTCCAGGTTGTTTATTCCAAACGCGTCGATATATTTTCCACCTAATTGTATTGCCCATTTATTAGCCCACCAGCCACGGTTGTTTTTTATCTCGGATAATTTGAATTCGTCAAGCAACAACTGTCCGTATACCTGGAAACGTTTTGCCACATTTGCTTTGAAATCCAAACCTGCAACCGCGTTGTCCTCACTTCCGTTTTGCTGTTCTATGGAGCGATAGAAAATAATTGGATTCAGGTACGATAAATCAAAGCGGTTGACCCGGCCAAAGATCACACCCTCGAATAAACCCACATTCAGCCACCGGGTGAGGTTTACATCCAGGTGATGCATCACGGCATATTTTTTTCCGATCAGCCTGTCTCCCGCTCTTTGTTCCGCATTCTGCAATTCCATGAACAGGTTTTGGTAATTGAATTTCCAGATCCTCGTATTCAATTTCAAAAACAGGCTGCTGTTGCTGAAATCACTCAGGAAAAGACTGCGATGACCATTGCCGATAAAATTTTTATCATACCCAAAAGCAACATCAATATATTTTGTCACATTGAAAGTAAAATAACCTCTTGCATCAAAATAGTCCACGCCTCCTGCAGCTTTGAAGCTTTTATAGTAACCGGCACCAGGTACCGCATCGCGGTCATTTATCCATCGCTGTACATAAGCAGGATCTCTTTCCTGGTTATCTGTTAAATAAGCGGAAAAACCGATCTTATTGGCGATTCGCCCGCGTATGGTCAATCCGCGTGTATTCAGGAACAAATCCTGGTTGTTATCACTTTCTTTTGACAGCGTGTATTGGAAAACAGGGTTGATCACCAGGTCAAAATCCTTTACATGCACTTCATACAGGTTGGCCGGTGTCTGATAAAAGCGTTTGAGAATTGGTTTACGGCTTTGATATTGGGCGCGCTCTTCTTCAGTCAGCCACTCTGTTTCACTCATATACAGGCTTCGAAGATTATGCTGATCCACTCTCGACAACCCGGACTCATCATGCTGTTGCAGGTAACTACGTACGCCATTTACAACATATTTCTGGCGATTGAAATAACGTGTTTTGGAAAAATTCAGCACGGAATCCGTGGCTGCCTTTATTTCAAGGCGCTCCAAAAGGATGTTTTGTTTGTCGCCCTGCGGTAAATAACTGGATTGTGAATGACTGGTAATGGACAGGATAATCAGGATTGTAGAAAATAAATACACCAGGCCACACCGGGAAGGCTGGGGGTTTTTTATAAATTGCATTCCTTGTATTTTAGGATGAGATCTGACATTATGCAAATATATCTGATAAAAAACATACAGGTTATCAATGAGGGTAGTATAACCGTTGCTGATGTGCTTGTTAAACAAGGGCGGATTGATAAGATAGCTCCCTCGATTAATTTACCGGGTCAGACAGCCTGTATTGAAATAAATGGCGAGGAAAAACACCTGTTACCCGGCGTGATCGATGACCAGGTTCATTTCAGGGAACCGGGACTCACGCACAAGGCCACAATCTATACAGAAGCGAAGGCCGCCGTTGCAGGAGGTGTCACCAGTTTTATGGAAATGCCAAACACGATCCCGCCGGCATTCACTTTGCCCCTGCTTGAAGAAAAATACCGGATAGCATCGAATACATCGCTGGCCAATTATTCTTTTTATATCGGCACTTCCAATGAAAACGCAGACGAAGCCCTGCGTGCCAATGAAAGAAAAAATGATATCTGCGGCATCAAAATCTTCATGGGCTCATCGACAGGAAATCTGCTCGTAGACAATCCGCTTACCCTGGAAAAAGTGTTTGGTGAAAGTGAATTGCTGATCGCAACACATTGCGAGGATGAAAAAATCATTCGAACAAACCTGGAAAAATTAAAAGCTGAAAACAGGGAACTGCATGCTTCGGATCACCCCATTATCCGCAGCGAGGAAGCCTGTTTCGAATCTTCCTTTTATGCCATTCAACTGGCCAAGAAACATAATACGCGTTTACACATCCTGCATATCAGTACGGAAAAAGAACTGCAGCTCTTTACCAATATGCTGCCGCTGGCAGAAAAAAGAATAACAGCAGAAGTTTGCGTTCATCATTTGCATTTTACCAGCAATGACTATGAACTCCTCGGCAATCGTATCAAATGCAATCCTGCCATCAAAGCACCCCATAACCGGGAAGCGCTCTGGCAGGCCTTGCTCGATGACCGGCTGGATGTGATCGCCACCGACCACGCGCCGCACACGATCGAAGAAAAAAATGAACCCTACCTGAAAGCTCATGCAGGCCTTCCCCTCGTACAGCATTCGTTGCCGCTCATGCTTTACTATCACAAACAGGGACGCATCTC
>Ga0065721_10005954_pt1 | contig 11078 bp, 9 predicted proteins | sample Mesricmetagenome_FD_59108 | JGI IMG/M metagenome (GOLD analysis project Ga0065721, IMG submission 59108) | Mesophilic microbial community from rice straw/compost enrichment Sample: eDNA_1 v2 (version 2) | ecosystem: Engineered > Solid waste > Grass > Composting > Bioreactor | place: USA: Davis...
GCAGAGGTCTCGCAGACCGTTAGAGCGACGGGGTGTCGGAAATTGAAACTGTAGAGGTCTCGCAGACCGTTAGAGCGGCGGGGTGTCGGAAAGTGAACCTGCAACTGTCTCGCAGATCGTTAGAGAGTCGGGGCGCCAGAAATTGAACTTGCAACGGTCTCGCAGACCGTTAGAGTGGCGGAGTGTCGCAAATTGAACTTGCAACGGTCTCGCAGACCGTTAGAGCGGCGGGGTGCCGGAAAGTGAACTTGCAACGGTCTCGCAGACCGTTAGAGCGGCGGGGCGCCGGGAATTGAACTTGCAACGGTCTCGCAGACCGTTAGAGCGGCGGGGTGCCGGAAAGTGAACTTGCAACGGTCTCGCAGATCGTTAGAGTGGCGGAGTGTCGCAAATTGAACTTGCAACGGTCTCGCAGACCGTTAGAGCGGCGGGGTGCCGGTTGCGCACCCTTATATTCATTCGATAGACTGGATAAACTATTGATAGAGTCATAGACTCTAGTAACAATAAGAGAGGTACCAATACGCATGCCCGAAACTACGCCAACTGCTCACTCTCCCGCAACTGTAGCGGAGCGAGCGAAACGCCTAACTAACCCGCACGCCAGATGGCTCATTCGAGCGCTGCTTGCCGTGCTCGTCGGATACGCGATCATCCAAGCCAGCTTCAGCGAGCATTGGATTCCGCTCAACTGGTTTCGCCAAGTACCCGAGACGACAGGGCTGCATCCTGTCGTAGCCGAGAAGAGAGATCAGCTACTGGCATTAAGCCAAGACATCGGAATACGCGTGCTCATCACCGACGAGTTCCGCAGCTCGGAGGAACAAGACGCCCTATACCGTCAAGGTCGAACCAAGGACGGGCCGATCGTGACGACCGTCCAGGGCGGCGAGTCGTACCACAACTACGGACTCGCCATCGACTTCGCGCTATTGAGCCCCGAGGGCAAAGCGCTGTGGGATTTGGAGTACGACGGCAACGGCAACGGCCAAGCGGATTGGATGGAAGTCGTCGCGATCGCAAAGCGATTAGGTTTCTCTTGGGGCGGCGACTGGGAAAGCTTCAAGGACAACCCCCACCTGCAGATGGACTTCGGCTTCTCGATCCGCGAGCTGCAAGGCGGCTGGCGTCCTCCCGAGCGTCCGGACGAAGACGGCGCTTAATCCAGCGCCAGCGTTAAGGTTACCGGGCAATGATCGCTTCCGAGTACGTGCGCGTCGATACCCGCTTCGACGACGGCACCCGCAAGCCGATCCGATACGAGAAAATAGTCGATACGCCACCCGACGTTCCGTTCCCGGACGCCCGGCATATTGGACCACCAAGAGAACGCATCGGTCCGGTCGGGATGCAAATGGCGGAACGTATCGACGAAGCCCGAGCCGAGAAGCTCGTTCATCTTGCCGCGTTCCTCGTCCGTAAAGCCGGAGTTGCCGCGGTTTCCTTTGGCGTTCTTGATGTCGATGTCCTCGCGGGCGACGTTCAAATCTCCGCATACGACGACCGGTTTACGCTTGTCCAGCTCCAGTAAGTATCCCCGGAATCGATCCTCCCACTCCACGCGATAATCGAGTCTCGACAGATCCCTCTTCGCATTAGGCGTATAGACCGTCACCAGATAGAATTCCTCGAACTCCAGCGTCAGAATACGGCCCTCGGGCTCCTCGTTCTCCTCCATCCCGTAGCGCACGGACAGCGGCTCCCGCTTCGTGAAGACGGCCGTCCCGGAGTATCCTTTTTTGACCGCGTAATTCCAGTAAGCCTTAAATTCCTCGCCGAGCGCCAGCTCGATCTGCCCTTCCTGCAGCTTCGTCTCCTGCACGCAGCAGATATCAGCGTCGGACTGATGCAAGTAGTCCACGAATCCTTTATTTACGCACGATCTTAACCCGTTTACGTTCCAAGAGACCAGCTTCATCGATCGATTCTCCTTTATCCCTTTGTGCTACTAACAGTGTAGCATAGACCACCTAAGAACGATTGTTAAGTGCATATCGCCTCCTTACGACCTAAAAAAAGCAAACCTTAACTCACAAAGTTCCCGCATTGTTAGGAATGTTGGACCTGTACCATAATAAGATTACATTCACGCAAGGGGGATAATAGACAATGGCAAACAAGTTGAAAATGCTTAGCGCCGTAGCGGCAGCTTCCGTACTGACGCTGAGCTTGGCAGCATGCGGTAAAGATAATAATGCGAATAATGCATCTCCAGCCGAGTCTCCGGCAGCTTCCAGCTCGACTGCGAACGGCGGACAGGTCAACAACGGCGAGAAAGTAACGATCACGGTTCAGAACATCTACGTGGACGAAACGACTCCAACGGCCAAAGGCCTGAAGCAAGTCGTTGAAGCTTACACGAAAGAGCATCCGAACGTAACGGTCGAGCTCGACACGCTGAACACCGACCAACAGAAGCAGAAGCTGAAAACGCAAGCCGCAGCCAAAACGATCCCTGACATCACGATGGTTAACCCTGCTGCGCAAATGCAACCGTTCGTAGAAGCGGGCCTCTTCGCTCCGCTGAACGACATTCTCGACAAGGACGGCCTGAAAGACACGTACCAATCCGGCCTTCTCGATTACTACAGCTTCAATGGCAACGTATACGCGCTTCCTGACGGCAACAACATCGAAGTCGTGTACTACAATAAAGACCTGTTCTCGCAAGCGGGCATTTCCTCTCCTCCAACGACGTTCGACGAGCTGATCGACGACGTTAAGAAATTGAAAGCGAAAGGCATCACGCCGATCGCGATCGGCGAGAAGGATACTTGGACGGGTTCGTTCCTGTTCATGAACATCCTGCTCCGCACGAACGGCGGCCCAGGCTTCCTGCAAGACGTGCTTGACGGCAAGAAAACGTTCGAAGATCCTGCTTTCGTAGAAGCGGTTGACGCGTTCCAGCAGCTCGTAGAAGCCGGCGCATTCCCAGAAGGCGCAACTTCCATCGACGCGAATGCCGGCGCCAACTTGTTCAAATCGGGCAAAGCGGCTATGTTCGTAATCGGTTCTTGGGAAACAGGCGCGATCGACGGATCGACGGTCGGTCAAGCGGGCAACGCCGCGGCGTTCCAATTCCCTACGGTCAACGGCAAAGGCGATCCGAACCAATTCATGCTCGCTCCAGGTACCGCATTCGCCGTATCCGCGAACAGCAAGAACGTTGAAGTAGCGAAGGACTTCCTGCACTTCATGACGTCGCAATGGCCATCCATCCAATTCGACTTGAAGAACGCCGTAGGCCAACCGCAGCTCATGAAGGGCGACCTGAAAGCGGCCGGTTACTCCGACCTTGCAATCTCGGTACTCGACCTGTTCTCCAAAGTTAACGGCGGCGACCTTGCGTTCGACAACACGATGAAGCCTGCGATCGCTCAAGTTCACTTAACGAGCCTGCAAAACCTGTTCGTACAGAAAGTCGATTCTGCTTCGGTAGCGAAAGAACACCAAGCTGCGTACGACGCGAACAAATAATCATAGCTTAATCGTTCTGAATTCAAGCAAAGGGGCCGCTGTAGGGCAGCCCCTTTGCCATTCGATTTTAAGGAGGCGGCAGTATTGAACGTCCTGAAGGTTCCAGCGCGCACGATCGCTGTATTCATCCTGCCGGCGTTGTTGCTTTACGTGTGCATCGTATTCATCCCGATCGGAGTATCGTTCTATACGGGAACGCTGGACTGGGACGGAATCAACACGGCCAAACACGTCGGATTCGATAACTGGCATCGGATGTTGTTCGACGATCCGTATTTCTGGCCGGCGGTGCGTCATACGTTGATGTACTCTGTGTTCTCAATGGCGGAAATTCCAATTTGTTTGTTGATGGCGATTCTGCTCGTTCGCTTCATCAAGAAGCCGAACCGTATCGTCTCGATTTATTTTACGCCCGTTATTCTCTCGGTTGTTATTATCGGACAGTTGTGGAGCACGATCTATAGTCCCGAGTCCATGGGAGGCATGCTGAACAGCATCCTCGATTCGCTAGGGCTCGACAGCTGGAAGCGCGGCTGGTTGACGGATCCGAAGATCGCCATGTACAGCATCTACATCGTATCGCTGTGGCAATACTTCGGCTACCATCTGCTCATTCAGTTCACCGGCGTCCAGAACATTCCTTCCGAAATTTACGAAGCGGCGAAGATCGACGGAGCGGACGGCTTCAAGGCCGACCGTTATATTACCCTTCCGATGATCGTGCCGATCTTGAAAATATCGCTCATTCTCGCGTTTATCGGCTCCCTGCAATCGTTCGACATGGTTATGGTCATGACGCAGGGCGGTCCGGCACATGCGACCGACGTTATCTCTACGCATATGTATAACAGCTCGTTCCTATCCCAACAGTATGGATACGGCAGCGCGATCGCTTCTTTCCTTGTCGTTCTGTGCTTGGTGTTCACGGTAATCATCAACACGATCATGGACCGCGTGGAACGCAGATTCAGCTAGAAGGGAGATACCACTCATGAACAATGTCAAAAAAGGGATCGTGTATCTCCTGATCGCGGTACTGTGCGTTACCCAGCTTTATCCGCTTTTCTGGCTGCTCACGTATTCCTTGAAAACGAACGAAGAAATTCTCAGCGGCCAATTTTTCGCGCTGCCTAAGTCTCCGGTATGGGAGAACTACAGCAACGCGTATAATGCGGGCCACTATCTTAAATATTTGTCCAACAGCGTCATTATCACGGTAACGGTTATGGTCTGCGTCATCCTGTTCAGCTCGATGGTCGCCTTCGCGATTACGCGCTTCCGGTTCAGATGGGGCAACCTGGTCATGCTGATCTTCTTGCTCGGCATGATGATTCCGCTTCAGTCGACGCTGCTGCCGCTGATGATTATTTTCCGCGATGCGCATATCCTGGATACCCGCTGGTCGCTCATTCTGCCTTACGTGGCGTTCTCGACTCCGATCGCGGTATTCATTCTTAGCGGCTTCATGAAGACGATCCCTCACGAGATCGAAGAGTCGGCGTACATCGACGGGGCGAGCATCTATCGGATATTCCGCTCGATCATTATTCCGATCTCGATTCCGCCGGTCATGACGGTGTGCATTCTGACCTTCATTACGATCTGGAACGAATACATTCTGGCCGCGACGTTCATCTCGGACGAAGACCTGAAGACGCTGCCGTTCGGCGTTTACTCGTTCGTCAGCCAGTACCAGACCAACTACGGCAATATCGGGGCCTTCCTCGTCATGGGTGCTCTCCCGGTAATTCTGCTATACTTTATCCTGTCCGAGAAAATCACGAAGGGTATGGTAGCGGGCGCCGTCAAAGGCTAATCTCCGTTCGGTAAGGAGTCGTTCGTCTTGCGGAGAGGCAATTACAATACGATTCAATTTCGCCTTTTCCTCTTGTTCTTCGTCAGCATGACCGCGATCTTGCTCATCGTAAGCGGCTTGTTCTACAACCGCTCGATGAACGATTTCCAGGACAAGATCACCGATCTATCCAAGAAGAATAGCTCTCAAACCGTAGCCCTCTTCGACTTAATGTTGAAGGGCTACGATAGTTTATCCAAGTCCATCAGCAACAACTTCGACGTCGTCCGGCTGTTGTCGCAGAAGAACGTCACCCCGGCCGTCGAATTCATTAACGAGCGCTCGATTACGAACCTAATCGGCGCTATTTACTATTCGCGGGAAGATCTCATGGGCATACACGTCATCTCGACCATGGGAAAGGTCATCAGCTACGGGGACTACGGCAACGTGATCGATCCGGAGTACGCGGAGACGGGATGGTATAAGCGGCTGGAGAAGTCCCAAGGCCGCATGGTGTGGCTGGGGGTCTACCCGCAATCGGTCATCGATACGTCTCAGAGCCAGCCCGTGTTCGCGTTCGGTCGACTCATCTATGATTTGAACCAATACCAGCCGATCGGTTACGTGCTCTTCGAAGCGAAGCCGCAGCTTATTCTGTCCTCCATGGACAACCTGAAGCTCGGTCCGCACAGTCAGGTCAATATCGTCTCCGAAGGCGGCGACGTGCTTGCGTACTCCGATGAAGCCAGGCTGCCGGGCGACATCGACCTGGAGAAGCTCCTACAGCAGGAGCTGGGCCTGTACAAGGTCAAGAACGAATGGATAACGACCGCTTCGATCCCGTCCGCGGGCTGGACGATCGTCAGCCGCACGCCGCAGTCCGACTTGAACGGCGAGCTGGAGCGTATGAAGCGCTACTTGATCGCCGTGCTGATCGCCCTCGTCTGTCTATCGGCCGTCATCGCCGTATGGGGCTCTCGTACGATCTCGTCGCCGATCAAGCGGGTCGTGCGCGAGATGAAGCAGGTAGAGACGGGGAACTTCAACCGGGTACTGACGGTCAAATCCTATTACGAGATCGGACAGCTGGCGGATTCGTTCAATAAGATGGTCGCGAGGATCTCCGAGCTGATCGAGCAGATTAAGATCTCGTCCGTCAGCGAGAAGAATGCCGAGCTCCAAGCGCTGCAGTCGCAGGTGAATCCTCATTTTCTGTACAACACGCTCGATATGATCTACTGGCTGCTCGACGAGAAGGGCAACGATAACTTGGCGGAGGTCGTGCTCGCGCTGTCCCAGATGTTCAGGTACAGCAGTCATTGGGAGGAAGAAGTGACGCTTGGCGCCGAGCTAGAGCAAATCCGGCATTATTTAACGATTATCGAGCTGCGCCTGCACGGACGGCTCGCCGTTGAGATCAATGTCGATGAGCGTTGGCGCGGAGTCCGCGTTCCGAAAATGACGCTGCAGCCGATTATCGAGAATGCGGTGAAGCACGGACTTGAGCCGCAAGGCCGAGACGGTAAGCTGAGCGTAAGCGCCGCGCGCGAGGGAGATCGCTTAACGATAATCGTAGCGGATAACGGCGTCGGGATGAACGAGGAGGAGCTTGAGCGTCTCCGGCGATCGCTCGAGGAGAGCGAGCTTGCGATTAGCAGAGGTCCTGGTAGCGGCGGTCGCGACCGGGAGGTGACGGCTCGGGAAACGGGAGGCATCGGCATCTCGAATTTACACCGTAGATTAAAGCTCATGTTCGGGGAGAGCTACGGCCTTAGCGTGGATAGCGCTCCTGGCCGCGGGACTTCGGTCCTTATCCGAATATGGCTTCCGGAGAGAGGAGTGAACCGCATTGAACATACTGATCGCCGATGACGAGAGCGTCATTCGCGAAGGCGTCGAACGAACGATATTGGCGCATTTCCCAACCTTTAACGTATCTCTAGCTTCTGATGCGTCAGAGGCGGCGGGCGTACTCGAACGAGTGCCGATCGACGTCGTGCTGACGGACATCCTGATGCCGGGACTTAACGGTCTGGAGTTCATGCGGGTATCCCGGAGGAAGTATCCGAACGTCAAATGGGTCGTCATCTCGGCCCATTCCGAATTCAGCTATGCGCAGAAAGCCGTGCAGCTGGGCGCCAGGGATTACTTGCTGAAGCCGATCGGCAAGCAGCGGGTGACGGAACTGATGGAATCGCTTCAAGCCGAGGTGGCTCAAGAGAAGGAAGCGTCGCGCGAAGGGGCGTTGCTGCGCAACGGGCTGAAGTATTTGCGGGAGGCGGTATTCCAGCGTCTAGCGGCCGGTCTCGATATCGGGAAATTGGATCTGCAGCCGTTCTCCGAGCAGCATCCGACTTATTACCTCATTATGGTGACGTTGGACGCGGGGAGCTCGAACGTGCACTTGGAGCATTTTATCGTCGAGAACGTGCTCGCGGAGCTCCTCGACATGAGGGGGGACGGGTTCGTCATCTCGATCGACCGCCAGAGCTTGCTCGGCTTGGTTACGCTGCCCGATCCGGATGCGATCGTGACGCTGCTCGCGGACTTGAAGGCGCATCTGAAGCATTATCTGAAGATCCCGTTCCAGGTGCTGCATTCCGACCAATTAACCGATATCCGCGAAGTGCCTAGCGTCGTGGCTCATTTCCGCCAAGCATCGGCATCGGAGAAGTTCGAGACGCTCGAGAGCGGCGGAGATAAAGCGATCGATATCGCTTTGCAGTATATCCAAGCACACTATGCAGAGGATTTGACTTTAGAAAAAGTCGCATCCGTCGTCTTTCTTAACCCAGCCTACTTCAGCCTACTGTTCAAACAGAAGACGGGACAGGGATATAAGGACTACGTAACCTCGCTTAGGCTCGAGCAAGCGAAGACGCTGCTGACGGGCTCGGAGCTGAAGCTCGCGGACATCGCGGAGCGGATCGGCTACCACGACGTCCGCCATTTCACGCAGATGTTCCGCAAGAAATACGAAATGACGCCGACGGAGTACCGCAATCTGCCGCATTAGAAGGATAAGGCCGGGAAGCCCTGAATAGAGGCGACCCGGCCTTCTGTTTATTAGGTTAATTAGCTATAGCGGAACTCAGTTCCGTTATTTCGATTGGATGGCTACGTTTCCGTACAATAACGGAACTCAGTTCCTTTATTTGCGTCGTTCTGCGAGATAAATCCCCATATTAACGATTTTAGCGGAACTCAGTTCCGTTATCTCGATCGAAATAACGGGTTCCGGCTGAATAACGGAACTCAGTTCCGTTATTTGTTTATCGCAGTCGCCTGAACAATACCCGCAACAACGGCGGTACCGCGAGGAAAATGAAGAACGTCCGGAATAGCTGATAACACGACACGATGGAGACGTTGGCGCTGATCTCGTGCGCGATGATGCCCATCTGGTCCATGCCGCCGGGCGATAGGCTCAGCAGCGAGGTGGCGGCGGTCATCGAATGCAAGCGGGTTAACAGGTAACTGAGCCCGCATGCGCCGGCGATCAGCACGATACCGCTCAAGACGGCGACCGTGATCAACTTCGGTTTGTTCGGTAGGTTCTCCGGCTTAAGGAGCAAGCCGACATAGCAGCCGATCATGAGCTGCGCGGCGGCGAGAATAGGCGAAGGGAGCTCAGGCGCCGTCACCCCGCCTAAGTGCAGCGCCGCTGCCGCGATCAATGGCGGGAGCAGGAACGCCGTCGGGAAGTTAATCTTGTTGGCCAGAAGCGAAAGTCCGGTACAGACGACGCCATAAAGGATAATAGAAGGCCATAGACCGCTCCAAGAACGAGGCGAAGCGATCGTCTCCGCGACGGCCGCCGTGGTTGAAGAACCTGAACCTGCCAAGTCTAGCCAGGGACTGTAGACGATAATCGGGATGAAGACAACGATCATCATGAGTCGGGACACTTGCAGGAAGGTGACGACGGTAAGGTCGATCCCCTTGGTCTCTTCCGCTACGGTGACCATCTGAGACAGTCCGCCGGGAATGCTTCCCGTCAGAGCGGTCGCATAGGAAATGCCCGTAGCCTTGGATACGCCGTAAGCGATAAGTCCGCAAAGCAGGAGGAGCAAAGAAGTCATGAGCACCATAGCGGGCAATTGGCGAGCGATCTCGGTCAGCGTATCCTGAGTGAACGCGATGCCGAGCGCATATCCGACGATGATAAGACCCGCATTCCGCACGAAGCCCGGCCAATAGAACGTGTATGACTTTACGATTTTAGCAGCCGCGCACACGCCGATCATTGGGCCGAGCAGCCACGGGATCGGCATATGGATCAGCGTGAATAGCAGCGCGGATAGAACCGCTATGATGAGCGTTATCGCGAATGCGGTTGTCCGATTCGTTGTACGCGGCGCCGACATTATATCGCTTGCGCGGCGATTTCCGCGATTCGCTCGTTGACGCGGTCGGAGACGTATAACCCGCCGTGGTAGCAGATTACTTGCGCGATATCGTAGGCGGCTAGCTTCCGCAGAGATTGCAGCGCCAGGCTGTAGTCCGGCGTAAACCCAGGGTTAGGGCCGCCTAGCTGACCTTCGCTTACGATCATGGCATCGCCGGCGATCAGCGTCCGGCTTGCATGATGATATAAGCTCACGTGGCCGGCCGTATGGCCGGGTGTATGGATGACGGTTACGCCGCCGCCGAACGGTAACGATTGCCCGTCCGTAAGCTCATGGCTGACATTGCTCGGCGAAGCAGGGGAGATAATCGCGCGATATTGCTGCGCTACCGCCTCCGGTACTTGGCCGAGGATCATGTTCAGCCTTTCCTCCGGCGCTTTGGCGATTGGCCGCTCCCCATCGATCGTTGGTCGGTCGGCTGCGTGCGCATACACGTCTGGACGCGCAGCGCCGGCTTCGTCCGCGTCACCGAGGAATTGCGGCAGACCGCCGATATGGTCGATATCCTCGTGCGTGAGAATGATCGCGCTTAAGCGGCGAGCTTCCAAGCCGGCTTCGCGTATGGCTTCCGTGATTTTCTCTCGGAATCCGGGTAAACCCGTATCAATCAGCACGAATGATGACTCGTCATAGAGCACCGTCGGGAAGATCGACGTCCCCGGAGCGCCCCGCGATAGCTCCAGCATCTTAATAGACATGCAGCACCTCGACTTGCGGATCGACGTCCGCCTCGTAATCGATGCCGTCGGTTTCGAAGCCGAACAGCTGGAAGAACTCGCGGCGGTAACCGACGAGATCGGATAGCTGCTCGATGTTCTCGGTCGTAATCGCATGCCATATCGACGCGACTTCCGCCTGTACGTCATCGCGCATCTCCCAATCGTCGATGCGAATGCGTCCTTCTTCGTCCGTCGGCACTTGACCGCCCGAAGCGTACAGTCTATCGGAGAACAGGCGGTACATTTGTTCGATGCAGCCTTCGTGAATGCCTTTTTCTTTCATTACTTTATAAAGCGCGGAAATATAGAGCGGCACGACCGGAATCGCCGAGCTCGATTGCGTGACGAGCGCCTTGGCGACGGTAACGTAGGCGCGTCCCCCGGTAGCCGACAGCTGCTCGTGCAGACGCTTCGCTGTAGCCTCCAGGTGATCCTTCGCTTGGCCGATGGAGCCTTCGCGATAGATCGCTTGCGTAATGTCCGAGCCGATGTAAGAGAAAGCGATCGTCGTCGCGTTGTCCGCAAGCACGCCGCCTTCGCGCAGCGCGTCGATCCATAGCTGCCAATCGTCGCCGCCCATCACGTCTACCGTCTCGCGGATTTCCTGTTCGGTGGCCGGTTCGATCGTAATCGGGCTTACTTCGCCGGTGTGGAAGTTTACCGTCTTGTTCGTAT
>Ga0065721_10052827_pt1 | contig 11078 bp, 11 predicted proteins | sample Mesricmetagenome_FD_59108 | JGI IMG/M metagenome (GOLD analysis project Ga0065721, IMG submission 59108) | Mesophilic microbial community from rice straw/compost enrichment Sample: eDNA_1 v2 (version 2) | ecosystem: Engineered > Solid waste > Grass > Composting > Bioreactor | place: USA: Davis...
GCTAAACCATTCATCTCCATAAGAGACAAAAATTTCTTCCCCCGGATGGATAGTGCGAGTGGCTTTAATGGTCATGATGCGTGTTTTAACGTTGATTGACCAATCTGTGTTGGGTTCATCGGCGTGATTATAAATAATGCCAAAACCAGTAGGAATAGCAGACTTACCTCTAGCGTCAAAATAGTAATCTTCCAGAACTTTATCACCGCCCTTGGAGATAATCGTGTAGCATTCCTCAATGATTTCGTTTTTTTTAATTTTCTTTCCGGCGAATACGCCGTAACCATGCGTAGGCGATTTCTTAACAATGAGTGACTTATTCTGAATCAGTTTTTTTTTCATTACTTTTTAAACTCGCAATAATAAATGTAAGCCGCAAGACGATGCTAATTCGATAAAAAATTTTCTAATAGAGCGCTAATTTTCCAGTTTTTTATACTTCATCCGGTGCGGCTGTTTGGCTGCATCACCCAGGCGCTTTATGCGATCCGCTTCATAATCGGTATAATTGCCGGCAAAAAAGGTGGCTGTACTGTCACCTTCAAAAGCCAGAATATGTGTTGCGATGCGGTCAAGAAACCATCGGTCATGCGAGATAACTAATGCAGATCCGGGAAATGCCAGCAAGGCTTCTTCCAGTGCGCGGAGTGTTTCGACATCCAAATCATTGGTTGGCTCATCCAGCAGCAATACATTTCCGCCACTGCTTAACAACTTTGCTAAATGCACACGATTTCGTTCACCGCCAGAAAGCTCCTTAATGAATTTTTGCTGATCCGAGCCTTTAAAGTTGAACCGGCCTACATAACTGCGGGATTGCATTTGGAAACTTCCAATTGTCATTACGTCCTGTTCTCCCGAAATTTCCTGCCATACCGTATTCTGCCCATTGAGGTTGTCACGGCTCTGGTCAACGTAGGCAAGCTTTACGGTATCACCCAAGCGAATCGTTCCCGCATCGGGTGTTTCCTGCCCCATCAATATTTTAAACAAGGTTGATTTTCCAGCGCCATTCGGCCCAATGATACCGACAATCGCGCCTGGCGGAATATCGAAATTTAAATTTTCAAATATTAATCTGTCACCAAACCGCTTGGTCAGATTGGCAGCTTCAATCACCTGATTGCCAAGACGCGGGCCTGGTGGAATATAAAGCTCTTGAGTTTCATTCCGTTTTTGAAATTCACGCGAATTTAACTCTTCAAAACGCGCAAGTCGTGCCTTGCTTTTAGCCTGTCGGCCTTTGGGATTGCTACGCACCCACTCAAGCTCTGCCTGAATCGCCTTTTGATGGGCAGCCTGCTGGCGCTCTTCTTGTTCCAGACGTTTTTCTTTCTGCTCAAGCCAAGCAGTGTAATTACCTTCATAAGGAATACCCTGTCCGCGGTCGAGCTCCAAAATCCACCCAGCCACATTATCCAGAAAATAGCGGTCGTGTGTCACTGCTACCACAGTGCCAGAATAGTCATGCAAAAAACGTTCCAGCCAGGCAATGCTTTCCGCATCCAGATGATTTGTGGGTTCATCCAGAAGCAGCATATCCGGATTGGACAGTAATAATCGGCACAGCGCAACACGTCGGCGTTCACCACCCGACAATTTAGTCACATCTGCGTCCCAGGGGGGCAAACGAAGCGCATCAGCAGCGATTTCAAGCTTGCGGTCAAGTTCCCAAAGATTGCTGGCATCGATGATAGCTTGCAGTTCACCCTGCTCTTCGAGAAGCTTATTCATTTCCGCGTCATTCATCGGCTCAGCAAATTTCATGCTGATTTCATTATAACGGTTTAAAACAGCGACCCCTTCGCCGATACCTGCTTCAATATTCTGGCGCACATTTTTCTGGGGATCTAAATGAGGCTCCTGCGGCAAGTAACCAATTTTGATATCAGTATGCGGATAGGCTTCGCCATGAAATTCTTTATCCATACCAGCCATGATTTTCAGTAAAGTGGATTTGCCTGCGCCATTTAAGCCCAGCACACCAATTTTGGCGCCAGGATAAAAGGATAACCAAATATTTTTTAATATTTCACGTTTGGGCGGAACCGTTTTCCCCACACCCTGCATACTGAAAATATATTGCGCCATAATAAATAGTTCCTCGTCAGCCTCTATCTCACTCTGTTAATCGGCAAGCAGTCATTTTTTGATGGCGGGAATTTTAACCGCTTCAGCCCGTTTAGCCAATCTTAATTATGGTAGGCAGCAACAATAATATAACCGGTTGATTTAAATGCTGCATTATCTTGCAGTTAACGCTTTATTTGGTGTCTAATAGGAGGAAGTTGCCTTTTTAATCGAGGGAATAAGCATGGTAAGCAAGGAACGACATGCACTGTTGGCACTACTATTAATCCTTTTTATTGACGGAATGGGACAAGGTCTGATTTTTCCCATTTTGACCAATGTCATTATCAATCCAACTTCACACGCTGTCCTTCACGGTGTAACGACTCAAGAACGCAATATCTGGTATGGCGTCATTATTTGTAGTTTCTTTTTTACCTGGTTTTTTGGTGCTGCCATGTTAGGCGACATCTCTGATACGGCCGGCCGCAAAAAAGCGCTGCTGCTTTGTCTTCTAGGATCCACCGTGGGCTATCTCGCCTCTGCTCTGGCTTTTTGGTGGCAGACAGTGTGGTTACTGCTATTAGGACGTATTGTTTACGGTTTCACCGCTGGCAGTCAGCCTATTGCACAAGCCTGCATTGCAGACATCAGCGGCCCGCAAGATAAAGCGCATAATATGGGATTGATTCTGCTAGCGGTGACATTAGGCATCATGGCAGGACCGATCCTGGGCGGTTTTCTTTCAGATAATCAACTGGTTTCATGGTTCAGCGCCTCAACTCCGCTTTACTTTGCCTGTTTTTTATCCCTGTTTAATCTTTTTTATTTATGGTTTTATTTCCAAGAAACATCTGGCAAAACGGGTGCATTGAGATTAAGGCTACTACGGGCCGTCGAAATTTTTATTTCAGCCTTCAAAGACCCAGCAGTTCGTTATCTCGCAATCTGCTTTACTATCTTGCAATTGGGATGGAGCATTTATTATTTATATATCACTGAGTTTTTAGCGCGAAAATACGGGTTAAACGCTACACATATTGCTGTTTTTTTCGCACTGATAGGCCTTGGTTTGACCATCGGCTTTGGTTTCTTGGTGAAATATGTCAGCCATCTTTCCGCAAGAAATATTGTCATTGCAGGCTACGGCATTTTATTTCTCGGTATTCTTTTGACCATCACTCCGCAACATGTCATTTACCCCTGGCTCGCTGCACTTCCCGCCACAGCAGCGCTTGCCATGGGTTACGCTTATGTCATGACTCTTTTTTCTAATCAAGTTGGCCCCGAGCGCCAGGGATGGGTAATGGGTGTAACAGGCGCTTTGGTTGCATTTTCAGCTGGCATCGCTATCCTGTTATCGACATTATTAAGCAGCTTTAATGTGACATGGCCGCTGGTCTTGGGCGCTATTTTCTTACTAATAGGCTGTCTGCTAATGCTAGGTTTTGAACCTGAGCATAGTCAGCGCTAGATTAAAAAATGAGATTGTCACTTATCTTCTGAACAGTCTTTTTCTTGACTGTATTGGCATTCTCCATGACTGGTTTCATAACAAAACTGCTCATTGGAAATAACATCATAACCACCGCCTATAAACTGCAACAGGCAAAAACCGTGACCAAACGGATCCGCCAGTGTAGCAATGCGTCCCCAGGGAGCATCGTTTCTCGTTTCCACTTGCGCACCTGCCTTTACCGCTGCCGTAATCGCAGACTCGATATCGCTGACAATGATATCAAGATGCACAGGTGTCCAATGGCGAGAATAAATGCGTCTCGCATCTGTATTCGGGCAAGGCTGAGTAGCCGGATCCTTCTGCAAAAGATAAAGGGGACAGTCAAGGCCGAGCAGTTCAACCGCATCTTTTGCAAGCCACCTTCCAACCGTCAGCCCAAAAGCCTGCTGATAAAAAAGGATGGCGCGTTCAATATTATCTACATCAATATTCACCAGGAGATTTGTCACTGTTATAGTTCCTTTTGATATTGAATTTCCTGAAGCGGCACATCCAACAGGACGACTTGCTTTACAGAAACGGCTCTCTGAAAGCCCAAGATTTCATAAAAACGGCGCGCAGAATAATTAGCCTCGAGCACCCAGAGCACTACCAGGTTAAAGCCATCTTGTTGAAGTCTGTCACAGGCTGCCTGGCAGAGCAGCGTACCGTAGCCTTTCGCTTTCCAGTCTGGATGAAGATAGATAGCGTAGATTTCCCCTTGTCTTAACCTCACATCAACTTCATCGCGGTCGGATCCGAACGCAACAAACCCAATTGAAACATCCGATATTTCAATAAGGTAAACAAAAGTTTGTGGATTTTCCAGGCGTTTTTGCCATTCATCCACCCACTCTCGCAAAGCAAGGCGTGCCAGTTTTTCTGCAGGAATAAGATGGTGATAGGCCCCCTGCCAGCCTCGAATATGAAGGTCAGCAATGAGGCCGGCGTCCTCCACTGAGGCTTTTCTAATAATAGGCTTAGGCATCATTATCTCTCGTCTGTATAATAGGACGCTGATTTTTTCATCAAGAAAGCGAATAATTATAATTTTTCCCTGTCCGCGACCGGGCAGAAGGCCGCTAGAATGAAATTCAAAATAGCAACGACAAGCAATCAACAATTATATATTATCCTGCTCATCACTTTAATGGGCTTTATTGGTGTTTCGATTGCTTATCCGCTTTTCGCGCCGTTATTTTTGAATTCTGCCTCTTCTATTATGGTTGCGACCCCCTGGGCAGAAAAAAATCGGAACCTGCTGCTTGGGCTGACACTGGCCGCCTATCCACTAGGCCAATTTATTGGTTCACCCATTATTGGTGCTCTGTCAGACCGTTATGGCCGCCGGTCGATTTTATTGAGCAGCCTGGTGGGTACCTTGCTGGGTTATATTTTAAGTGCTCTCACATTGCGGCACGGATTACTGTGGCTGCTTATCTTTAGCCGTTTTTTGACGGGATTGTCAGAAAGTAACATTGCACTCGCTCAAACGATTATTGCGGATTTGAAAGACATTAATAAACATAAAGGATTTGGCGGCATCATGATGGCAGCTTCAATCGGCTATATTCTTGGGCCCATGATGGGCGGGCTGCTATCTGATAACCGACTAGTCAGCTGGTTTGATGTATCCGTTCCTTTTTATGCAGCAGCAGGGCTCGCTTTACTAACCCTGTTTTTAGCATATACTGCCCTTCCCGAAACATACAAACCAACCCTGACCGCCCAAACAGCTTTCTGGCAACAATTCAATATTCTTCAGCATCTCAAAGAAATGCTGCGGAACGCTGCCTTAAGGTTTTTACTCATCGCCTGCCTGATATTCATGCTAGGCGTAGATGTCTTTTATGAATTCGGGCCCGTCTATCTCACGGCTATATGGCATATGGATGCGACTGAAATTGCATTCTACACCATCATTCTCTGTCTTGGGCTGGCATTGAGTAGTGGTTGGCTATCTCATCAACTTTCCTGCCGTTATCCACTTTATCAAAGCATACTCGTATCTATTATCTCATTTTGCTTGCTATTAAGCGCCATCGCTCTAGCCCATTCTGCACAAGTGGTGCTTATCCTATATGGTGTAATTGGGATAGCCATTTCCATCGCAACAACCAGTCTGCGCGTGCAAATATCAGATACCGCTGGCCAGCATATTCAAGGCAAAGTCATGGGAATGCTGATGGGTTTGCGGATGCTAGGCGATGCCATGCTTTGCCTTTTTGGCGGTGCGCTCATCCATTTTTCGGCAACATTGCCTCTTTATTTAGGCGTGCTGTCGGCACTGATTGCAGCAACACTTTATCTGTTCAAAGTAAGCATGGAGATAAATGGTAATAAACGATTTTCGACAGAAGAAAATATGTCCTAGCCTGCTGAAGAATGCTGTTTCAACTGACGCTTCGCGGAATAAAACAAAAAAACCCCATCACCAACGTAATGGGGTTTTTCACTGAAAAACAAGAGCCTAGAATAACTTTTTAATTATTCCACGCTGAGGGAATGGTTATGTTACTCAATTACAGTAACATTTTCAGCTTGCGGGCCTTTCTGGCCTTGCGTCACGGTAAATTCGACTCGCTGCCCTTCCACCAAAGTGCGGTAGCCATCGCCTTTGGTCATGATCGCACGAAAATGTACGAATACATCCGCACCTTGTTCGCGCTGAATAAAACCAAAACCTTTATCATTGTTGAACCACTTTACGGTTCCTTTTTCACGTGCTGACATAACAGATTAACCTTATTTAATATTTACTGGTTGGTAAAACTCACACTATTTACTTAAAATAGGACGCCAAATCGTGTGATGTGTTCTATAAGATAACATGCATTTTATTTTATGTATATAAATTTGAAGCTCCGGTATCAAAATCGTGGAATAAGCTGGTTTTAACCGGTTTCCATTGTGTATCATAGACGAATGATCGCCGGCGAAAAGGATAACCCGTGCAAGCAGATAATTCTCCCAATAAATGGTTGGCATTAGTTGGTTTAAGCCTGTTATCCTTCACCGCCTTCCTCGATTACACCATTGTAGCCACTGCTTTACCCTTTATTCAGAAAGATCTCAATGCGACGGTGTTGCAACTGCAATGGGTCATGAATATTTATGGCATGATTCTTTGCATGTTTATGATTGCCGCAGGCCAGGCGGGTGACTTGTTTGGCCGTAAGACCATCTACTTTACTGGCTTTATATTATTTGGCATTGCCGCACTAGGTGCGGGCGGCGCATCAAGCATAGAATGGTTAATTTCCTTTCGTGCCATCCAGGGATTTGCCGCAGCCATTATCTTTACCGTCGGGGTTGCCTTATTGCCACAAGCTTTTCCTGCACAGGAACAAACTCGCGCCATCGGCATATTTAGCGCGTTTAATGGCGCAGGCCTGGCTGTCGGCCCTTTTCTGGGCGGCCTCTTGATTACTTTTTTAAGTTGGCGATGGGTATTCTGGATAAACATTCCCCTCATTGTATTTGGTTTGCTGCTCTGCATGCCTCATCTCAAACCATCGCCGCGACCGGATTATAAAATTAAAATTGATTGGCTAGGCTTATTACTGTTAATTGTAGGCTTAGGTTCCTTGGTTTACGGCATTATTTTTGGCGAACAAACAGGTTGGGATCACTCCCTTACCTGGACTTTCATTGGCACTGGCGTGGTCGCATTATTGCTTTTAATTGCTGTAGAAAACAGAGTTGCGCAACCGCTACTCGATTTTTCCCTGTTCCGGAATTCACACGCCACGCTTGCCATGCTAGTCTGTTCCGCTGCGGGCTTTATTACCTTTGTGTTTATGTTTTTTGATCCACTCTATCTGGAAATCATACGCAAACAGGGCGCTTTTATGGTGGGCATTATTTTATTGAGCGTGCCTGCCATACAAGTAATTATTTCCTTGTTATTTGAAAAACTGGTCAAAAAAACGGGCGTTTTCAACCTGATTCTTTATGCACTGCTTGCCGCGTTGCTGGCGGCTATCTGTCATGTACTCTTCACCTCTTCGATCAATATGCTTTTTGTGATCTTTGCACTAATGTTAATGGGTTATACCTGGGGCATCGCGAATGTTGGCTCCATTTCTGCTATCGCACAATCTGTCAAACCGGAAAAACTAGGCGGAGCCATTGGCACCGTTTTTACTTTTTGGAACATCAGCGGGTCTATTTTTCTTGCGTTAACATCCGTTATCTTTCACTGGCGCGAATCAGACGCCCTATTCACTGGCTTAGCCAAAGCCAATGTCGCGATGACTCCAGAACAACAGCAGCAAATACAGGGTTTAATTTCTGATCCTCAACATGCGCAAGTCGTTATCACCCAATATTTCAGTGGTAAAGCCGGCGATATTTATCAATTATTTGAATCCAGCTTTATGGCAGGCTTTCATGCAGTCGCCTGGTTTGCTATTGTAATCATGGTAATTATTTTTCTCGCAGCCCTTGCATTGAGTAAAAAGTAATATTAAACGTTTTGCGGTATTTCACATGCATACGTCATACCATTTTGGCAAAAGGAGAATAATATGAAGTATAAAGGCTTATATAAATTTGTATTCATGCTTATCCTGCTCTCGTTTACCCAAGCTGCACTCGCCGAAGCCTATAGCGGAATCATGACTAAAGAAAAGCAGGCCTCAATGACACCACAGGAAGTACTTGAGCGCTTGAAAGAAGGTAACCAGCGGTTTATCAGTGGGCAAATGAAAAATCGCGACCTGGGCGCGCAGGCAAGCACCACTACAACCGGACAATATCCGGTTGCCGTGATATTAAATTGCATGGATTCGCGCACGCCGCCTGAACTGGTATTTGATCAGGGCTTAGGTGATGTCTTCGCCATGCGTATTGCCGGTAATATACTTAATAATGATTTGCTGGGCAGTATGGAATTTGGCACCAAGCTCGCTGGCGCAAAACTCATCGCCGTCATCGGTCACACTGGTTGTGGTGCCATACGCGGCGCCTGCCAGCATGCCAAACTGGGTCACCTCACCGGCCTGCTGCAGAAAATCCAGCCCGCTATTGCACAGGCAAGCAAGGCAACTGATGGCAAGCGTGAATGTACCCGAGCAGAATTTATAGACCAAGCGGCAAAAGACAATGTTTTAATGGTCATCAAACAAATCCAAACAAACAGCCCTGTCATTAAACGCTTAATTGCTGAAGGGAAAGTAGGAATTGTGGGAGGCATGCAAGATCTTGCCACAGGCCAGGTTACTTTCTTTGAAGACGCCAGTATGATGCCAAAAAATTAGTGCCACTTAAACAATATGGGTATATTCAAAAAAATATACCCGTTCACTTTTCGCTAATAGGCACTTAGCAATGACCGCAAAAAACTATTGGATATACATTTTATATTGCACTAATGATACTTTTTATACGGGTTACACAGTAAACCTTGCCGAACGGTATGCAGCACACCTTAATGGCACTAGCCGGTGCAAATACACACGAAGCTTCAAACCGCTTGGTATTGCCCAATGCTGGAAAATCAGTGGAACAAGAGGGCTCGCTATGCGAATAGAACGGCATATTAAAAAATTGCCGCGCATTAAAAAAACACAATATATTTCTGAACCGGGTTTACTTGCGCGATTATTTCCTACTATCCCTGTCGCTAAGAAAGTACTCAAAAAAATTGCGGATCTTTCCAGATAAGAGCGGGCAACGGAGGCGCTAAAATCAATTCTTGCAATTAATCATATTTACAGTTGACTTATCCTGAGTGTTTTGGCGTGGCTTATGCTTGTCTTAATTAGGCATTCTCAGGTGCAAGCGGCACAATCAACCACATGATTAAATAAACCAGCAGCGCGCCGCCCGCAAGGAAAAAAAACAGAATAAAAAGCAATCTTACCCAAGTAGGATCAATACCAAAATGCTCCCCTAATCCACCGCATACACCGGCAATAATACGGTCTTTGCGTGAACGGTAAAGTTTTTTGTAAGGCCTTGTCTGGTTCATAGCGTCCTCAACTAAAGAAATAATAAGGCTTAAATTGGGTGTACGTAACGAAACGATCTACTATATTATAGTAGCCGTCTTCGCCGAAACGGGCAAAGTTTTTAGACTACATACATCAGGATAGAAACAATACAATGACAGCATGGAATATTATTCTTTTTTTCTTTTTTCTCAGCCTGATGATAATAGCCGGTCAAATCCGATCTGCGCAGGTTAAATCTGAAAGCCAGTACTTATTGGCGAATAGAAAAACTCGACTGTTCGCACTCATTGCCACACTGGTGATGACAGAATTGAACACCTCGACCTTGCTCGCTTTTTCTGGCATGGGCTATCTCACCTCCTGGTGGGCCCTATCCTTACCGCTAGTGTTTTTAATTGGCCTGATTTTTTATGCGCTGACGGTGGCAAAGCCATGGAAAGAGTTTAATGGTATTTCCGTTGCTGACTATTTTACTGCCCGTTACGGCCGGGATATAGGCTATCTGGTTTCCTTTATCTTATTTTCTGCTATGGCAGGATTTAGTGCCACTTATATCAAATCACTGACGCTAATTTTTATGCCGCTTTTTCCTATGCTAAATGCCTGGCTATTAAGCGGTGTACTAGTAATACTAGTTTTATTAATGACACTGCGTGGAGGGTTAGTAGCCATTATTCGCACCGATGTCATTAGCTTTATTCTTATCTGCTTTTTTCTTCCTGTATTGCTTTATTGTGTCTGGCGAATGCCAAAAGCTAGCACACCTCCTCTGCTTTCGCTGCAACAGATGCAGGAATTACTGCCACCCCAGTTTGTCGTCTCTCTAATTTTGTTAACCATGTTCAGTTATATTCTCGCCCCATGGTATGGACAAAAAATCATTGCGGCCAGAAATGCCAACACAGCTTATCTAGCAGTTCTGTGCGCAGCCATACTGATTTTTTTATTCTATGGGTTGGGTATCGGGATAACTAGCCTGCTTAGAACAAAAGGCATTATGCTGTCGCAAGCTGAACTGGCGCTACCGTACTCGATTCATCAGGCTTTCCCAATTTCTTTACAAGGCTTGGCTTACGGCATTTTATTCTGTATCGCGGCAACCACCTTGGCGGGTGTATGGAGCGCCATGGTAACCCTACTGGTCGGAGCGCAACCAGCAAAAGAAAAGCAGATAAAATTAAATCGCAGCATGCAATTAACCATCTTATGTGCCGTAGTATCTTATGGGGGAGCTAATCTGTTTGTCAAACATATTCTGAATAAAATGATTTTGGCAAATATTCCTATCGTAGCCTTATCATTTGCACTACTGGCTGGATTCTACTGGAAGAAAACCTCACGCACCGGTGTGTATTTAAGCATCTTAAGCGGTATTTTTTGGGGGACCGCCTGCTATTATCACTATGGTGAAGCGGGAAACTATACGTGGTACTGGTCCGTCTACGGTATTCCTCTTATTTTTATCACAGGCATCACCGGTTCACTCTTTTACCCTGGGCAAACGCAAGAACGCTTCATTCAAACCTGAACAAGGCCTTAATACCAACCATTTT
>Ga0065721_10005990_pt1 | contig 11077 bp, 9 predicted proteins | sample Mesricmetagenome_FD_59108 | JGI IMG/M metagenome (GOLD analysis project Ga0065721, IMG submission 59108) | Mesophilic microbial community from rice straw/compost enrichment Sample: eDNA_1 v2 (version 2) | ecosystem: Engineered > Solid waste > Grass > Composting > Bioreactor | place: USA: Davis...
CTCCGGGCCGCGGCGATAAGCGGACGGCGTCTTGCCGACGATTCGCTTGAACAGCCGATGGAAGTGGGGCAGATTATCGAAGCCGCATTCCGCTGCGATTACCGCGACGTTAAGATCGGTCTCGAGCAGCCTTTCCTTGACCTTGATGATGCGTTTCGCGGCAATAAACCCGGTGACGTTCATGCCGGTCAGTTGCTTAAACACTCGGCTGAAATGAGCCGGGCTGACGGAAGCCCGCCGACTTAGCTCGTGAAGCCCGATCTCTTCCGAATAATGCTCGTCGATATGGAGAAGCGCGTCCCGCATCCAGACCGGCCCGATCGCGGGCGACGGGGAGCTCTGCCGGAGTTCTGCCCCCAGCTCGCGATGGACGGCCAACAGGATTCGTTGAACCAGCAGCGACACGGCATGCCGAACGCCGGATTCCGAAGCGCGAAGCTCCCGGTCGATCTCATTCAGGGAATGTTCAAGAGNCGCTTGCAGAGAGGGGCTGCATTTCAGTTGATACNTTCGGTTNAGCCGGCTTCNGTCGAAGCTTTGCAAATANGAGAAAGGCTCGCCCAGCGATTGCAAAGGCAACAGAATCGGACTGAAGAATACGGCGGTCGACGTAACGGGATCCAGCGCGTCCGGAATGGCGCGATGGATCGTATTGCCCGGAATAAGGAATAGACTGCCCGCGTTCATCTCGTAGAAAGTCCTATCGATAAAGAACGTTCCTCGGCCGCCGTGGACATACACCATCTCGTACCAATCGTGCAGATGGTCGGGGAGCTCCCGCTGCTTCGTTTTGGTATCCCTGTACACGAACGAGAAAGGAAACGAAGGCGTAACGTTAAACTGCTTCTGAATGGGCTTCATGCGGCGACAATCCCCTACGTAACTCGATTATTATTCAAAATATCAAAAAAGGATATAAATTAGCAAGCGAAAGCCATTTTAGAATAGATGCGGCATGCTAGAATGGGGGAAAGAGCGGTTACAACCTTTAAACGAAAAGGAAGATGCCCTAGTGAGAATCGACGCCCATCAGCACTATTGGAGGATCGATCGGGGAGATTACGGATGGATCACGCCGGAGCTTCCCGTCCTGTACCGGGATTTCCTACCGCCCGACTTGCTGCAGCATTTGAAGGAGCATCGGCTGGACGGGTCCATTCTCGTTCAAGCGGCGCCGACTCCCGAGGAGACGATCTTTATCTTGACGCTCGCCGAGCGGCACGAGTCGATTAAAGGAGTCGTCGGATTCCTGGATCTCGAGGATGCCCGCCATTCCGAGCATTATGAGCGGTTCGCCAAGCATCCGAAGTTCGTCGGGTTTCGCCTTATGATCCAGGATATGCCCGATGCCGGCGTGATCCTCTCGCCCTCCTATATCGAAGCTCTGCAAGCCTATGCGGCCAAGGGAGTTCCCGTCGATCTGCTCCTGAGGTCCGACCAGTTGGCGGAGGCAATCGAATTGGCGAAGCGGGTTCCGGGTCTCCGGGGCGTGATCGATCATATCGCCAAGCCGCGGATCGCCGAGGGACGGATGGAGCCGTGGGCGGAGCAGATCAAGGAATTGGCTTCGTACCCGAACCTCTACTGCAAGCTGTCCGGCATGGTGACCGAAGCGGATCGTTCGGGCTGGAAGGCGGAGCAGTTCGTCCCTTATGTTCGCCATGTGCTGGAGTGCTTCGGGCCGGACCGCGTCCTATTCGGAAGCGATTGGCCGGTCTGCTTGCTGGCGGCGAGCTATGGCGAAGTGGTGGACGTTCTCGAGAGCGCGCTGCCGGACTCCTGGGGAGATGCGGAGAAAGCGAAGCTGTTCGGCGGCAACGCCCAGGCCTTTTACCGGCTATAAAACTATCGACAAGGGGGAGTCTGTCACATGAATTATCGCAAATTAGGCAAAACGGGACTGGACGTATCGGCGCTTAGCTTCGGCGCTTCTTCCCTTGGCTCCGTATTTCGGGATACCGATGAAGCGGACAGCATCCGAACGGTGCACCAGGCCATCGACTGCGGAATCAATCTCATCGACGTTTCTCCCTACTACGGGTTGACCAAAGCGGAAACCGTGCTGGGCAAGGCTCTGAAGGACATTCCGCGAGACAAGTACTTCCTGTCGACGAAGGCGGGCCGCTACGGCGCCGATACGTTCGACTTCTCCCGCGACCGGATCGTCTCGAGCCTGGACGAGAGCCTGAAGCGTCTGAACGTGAACGAGGTGGATATTCTCTATCTTCACGATATCGAATTCGTTCCGGCGGACATTATCCTGGAGGACGCGATTCCCGCGCTGCAGCGGCTGAAATCCAGCGGCAAGATCCGGTTCGCCGGCATCTGCGGCCTTCCGTTGGAATTGTTCGAGACGTTCCTTCCGCGCGTCGAAGTGGATAGCATCATCTCGTACTGCCATTATTCCTTGAACGATACGAGTCTCCTGGGACTGCTGCCTCTGCTGGAAGCGAACGGCATCGGGCTGGTCAATGCCTCGCCTCTCTCCATGGGACTATTGGGAACCCGCGGAGCTCCGGATTGGCACCCGGCTTCCCCGGAGATCAAAGAGGCTTGCTTGAAGGCCGCGCGATTTTGCGCGGAGCAAGGCGCGGACATCGCGAAGCTGGCCGTTCAATTCTCGACGGCGAACGAGCGGATTCCGACTACGCTCGTCAGCACGGCCAATCCGGCCAACATCCGGAAGAACGCGGAGTGGGCGGAAGAGCCGATCGACGAGGGGCTTCTGGCCGAAGTTCTGGCCATCCTGAAGCCCGTGCACAACCGGACGTGGCCCAGCGGCCGTCCCGAATACAATACGAAGATCGGAGGCGAGCCGAGATGAGAGGAATCGTCTGCGCGGAGATCGAACGGTTTCAAGCCGCCCGCGACTTACCGGAACCGATTCTCGCGCCGGGCCGGGCCATCGTGGCGATCCGCAGGATCGGCATCTGCGGAACCGATCTGCATGCCTTTAAGGGGAGACAGCCGTTCTTCGCCTATCCCCGTATTCTTGGGCACGAGCTGGCCGGGATCATCCAAGAGATCGGCCCGAATGAGCAAGGACTGCGGATTGGCGACCAGGTCAGCGTCATCCCGTACATGCATTGCGGGAGCTGCATCGCCTGCCGCAACGGCAAAACGAACTGCTGCACGGAGATGAAGGTGCTCGGCGTCCATATCGACGGCGGCATGAGGGAGAGAATCTCCGTGCCGGTTACGCATCTGATCCGGGCGAACGACCTGACGCTCGACCAGACGGCGGCGCTCGAGCCATTCGCGATCGGGGCGCATGCCGTGCGCCGGTCGGGACTTGCCGCAGGGGAGACCGCGCTCGTCATCGGGGGCGGGCCGATCGGGCTGGGCGTCATGGCGTTCGCGAAGTCGAGGGGCGCCAAGGTCGTCGCGATGGACGTGAACCGGGATCGGCTCGCGTTCTGCCGCGATTGGGCAAGGGCGGATGCGACGGTAAATGCGCTGGAGGATTCGCTCAGCCAAGTGCTGGCCGCAAGCGGCGGAGAGCTGCCCAGCGTCGTGTTCGACGCGACGGGCAATGCGCAATCGATGGCCGGGGCTTTCGGGTATGTCGCTCACGGCGGAACGCTCGTCTACGTCGGGCTTGTCGGCGCGGACATTTCGTTCCACGACCCCGAGTTCCACAAGCGCGAGCTGACCCTCATGGGAAGCCGCAACGCGACCCGCGAGGACTTCGAGCGCGTGCTGGAGGCGATGGCTTCCGGGGCCATCGATGTCGGCCGCTATATCACGCACCGTGCCGATTTTGACGACATGATCGTAAGGTTCGAGGATTGGCTGAAGCCCGAATCGAAGGTGATCAAAGCGATGGTCGAGCTTTAACGAACGCAAGAAGTCAGGTTGGAGAGGGCTTCGATTGAAGCTCTCTCCGGAATCCGCTCGGATTCGTGCCGATCCATCGGCGGAATTGCTCGATGAAGTGGTTGTAGTTGTGGAACCCGACATCGTAGGCGACCTCCGAAGCGCTTCGGTTCGTATGCTCCAGCAGCAGGGCGGCTTGGCGAATCCGCATTCGATTCAGGTTGTCGATGATGGACAGCCCGGTTTGCTCCTTGAACAGATGCGATAAGCGGGAGGAAGAGATTCCGATCGATTTGGCCAGCCTGTCGATTTGAATCGGATTCCTCATATGCACGGACAGATAATGCAAAGCTTCCTCGACCCGCGAATCCAGCTTGCGGCTGCGTCTCTGCGACAGCAGGATCAAGACTTCGCGAAGCGAGTTCACGCACAGCTCGTGCCAGAACTCGTTGCGCTCTCTCGAGTCGGAGAGGATGCGGCGGAAGGCCTCATGCAGGCGCGTACGGATCGAACCGCTCTCGAACGGCTGAACGAGCAGAGGCTCGGTGGGCAGCAGCTGGTCCCCGACGGAGCTCGGGGAGAAGTGCGCCCATACGAAATTCCAATTTTCCTCTTTAACCGTGCCGTACGTGTGGGGAGTCCCCGGCTTCAACAGCGCGAGGTCGCCGGCGGTACATTCGGCCGTTCCGTGGGGCGTCTTGAAGTAGCCTTTGCCGCTCAAGGTAAAGGCAATCAGGCAGTCCTCCCTGCCTTCGGGGCGGCTGGTCGCATACGTATCGTCGACTTGATAATGTCCAGAGAGGACGATTCCGTACGAATTGCCGTCGTAACGGTACGGTTCGTTGTATCGTTCCATAGCTAGCCATCCATCCTCCGTATTGAAGTTCGTTATCCTCTTTTTAACCCGATCTAACCTTATCCTAAGAATAACCCGTTCTGTCCTTACATTCTAGCGAATAGCAGAATAGCGTGACTCTTAAGCAGGATAGATACTGCCTTGCCTTCGGTATCGACCCTATACTTAGCGTAGGATCGTTAAGGAGGAGATAGCATGGCGTACTCGCTGACAACATTAACCGAAGAGCAGAAAAGGCAATTCGAGCAAGAAGGTTATCTTATCGTCAAAGGATTGTTCGACCAGCATCAGCTCAAGGAGATCGAGGACACGTTCGAGGCGATCGGCCAAACCGTGGTGCCGGGGCATTTCGAGCCGGACTTGTCCGGTGAATCGACCGATCCGTTGAAGAGATATCCGCGGGTTATGCACCCGCACCGGTTTAACGACACGGCCAAAAAATACATGCTGCATGCTCCGATATTGGCCGTCCTGCAGGATCTTTACGAAGAGCCGCCGCTCGCCGCGCAGAGCATGTTCTATTACAAGCCGCCGGGGGCCAGGGGGCAAGCTCTTCACCAGGACAACTTCTATCTGAAGGTGGAACCGGGGAACTGCATCGCCGCTTGGACGGCCGTCGACGCGACCGACGAGGAGAACGGCAGCTTGATGGTCGTGCCGAAGACGCAGGACTACGATATCGTCTGTCCGGACTTGTCGGACTCGAAGGAGTCCTTCACGACGCATTACGTCAAACCGCCGAAGGATCGCAAAGTGATGCCGGTTACGATGGAACCGGGAGACGTGCTGTTCTTCAACGGCAATCTGATCCACGGCTCCTATCGCAACAAGACGAAGGATCGGTTCCGCCGGTCGTTTATCTGCCACTACGCGAACGAATCGGCTTCCCAAATCGGACAATTCTACAGGCCGTTGTACCGAGCGGACGGCTCGGAGGTCCAATTGGAGTTGAATCCGGACGGAGGACCTTGTGGTGTCGAATTCGAAGCCTTATACCCGCACTGATTCAGACTTGCCTTGTCTTGACGTGCAAATGTCTTGGTGGGGAATGGAGGGCTTGGAGGCTAAGGCGCGAACGGTTGAAGACCGGGCGGCGCTGATCGCCGAAGCGGGCTTCGACGGGATCAACGGCTTTCTTCCCTCTCCGGAGGAAGAGGATCGCTGGCGGCGCCTGCTGGAGCGTTACGGCTTATCCTTCAGCGTAAACGCGTATCCGAAGACGGCGGAGGACATGGAGCGATTCCTGATAAGAGCGAAGGAATTCGGGCAGGTTCAGCACATCAACGTCCAAGTCATGACGCCTTTTCTCGTCGAAGGGTCTGCCGTCGGCTTGCTTGGCGAGCTCGACCGTTTATCCAGGGAGAAGGGAATTCCGGCTTATATCGAGACGCACCGAGGAACGATTACGCAGGATCTTCTCCGTACCGTAAGTTATCTGGAAAAGCTGGAATCCCTTCGTTTGACCATCGATTTGTCTCATTACGTCGTGGCCGGCGAGATGCATGCCGAATCGGAGGAAGCGGAGATTTTGTTCGGAAAATTGCTCCGACGGACATTCGCCTTCCATGGCAGGGTGTCCAACGGTGAACAGGTTCAGATTGACGTCGGACCGAACGGCGAGCACCCGATGATGAGACGGTTCGAACGCTGGTGGGGCGAAGGAATGAGGCTGTGGAAGGCAAGCGCCGGTCCTAGAGACGTATTGCCGTTCGTGGTCGAGCTCGGTCCTCCGCCTTACGCGATCGCCGTGGACGAAGCTGCTGGAAGAACGAACGAAATAAGCGATCGTTGGCAGCAGTCGCTTTTGTTTCTTCGGACGGCCAGGAGGCTGTGGTCGGTGCAGTAAAGCGATTCAATGAGAACCAAACGGAGCCCGCGCGCACTCGCGGGCTCCGTTTGCTATCTTAATGCAGCAATGTTCTATTCTCCTGTCGGAACGATTCCCCTTCGATATCGACCTTGGGCAAGATGCGATCGAGCCACTTGGGGAAGTACCATGCGGACTTGCCGAGCAAGGTCATAAGCGCCGGTACGAGCGTTAATCTCACAATGAAAGCGTCGAAGAGAATGCCGAAGGCGAGGGCGAGTCCCATGGACTTCACGATCGTATCCTCCGCGAAGATGAAGCTGGCGAAGACGGTTACCATGATAAGCCCGGCCGCGAGCACGACTCTGCCGTTCGACTTGATTCCGTACAGGATGGCTTTCATCGGATGTTTCTCGTGTACGAACTTCTCGCGCATCGCGCTGACCAGGAACACTTCGTAGTCCATGGCAAGCCCGAACAGGATGCCCGCGACGAGGACCGGCAGGAAGTTCAGCACGGGTGCGGGCTCCGCGATTCCGAAGAAGCCAGCCATGTGTCCTTCTTGAACGACATAGACGACGAACCCTAGCGTTGCGGTCAACGTGAGCAGGTAACCAAGAACCGCCTTGACCGGAATCAGGATCGAACGGAACACGATGGCGAGAAGAACGAACGCGAGTCCGGCGATCAGTCCGGCGAACTTCGGCAACGCTTGGTTCAGCATATCCGAGATGTCGATATCGACCGCGGTGCTGCCCGTTACCATTAATTCCACATGAGACTGTTCGAGGTTGCTGTCGGACTGCTCGCGAATGAGCTTAACGAGATCGCCAGTCTTGGTGTCCAATGGATCCGTATCCGGCAGCAGCGTCAAGATCGCCGTGTCGCCGGCCGCGTTGAGCTGCGGAGGAGTGACGCTGGCCACGTTCGGCAGGTCGATGAGGCCTTTGGTCGCTTCCTTTATGGCTGCCGACGGATCCGTTGCGCCGGAATCCGCTTTAGCCACGATGACAAGAGGACCGTTGAAGCCAGGGCCGAAGCCTTCCGCGAGCAGGTCGTAGCCTCTGCGTTCCGTCGTGTCGATCGACTTGGTTCCGTTGTTGGGCAGTCCGGTATGCATGTCGAGGAACGGCAGGCTGATCAAGCCCAATACGAGTACGGATACGATGACCGCGGGCAAAGGGAACTTGGTGACGAGACGGCCCCAGACATTGGATTCGGCGGATTGCTTCTCGTGCGATCGAGCGACAATTGCCGTATTCTTGGCTTTCGGTACGAACAATTTCTTCGTTGCGCCGAGGAGAGCGGGGGTAAGAACCAAGGAGATCAGCACGGCGACGCAAACCGTAATGGCTCCGGCGATGCCCATCGCGCCCAAGAAGGGAATTCCCGTAACCTGTAACCCGAGCAACGCGATTATGACGGTCAGACCCGCGAACACGACGGCGCTTCCCGCGGTGGCATTGGCCATGGCCGCCGCTTCTTGGCGCTCCATGCCGCCCTTCAAATTCTGTTTGAATCGCGAGATGATGAACAAGCCGTAATCGATTCCGACGGCTAGTCCCAGCATGGATGCAAGGGATAGGGAGAACGTCGGAATGGACGAATAATGCGAGACGACGAAGATCAACATGATGCCGGTTCCCAGTCCGACGAGGGCCGTCAGGATAGGCAGGCCGGCCGCCACGAAGGAGCCGAAGGTGAGGATCAGAATCAAGAACGCGACCGCGATTCCGATTACTTCGGAGATCCCCCCGGGGCTGACTTCGGACAACGCGACCGTCCCGCCGAGCTCGGTCTGCAAGCCGCTGTTGTTGGCTTCTTCGATGGCAGTCTGAACATGTTCAATGGATTCGTCCGTCACGTCGCCTGCGGCCGACTTATAGGTGACGGTAGAATAGCCGATCCGTTTGTCCGCGCTGATCGTATTCGATTCATATAACGGGGCGATCGAAGCGACTTCGGAATCCTTCGCGACTTCCTGCTCGGTCGATTGGATCAGCTGCTTGACCGACTCGGATTCGAGCGTCTCGCCTTCCGGCGCCTTATAGATCAAGCGGATCGTTCCGCCCCCTTCGGAGCTGCCCCCGAACGCTTCCTGCATGACGATCCCGGCTTTCTCCGATTTGGTTCCGGGAATGCTCATGTCTCCGCTGAAGGCGGAGCCCATGCCGATACCTGCCGATATCGCAAGAATCAATAGTCCTAAAGTGCCCAAGAAAACCGTTTTTTTACGGCGGTAGGCGCCTTTGCCGAGATGATACAACCATTTTGCCATGTGTTTGTTCCCTCCACTTTGTCTCTGTAGGATGAATCCATCTTACGGGATATCGGAGGGACGCGAATCGTTCGAAAGGGCATGCCCTTTCGGGCAATTACGGGTAGAAAAAAGACGTATGAGAGAGCTAAAGCTCTGCCATCCGTCTATAACTTCTTCTATACGAGACCGCGCTCCGAGGCGACGGCGACCGCTTGGGCCCGGTTATCGACGCCCAATTTGTTGTACAATCCGGTAAGGTGAGCTTTGACCGTTCTCTCGGAGATGCCGAGTTCAAGGGCGATCTCCTTGCTTCGGGCTCCACGGGCGATGGCTTGCAGGACCGTTTTTTCTTTATCGGATAGGGGCGGCATATCCTTGCGGGCAGTCGGCGCGGATATAGCCGCTTCTTTCGATTTTGCCTCGAATACGCGGGTCAAAATCTCGGGCTGAAGCAGCGTCTCTCCCCGCAGAGCGGACTCGAGCGTTCGAAACAGGGCTTCTCTTCCCGTGTCCTTCAAGAGATAACCTCGTGCTCCGAGCTCCAGCCCGCGAAGCATCAGCTCGTCCTCATTGTAGGTAGTAAGGATGATGACGGGAATATCGATCCCTCGTTCCTTCATCTCCCGCATCGTCTCCAGCCCGCTTAACCGGGGCATGTTCAGATCCATCAGGATCGCGTCGGGCTTCGCCTCCGCCGCTTCCAACAGCGTGAGCGCTTCGGCTCCGTCCCCCGCCTCGGCTACAACCTCGTAGGAATCGCTCGTTTCCAGAATAAGCTTTAGGCCTTCGCGAATATAGAAATGGTCGTCTACGATCATGACACGATAAATCATGTTAATCCCCTTCCGGAAGCGGAGCAAGAATTCGAATAGAGGTACCCTCCGAGCCGCTGTCGATTTCGAAAGATCCTCCGATAATTCGCACGCGCTCCTGAATGCCCACCAAACCGTAATGCCCCAAGCTTTTGCCGATGAGTGCCGTATTGAAGCCTTGCCCGTCATCCCGAAACTCGATGGCCAGCGAACGATCGGCCTTATAGATCAGTATCCATACCTTCGTTGCCTCTGAATGCTTGGCCGCATTCGCGAGACATTCCCGGACGATATGGAGACCATGCTCCGCGAGGATATGAGTCAGCGGAGAAGGCGCCTGGATATCCAGTTGAACCTGCATGCCCGTCTCTTGCCGGAAGCGATCGGCTTCCTCCTTGACGGCTTGAGCGAAGTCGAGCTTCGGCTTCGATAAGGAACGGAGATCGTCGATGGCCTCTCTGGCTTCCGCCAACGTGCGCCGGGCTCGGTCCATGGCTTGCCGCACGATCTCCCGGGCCCTCTCGGATCGATTCTTGGAGAGGTTTGCGTCGATCGCTTCCAGTTGCATGACGATTCCGGCCAAGCCTTGCGCGAGCGTATCGTGAAGATCCCGGGCCATTCTCTGGCGCTCGTTCGCGATCGTCAGTTCCTCCACTTGCTGGTGGGCGATCTCGAGCTCGGTTAAGAAAGATTGGGTGCGAAACTGCGTTTGAAGCTGCCGGACGGCCAAGTTCGTTATTCCCAGCAGCACGACGCACATGGGAATGAACCATGCGACAAATAAGGCCCCGTGGTGGGGAGTTTCGGTTACGGCCATCGTCGTTGCGCCGAACAGGAGAGCGTTCAGGGCGAACGACGCGAAGAATTTCCTTTTGTCCGGGTAAATGGCGTAGCTTTGGCTGATGATCACCGGATTCAACGCCGCGAGCAGAATAGGGGAACCATCCGGCATGAGCAGCGCGGAGCCGTTGACGAGAAGCGACTGGAAGGTCAAATAAAGCCACGGCCTGCGGTTGGTCAGCGTATCCGCATGCCAGATCAGGGAAGCGAACAGAAGGCTCAAGCCGACGAAGAATAGCAATGGTACGATCCGCAGCTCGGAAACCGACTGCAGGATAAGCGTTCCGCCGAAGACCAGGGCAATCCAGCCGACGGCGGGACCGCGGCTCATTCTTAAGAGAGGGGAGCGGGCGGAGCGATTCTGGCTCTCTAGCATACGTTGGCTCCTTCTGGCGATGTGTATTAGCTATTTTAATCCATTCGGCGTTAACATTGAAAGTTTCCGATCGAAGAACCATAAAGTCGAAGAACGGCGGCGGCTAACGGACACAGGAGGCGCTAACGGATACAGGAGACGCTTAGAAGCAAAAATAGCGGGGATTCGGATTTTAACGGACATAGGAGAGACTGTCGATTAACTGTTCATAACTCATCATCTTCAGCAATTCATATTCCGTTGTTTTAGTAATAAAATGAATGGTTTTCTCCCGAATTCGTCCATTATCTACGTATTTCATGGTACAATG
>Ga0065721_10052828_pt1 | contig 11075 bp, 9 predicted proteins | sample Mesricmetagenome_FD_59108 | JGI IMG/M metagenome (GOLD analysis project Ga0065721, IMG submission 59108) | Mesophilic microbial community from rice straw/compost enrichment Sample: eDNA_1 v2 (version 2) | ecosystem: Engineered > Solid waste > Grass > Composting > Bioreactor | place: USA: Davis...
CCGCCATATACTTCTGCCGCAACTGGATGTGGCCGGGCAGTTGAAACTGGCCGGCAGCCGTGTGCTGATTCTGGGGGTGGGCGGTCTGGGTTCCGCTGCGGCCCAGTATCTGGCGGCTTCCGGGGTAGGCCATCTGCTATTGGCCGATCACGACCAGGTGGAACTGTCCAATCTTCAGCGCCAGGTGATTCACCACCAGCAGACCCTGGGTCTGCCCAAAGTGGAATCCGCCGCCCGCGCCATAGCACTGCTCAATCCCCACGTGCGCGTGGAACCTCTGTCGCGCCTGCTGATGGAGCCGGAGCTGAGCGAAAAGGTCGCCCTGGTCGATGTGGTGCTGGACTGCTCCGACAATTTCGAAACCCGCATATCCGTCAACCGCGCCTGTATAGCCGCCGGCAAGCCCCTGGTATCCGGCGCCGCCATCCGTCTGGAGGGACAGGTGAGTGTCTTCGACTTCCGCGATCCGGCCAGCCCCTGTTATCAATGTCTCTATGAGGTCACCGGTAACGACAATCTCACCTGCGCCCAAAGCGGCGTGCTCTCACCTCTGGTGGGCGTAATCGGCTGCACCCAGGCGGTGGAAGCGCTGAAAATTCTGGCGGGTTTCGGTGAGCCTTTGGTGGGGCGCCTGCAACTCTACGACGCAGCCCAGGGACGCTGGCGGGAATTGAAATTGCGGCGGGATCCGGAGTGCGCGGCTTGTGGTGGGCGCTGAGCGTTTTAGTTGATCCATTCTGTATTTAAATACAGAATCAGGTCTTTTCCACTGTTTTCGGTCGGGATGATTTGAGGTTGGAGGGAGCCGATTATGGTCGTTGTGGGTATGTCGATCATGATGTTCGCGGACATGTGCCGCTGAAGGTTATCCAAATTTGAATCGCGATGGCTCGCGATCCAAATTTGGTCCGTCTCTTCGAATTTTCTCCGTCTTAAAACCTGATCGTTCCCTCCAGAGCCAGCGTGCGCGGTCGGCGCAGGAAGCTGTAGAAAGTATTGGTGCCCAGCAGGGATTCTGACAGAGGCATATTGGCGGAGTAGGCGATGATTTCCTCGTTCAGGAGGTTTTTGCCCAGCAGTGCCAGAGTCCAGTTGTCGCCTTCCAGCGCCAGGCGCATATCCACCAGCGTAAATGCGTCTACTTCGCCGTGCGGATCCAGATTCACATGCACCTGTTGCTCATCCACCCACTGCGCGTCCAGTGATGCATTGAACCAGAGGTTGCCGATGGGCTGGGAGTAGTCTATGCCCAGATTCACCGTCAGCTCCGGTGTGTATACGCCGCGCTTGCCGGTGTAATCACAGAATCCATTTGCATCCGCCGGCTGGCCGAAGTGGCAGTTGCCGTTGGTGAAATCCTCATATTCGAAATCCAGAACCGCCACACCATAGCTGCCGCTCCAGCTGCTGGAGAGCTGCCAGCGACCATCCATTTCTATGCCCTGCACAATGGTGCTTTTTGCGTTGCCAATATTGAAGCCGACAGCGCCGTCGAATTGGCTGACCTGCAGATCCTCGTAATCCATATGGAAAATGGCCACATTGAGTTCGCTGCGGCCACCTGCCAAGCGCATTTTGCTGCCCAGTTCTATGGCGGTGACTTTTTCCTCGTCGAATTCAAAGCGGTCGCGGTTGTTGGAGCGCGGGTCGAAACCGCCCGCCTTGAAGCCTTTGGACCAGCGGAGATAGCCCATCACATCGTCATTCGCCTGATAACTCAGGGTCGCCGAGGGTGTGAAGGAGGATTCATTGCGCGATGCGGCGAGGTTGTGACCGCGCGGATGCTGTACTGTGTCCGTGGCGAAATTGGGGCCTGCATAAATGGCTGCCACTACTGGCAGGTCTGCGGGATTTTCCACACCCACTATGTTCAGGGTTTTGGTGGCTTCTTTGTCTTCTTCCGTGTAGCGTCCACCGAGATTCAATTTGACTGTGTCGGTAATGCTCCAGGTGAATTCGGCGAATATGGCCCAGACATCGGATTTCTGCGTGAAATCGCGATCTATGCCTGTGCCGAAGAAGGCCGCAGGTATAGCGCCGCCGGTAATGGGATTGAGGACGGAGTTGGCAGGCAGGTTGAAGTCATCATTAAATGATTGGTCGTAGGTCTGATAAAAAATACCGGCCAGCCATTCGAAGGTTTCCGTGCCCTGGGACGTGATACGGAATTCCTGGCTGATCTGCTCATATTTTTCCTGAATGTGCAGATCGAAAATATTGGCGGGCGTAAAGTCGCAATCGCAGTGTTCGTCGTATTGGAAGCGCAGATAACCCGTCAAGGATGTGAGGGTGACGCCTGGCAGCTCATAATCGATGCGCAGGGTTTGGGTGTCGACTTCGTTGTCGCTGTACTCCGGCGCGTCGATCTGGCGGCGGAAATCCTGATTGCTGTCAAAGGTGACTCCGCCGTTGGCAAAGGCCAGGATCTGTGAATAGGTGAGTCCGGCATAGGGCCCCGCCTGGGCCTGCAGGTCCTGGGTAATTTCAATCGCCCGTCCCTCTGTGTCAAAAGAATTGTGCTCGACGATCCAGAGCACATCCAGGCTGTTGCTGGGTTGCCACAGCAGGGAGGCGCGGCCGGACAATTCTATGGATTCGGCTTCATCCTTGTTTTTGAACGTGTTGACCATGAATCCGGGATCTTCGTAATAGCGCAGCGCCAAGCGACCTTTGACAGTTTCGCTCAAGGGGCCAGAGATAAAACCGCTGAATTCCTCGGTGCCGAATTCGTCTTCATAGCTGGCGGAGATTTTTCCTCTGAGTTCATCCGTGGGCTTGGCAGTGATCAGATCTATGGCTCCGGCGATGCTGTTCTTGCCGAACAATGTGCCCTGGGGGCCGCGCATGACCTCCGCGCGCTCCACATCGAAAATCGGTGCGCGGAACAACTGGGCGCGGCTGTGATAAATACCGTCCTTATAAACACCCACGGATTGCTCGAAGCCCTGGCTGTTGTCCGAGCCTATGCCGCGAATGCGCATCTGGGTGCTCATGCCGGTTTCGGTGAAATGGATATTGGGCACGTAGCTGGTGAGGTCTTCCAGGTTTTCGACGCCCATTTTCTCGATCTTTTCCCCTGTGACGGCGGCAACCGAAAGGGGGACTTCCTGCAGGCTTTGCTCGCGTTTCTGCGATGTGACTATGATCTCTTCCAGTATGGCGGGATCGGCTTGGATGCCCGGAGCCAGGCAGCTGCCCAGCAGTGCTATGGCGGCGCTCAGGGGACATCGGATCGCGGCGTATCGATGGGATTGTTCGCGATGCATGGTTTCCTCCGTTGGGGTCAGTACAGCATTTTGTGATTGTTGGATGCAGGTGGGCGCTGGAAGATGGACCGGCAGCGCGTTCGGTGGTTCGAGGCCCAGATGGATTATTCCCGAATGCCACCTAAGGCGGTTCGCGTCCTGCGTCATATTTAGTGCTGGTGTTAAGTATAGTCCGATCCGCAGCGGGCGGGACATCGTAGGCCGCTGCGGATGGCGCCGGATACAAAGTGTCTATGGTCTCCGGCCCGTAGGTCCGACAGGTGCTGACATTGCAGAGCATCGTGATAAACTGCCCGCCATCCGCCGTTTCGGGGGTTCCTTATCACGCCGACAGAGACCATTGGTATACCGTTTGAAGAATTCAAATTCCCCTGCAGATGCGCAAGATTGGCACATCGAGCAATTCGACGTACCTCCTTGTGAGGGCAAGCAGCGATTCCACGATTTCCAGCTTTCCGCGCCTTTGATGCGCGCCATCCAGGCCCTGGGTTTTCGCTATTGTTCACCCATCCAGGCCCAGTCATTGCCCTACAGTCTGGCCGGACATGATGTGCTGGGACGCGCCCAGACCGGTACCGGGAAGACCGCGGCCTTTCTGATCAGCGTAATTGAGGACCTGTTGAAAAATCCGGTGGAAGGGGAGCGCTATGCCGGTGAAGCGCGGGCTTTGGTGCTGGCGCCCACCCGCGAGCTGGTGCTGCAGATCGCTGAGGATGCCAAGGCTCTGACCCGCTTCACCGATCTGAAGGTGCATACGCTGGTGGGCGGCATGGACTACGGCAAGCAGCGCAATCAGCTGCATCGCGAACTGGTGGACATACTGGTGGCGACTCCGGGTCGCCTGATCGATTTTTGCGATAGCAATGATGTGTATCTCGATCAGGTGGAGATGCTGGTGATTGACGAAGCCGACCGCATGCTGGACATGGGCTTCATCCCCCAGGTGCGGCGCATAGTGCGCCTGACACCGCGCCGCGAACATCGCCAGACCATGATGTTTTCCGCCACCTTTTCCAAGGATGTCTTGAATCTGGCGGATCAGTGGATGTTCGAGCCGGCGCGCGTGGAAATAGAGCCGACTTCAGTGGCCACAGCCACGGTGGAGCAGCATGTCTATCTGGTTTCCGGGGATGAAAAAGACACCATGCTCTACAACCTGCTGCAGCAGGAGAATGTGGACAGTCTGATGGTGTTCGCCAATCGCCGCGACCAATGCCGCAAGCTGCACGAAGTCTTGCGCAGCCTGGGATTGAAGGTGGGTCTGCTGTCTGGTGAAATCGATCAGAACAAGCGGGTGAAGACGCTGGATGCTTTCAAAAGCGGTCAGATCAAGGTGCTGGTGGCCACGGATGTGGCGGGGCGCGGCATCCACATCAATGATGTCTCCCATGTGGTCAACTACACATTGCCCGAAGAGCCGGAGGATTACGTTCACCGCATAGGCCGCACCGGCCGCGCCGGCAGCCGCGGTACCTCCATCAGTTTCGCCTGCGAAGATGACGCTTTCCGTCTGCCGGCCATAGAGGCGCTGCTGGGGCACAGCATCCGCTGCGAGCAGCCGCCTGAGAATTTGCTCAAACCCATTCCCGCCGAATTGCAGCAGACGCTGCAAAAAAGTCAGCACGCCGCCACTGAGCGTCGCCCGCACAGGTCCCGCCCAGACGGAGGTGGCGGATACAGGCGCCGCCCTCCCAGACGCTAGCGCCTTAGGCGTAGGTCGCTCAGGAATTTTCCGGGATGCGCGGCGCCGCAGATGTCGCCACCTGCAGGCCTTTCACTTCATTCACCCAGAACAGGGTGCCGCCGATCACCGCCGCCGGCATGGCAAAGATATTCAATACCGGCACCATGCTACAGGCCATCACAGTGCCGCCGAAACCTATGCTGCTGTAGCGGCGCTTGCGCAGAAGTTTGCGCAAGGTGGCGAATTCGGTGCGGTGATTGTCGGCGGCGTAGTCCACGTACTGGATCGACATGGACCAGGCGCTCCATAGGGTGCCGACCACAGGTGACAGAAAATTCAGGATGAAGGTGAGCGCTAGAAACAGCATCACCAGCAGAATGAAAATCCCGCGACTGACGAAATACACCAGTTTGGTGATCTCCCGGAAAATGGTGCGCGGGATCATGTGCAGCAGAGGTTCGTCGGGGCACTGGACTCCGGTCAGCATTTCTTCCGTGCGCTGGGACAGGATGCCGTAGAAAGGCGCCGCAAAAATATTGGTGATGATGTTGAAGGAATAGCCGTAGCCGATCAGCACCACCACCACGATCAGAAACCAAGCCACCCATTTCAGGGTTTTTTCCAGAAACTGCAGAATTTCCGGCAGCGGCAGACTCCAGGTGGTGAGATGGTCGAAATACTGCACCAGCAGGGTGGTGAGTACCGCAAACAACAGACAGTTGATGATCAGCGGAATCAGTATGAACCAGCGCAACTGAGGGTGCAGCAGCAGGCGCAGGCCGCGAAAAAAATACCGGGCGCCTGAGGCCAGACTGTTGCGGGCCAGTTCGGGTTCGGGATACATCGACAGGCAGCTGATCGCCTAGCCCGCGCTGCGGGCACCCGCATCTTTGAGTGCCCTGCAGTATTCCCCGGCGTGACGATGCGCACTGATCACATCGAGGAAGGTCTTGCCCTCGCCGTTGACGGCATTGATATCCATGCCCGCCTCCACAAAAAAGCGCACGAAGGTGGCGAAGTTGTTGGCATTCATGCTGCGATAGGCTTTTTCCAGTGCGCAGTAATCGCGGCTCAGATCACCGTAGGGCACCACATCCAGGAAGGCGCGAATGCGCTCGTCATCGAAGGATTCAACGATTACTTTGGGTTTGTCTTTTCTCAGTGTCATAAAAATGCCTGTTGTTGCTGAGGTGCTGGCGTCTCGGAATAGTCGCTAGCCCAATTTTTCCAGCAGAATCCGGTTCAGCTCCTGCGGGTTCGCCTGACCTTTAGAGGCCTTCATCGCCTGGCCGACAAAGAAGCCCAGCATTTTGGGGCGTTTGTCTTCGCCTGCGGCCCTATAGTTCGCCACCTGTTGCGGGTTGTTGGCGATTATGTCGTCGATGATCTTCTCCAGGGCGCCTGTGTCGGACACCATGCGCAAGCCTTTGGCGGCAATCACAGTGTCGGCATCTCCCTCGCCATTCCACATGGCTTCGAATACCGTCTTGGCCATTTTGCTGGAAATGGTGCCGTCATTGAGCCGCTGGATCAAACCGGCCAGATGGGCGGCGCTGAGCGGGCACTGCTGGATGGACAATTCCAGACGGTTGAGTTGCGCAGCAATCTCACCCATCACCCAGTTGGCGGCCAGCTTGGGCTGTCCGGACAGTCGTGCCACCTCCTCGAAATAGGCCGCCGTGGCCGCATCGCCGCTGAGGATGTCGGCGTCGTATTCCGGAAGACCCAGCTCCGCCACATAGCGTGCCCGCTTGGCGTGGGGCAGTTCCGGCATCTGCCGGCGCACTTCCTCTATGTAGTCCTCATCCAGCACCACCGGCAACAGGTCGGGGCAGGGAAAGTAGCGGTAATCGTTGGAATCTTCCTTGGTGCGCATGGTGCGGGCTTTTTTGGTGTCGCCGTTGTAGAGGCGGGTCTCCTGCTGGATGATGCCGCCGGACTCGAGCACCCGGATCTGTCTTTCGATTTCCAGCTCTATGGCCTCTTCCATGAATTTGAAGGAGTTGAGGTTTTTGGTTTCGGTGCGCGTGCCGAGCTTTTCCTCGCCTTTGGGGCGGATGGAAATGTTCACGTCGAAACGCATGGAGCCTTGGGACATGTCGCCGTCGCAGATGCCGAGGGCGGTCACCAGACTGTGGAGTTGTTTGGCGAAGGCCACAGCCTCTTCCGCGGAACCCATGTCGGGCTCCGTCACCACTTCTATCAGCGGGGTGCCGGCGCGGTTGAGGTCTATGCCGGACATACCGTGGAAATCCTCGTGGAGGGATTTACCGGCATCCTCCTCCAGGTGGGCGTGGTGAATGCGCACACGCTTGGTGCCGCTGGCCAGCTGCAGATCCAGATAGCCCGCGCCCACTATGGGCTTGGCCAGCTGGGTGGTCTGATAGCCCTTGGGCAGGTCGGGATAAAAATAATTTTTGCGCTCGAACACCGAGTGGCGATTGATTTCAGCGTTGATCGCCAGCCCGAATAGGGTCGCCATGCGGAAGGACTCGGCGTTGGCGCTGGGCAGTGTGCCGGGCATGGCCAGGTCAATGGCGCAGGCCTGGGTGTTGGGTTCGGCCCCGAAAGCGGTGCTGGCGCCGGAGAACATCTTCGAGCGCGTCGCCAGCTGCACGTGCACTTCGAGGCCTATAACAGGTTCCCATTCCATCTTTGCGTACCTTTATTGAATACCGGTGGGGGCCAGTTCGTGAAATTGGGTGTTCTGCTGGAACTGGTGGGCGGCGTTGAGCATGAGCGCCTCGGCGAAATAATTGCCGATGATCTGCAGCCCCACAGGTTTGCCGTCCACCAGTCCACAGGGGATGGACATGCCGGGCAGCCCCGCGAGATTGGTGGCGATGGTGTAGATATCCTCCAGATACATGGCCACAGGGTCTTTACCTTTGGCGCCGAACTCGAAGGCCGGCGACGGAGCTGTGGGGCCCAGGATCAAGTCCACCTGCTTGAAGGCTGCCACAAAGTCCTGCTGGATCAGACGCCGCGCTTTCTGCGCCTTGGCGTAGTAGGCGTCGTAGTAACCGGCGGACAGGGCGTAGCAGCCCACCAATATGCGGCGTTTCACCTCTTCGCCGAAGCCCTCGCTGCGCGAGCGCTTGAAAAGGTCGTCGAGATTCTGCGGGTTTGCGCAGCGATAGCCGTAGCGCACACCATCGAAGCGGCTGAGGTTGGCGGAGCACTCCGCTGGCGCTATGACGTAATAGGCGGGCACAGACAAATGGCTGTGAGGCAGAGTGATCGAGTGAACGCTGGCGCCGAGTTTTTCGTAGGTCCTGATGGCGTCTTCCACGGCTTGAGCCGTTCCAGGGTTAAGCCCCTCGCCGAAATATTCCTTGGGAACGCCGATCTTCAATCCCGCCAAAGGCCGATTGAGGTTGGCGGTGTAATCCGGAATGGGTTCATCGACACAGGTGGAATCCCGCGGATCGAAACTCGCCAATGTGTTCATCAGCAGAGCGGCGTCTTCGGCCGTGCGCGTCATCAGGCCGGCCTGATCGAGGCTGGAGGCGAAAGCGATCATGCCCCAGCGGGAAATGCGGCCATAGGTTGGCTTGATACCGGTGATGCCGCAGAGGCTGGCGGGTTGACGTATGGAGCCGCCGGTGTCTGACGCTGTGGCGGCGGGGGCCAGGCGCGCGGCGACGCTGGCGGCGGAGCCGCCGGAGGAGCCGCCGGGTACGCAGTTGAGCGCCCAGGGGTTCTTCACCGGACCGTAGTAGCTGGTTTCGTTGGACGAGCCCATGGCGAACTCGTCCATATTGGTTTTGCCTAGGGTGACCACACCGGCGTTGCGGTAATTTTCGACTATGGTGGCGTCATAGGGCGGCACAAAATTGTCGAGCATTTTTGAGCCACAGCTGGTGCGCACGCCGTTGGTACAGAAAATATCCTTGTGGGCGAGCGGAATGCCGCACAGGGGATGGGCATCACCCGCGGCCAGCCGCTGGTCTGCAGCGCGCGCCTGGGTCAGAGCCAGTTCTTCCGTCACGGAAATAAAACTGTTGTAGGTCGCATCCCTTTGGCGGATGCGATCCAGGAAATGCTGCGTCAGCTCCACGCTGGAAAAACGCTTCTGGCGCAGCTCCCGAATCATCTGGGCTATGGTGAGATTGTGCATGGGGGTGAATTTCCGCAGGGCGGCTGCTGCCGCCGGAATTAATCAATGACTTTGGGAACCAGATAGAGGCCGTTTTCCGTGGCGGGGGCTATGGCCAGGAATTGTTCGCGCTGGTCCGGTTCTGTGACTTCGTCGGCGCGCAGGCGCTGTACCGCATCCAGGGGATGGGCCATGGGTTCCACCGCGTCCGTGTCTATGGCCTGAAGCTGATCCACCAGCGCCAGCACATTGCTGATGCGGCTGGCGACTTCCGCCAGATCTTCCGGGCGAATTTCCAGGCGCGCCAGTTGTGCGAGTTTTTCGATTTCGGATGCGTCCACGAGGTTTCTCCCGCGCCCACCCGCTCTGGGGTCGCTGCGCGCAAATTCATCTATACTGACAAGGGTTTTGAGGCGCGCTAAGGTATCACACTTGCGCCTTGCTCTAAATCCCCGGCGTTGCTAGAGTGCTTCGATTTTACGGTTCCGACAGGACTGCCGAATTTTCCGGATCCAAACAGCGAAGCCGTACTCAAACAGCATCTGTACTCAAACAACCTCCGTACTCGAACAACGAAAGAGACAAGCGGAACACCCGCCCATTTCCCGGGTTGACTCAAAATAAGGTTTTACCACCACTATGCTAAAACGCCTGCGCGGAATTTTTTCCAACGATCTGTCCATTGACCTCGGCACCGCCAACACCCTCATTTATGTCCGCGAGCGCGGCATAGTGCTCAACGAACCCTCCGTCGTCGCCATTCGCAATCACAACGGCCAGAAGTCCGTCGAGGCGGTGGGTATGGCGGCCAAGCGCATGCTGGGTCGGACGCCGGGCAATATCACGGCAATACGTCCGCTCAAGGACGGCGTAATCGCCGACTTCCAGGTGACGGAAAAAATGCTGCAGCATTTCATCCGCAAAGTGCATGAAAACAGCTGGTTTCAGCCGAGTCCCCGCGTTCTGGTGTGTGTGCCCTGTCTGTCCACCGAGGTGGAAAAGCGGGCGATCCGGGAATCCGCTTTCGGCGCAGGCGCGCGCGAGGTGAGATTGATCGAAGAACCCATGGCGGCGGCCATAGGCGCGGGTCTGCGGGTGGATGAGGCCACGGGCTCCATGGTGGTGGACATAGGTGGCGGCACCACGGAAATTGCCATTATTTCCCTCAATGGCGTGGTGCTCTCGGATTCCGTGCGCATAGGCGGCGACCGCTTCGATGAGGCCATCGTCAATTACGTGCGCCGCAAATACGGCAGCGTCATAGGCGATGCCACCGCCGAGCGCATCAAGAAGGAAATCGGCTGCGCCTTCGCCGGCAGCGAAGTGCTGGAGATAGACGTGCGTGGCCGCAATCTCGCGGAAGGGGTGCCGCGCAGCTTCACGCTCAACAGCGACGAAGTGCTGGAAGCTCTACAGGAGCCCCTGTCCGGCATAGTCCAGGCGGTGAAGAGCACGCTGGAACAGTCGCCGCCGGAGCTGGCTTCCGACATAGCCGAAAGCGGCATAGTGCTCACCGGTGGCGGCGCCCTGCTGCGCGACATAGACCGCCTGCTGATGGAGGAGACCGGTCTGCCCGTACTGGTGGCGGAGGATCCCCTCACCTGTGTGGCCCGGGGCGGTGGCAAGGCGATGGAACTCATGGACAGTCGCGCCATCCATCTGCATTACTGATTCATCCCGCTTGAGGTCCGCTTATCAAACCGCTTTTTTCCACAGGTCCCTCACCAGGGGCGCGTCTGGTCATGCTGGCGCTGGCGGCACTGGTGATTGCGCTCATATACAGCAAGACTGACCTGTTCAGCGGTGTCCGCCAGAGGGTCAGCGATTTCACCGTGCCTTTCTACTGGCTTACGGACATTCCCGGCCAGTTGGGGCGCTGGTCCCAGGACCGCCTGGCTTCCAAGGAGAATCTGCAGGAGGAGAACAAGTCCCTGCGCATGGAGGTGCTGGTGCTCAAGCGCAAACTCCAGCAGATGGCTTCCCTCACCGCCGAGAACACCCGCCTGCGCCAGTTGCTCAACTCCGC
>Ga0065721_10052829_pt1 | contig 11075 bp, 16 predicted proteins | sample Mesricmetagenome_FD_59108 | JGI IMG/M metagenome (GOLD analysis project Ga0065721, IMG submission 59108) | Mesophilic microbial community from rice straw/compost enrichment Sample: eDNA_1 v2 (version 2) | ecosystem: Engineered > Solid waste > Grass > Composting > Bioreactor | place: USA: Davis...
CCACGTGCTCGAAAAAAGTCGACTACACCACTTGACTTACTTGAATACATTCATTGACCTCCTTCTCCCTTGACAAAATGGCCTCTTCCTGGATAAAGCCGGCTACTCGACCAGACCCAATTGAGGATCTCGTATCTGGTGTCGGTGCGTAAATCCTCACTGTCAGCTTCTATATCTAATCATTTTATCTCTAACATAGACCGATACAACCCTTCCAACGTTGGCATCCTCGAGGACTACCTCTACCATCAGCTTCGCAGCGAAGAGTATGACATCCTCGCGAACCTCGCAATCCTCAAGCTGTAAGTGTATTTTTAATTCGCTCATACTTACCACCTAACCCTTGTTAACCTAGCTATCAGTTCAATCCTGACCTCTACAACCCCGACGTAGTCATCAACATCCTCATCAAGGCCCTCGCCGCATCCCCTCTCCCCGATTACAACCTCTGCATCTCTCTCCTTGATGAACGAACATCCCCTAGCAACCTCGACGAGCCCGATCCCCTCCCAACCACTCTCCCACTCCTCAACACCCTCCAGAACCTCCTCTACCGGTGTCGTTTCCCTGCCTTCTGGCAGACTTACCGCTCGGATGAGTTTGAGACCCTAAGGGACAACTACACAGTCGAAGTTGTTGGCTTCGAAGACTCCATTCGCCAAGTCGCGATCCGTGCGGTAAAGGCTACCTTCACGAGCATTAGTTCTGCGCGGCTGGGATCGTACTTGGACCTGCAAGGTTGGGCATATCTTGTTGATCGACTGGCCGTTGCTTACGCTCCGTCTTCCTCCAGGTGAGAGCCTAACCGCCTTTGTAAAGGGCCTCGGCTGGGACATCGACGCCTCCACTGGCACTATCACCGTCCCTCCCAACCCCGACAACCAGATCGAAGCCACGGTTTTACAAGAACAGATCAAGTTCCCTCGTATGTTCATCCTTGCGGCTTACCCCCGCCTTTGCTCACCTTCGTCTGCAGAACTTGCAAAAGTCATCTCGCATGCGGTCAAGGCGTAAAAGCATGGCATTTCTTCTATAAATATGACGTTGATGCCATACACCGATGATATATATTGAATAAACCAAAAGAAAACACTCGAGCAAAGGCGGTCCGTGTTGTTGTAATAGCAAGTTAGCGAGTTATGACCTTGGGTAAATTATCGTAAAAGGACGTAAGACTGGGACGTTGATCGTCATGATAATACATGCAGAACGCGAAGAGAAACAGCTTGGAGATAAGGATGGGGTGCAATGAGGAGCTTGGTAAGCTCGAACAGATGGAACGTAGAATAGTATATAAGAATCGAGAGAATTAGGGCCTATGCAGCAGACCAAAAGGCAGCAAGGGTCCCCCAGATCGCGGAAATCGCTCCAATAGCAATAACTATTGCATCGAACAAACCGCATTTACCGTCAATGACGACCTTCGCAAGGACTGGTCCAACGATGGCGAGCAGGAATGCCGAAAACGAGCCGAGGAATGCCATCATCGCACTAAATTGTGGAACTGCAATGGAGATGTACACCGCCAGCACCGTAAACGCGATTCGCTGAAGAATGGCGAGCGCCTTCTTAAGCTTTACAGAAGAACCTGAGGCGTGAATAGCGGACATCTCGTTGGGCTTCGCGGCGAGGGCCTCCGGGGAGGGGAACGGAGCGGTATCGAGCCCAAGGAGGATTTCTATGGTGGTGTTCAGCTAGAAAGAAGTGTCAGGGTTTGAAAGGGTGGGATGACAGGGAGACCTACAGGTTGCGCGTTCAGACCGAACTTGGATCTAAGTTCCGGGAGATGAGCACGGAGCATGAGATATGATGCTCCACATCCACTTACATAGGGCTGATAACAAGCAGCCAGAGGCAGATCTGGTTGATTAACGGGCTGTACCCTGGGGTGGTTAAGAGATCAATGCTAATCTGTGGCTCAAAGTTAGCATGAAAGACGCCATAGAACGCGTAATTCGCCCTTACTTCGTCGTGGACGTTGTTCCCGAACATCAAGTATCCTGCGCCGCCGATTGCAGCATAAATCACGGTTGCGATTCCCTGGAGAACTGCGGTGAGCTTCGAGTGGCCCTGATGATGGAAGATTCCGACTCACGAAGGCCCAATTGATCATGCTATCAAATTGGGTAGGATCTTGCATATCCCTGGCTAAGGAAGGAATGACCGGGTGTCCCGAAAACTATGCTCAAGGGTCAGATGCGGCTAGTGACTTGAGCGGGTGATGGAGATCCTTACCCCAGCCATGAACAAGCCAAAGGCGATACCCAGCTTGTTAAAGTCCTTGACCCCCACATCTGTAGGGGCGGGGTCAAGGAGACTTCCTGGTGCTTCCGTCTTCGAGAAGCCATCGATGAAAATGACAATGACGAGGACGATTGATGAAATGATTCCAACAATAGACGTGTAGGAGAGTAGCGAGAGCGGCATGAACACGGTAGGAATGAGTCTGGAGGGGTCGCGAGGTGGTGTCAGCCTGCACTCCAGTGCGGGACAGGGTCACTTACACCACGAGGATGGCAATCTTGTACGTGTCTACCGAGTAGATAGGAAGGATCGTATGAATTGAATCACCGTACAGCGTGACCAAAATGACGCTGCAAACTCGGTCAGTGATCGAAAACACAAACAGGAGGTTTCAACGCACGTTACTGCGAATAGCTCGAGACAGAACATGATGCTGATAAGAGGTGTCGCGCGTTGTCCAAACGCTTTCCGCCCAATGTCGGAGTATGACCGTAGTCTCGGGTCAACTAAAATCATCTTCGCAAGGATCTTCGCACTGTGGAACCTTCAGCGACGAAGCACATGAAAAAAAGTCACCTAGGCGACGCACGTATAGCAAGAGATATATGCGAGTCCAATGATAATCACCGTCCCCATGATCCATCCCGAGTATGCAAATGCAAGCGGTTCTGAGAGCATGCCGATTCCCAGTAGGATGGCAATTGAGTTGAAAAGCTAGCATATACGCCTCAGCTCGTTTGAAGCGCAGAAGATTTGTCCAGGAAATAACGCACAGTCTGTCCATACGTACTCCGCCCGACGTACGCGTACTGGGCGGTCTTGTGAGAAACGCTGGACCCTCGGCGTTCAAGAGTCGGCGCGACCAGTAGCGATGTGTCTTGTGGAGGTGTCAAGCCGTAGCTCTTCACATCGGTGTCCGCGTGAGCTATACTCTCAGCGCGGATAGAGTGCACCAACGAAGACTTTCTTGATAGGAGGGGTGATGATTCTTCCGCTCGGAGCTGCTCAACCCTGTTGTTCGATGGCGTCCAGGCATTTGCGCGAGCACCCCTGATCCAGGCGGTGGTTGGAGGACGCTGAAAGTTGATCCCCTGACGATGGACCGACTCCTGGTCGCCATCCCAGTCGAATGGCGTTACAAAGGAGTCTTCTCTCGATCGCTGCGGACGTTCGGGGTAGTCATCCTCATAGTCCTCGTAGTCGTCTTCCTCCAGGATAACCGTTCTCCGCCGGAAACCTGTCTCTTCATCTTCGAACTCGTCATCATCCGCCTCAGTCCCGGTAACGACGGCCGAGCCCGCAAAGAGGTACTGCGCACGTCGATCTAGTTTTCAAATTCATGTCCTCGTCAGTAACATCTCCAGTTAATGAGAATAGGAGGTCTAGCGCCACTAGCGGCTCGGGACGTACATGACTCGAAGGCATCGGAAAACGCGCTCCCCGTAGCGCTCACCGCTGACCCGAAGGTGAAGGACGTAGACCCAAACGAGGCCATCAGTCGAGGATGAGGTGTTGGTCGAGGGACAAGAGCGATTTTGAAATTGCCCGTGTATGGAGTGCTCCAAGCTGTCCCATCATGGATCGAGACTCCGTGCAGTTCTTATCTCCCTCACTCGGCTAAACCAAGTCTTAGCCACCGAGGCCCCGAAAAGGCTCGACGGACCCTAAGTTGCATCGTTATACACCTTTGACGCTGGGAAATGAAGTGTTTGGCAATCATCTGGACGCACCTTTGGCCATCCATTTGTCCTTGAATGGTGTTCTGTACCCGATTCTAGAATGATGCGAGCGCATCACCCGTCGCAGTTTCGTCGCCTCTTGTGCGTCCGTTCTCCTTTCCGAGCTTGAGGATGCATGGGCTTCCGTCAGAACCCGGGCTTAGGCCCTGGGTAAAGGAAAGATCAAAAAGGTGCTGGGTATTGCATTGCTATGGGAGAATGTTACTAGTAGTACGAATGATGTGAAGGGATCAAGAACGATAATCTATGGTGGCGGACAAAACCAATTATACACGGGCCGGATAGGGTAGAGCGGGAAGGGCTGGCGACTTATGACGCATTGATCGCTTTGCGATTGGTCCAAAGCATGTAAGGTTCGCGCGAGAGGTCGATCGATGTTGCCTTTGTGCGGGCGCTGCGACGCGTGTCGGTATTCTTGGCGTTGGTGGTCAGGTCCTGTGAAACAGAGATAAGCAAGAGATATGACACGGGGCAGGTATGTATCTGACCGTTATACGCTTCTTCATCCCCGCTGTGATATGTGGCAACCACCTTGTGATGGTATTCTTTAATGCAAGCTCCCGTTGCCCTTTCGGGTTTAACCATGCGAGGAGTTCGTCCACCTGTGAAATCTCACGGTAAGCAAGCAGAACTCAGGAATCGAACGAAACGGGCAGCCAACCTCTTCTATCTCTGAGTAAACGCCCCATTCGTTCGACTTCAACATCCCGTCTTCCCCCTCCTCTTCCAGTCTTCGTTCTTCTAGGTCCTCTTCACGCTGTCCCAAGAGATCGAGATCGAATTCACTTGGGCCTTGGATGAAAAGGCGACCCGCGCCGTACTGTGTCATTCCCCCACTTCCGACTAACGAGGCAGACCCCATTCCATCGAACCACCAGATGCGATTGTAGAAACGATCTCGTCCAAGGGGCTTGACGCGCACGGCGCCTAGCAACTTTCTGAACTCTCGCTCGATACCTTCCAGGCGTCGCTCTAGCTTGCCAACTTCTTCGTCCAGGCGACGCTTCTCAGCAGCAGCGTGCTTGATAGACGCTTGCTTGGCCCTGGCAGCTTCGCGTTCCTTGGAGTGGCCAAGAGACTTGGGGCGCGCTATCCACACATATTAGCGAGAATCCCGCGAAAATAGGCGCAACCGTTAGCTTACCTTCGGCCTCATCAGAGAGCTCGCTCAAGTCTTGCATCGTCACATCTTCACCGGCGCCATTAGCTGACGAGCCATCCTCCTTCGTCTCCTCAGAAAGACCGTTTATCTCCTCAAGGCTACAGGATGCGTCATTAACAGCCGTTGTGAAGGACGTGAAAGAGGCGAGGGGACGTACTATTGCTTTTTGAGGCGGTTGACTTCAATCTTTTCCTTCCGGAGGGCCGTCAGCTGTTCTTCACACGACTCCATATAAGTATGAATGGCTTTGCTGGAGATGGCGAGGTTGCACATGAAAGACAAAATTTGGATGCGTTCATCAGGGGTGAGAGCGTAATATCGCAGTCTGGGGGAAGCCGGGGTGGTGAGGGTAGTTGACATTGGGCTTGTTTCTTCATCTTCGTGTTCAGGTGCGAAAAGGAGTCTGGTAAGGACTTTGCGAATTTGAGGGAAGTTCGAAAGGCTGGCATGCTATTCAGGGTCAGCACGGTGATATACCAACTTGCGAAGGGGCTCAACGCACATCTTTCAAACAGCCAACGACTGCTTCCTCCCACCCGTCACGACCTTCAGAAAAGCGTAAAGGTACACGCTCCCAGTTGTTGCCCACATCCGCCATCGCAGTGGTCAACATGTCCATGGTAACGCCGTACGGCGCTTCATCGGGCAAACCTTCCTGCTCGCCTTCATCTTTGGCCTTGAGGAGGGACAGAAGAAGGCTATGCCTTGTGAACGGAACCGTCCGCAGATTGTACACAAGCGTGGAGTGCACTTCTGCAAGAATGGCACACGGAAGATCGGGTTCGGAGTGGCGAATTGCTTGCTCGAAATCGTCCAAAGAAAACACAGACAAGTGAAGTGGTGTTCTATACATCATTGTTTAGATGGAGGATGCGCATGAATGCTAACAAGACGCACCCATAGACGACGAGGAAGTTCCACGCCATGAGGAAGGACTCGAAGGTGCCAGGAGTCTCGTTGAAAGGAAGGATAGCCTGGTTGGCCACAGGTCGTTGGAGCCTCAAGGCGCCCGCTTTCTTTTCCTTGTCTCCCATTCGAACGTCGAGATCTTCTGTCGGGTAACGGACAGGCTTCTTCTTTTTCTTCTCTGCCGCCAGCCGTTCAGCCTCTTCTTTGGCTAACCTTTGCTTCTCCGCCTTGTCGCGCGCATCCTTTTCCTTCTTCTCAGCGGCCGCGTTTGCTACCCGGACAGTTAGATGATTGGAACTCAGAACGAGGGCCAAAATAACACGAACCTTTCTCTTCTTGCGCGGCGGTCATCTTTTTCTGTTTTTTGGAAGGCGGACCTTCTTTATCCTCCCAAGCTTTCTTGCGTTTGTCAATCTCGCCTTTCTTGATCTCCTCAACGCCTTTCCTGGTGTCTTCGGGCATGACAGAATCAACACCATAACGAGCCGCGAGTATAGGCTTGACAGTCCAAGGAGAAGCAACCGCTGCGTCCCTGTCTACACAGTCGCGAATGAATCGACGGAGGATGGACTTCGAGAACGCGAGGCGGTCGCGGCTAGGATTTTCAAGTGAACAAAACTCAGCGACGTCACGGATTGCCTTGGGAGAGACCCACCTCATCATGGGACTCTGGACCTCTACCAGACTGCCGACGAGCTTTGCATCGACCTTCTCCGCACCGCCCTTTGCCTTTCCCTTTTCATGACCCTTATCCTTCTCCAACTCGATGAGCTTGACCCAGTAGAAGTAGCTCTCCGGGTTGTCTTGTTCGATCGAGTCCTGGAGGGTGACTTTGAGGTCCCCACCAATTGCGTGTGGCTTCTCTTGGTCAAGGGATGCACCGGCTGTTTCTCGGTACGTGTCTCGAGCTTTAACATCGCTGAATTTGGGAGGATAGACGCGTTCGACAGTAGCTTGGAATCTAAAGGGGAACGATGATGAGGTCAGAACGGATTTGGAAGACGGATTGAAAGCGGCTTACTTCGTTCCAGTGAGGTCGACGATGACATCTAGGATAGGAGGAGTAAGCGTGGAGGTTCCAGTGAGGAAATACGTGTGGCATACATTCTCCTTTGAAGTATCGGTCTTTGAACCGTTCATAAACAGCTTCCACCAAGTGATCCAGACGTCCAACGACCTCTGTGCGCATTGTGAGCAAGAAACATGATCGTAACAAGGAAAGGATGCATACGCCATTGCACCGCTTTCAAGACGGCAGCTTTGAGGGGTTCAGGGAAGCGAGAGTGGAGCGTTCGGGCCTCTTGGCGCTCGCTCTCAAGAGCTTGGAAGTAGTCGAGCCCGCTTTTGCCAGTAACTTCGCATTGGAACTGCTTGAGGCGGTAAAAGGACATCCGGGCAGCATACTCCCTGCGAAGTGGGTCAATTCATCGATAGTTCTGACACAGAATGGGCGGCAGGTACATACTCATAGGTGTCGAATATTTCACCGGTGGTATGAAGGTAGAAGACTGAGCGATTGGGGTCAGACTTGACGGCCTTGAGGAGCTCGGGGGAAGGCTCGGTCAGGACAACGCGCTTGCGGCGACAGGTGGGCATGTTGAGCGGGCGAAAAAGGAATTAAAAAGAGGGTAAGTCGTGATGCGGAGGCCGTACAGAGCTCAGCAGGGGTGAGCAAAGGGGAGGAGGAGGACGGGGAGGAGGGTGTGGGAGGAAAGTGGGGTGGTGGGGGGACGAGGATGGTGGTGGGAGGAAAGAGGGGGAGACAGAGTGAACGTCTGATGGGGAAGCGGCAAGCAAAGGGACGTGCGCAGGCGGCTGGTGGGAGGGTCTCTGCCAAAACATTAATTTTTCAATTCCTCTGCAACCCCAGCCCCATCTCGCCGGGCTGCCCGCCCTCATCCATCGCTCAACCTCAGACCTCTCAATCGACGGCCATTGGCGTGTAAATCTTCAGAAACTGGCATTCCAGCGAGGAGGCCGTCGTGGTCAAGCTTCACCCGATGTCAAGGGCCGCCTGCCTTATTGGTCGGAGTCGAGCGCTGCCTCTCCTCAGCCAAGGGTCACTTTTGTGCCTATGGCAATTATTTTCGCGTCTTTTCAAATTTCATGTCTAGGGAGGGAGGTCTGGAGCACTCTTACACGGTTCTTTTGTAGCATCAATGCTCGCGCTGTTGGCCGCCCGACCTGTCCTCCTTGGTTCGAAGGAGGCAACCTCATGCACGTGCCACACTCTTTCCGTTCGCAACACTGCCATCACTCGTGGGGTTGGCATGCTTCCCCCGAAACAAGTATTATGAGTGACAAAACCATATAGTAGTGTACTGGAGGGAACTAAGTAGCATAGAGTACGTATATGTGCATAGTGCAATTAGTTGTGTTCTGGTAATGTCCAAGTCCCAATCAGTCTATCGAACTTGGGCGCGATGCAACAGACTCGTCTTTCCGAGCAGCCTCGGGCGTTCCACCGATTCCCCTCAGCCGTTCTCGAAGAGTCGCCCGACTGCCTAGCGCGCCATTAGATCTCAGAGAGCGTCCGAGCTGGTCAGGGCTTTCGCCCTCTCGCAGCCTTCGCTATTTATCATTCCAAGATAAGTATCACCAATGTCGATAGCGAGCCTAGGTCAGCTCACGCACCGAATTCTTCCTGTTCAAAGAGAAGAATCGCCTCACGCCACTCGGTGTACCCTCCCCCTCCTTGTCCTTTGCCGCAGAAGTCGATCGATTCTTTTTGTGCTTCGAGTCGACCGCGTCTATGGCCACGATTGCCTTGGCGGTGGGGGAGGGTTGAGGAGGAAGCGGCGTCCTGCTCGGGGTAAGGTTCGGTGTTGAGCCATTGGCGAATGGCAGGGGAGAAGATGGTTCCCGGGAGGTGCTCGGGTGCAGCCCTGTGAATTCTCCCTGCATGTGCCCTGACGCTGGGCCCTCAACATTGACGAGAACCCAACCCTGGCCTCCCTCTCTGCCCTCCCTTTTCGACGTCTTGGACCGATCAGAGGATTTAGAAGGGACCCTGTCTGGTTGGAAAGTGTGTGGAGACCGTGGTGAAGATGGAGGTGGGGAAAGGGGTGTGGGTGGAATAGGTGAGGTCGCTGCTATCATCCCAAAGACAACCGCTTCGCTTTGCCGCAACGCAACATTTGGCTGGACCACTTCAGGTGACTCAACCCTCGACATATTATCATAGATTGGCGTTTTCGACTCAGATTTGCCCTTGCTGAAGTAAGGAGCCTCGTTGTCGTTCTCATCGTCTGGCGTCGACTGCCACGCTCCAGGAAACTTGGGCGTTGTAACAGAGCCACTCCGCAGTCGAGAAGGTTGAGAGCTACCTTCCTTCGTAGGACCTGTCCACTTGATTGGAATATCGTGGCTCATATCGGTCTGGGAAGACGTTACAGAGTCTCTGAACATTCCAGGGCTAAGCAAGGTTGAGTGAGGCTTGAAAGACGCCTCGGGCTTGGAGGTTGATTTACTTCTTTGGCGGACTGGGCTGGATGGTGGAGAAGTCGAGGAGAGGGGGGGAGGGGTCTGCGAACGCTCGTACCCCGAACGCTCGAAACGACGTCCATTGGGCGACTGTGGTGGTGACAGAGGAGGTGGGAAGGGAGACGAGTTGGGGTCGCGATAAGATGGGGAATTGAGAGAGCCGAACGAGAATCCTTCCTGTCCGAGTGCTCCAACCCCAGTCATGTTTGGGGTGCTTGTAGACACGACACTGGGGATGTTCGCACGGCGCTCAACGTCGTAACCCAGCTCTTCGTAGGGATCCGTATCCGACTCTTGGATTACTGAAACAGGCACTTGCGCTCTGGGAGCCGGCTTCCGCAGAAGGTGTGATTGTTGCAGGGTCCCGCCTGCGGGCGAGGTCCGACCATTATTCTTGGAACGCAAGGTGAGGTCCTCCGTGGCTGAGCGGGAATGGTGACTGGTTGCTGGTTGAGCAGGCGCTGCAGTCTCGCTTGCTAAAGTTCGATGTTGACTAGATGGTGTACCATTGTTGCTTGCTGCGTTGAGACGAGGAGGTTCCGGATATGGTAGATCGTGGTCTTCAACCGCAGTGCTGTCGGATGTGTCTGTCGCAGGGCCTGTAAATATCCATAAATCTTTGACCCTCGATCGATTGGAGAGGGACAGTGAGGTGAGGAGGGTGAAGGAGTTGGCATCGAGTGAAGATAGCAGTGAAAGGATGTGCTGGAGCGAGTCGTATGCGAAGTTGTCTTCCTGGAACCCTGAAAATGCCGTCACAAGTTTGGCCAAACCAGAAAAAAGAGGTACTCACACTTATAGCCATTGAGTTTGAACTCAAAACTGTTTTCCCCAACTTTCTTTTCCGAATCGACGCCTCGCGGCCAAGAGGCTCTGACGGCTTGCAGGATCGCAGGCGTAAGGTGGAGCGGTGGATTGATGACCCTCATGAGCGTGGTCGAGGAGAAGGATAAAGCGAATGGGACCCGCTTCTGGCGCTTGACCTGCGTCGGCAGAGACGAATGCGACCCAATGAATCCTGGTGACTCTCCTGCGGTCGCGCCCTCGGTGCTCGATCCTGCGCTTGAAGCAGCGCTTGTGGGTTTCGAAAAGGCCATCACGACACGATCGTCTGGTTCCCTTCCATAGTCGATGCAGGATAGGAATGAATAGTCGAATTGATAGATGAGAGCAATGATGTCGAGGATGAGCTTCTCTGTGAACACGGACTTGGGATTGGACCATGGTTTCTGGTCAATGGACAGCTCATAGAGGTTCATAGGAGCATCCTCGCGACAGGCAACATCTATTTTCTGCCTTTCAAAGAGATGGAGCAGGCCGTCAACGACGGAGAGAGGAAACGAGTAGAGACGAATAAAGTTGGAGCTGGAGAGAGCGAGGAGAGCAAAAGAGTTGGGAGGGGCGCGTTGATCTTTGATGAACTCTTTCCTCGGGATGAATCCAGAGTTAGGAGGGGAGCTCGTGGTCGAGGTTATAGGCATGGTGTGAGGCTAGGGGCCCATTCAAGGGCAAAGAGGATCGGAAAATAGTAGAGAGAG
>Ga0065721_10052830_pt1 | contig 11072 bp, 10 predicted proteins | sample Mesricmetagenome_FD_59108 | JGI IMG/M metagenome (GOLD analysis project Ga0065721, IMG submission 59108) | Mesophilic microbial community from rice straw/compost enrichment Sample: eDNA_1 v2 (version 2) | ecosystem: Engineered > Solid waste > Grass > Composting > Bioreactor | place: USA: Davis...
CGCCAGTTCGCGCTGAACCTGCTGCGTGGCAACGGCGAACACAACATCTCCCAGGCTCTGTATCGCAATGCGCTCTCGCTCGACAGGCTGCTCAATTACGCCGGGATTCGGGAGCAGTGAACAACCCTGGATAGGGCCCGACGGCGAAAATGGCGAAAGGGCTGGCAAGGTGCGGGCAGGAAAAATCCAGCCCCCAGCCCGCCCATATCAAATACCTTGGCCGCCAGATACTTCGACTCGCTGGGCATTGACCCAGCGATTGTCATCGGACAGCAGGCTGGCGATCATCCCTCCAATATCATCCGGCAGGCCGACGCGGCCGAGGGCGGTCATTTCCGCGAAAACCTTGTTGATTTCCGGATTGTCGCGCACGGCGCCGCCGCCAAAATCGGTCTCGATCGCGCCAGGGGCCACCGTATTGACGGCGATGCCGCGTCCCCCCAATTCCTTGGCCATGTATTGGGTGAGCACTTCCACCGCGCCTTTTACTGCTGCATAAGCGGCATACCCGGGATAGGTCACCCGGGTCAGCCCCGAAGAAAGGTTGACGATCCGGCCGCCATCGGCAATCAGCGGCAGCAGCGCCTGGGTCAGGAAATAGACCCCCTTGAAATGGACATCGACCAGCCGGTCAAACTGGGCCTCGGTGGTCTTGCCAATCAAGGCATAGTCCCCGTGGCCGGCATTGTTGACGAGGTGGTCGATGGTTTCCCGCGACCAGTTTTCACGCAGGGCATTCTTCAACCGCTCGGTGAAGGCGGGGAATGCGGCGACGTCGCCGGTGTCGAGCTGGAGGGCAGCGGCCTTGCGCCCCTGGGCCTGGATTTCCGCCACCACGGCCTGGGCGTCGTCGGCGCGGCTCTGGTAGGTGACGATGACATCGCCCCCGCGGCGAGCGATGTTCAGCGCGGTGCTGCGGCCGAGTCCGCGGCTGGCTCCGGTGACAAGGGTAATGGTGCTCATGGTCGGGCTCCTTCTGTCAGGTTTGAAGTGGCATGCGAGAGCCGCTATCTTGGGCTGGGGAGGAAAGCCATATTTGCCCGAAAATTTTCGTTGCTTGCCTGATCCTCCAAGCTATTTCGAAAACTCGGCCGCGAAGCCCTAAGATTCAATCATGAGCTCATTACTGAATATTGCGGACAGGTATGCACAGGTCCATGCCGACGAATATGGAATTGCCCAGACGCCCGTACCGGGTGTGACGATCGTGCGGGCGACCATGCCGAGCGGGCTCATTCATGCCATCTCCCGGCCGCTCGTCTGCCTGGTATTGCAAGGCAGCAAGCACGTCACGATGGGGGCCGACCAGTTTTCATTTTCGGCCGGTGATTCTCTGATCATCACGGCCGATGTGCCGACGGTCAGCCAGATCAAGCAGGCCAGCCTGGCTGCGCCTTATCTGTCAGTGGTGTTCGATCTCGATCTGGCCGTCATTGCCGAGCTGGCGGTTCAAATGGGCCCCGCGAGTGACGCCCATCAGGCCAGCGTGCGCGTGGAAACGACCGACACGGAAGTCGCCGATGCGGCCTTGCGTCTGATGCGCCTGTTGGAGCGTCCAGCCGCCATGCCGGTGCTGCATGCCCAGCTGGTGCGCGAATTCCATTACTGGCTGCTGGCGGGGCGGCATGGGCCAGCGGTGCGACGGCTCGGTTGGCCGGACAGCCAGGCACGCAACGTGGCGCGCGCGGTGGCGGTGATCAGGGCTGAATTCGCGAAGCCCTTGCCGGTTGAACGGCTGGCCTCCATCGCCCGCATGAGCCCGTCTTCCTTTCACCATCACTTTCGCGCCGCGACCTCCCTTTCGCCGCTGCAGTTTCAAAAGCAACTGCGCCTGATCGAGGCCAGGCGAATGATGCTGTCGGAAGGCGTATCGGCCAGCGGCGCGGCATTTGCCGTGGGCTATGAGAGCGTGCCCCAGTTCACGCGGGAATATGGGCGCATGTTTGGCCTGCCGCCGGCGCGGGATATCAAGGTGGCAAGAGACATGGTTCGAGTCGCCGGCTGACATGCCCGCCCGGAAATGACTGGCGCTTGAATTCGGCAGAGCCTGCGCCACGGCGCTCGTGTGCCTGAAGCGCCGCGCTGCGCTCGGCGTGACGCCGCGGCTCAGGCCACGGTCAGCTTCGAGCCGTCCGGCGCCATGAGGTCGGCGGCGCTGAGCTTGAAGGTGCCCACCATCTGCGCCAGGCGCCCGGCCTGGTGGCGCAGGCTCTCGGCGGCGGCGGCGCTTTGCTCCACCAGCGCGGCGTTCTGCTGCGTCACCTGGTCCAGTTGCTGCACCGCGTTGCCCACCTGGTCGATGCCCTGCGTCTGCTCCTGGCTGGCGGCGCTGATCTCGCTGATCAGGTCCGTCACGCGCTTGACCTGCGTGACGATCGCCTCCATGGAGCGCCCGGCGTCGCTCACCAGCTGCGAGCCGGCCTCCACGCTCTGCACGCTGTGGCTGATGAGGCCTTTGATCTCGCGCGCGGCCTCGGCACTGCGCTGCGCCAGGGCGCGCACCTCGCCAGCCACCACCGCGAAGCCGCGGCCGGCCTCGCCGGCCCGGGCCGCCTCCACCGCGGCGTTGAGCGCCAGGATGTTGGTCTGGAAGGCGATGCCGTCGATGGTGCCGATGATCTCGGCGATCCGGTGCGAGCCGGTGCTGATCTCCTCCATCGTGCTCACCACGCGGCCCATGACGCTGCCGCCGTCGGCGGCGGCACGGCTGGCGTTCAGCGCCAGCTGCGAGGCCTGCGTCGCGGTGTCGGCGTTCTGCTTGACGGTGGCGGTCAGCTGCTCCATCGAGGCGACGGTCTGCTGCAGGTTGCTGGCCTGCTCCTCGGTGCGCTGGCTCAGATCGGTGTTGCCGCTGGCGATCTGCTGGCTGCCGGTGGCGATGGAGTCGCTGCTGTGGCGTACCTGGGACACGATCTGCGCCAGGCTGCGGTTCATGGCGTCCAGCGCGCTCAGCAGCTCACCGGTCTCGTCCTGGCGCGTGGCCTGGACGCGCGAGGTCAGGTCCCCCGCGGCCACGGTCCTGGCCACCTGCACCGCCTGGTGGATGGGCTGCGTGATGGCGCGCGTGAGCCACCACGACAGGCCGCCGCCCGCCAGCAGCGCCGCCACGCCCAGCACCAGCATCTCGATGCGCGCGAAGGCGATGTCGTCCACGAGCACCTTGGCGCTGTCGGCCACGGCCTGCTTCTGCAGCGCGGACAGCGCGTCCACGTGCTGCTGCAGCGCGTCGATGGCCGGCAGCGTCTCGGCCATCAGCAGCCGGGTGGCCTCGTCGCGCTGGTCCGCGGCCAGCAGCTGGTCCACCTTGGTGAAGGAGGCCACGTAGGCGACGCGCGCCGCCTTGACCTGGGCCACCAGTGTCTTGCCCTCAGCCGAATCGACCAGCTGCTCCAGCGTCTCCAGCGACTCGGTCACCGTCTTCTTGTTGGCGGCCATGAAGCCGCGCACCTGCTGCGCATGCGCCGCGTCCTGGGCAAAGAACAGCTCCATCGTGCGCCGGGCGTTGGCGCGGGTGGTGGCCGTGAGCGTGGCGGTGGCCTCGGCCTTGACCCAGTCCACCTCGATGGTGCGCCTGGAGGCCTCGTCAGCCTGGTTGAGGTTGAAGACCGCCGTGGCGACGGCCAGCAGCATCAGCGCCAGCACGGTGGCGAAACCCATGCCCAGCCGGGTGCCGAGCCGAAGCTTGTTCAGGAAGTTCATGGCCGTGGTTGTGGCGCATCCGGGTCACGGTGCGCGGTAGAGATGTGCAATTGGTATTTCTTCGGATGGCCATGGCCGAAACTGAAGGTGCAACGCACTGACTCCCTGCAGGAGTTCACGGTCGTTGATTCACCTCAGGCCTGGGCGGGATACCGGCGGCGCTCCGGTTGCGCCGGCACGGCCGCTGCTTGGGTGAGGGGCTGGGCGCCGCGTGCAGAATTCGCCTTCCTTCGCCGCCGCGCCCGCTTTCCGCCGACCTGCCATGCCCGTTGATGCCGCTCCGTCCGCCGATCCCCTGGCCATCGAGCTCTATGACCAGCCGGGCCACCTGCTGCGGCGCGCGCAGCAGATCGCGGTGTCGCTGTTCTACGAGGAGGTGGGGCGCGAGGTGACGCCGATCCAGTACGCGGTGCTGCGCATGCTGCAGGAGAAGCCCGGGCTGGACCAGGTGACGCTGGCGCAGGAGGTGGCGCTGGATACCTCCACCGCCGCGGAGATGGCGGCGCGGCTGGAGACCAAGGGCTGGATCACGCGCGAAGTGCTGCCGCGGCGCCAGCGCCGGCTGCTGCTCACGGCCGAGGGCGAGGCGGTGCTCGCGCGCACCGTGCCCGGTGTGCGGCGCATGCAGCAGGTGCTGCTGTCCAAGCTCGACGCCGCCGAGCAGCAGGAGTTCATGCGGCTGCTGCGCAAGTTCGTGCACCTGGGCAACGAGCAAAGCCGCGCGCCGCTGCGCTCGGGCGGCCCGGCCGGGGCCGAGCCGCCGCAGGCCTGAAGCTCCCGGGACGACCGTCCGGCTCTCGTGAAGCCCGGCCCACGCCGGGGTGCCACCACAGGAGGCGAAACGTCCCGGCGGTTGGGATGCCGTGATCGCTCTGCGGCCCGCGGCGCGCACACCCGGGATTGCACCAATTCGGGTTGCGCCTGATCCGGGTCAACTTCCGTGTACTGAATGTTGACGGCCGGACGCTCTCCATGGGCCCCCGGGTCCGAGGCGGCGGGAACCCGGGTTGCCCGCCGCCGGGCCCGGGCGGCGGCGTGGGCGCCGGCACGAGCGCCTACACGAAGAGGCCGGCGCGCATGCCGGTCCGGTCCTGCAAACCGAGGCAGAGGAGACAAGCCATGAGCACCTTCCAAGACCGCCGCGCTCCGGCGCGGCGCCGCCTGCTGGCGGCCGCCACGCTGCTGTCGGCGCTGCCGCTGCTGGGCGCCGCGCCCGCGGCGCTGGCGCAGCAGTCCGATCCGATCAAGATCGGGCTGATCCTGCCCATGACCGGGCCCTTCGCCTCCACCGGGCGGCAGATCGACGCGGCGGTGAAGCTGTACCTGGCGCAGCACGGCGACACGGTGGCCGGGCGCAAGGTGCAGGTGCTGCTCAAGGACGACGCCAGCGTGGCCGACACCACGCGGCGCCTGGCGCAGGAACTCGTGGTCAATGACAAGGTGGCGGTGCTGGCGGGCTTCGGCCTCACGCCGCTGGCGCTGGCCACCGCGCCCATCTCCACCCAGAGCAAGACGCCGATGGTGGTGATGGCCGCGGCCACGTCGAGCATCACGCAGGCCTCGCCCTACGTCGTGCGCAGCAGCATGACGCTGCCGCAGGTGACCATCGGCGTGGCGGAGTGGGCGCCCAAGAACGGCATCAAGAAGGTCGTGACGCTGGTGAGCGACTACGGCCCGGGCATCGACGCCGAGAAGGCGTTCAAGGAGCGCTTCGAACTCAACGGCGGCAAGGTGGTGGAGCAGGTGCGCGTGCCGCTGCGCAACCCGGACTTCGCGCCCTTCCTGCAGCGCGTGCGCGATGCCGGCGCGGAAGCGCTGTTCGTGTTCGTGCCGTCGGGCGTGGGCGCGGCGCTGATGAAGCAGTTCGCCGAGCGCGGGCTGGACAAGGCGGGCATCCGGCTGCTGGGCACCGGCGACGTGACGGACGACGACATCCTCAACGACATGGGCGACGTGGCGCTGGGGGTGGTGACCTCGTTCCACTACTCGGCCGCGCACAAGAGCGCCGCCAACCAGCAGTTCGTGGACGCCTTCCAGAAGGCCAACAAGTTCCGCCCCAACTTCATGGCCGTGGGCGGCTATGACGGCATGCGCCTGATCATGGAGGGCCTCAAGGCCACCAAGGGCGCGGGCGGCGTGGCCTTGCTGGACGCCATGAAGGGCCAGACCTTCGAGAGCCCGCGCGGGCCGGTGTTCATCGACGCGCAGACGCGCGACATCGTGCAGGACGTCTACATCCGCAAGGTCGAGCGCCAGAACGGGCAGCTCTGGAACGTGGAGTTCGAGACCCTCAAGGGGGTGAAGGACCCGGGGAAGGCGGGGATGAAGTAAGCCCGCGGGAGCCGACGTGCTGACCCTGCTCTTCGACGGCATCGCCTACGGGATGCTGCTGTTCGTGCTGGCCGTGGGGCTGGCCGTGACCATGGGGCTGATGAACTTCATCAACCTCGCCCACGGCGCCTTCGCCATGGCCGGCGGCTACGCCACCGTGCTGCTCATGCAGCACTTCGACTTGCCCTTCCTGGCGACGCTGCCGCTGGCCTTCCTGATCACGGCGGCGGCGGGCGCCCTCATGGAGCGCACCCTGTACCGGCCGATGTACGCCAAGCCGCACCTGGACCAGGTGCTCTTTTCGATCGGCCTGGTGTTCATGGCCGTCGCTGCGGTCGATTACCTGCTGGGCTCGCAGCAGCAGTTCGTGAAGCTGCCGGCGTTCCTGCAGGGGCGGCTGGACTTCGAAGCGGTGGGCATCGGCAAGTACCGGCTCTTCATCGTGGTGGTGTGCGCGCTGCTGGCGCTGGCGCTGCAGTGGGTGCTGGCGCGCACGCGCTTCGGCAGCCGGCTGCGCGCGGCGGTGGACGACCCGCGCGTGGCCTCGGGGCTGGGCATCAACGTCAACCGCGTGTTCCTGCTCACCTTCGCGGTGGGCTCCGGCCTGGCCGGCCTGGGCGGGGCGCTGGGCGCGGAGGTGCTGGGGCTCGATCCCACGTTCCCTCTGAAATTCATGATCTATTTCCTGATCGTGGTGGCCGTGGGCGGCACCAGCAGCGTCACCGGGCCGCTGGTGGCGGCGCTGCTGCTGGGCATCGCCGACGTGGCGGGCAAGTACTACGCGCCCAAGATCGGCGCCTTCATCGTGTACGCGCTGATGATCGCCATCCTGCTGTGGCGCCCGCAGGGGCTGTTCGTGCGCAAGGGAGCCCGCTGATGAGCACGCCGCTGAGGCCCGGCGCGGCCACGCCGGCCGCCGTCCCGCCCGCCGGCGCGGCGGACCGCTCCGCCGGCATCGACGTGCGCCAGGCGCTGCGCCGTGACGCGCGCTGGCGCTGGTGGGAGATCGCGCTGCTGGCGGCGCTGGCGGCCTCGTGGTTCGGGCTGCCCGGACACGCGCTGCTGGGCAACGAGATCGCGATCCTGGCGCTGTTCGCGCTGTCGCTGGACCTGATCCTGGGCTACGCGGGCATCGTCTCGCTGGGCCATGCCGCCTTCTTCGGCGTGGGTGCCTACGGTGCGGCGCTGTTCGCCAAGCACGTGCTGCCCGACCCGCTGGTCGGGCTGGTCGTGGCGATGGCCGCCGCGGCGCTGCTGGGGCTGCTCACCAGCCCCCTCATCCTGCGCGGCACGGACCTCACGCGGCTGATGGTGACGCTGGGCGTGGCGGCGGTGCTCTACGAGCTGGCCAACCGCTTCGACCAGATCACCGGCGGCGCCGACGGGCTGCAGGGCGTGGTGATCGGCCCGCTGCCCGGCGGCCTGGAGTTCGACCTGGCCGGGCGCGTGGCCTGGGGCTACTCGCTGGCGGTGCTGGTGCTGGCGCTGCTGCTGTGCCGGCGCCTGGTGCACTCGCCCTTCGGAACGGGTCTGCAGGCGTTGCGCGACAACCGGCTGCGCGCCTCCGCGCTGGGCCTGAACGTGAACGCGCGGCTGGTGGCGGTCTACGCCATCGCCGCGGCGCTGGCCGGCGCCGCCGGGGCGCTGCTGGCGCAGACCACGGGATTCGCCTCGCTGGACGTGCTGGACTTCCACCGCAGCGCCGACGTGATGCTGGTGGTGGTGATCGGCGGGGCGGGCTGGCTGTGGGGCGGGGTGCTCGGCGCCATCGCCTTCAAGCTGCTGCACGACCTGATCGCGTCCTGGACGCCGCAGTACTGGACCTTCTGGCTCGGCCTGTTCCTGGTGGTGCTGATGCTGGTGGGCCGCGAGCGGCTGCTGCGGCCCTGGACCTGGTGGAGGAGGGCACCGTGAACGCCGTGACGCAACCGCTGCTGGAGACGCGCGGCCTGGTGCGGCGCTTCGGCGGCCTGGTCGCCACCAGCGACGTGTCGCTGACAGTGATGCCCGGCGCGCGCCACGCGCTCATCGGCCCCAACGGCGCGGGCAAGACCACGCTGATCAACCTGCTCACCGGCGTGCTGGAGCCCACGCAGGGCCAGATCCTGCTCAAGGGCGACGACATCACCGCGCTGGCGGCCCACCGGCGCGTCGGGCGCGGGCTGGTGCGCACCTTCCAGATCAATCAGCTCTTCAACCAGCTCACGCCGCTGCAGTCGCTGGCGCTGGCGGTGTCGCAGCGGCGGGGCCAGGGCGCGCGCTGGTGGCAGCCGCTGGGGCGCGACGCGGCGGTGGCGCGGCGCGTGGAGGAACTGCTGCACGAGTACCGGCTGGCCGACGTGATGCACCAGCGCACGGCGCAGCTGCCCTACGGCAAGCGGCGGCTGCTGGAGATCGCGCTGGCCATCGCCGGCGAGCCGCGGGTGCTGCTGCTGGACGAGCCCGCCGCGGGCGTGCCCGAAGGCGAGCGGCAGGAGATCTTCGACAGCCTGGCGCGGCTGCCGGCGGACGTGGCGGTGCTGCTGATCGAGCACGACATGGACCTCGTCTTCAACTTCGCCACGCGCGTGACGGTGCTGGTCAGCGGCGCCGTGTACGCCGAGGGCGGCGTGGACGAGATCGCCAACGACCCGCGCGTGAAGGCGGTGTACCTGGGGCAAGGCCATGGCTGAGCAGCTGCTGCGCATCCAGGGCCTGCGCGCCGGCTACGGCGAGGCCGTGGTGCTGGAGGACATCGAGCTGGAGCTGGCCGCGGGCCAGTCGCTGGCGCTGCTGGGGCGCAACGGCACGGGCAAGACCACGCTCATCAACACCATCGCCGGCGTGACGCGGCGCCATGCCGGGCGGCTGTTCCTGGGCGGGCGCGAGATCACGCAGCTGCCGCCCTTCAAGCGCGCCGAAGCCGGCATCGGCTGGGTGCCGCAGGAGCGCAACATCTTCAAGTCGCTGACCGTGGAGGAGAACCTCACGGCGGTGGCGCGGCCGGGCCCGTGGGATCTGAAGCGGGTCTACGCGATGTTTCCGCGGCTGGAGGAGCGGCGGATGAACATGGGGAATCAACTCTCGGGCGGCGAGCAGCAGATGCTGGCCTTCGCGCGGGCGCTGGTGCTGAACCCGCGCCTGCTGCTGCTGGACGAGCCGCTGGAGGGGCTGGCGCCGATCATCGTGGAGGAGCTGCTGCGCTCGATCGCGCGCGTGGTGCGGGAGGAGGGGCTGTCGGCGATCCTGGTGGAGCAGAACCCGCGGCTGATCCTGTCGATGACGCACCACGCGGTGGTGCTGGACCGCGGCCGCGTGGTGCACCGCGCCGGCAGCGAGGAACTGGCGGCCGATGCGCGCACGCTGGAGCGGTTGCTGGCGGTGGCGCGCTGACGCGAGCCGTGCCCTGGCTCACGGCAGCCGGTTCCTCAACACCACGATCCACGGCCGCTTGGCCGTGGGCATCAGCAGCCCGCTGGCGTAGAGGGGCGCCACCGTCCAGACCACGCCGTCGCGCACGTTGCCGCCGATGGCGCCCAGCGTGCCGAGGCCGGTTTCCACCACCAGGTCGCAGTGGTAGCCGCCGCGGCTGGCGGGGTCGGCCAGCTGCGCGTAGACCATCACCCGCAGCGCCGTCTCGTTGCGCGGGGCGCAGATCAGGTCGCCCACCGCGGGCGGCGTGGTGGCGGCGTCCAGCGCCTCGAAGCCCTGCGGATCGGGCGCGTCGTGAATCCGCTTGATGTAGTGCCAGTGCAGCGCGCTGCCCGGAAACACCGCCTCGCCGATGCTCGACGACTTCATCAGGAAGCTGATGAACACCGCCGACCAGGCCACCAGCGAGCCGTCGCGGTACTGCGCTTCCCGGGCTTCGAAATCGCCCCGGCCGGACGCCTGCCAGTACAGCAGCACGCGGCTGCTGAAGTCCGGCAGGTACTCCTGCCGTGGCGTCGTGGCGTCGGGCCACTCGTAGGTGTCGGTGGCGGCGTGCCACTTGACGCGACCCCACAGCGCCCACTCCTGCAGTGCCGTGAACACCAGGCGCTGCCTGGGCGTGGGCAGGCTGACGACGCGCCCGCCCAGGCCGGTAAGGACAGGCGGCTGCTCTGGCGGTTCGACCGGCGTGGCGCATCCGGCCAGCAGCAGGAGGGCGGCCAGCGCGGCCGGGAGAAGCATTCGGGTCATGGGCATGGAAGAGGGCGCGAAGCACACGAGGCTCCGCCTGGGCGAAAGCAATGCCCGGGTGTTCGGGAGCGCACCATGCAAGCCGGCTATCGGCCGGGGAGCGCGCGGGCTTGAGGCCGCAGCCGCATCCCGGGCCGGCGCACGGCTTGCCGGGGCCTTGCCACGGCGCGGCCGGCGTGCGGGCCGAGCGCCTGGACCCCAGAGGAGACAAGCACATGTTCCCGAAAAACACCTGGTACGTGGCCTGCATGCCCGAGGACATCGCGGCCAGGCCGCTGGGCCGCAAGGTCTGCAACGAGGCCATCGTCTTTTACCGCCAGGCCGACGGCTCGCCCGCGGCGGTGGAGGATTTTTGCCCTCACCGCGGCGCGCCGCTGTCGCTGGGCTTCGTCAGCGACGGCAAGCTGGTGTGCGGCTACCACGGGCTGGAGATGGGCTGCGACGGCAAGGCCGTCGGCATGCCGGGGCAGCGCGTGCGGGGCTTCCCGTGCATCAAGAGCTACGCGGTGGAGGAGCGCCACGGCTTCATCTGGGTCTGGCCCGGAGACCGGGCGCAGGCCGACCCCGCGCTCATTCCCGACCTGCAATGGGCCAACGATCCCGAGTGGGCCTATGGCGGCGGCTACTACCACGTCAAGGCCGACTACCGGCTCATGATCGACAACCTGATGGACCTCACGCACGAGACCTACGTGCACTCCACGTCCATCGGGCAGAAGGAGATCGACGAGACGCCGTGCACCACGAAGGCGGAGGGCGACCACGTGATGACCAGCCGCTTCATGAACGACCTGCCCGAGGCGCCGCCGTTCTGGAAGCTGGCGCTGCGCGGCCACGGCCTGCCCGATGACCAGCGCGTGGACCGCTGGCAGGTGTGCCAC
>Ga0065721_10052822_pt1 | contig 11068 bp, 8 predicted proteins | sample Mesricmetagenome_FD_59108 | JGI IMG/M metagenome (GOLD analysis project Ga0065721, IMG submission 59108) | Mesophilic microbial community from rice straw/compost enrichment Sample: eDNA_1 v2 (version 2) | ecosystem: Engineered > Solid waste > Grass > Composting > Bioreactor | place: USA: Davis...
TTCCTGAACGGCAACGTCTTCGACATCTCGGCCGGCACGGGCGGCTTCGAGCCGGTCCAGCTGGCGGTCCGCGCCCTGGTGGAGCGCGCCACCATCGAGTTCATGGCCAATCTCTACGGCGCGCCCGGACCCGAGATCTGCCTGAACCCGGCGAACGATCCGCTGGCCGATTCCACGGTCGGCCCGACCGGCGGCTATTACCCCGCCTACCCCAACACGGACACCAACAATGGCCAGACCCGCGCCGATCCGTCTCGCTGGCATGATCGCCGCGACGGCGACGTTCGCCGTTCTCGCTACTGAGGCGACGGCCCAGGACGCCGGCGGCGTCTGCGACCCGGCGACGGGGTCGGCCTGCTCCAGCGATCAGGTCCAGGCCGGCGACGTGCTGGCCTCGGTCGATCTGGACGTGGGCGTGGGCCAGCTCCAGGTCTCGACCGCGGCGCGGGGCAATCGGCTGAGCGGCGGGATCGAGGGCGCCAGCGGCTCCATGCGCGCCTCCCAGCAGCTGACCGGAACGGTGCGCGGCGAGACGGCCGTGACACTGGACGGGGCCGAGAACGGCGTGGCGATCGACACCTACGCCACCGGCAACGACTTCCAGGCCTATACGGGCAATGCGGGCTTTTCGCTGGGCGTAAGCCAGACCGCGACGGGCGAGGATGTGCGCCTGCACGCGGTCTCGGACATCCAGGCCGGCGAAAGCGCAATCGAGGGCGGCGGCTACGCGACCGCCTCGGCGACGGCCAACAATGTCGCGGTCGGCGGCCCCATGTCCGCCGTCGTCGGGACGGTCGATCAGACCGCGCAGGCGACCGTCCAGGCTGAAACCATAGCCGACATCCGCTATGTCCCGGCGCGCGCCACCTTCACCAGCCAGGCGACGGCCAACGCCGTGCGCGCGGGTACGACCGGCTCCTCGCACCAGGACCTGACCGTCCGCCAGCAGACCCTGCCCTCGGCGGTGGAAGCCCAGACCAACGTCTATATCGACAACGCCTGGGACGTGACGGCCTCGGCCCAGGCCGGCGCCAACCACCTCAACGCCGGCAACGGGGGCGGCTCCATGCTGGTCGAGGCCGAGCAGTCCAACGCGGGCGGCGTCAGCGCCCAGGTCCAGCTGGGCGCCGACCTCTACGGCGCCGCGACCGCCTCGGCCCGCGCCGTGGCCAACGAGGTCATCGCCAACAACGACGACATCTACCTGTCGCTCGACAACAGCCAGATCAACACCGGCGGGGTCGAGGCGACGGCGACCTTCGTCGGCAATACCGGCTATGACGCCTACGTCGGCGCCGAGGCCGTCGGCAACGCCGTCAGCGGCTCCGTCTGCTCGACCTGCGGCGGAGAGGTGAACGTGGTCAACAACCAGACGAACTCCGGCGACGTCTCGGCGATCGTCAACGTCAATGCGGGCGCGGTCGGCGGCTCCCGCGCCGTGGTCGCCGGCGCCAATGCGACGGGCAACAGCGCCACCTTCTACGTCTCGCGCCCGGGCGGCTGATCGCCGCGCCCGCGACGCTTGCGGACCTGGCGGGCGTCCCCTACTCCGGAAACACCGCTCCATCGGGGGTTGCGGATATTCGGAGTAATTTCATGCGTTCAGCGCGTCGCCTGCTTCTTGTCGCCGTTTCAGGCCTGGCCCTGTCCGCTGGCGCCCTCGCTGCGCCCGCCCTGGCCGCATCCGCCCTGGCCCAGGCGCCCGCCTCGGCGACGGCCCAGGTCGCGCCGTCCGACCCGTGGGCCCAGGCCGCCAGCGACATCGCCGCCGACCCCGCCGTCCGCTTCGGCCTGCTGCCCAACGGCATGCGCTACGCTCTGATGAGGAACGCCACCCCGCCCGGCCAGGCCTCCTTCCGCCTGCGCATCGACGCCGGCTCGCTGATGGAGCGCGACGACCAGCAGGGCCTGGCCCACTTCATGGAGCACATGGCCTTCAACGGCACGAAGGACATCCCCGAGAACGAGATGCTGCGCATCCTCGAGCGGCTGGGCCTGGCCTTCGGCGCCGACACCAACGCCTTCACCAGCTTCGACCAGACCGCCTATGTGCTGGAACTGCCCAACACCCAGGACGAGACGGTCGACACCTCGCTTCGCGTCCTGCGCCAGATGATGGGCGACGCCCTGATGGCGCCCGAGGCCATCGACGCCGAGCGCGGCGTCATCGTCGGCGAGGAGCGCACCCGCAACTCGCCCCAGCTGCGCGTGCTGAAGACCCAGCTGGGCCTGCTGGCCCCCGGCCAGCGCCTGTCGCAGCGCCTGCCGATCGGCGACCTGGACGTGATCCGCACCGCGCCGCGCCAGCGTTTCGTCGACTTCTATGACGCCTACTACCGCCCCTCGCGCGCGACCTTCATCGCCGTGGGCGATTTCGACGTCGATGCGATGGAGGCCAAGGTGCGCGGCGCCTTCGGCGACTGGGCGCCCAAGGCCGCCGACGGCGCCGAGCCGGATCTGGGGACCGTCGCGCCGCGTCAGCCCCAAACGGCCATCATCGTCGAGCCGGGCGTCCAGTCGTCCATCCAGATCAACTGGATCAAGGCGCCCGATCTCGATCCCGACACCGTGGCGGAGCGCACCACCGACCTGCGCCGGGCCCTGGGGCTGGCGGTGCTGAACCGGCGGCTGGGCGAGATGGCCCGCGCCGACAATCCGCCCTTCCTCGGCGCCAGCGCCAGCCAGCAGTCGCTGTTCGACAGCCTGGACGCCGGAACCCTGGCCGTGGCCTTCAACCCCGGCGAATGGAAGCGGGCCCTGGAGACGGCCGAGCAGGAAGGTCGCCGTCTGGCCCAGTTCGGCGTGACCGAGCCGGAGCTGCAGCGCGAGATCACCGATTATCGCACCGCGCTTCAGAACGCGGTCGCCACCGCCGCCACCCGCTCCACCCCCGCCCTGGCCAACGGCCTGCTGAGCGCGGCCAATGACGACAAGGTCTTCTCCACGCCGGAAGCCAATCTGGCGATCTTCGAACAGGCGGTTCAGGGCCTGACCGCCGACCAAGTCAACGCCGCCGTGCGTCCGGTGTTCGAGGGCCAGGGCCCGCTGGTCCTGTTCAGCAGCCCCGTCCCGGTCGAGGGCGGAGAGGCCGCCGTGACCGCCACCCTGGAGGCCTCGCGCCAGGTTCCCGTCACGCCCCGCGCCGAACAGGCCGCGCTGGAATGGCCCTATGCGACGTTCGGAGCCCCCGCCGTTCCCGCCGCCCGCACCGAGGTCGCCGACCTGGGCGCGACCCTGGTCCGCTTCCCCAACGGCACGCTGCTGAACATCAAGAAGACCGACTTCCGCGACGACCAGGTCCTGGTCAGCGCCCGCACCGGCATCGGCGAACTGGGCCTGCCGGCGGATCGCATCAGCAGCCTGTCGCTGGCCGGCTCGGTCCTGGCCCAGGGCGGCCTGGGCAAGCTCAGCCTGGACGAGATGACCCGCGTGCTCAGCGGCCATGTCTATAGCGCCAGCGTGAACCAGGCTGGCGACGCCTACGTCTTCGGCGGCGCCACCCGTCCCGAAGACCTTCAGCTCCAGATGCAGGTCCTGGCCGCCTATCTGACCGATCCGGGCCTGCGCGCGGCGCCCTTCGAGCAGATCAAGGCCCTGTTCCCGCAACTGCTCCAGCAGCTCTCGGCCACGCCTCGCGGCGTCTTCCAGCGCGACGTCTCGGGCCTGCTGGCGTCCGGCGACAAGCGCGAGTCCGTCCCCTCGGTCGAGGAGGTCGCGGCCATGACCATCGACGACCTCCGCACCGGGGTCCGCGCCGGCCTGGCCCAGGGTCCGGTCGAGATCACCGTGGTGGGCGACGTGGATGTCGACGCCGTCATCGCGGCCGTCGGCTCCACCTTCGGCGCCCTGCCCTCGCGCGGCGCCGCGGCCACGCCGCCGGCGGGATCGGATCAGCGCCGCTTCCCGGCCCCGGCCGCCGAGCCCGTGCGCCTGACCCACACCGGCCCGGCGGAACAGGCGCTGGGCTTCGTCGCCTGGCCGACCGCCGACCAGATCGGCGACCGGACCACGGCCCGCCAGCTGTCCATCCTGTCCGACGTCCTGCAACTGCGGCTCAACGACGAGATCCGCGAGAAGCAGGGCCTGGCCTATTCGCCGAACGCGGGCTCCACCGCCTCGGACATCTTCCCCGGCTACGGCTACATGTCGGTCACCGCCGAGGTGCCGCCGGAAGCCCTGCCGAAGCTGTACGAGACCATCGACGCCATCGCCGCCGACCTGCGCGACAACCCGGTCGGCGAGGACGAGCTGAACCGCGCCCGCCGCCCGGCGGTCGAACGCCTGCGCCGCAGCATGGCCGACAACGGCTACTGGCTGCAGCAGCTGTCCGAGGCCCAGTCCGATCCCGCCTCGCTGGACCAGACGCGCAGCCAGATCGCGGTGCTGGAGGCGGTCACCGCCGCCGACCTGCAACGGCTGGCCCGCCAGTACCTGCGTCCCGACGCCGCCTGGCGCGCCGAGATCGTCTCGGACAAGGCCCCTGCCGGCCAATAAGGAAGTCGGCGACGAAAAAGGCCCCGGTCCTCACGGACCGGGGCCAGTCTTCAGGATCGTCGACGGAGAGCCGACGGTCTTATCCTCTCATGCGGCGGCTGAGCCGCGCCTGAACGGGCCTGTTCGGCTCCCGTTCAGAACACCCGGCCGCCGACGCCGCCGTCCAGGGTGATGGTCCCGGTCATGATCGCGGTGCCCTGCACCTGCTCTTCGCGGTACTCGGTGTATTCCTCCTCGCGATAGAGCGTCAGGATCTTCACGCCCGCGCCATAGCGGCGCAGCAGCGACCGTTCGTTGCAGTCGCGCTCGGGCTTCTCGGGCCGGCATTCCAGCTTGCCGCCCGCGCCGAACCACAGCGCCTCGTGCTTCTTGCAGGTCAGGGTCTCGCCGTGGTCGAAGCTGATGTCGCCCTCATAGTCGGCGATGGTCGCCTGCAGCCACGTGCCCGCCAGGCAGCGGTACAGCTCGCCTTCATAGCCCTCAGCCACCTCGCGGTCCGGCCGGACCTGCGACGCCGGGTGCGGCACCTGGCGATCGTCGATGCAGACCGCCTGGATCACCACGCGCTTCATCATGCTGCGGAAGGCGGTGAAGGGCGTGCGCACTGTCTGCATCGCCATGCCCTCGACGGCCAGGCCCTGGATGGTGGTCGGCGCCGGCGATTCGACGCTCACATAGGCCGAGCCGCCGCCGTATCCGTAGCCATAGCCGAAGCCGCCGGCCCGCCCGTTGCTGAAGCTTCCCGCCCGCGCATTGACGTAGGCGTTCGACCCCGCGTTCGCATTGGCGTAGGCCCCGGCGTTGACGTTGACGTTCACATTGATGTTGCCGCCGCCGGGCGGATAGCTCGGCGGATAGGGAGTGCAGCCCGTGTCGCACGGCGGCGGGGGCGGCGGCGGAGGCGGCTCGCAGCACGGCGGCGGCGGCGGTTCGCACCCCGCATCGCACTGCGCCGCCGCGACATCGGCCGCCGCCATGACGGCGAAACCCGCCGCCAGCGCCAGCATCCATTTCCTGATCCGCAGCCTCATGGGCGGGACTCCCGAACGTGTTTCAAGCTTCGTCCAGGCGGAACCCGGCCGATCATCGCTTAACCAAGCCGTCAAAAGCCTTTCGTTTCCGTTGAGACGCGGCCGTTTTCCGGGATGGCGCGATGCCGCACCGTTCTGCTAGACCGGCCGCACAATGATCGTCCGCGTCTCCATTCGCCTGATTTCGATTAGCCGCCCGGCGTAGCGCTTATGGGCCTTGCGGCCCCGTGCACGCCGGGAAGACCGCCCACTCCGAGGGCGAACGAAGACAGCGACATCACCTACAAGACGCCGAGACGCCCAATGGCCGACGCCTCCGACACCCCCGAATCCCCCACCGGTCGCGACTACCGCGACACCGTCTTCCTGCCCGAGACGCCCTTCCCCATGCGCGGCGGCCTGCCGCAGAAGGAGCCGCTGATCCTGGAACAGTGGGGCGACCTCTACGGGACCCTGCGCGCCGAGCGTCAGAAGCAGAACGCCCCTCTCTACGTGCTGCACGACGGCCCGCCCTACGCCAACGGCGACATCCACATCGGCCACGCCCTGAACAAGACGCTGAAGGACTTCGTGGTCCGCAGCCGGTTCCTGCTGGGCTATGACGTCGACTACGTGCCCGGCTGGGACTGCCACGGCCTGCCGATCGAGTGGAAGATCGAGGAGCAGTTCCGCGCCAAGGGCCGCCGCAAGGACGAGGTCTCCAAGGACGAGTTCCGCGCCGCCTGCCGCGACTACGCCGGCAAATACATCGACCTGCAGCGCGACCAGTTCAAACGCCTGGGCGTCACCGGCGACTTCGCCAACCGCTACGCCACCATGGACTTCACGTCCGAGGCGGCCATCGTCGCCGAGTTCCACAGGTTCAAGAACTCGGGCCAGCTCTATCGCGGCTCCAAGCCCGTCATGTGGTCGCCGGTCGAGCGCACCGCCCTGGCCGACGCCGAGATCGAATACCACGACCACGTCTCGCCCACGATCTGGGTCAAGTTCCCGGTCACCGGCGCGTCGGACGACCACCCCGACGACCTGCTGTCTTTCCGCAGCAGCACGCCCTCCATCGTCATCTGGACGACCACGCCCTGGACCATCCCGGCCAACCGCGCGATCAGCTACGGCCCCGAGATCGCCTACGGCCTCTATGAGGTCACGGCCATGGAGGAAGGGCTGGAGTTCGCCCCCTGGGCCAAGCCGGGCGACCGCCTGATCGTCGCCGACAAGCTGGCCGAGGACGTGTTCAAGGCGGCCAGGATCGCCGCCTGGACCCGCGTCTACGACATCAACCCCTCGGGGCTGGAGACCGCCCACCCGCTGGCCGCGCTGGACAGCGGCTACGGCTTCTCGGTGCCGCTGCTGGCCGGCGACCACGTCACCGACGACGCCGGCACCGGCTTCGTTCACACCGCGCCGGGCCACGGCGCCGACGACTATGCGGTCTGGCTGGCCCACGGCCATCGCGAGGTGCCCGACACGGTCGACCCGGACGGCGCCTACTACCCCTCCGTCCCTCTGTTCGCCGGCCTGAAGGTGCTGGAGACCGAGGGCAAGAAGACCGGCAAGTTCGGCCCCGCCAACGGCGCGGTGATGGAAAAGCTGATCGAGGCCGGCAACCTGCTGGCGCGCGGCCGCCTCGAACACTCCTATCCGCACAGCTGGCGCTCCAAGGCGCCGGTCATCTTCCGCAACACGCCCCAGTGGTTCATCCGCATGGACGAGCCGCTGAAGTCTGGCGACACCCTGCGCGAGACGGCGCTGAAATCGATCGACGACACCGCCTTCCACCCGGCGGCGGGCAAGAACCGCATCCGGAGCATGGTCGAGGGTCGCCCCGACTGGCTGGTCAGCCGCCAGCGCGCCTGGGGCACGCCTCTGGCCATGTTCGTCGACAAGCAGACCGGCCAGCCGCTGCACGATCCGGAGGTCGACGCCCGCATCGTGAAGGCCGTCGCCGAACACGGCGCCGACATCTGGTTCACCGCGCCCGACAGCGACTTCCTGGGCGCCCACGACCCGGCCCGCTACGAAAAGGTCGAGGACATCCTGGACGTCTGGTTCGACAGCGGCTCGACCCACGCCTTCACCCTCGATCCGCGCACGGCCGAGCACGGCTACAGCGGCGACCGCCCGGCGCATTGGCCCGCCGACCTCTATCTGGAAGGCTCGGACCAGCACCGCGGCTGGTTCCAGTCGTCGCTGCTGGAAGGCTGCGGCACGCGCGGCCGCGCCCCGTTCAAGGCGGTCCTGACCCACGGCTTCACCCTGGATGAGAACGGGGAGAAGATGTCCAAGTCGCGGGGCAACACCACCGACCCCCTGACCATCATCAAGGAATCGGGCGCCGACATCCTGCGCCTGTGGGTCGCCCTGGTCGACTATTCGGACGACCAGCGGATCGGCAAGCAGATTCTCCAGACCACCGTCGACGCCTATCGCAAGCTCCGGAACACCGTCCGCTATCTGCTGGGCGCCCTGGCCGGCTTCGACGAGGCCGAGCGCCTGACTGACTACGACCAGTTCCCGCCGCTGGAGAAGTTCATCCTCCATCGCCTGTGGGAGCTCGACGCCCAGGTCCGCCAGGCCTACGCCGACTACCGCTTCCAGGACGTGATCCGCCCGATCCTCGACTTCTGCTCGGGCGACCTGTCGGCGCTGTACTTCGACATCAGGAAGGACGCCCTCTACTGCGACCGGCCCGACAGCATCCGCCGTCGCGCCGCCCGCACCGTGATGGACGAGGTCTTCGCCCGCCTGACCGCCTGGCTGTCGCCCCTGGTCCCCTTCACCATGGAAGAGGCCTGGACCACCCGCTTCCCGGATGCGGGGACGAACTGCGCGCGGGTGATCCCGGAGACGCCGGGCCAATGGCGCAACACCGCCGAGGCCGAGCGCTGGGCCGGCGTCGAGACCGTGCTGGAAGTGGTCAATGAGGCGCTGGAAGCCGCCCGCCGCGACAAGATCATCGGCGGCGCCCTCGACGCCTGGCCCGTGGTCACCGCCCCGGCCGAGCTTCTGGCCCCGCTGGACGGTCTGGACGCCGCCGAGGTCTTCCGCACCTCAGGCGCCGAGCTGGTCGCCGGCGGAGACGCCGTGACGGTCCAGGTGAAGACCGCCGACCATCCCAAATGCGCCCGCTCCTGGCGCCGCGTCCCCGACGTCGGCTCCGACCCGGCCTATCCGGACCTGTCGGCCCGCGACGCCGACGCGGTGCGGTTCTGGGACCAGACGCACGGCTGATCGGCATGACGCCCTCGGTCCTATTCGTCTGTCTGGGCAACATCTGCCGCTCGCCCCTGGCCGAGGCCGCCCTGCGCGCCGAGGCCGGGCGGCGCGGTCTGGAGATCGTCGTCGATTCGGCCGGCACGGGCGGCTGGCACGTTGGCGACCCGCCCGACCCCCGCGCCCAGGCCGTCGCCGCCCGCCACGGGATCGACATCTCCGCCTATCGTGGCCGCCAGGTGAAGCCGGCGGATTTCCGCCGCTTCACCCATGTCGTGGCCCTGGACCACGACAATCTGTCGAACCTGCGCCGCCTGGCCCCGCCCGACGCCACGGCTCAGCTCAGCCTGCTGCTCGACCACGTCGAGGGCCGCGCGGGCCAGGCCGTGGCCGATCCCTATTTCGGCGACGACGCCGGCTTCGACCAGACCTGGGCCGACGCGACCGCCGGCGCCCGCGCCCTGGCCGACCGCCTGCGCGGGTTCAGGGGCTAAGTTTTGGGGGCTGAGTTCAGTCGCGGCGACCCGTGATCCGCCGCCAGAGGCGCTTTCTGGCCTCGACCACCGACACGCCCAGCAGCGCCGCCACGGTCCAGAACAAGGCCTCGGTCGCCACCGCCGCGACGATGGCCAGGGTCAGGCGGGCGCCCCGGCCCACGTCCAGATAAAGTCCGATCCCCAGCGAGACCCACGCGGCGACGGCGGCGACCAGCAGCAGAACCGCCAGCCCCTTCAGAAAGCCCTTGCCCCGGGTCAGCAGGCCCGGTTTCGCAGGGGCGACGGTTTCGGTCTCGACGGTCATGGCGGTCTCCTCTCGTTTTTCGACGCCTGACCTGAAAGTCTCGGCCCCTGTCCGAGTCTTTCATCCCGACCGACGATTTTTTCCGGAGCCGCCCGCTGGGACGCGACCAGACCTTCGAGGCCCTGCTGGCCGAGCACGGCGCCATGCTGCGCCGCATCGCCTCGGCCTATGAGGCGGACCGCGAGCGGCGGCGCGAGTTGGAGCAGGACATACTGCTGGCCGTCTGGCGCGCCCTGCCCAAACATCGTGGGGAGGCGCCGCTGCGCGCCTTCATCGCCCGCGTCGCCCACAACCGCGCCGTCACCCATGTCGCGCGCGAGGCCGCCGAGCCCCGCCGCCAGCCGCTGGACGAGGCCGCGCCCTCCGACGCCCCCACCCCGCACGAGACGGCCGAGACGCGCGACCTGCACGACCGCCTGGCGCGGGCCGTCCGCGCCCTGCCCCTGCCGCTGCGCCAGCCCGCCCTCCTGACGCTGGAGGGGTTCGCGCCCGCAGAGATCGCCGACATGCTGGGCCTGAACGCCAACGCCGTCTCCATCCGCCTGACCCGCGCCAAGGCCGCATTGCGCAAGGCCATGAACCCGGAGGCTCAGCCATGAGCACGCCAGACGACGACTGGACCGACCTGAGCGAAGCCTGGGCGCGGCCCCAGCTTCAGGAGCCGCCGCTCGACGCCGGCTTCGTTCGCGCCCTGCGCCGGCGCGACCGGCTGGCGCGGATCAACTTCTACGCCGAGACGGGCGGCTGCGTCGTCGCCGGCGCGGTGGTGGTCTGGGCGATGGTGCGCGAGCATCTGCCCTGGGGCGTCGCCGCGGCGGCGGTCGCCTTCAGCCTCTTCGCCCTGGTGGCGACGATCTGGACGCGGCGCGGCGATCCGGGCCTGCTGGTGGACACGCCCCAGGCGGCCCTGCGGTCGGCCATGGCTCAGGCGCGCATAGGCCTGCGGTGGGCCTACGCGGGCGTCGCCATCTGTCTGATGGCCGCGGTGTTCCTGTGCGTCACGGCGTTGGCGTCGGGCCGACTGATCGGGCCCGTCCTGATCCCCTTCGCCGCCGGCTGGATATTCCTGCTGGCCTGCGTGCCCTTCTATCTGAACCACGCCCGCCGCTGCCGTCGACGGATGGCCGCGCACCAGGCGGCGTTGGACGCCCTGCAGGAGCGCGAGGGCGTGACCCACGTCCGGTCCTGACGCACCCGGGGTGTACAGGGCTCATGGCCGAGACCTATCGCATCCGCTCCATCCAGACCTGGGCGCAGGCCCGCGACGACTACCTCTCCGGCCTGAGCGCCGAGACGGTGTGCCGCCGCCACGACCTGGGCCTGTCCGCCTTCCGTCGCCGGGCCCGCAAATACGGCTGGCGGCGCAGCGATCAGATCGAACCCCCGCCGGGCGAGACGGACCTGTCCATCTATGAGGAGGTCACCCTGGACGACCAGATCGAGACGGCCGCGCTGCGCTTCGTCCAGGCGCTCGAGCAAGGCAAGGCGACCGAGGCCCGCCGCTGGCGCCGCCTGTGGCTGGAGCTGCG
>Ga0065721_10000032_pt1 | contig 11067 bp, 11 predicted proteins | sample Mesricmetagenome_FD_59108 | JGI IMG/M metagenome (GOLD analysis project Ga0065721, IMG submission 59108) | Mesophilic microbial community from rice straw/compost enrichment Sample: eDNA_1 v2 (version 2) | ecosystem: Engineered > Solid waste > Grass > Composting > Bioreactor | place: USA: Davis...
TGTCAAATTTAAAATATTACCCAAAAGTAGAATGGTATTGTTATAATAAAGTCACTAACTTTACTAGANAAAACCAAACACCATGAAATATTTTGATTTCCATTGTCATCCTGTTTTAAAACAGTTGTTTGCCGATCANCCCAACATNGATGCCTTTATTTACAAAGACGATGTAGCCACACTTCCGAAAATGTGTTCCGATCTNCCCAATATCATCCAGACACAGACACACCAGTCTCAGCTTTCTGAATTCAGTGATGAGGTGATGATAGGAGCCGTGCTTTACAGTGTAGAGCGTTTTGTTGCAGATACCGTAGTTCCGCTTCGTAAATACCTTAAAAAGACCTCGCAGTTCAAACTCTCCGAAACATTGTTAAAAGATATTGTTGAGAATAGGAATAAGCCATTCTCTGATTTCCTGATGAAAAGAACTTTGAATGAATACCTTCAGTCTTCATCTTTTAATATTCTTACCAAAGAAAGCTTTAAAAAANCTCTNCCGAAAAATAAAGTCAANGTNTTTTTTACCATTGAAGGATGCCATTCACTGGTCGATAGTCCAAATTATTACACAGGTACTCAAAAGTATGATCCGGATGATATTCTGAATAATCTGGATAAGGTTGAAAGCAAAGTGAAAGTACTTTCGGTTAATATTACCCATCTTCAACAATCTAATTTATGTAATCAGGCATTCGGAATGCAGGTTGCCGACTCCAANCCGTTTTTTCCATCAGGAAACGGACTGGAAGATGACGGAAGAAAAGTGATACAGGGAATTTTTGACCGTAAAATCTGCGTAGATGTGAAACACATGAGCTATAAATCCCGTAAAGATCTGATGAATGAAATAGATTCAGGTAAATTTAATAATGTTCAGCCTTTGGTTTGTACCCATGCAGGATTTACAGGAATGTCATTTAAAGATTGGGCGGGACATATTCAGGTTCAAAAANACCACTTTCAGGAGCTTTATATGTGGAAGTTACCAAATCTCTTCATACCAAAAATGAACCGAGAAGACCGGGATTTCCTACTTTTAATGCATCAACCATTAATTTATTTGATGAGGAAATTGCATGGATCGTAAAAAACGGCGGTGTGATCGGGATCTCGATGGACAGAAGGATCTTAGGATATGTGGATCGCTTTGATGATGATCCGATCGGAATCACAGGAATGGAAAGAATTGTAGACAAAGAATTCTTTTCAAAATCCGAATGGGCAGCCTTAGGAATAAAAAATGATCACATTGGAAAGCTGATAAGTGATGATGATTGTCTTTTTTTAGAAGAATTGGAAGAAAATACGGAAAGCGGAATTCCGCAACGTAATGAATATTTTTATGATCACATTCTCAATCATCTTAAACATTACTTTCAGGTTTGTTTGGATAGCGGTATTCCGATCAGTAAGGCTCAAAAGCACATAGCCATAGGAACNGACTTTGACGGGCTTATCAATCCGTTCATCAATATGCCTACCGTGAAAAATATGTCTGAAATACGAAACTATATTCACATGAATTTCAAATATTTCCTGAATGATCTTAAAGATTCCAAAATATGGGCAGATAAAATTGATATGGATACTTTTATGGAAGATCTTTTCTACCATAACGGCTACAGGTTTGTAAAGTCAAGATTTGAAGCATAGTAATTGAACTATCAAGGATTACGGTTTAGTATTGTTAAAATAATTTTAAATTCTGAACATTCATAAAAAATAGTCTGATTTTCTCGCTCTGTTTTCTTAATTTTATTCTATGAATGTTGAGAAAACAGGGCTTGTTTTATCCGGAGGGGGTACTAAAGGAATTGCCCATGCAGGAGTTTTAAAATTTTTAAACGAACAAAATATTGATGTAGATATTTTATCATGCTGTAGTGCCGGTTCTATAGTCGGATGCCTGTATGCTGTCGGGAAAACTCCGGAAGAGATTCTGGATTTCTTCAATTCTGTGTATTTCTTTAACTGGAAACATTTCACCTTTTAACCAGCCGGGATTGGTTTCTTCTGTGATATTCAGAAGTTATCTGCGACCTATTTTTCATGATATGAAATTGGGTGATCTGGATAAAAACGTTAAAATAGTTGCAACAGAGCTTGTTTCCGGGACACAGAAAATATTTGATGACGATTTTGAAGTGGTGGATGCTATCATTGCATCATGTTCNATTCCGGGAATTACCACTCCTTATATTATGGGTGAGGAAATGTATTGCGATGGAGGGGTTCTGAACAATTTTCCGGCAGATATTATCCGTGATGAATGCGATAAACTGATCGGGGTTTTTGTGTCTCCGCCTCATGAGATTAAAATAACTGATCTGAAATCCATCAAAGCGATTGTATCTCGATCATACGATCTTCTTTCCTATAGAATAGAAAAAGTAAAATTCGATTACTGTGACTGGTTTATATCCTCGCAAAAACTGTCTGACTATGGTACTTTTGAGAGAAAAAAAGACCGTTTGGATGAAATTTTTAATATAGGGTATAATGCAGCAAAAGAAAGCTTTTATGAAAGTAAACTCTTTACGCAGTTAAAGCAACCTGAGACATAAAAAAATCCCGTTTTTAACAGGATTTTTATTTTTTTAAGATAAAATTTCTGTTTGTGTATAGCTTGCAAATGCTTCTTCCAGGCTTCCAAACTTACCTTTGAACTCGTCAATAGGACAATCCTGAAGGATATTCCCTTTGTGGATCAAAATAACGCGAGAACAAAGCGCTTCCACTTCCTGCATGATGTGTGTGGAAAGAAGTACGGTTTTTTCTTTCCCGATCTCTTTCACAACATTTCTGATCTCCAGAATTTGGTTGGGATCCAGTCCGTTGGTAGGCTCGTCTAAAATCAACAAATCCGGTTGATGAATAATAGCCTGAGCAAGACCCACTCTCTGTTTGTACCCTTTGGAAAGCTGTCCGATTTTCTTGGATTTTTCAGGAGTTATTCCTACCAATTCGATCACTTCATTCACTCTGTTTTCGGAAATTTTATGGATGTTGGCTACAAACTGCAGGTACTCTTTCACATACATTTCCAGATACAGCGGATTGTTTTCAGGCAGAAAACCGATTTTCTTTTTACTTTCAATAGGGAAATCGGTGATGTTGTTACCATTAAAAATTATTTCACCTTCATCTATNTTCAAAGCACCTACAATAGATTTCATTAATGTGGATTTCCCGGCTCCGTTGGGTCCCAGAAGTCCGATGATCTCATTTTTGTTGATCGAAATATTGATGTTGTTAAGTGCAGTTTGCTCACCAAACTTTTTTGTTAAATTGATTACCTGAAGAGACATAGCTTAAATGATCTTTTTGCAAAAATAAAATAAAAAAACTCATTCGGACAGAATGAGTTGGGTTATATTGTAAAAATTACAATTATTTTTTTAGATTTCTTCGTAGAGGAAGGCGCGGTAGTGGAAGCTGTGCTTGACGTCGGCTTCGCACCCTGAACGTTATTTATTGTTGTAGGCTTTTCATACATGGCAGATTTTCCGTTGGTTTTTCCGAAGATCTTATCAACTTGTTTTTTGTTCAGGAACTGGGATTTTCCCACATATTTCCTGTTTTTGTTGATGAACTGGATAAACTGTACGGTCGGCTGTCCATAATTCTTCTCATAATGAAGTTCAATGATGTCATTAGGAAGTTCCAATGTGATATTCCCGATTGGCGTGTCAATAAAACCGTCGGTGATCAATTTATATAAACCTTCGACATCTCCATTAATGTTCAGGAAAGAAAAGGATCTAAATGTATTCAGATTACTTGTATTGATATCCTGATAGTTGATGGTGAATTTATCTTGCTTTTTATATAAACCAACTGAGTTATCTTTGCCAATTTCCACTAAAGTTTCGTTTTTTAACACTTTGATTTGCGAAAAAACAGAAATACCGAACATGCAAGTAAATAGTAGAAGAATTTTTCTCATTTTACTGAATTTTAATGTCTTATAAAATTGGTGTATCTAATATTATGTATAAAAACGCATAAAAGCAATCTTTATTGTCATAAGCAAAAGTAAGATTTTTTTTTAATATTCATTAGAGTGGAAGAAATGATATTATGTGTCACCTAGTAATGTTTTCCTTTTAAAACCCTTTATTAATGGTGGTTGGAAAGTTTTACATCAGTATTGTTTTGAAAATGTATTTTATAGTAATAAATGATTTATTCACAATTATTAAACCTCAGGTCCTTTATACTCGGAAAAAGTTTCCGATTTACAATAATTTTAATTTACCAGATGTTGTTACAACTTGGATTAATAAAAACTCCCAAAACTTTTGAATTTGAGAACCAAAGTGGATTATTATAACATTTTTGGCAAAAAAATTGTTGCGGCTAGGATGTAGTATATTGCAATTTTAACTAAACCACTAAAATTTTATAATATGAAAAATTTAATCCTAATCCTATTAACGGTTGCTTTTATGGTGGCTTGTAAAAAAAACGAAACTACGGCTGTTGACCAATCTGCAGATGATACTGCAGTAAATGCTCTTGCCGATACTGCGATGAATGTTGATGATTCAACTACGGTGGCAGACACTGCCGTAGAGGCAAATTCCCTTAGTGATCAGGACAAAAAATTTGCAGATGCAGCTGCAAAAGGAGGAATGATGGAAGTGATGATGGGTCAGCTTGCAGCTACTAATGCAAACAATGCAGCGGTAAAAGAGCTGGGACAAATGATGGTTAAAGATCATGGTAAAGCTAATGATGAGCTTAAGAAGTGGGCATCGGCAGTGGGTTATACTCTTCCTGTCAATTTAGATGCTGCAAAACAGGAGAAATATGATGATCTGAAAACAAAAAAAGGAGCAGATTTTGATCGTGCATACACTGCTCTCATGGTAGATGACCATAAAAAGGACATCGCAGAATTTAAAAAACAGGCTGCTGAGGGTAGAGAAACATTGTTAAAATCTTTTGCTGACAAAACTCTTCCTACTTTAGAGCATCATCTGATGGAGTCGGAAAAAGCAAAGAATTCTTTAAAATAGACACTAAAGAATGGAGTTGCTAACTTTGTTAGGACACAATTCTTATACTCTTTATCTTTAAGAGTATGAAAAAGATCAGAAAAATTGCAGTTTAGAGTTTAAGATCCAAGCAGTATCTTTAAATGAGTAGCGCGGCAATGTATCGTCGGTAGCTTAAGAATTTGGAAGGCTGTAAAGAAAGTCTAGTTAATTGGCGAAACTTCACAAAGAAGGTAGCTTGATTTTCAATTCAGATAACTCGAAGTATGAGTGGAAAAGGAAATTGTTATGATAATGCTGTAAAACTCTGTGTTTGAATATATCGAAACATTTTACAACACTCAGAGAAGGCATTCGGCTTTAGGAAATTTAACCATAAAAGAGTGTCAAAATTTAATGTCTAATCAATCTAAAAATGTAGCATAAAGAGTATATAAATTTTGTTTCAAAAATAGTTGCAAGTTCAAATGTTGTTGTGTCGTAAACCCTGGAAAAGATTTAATTTCTGAGATTTCAGATTAAATTAGTAATAAACGGCTAAGTATTAGACAAAAAAAGCTTACAAATAATTTTGAGTTTTTGTGATTGAAGATTATTATCCATGAGAATGTTAATAATGAAATGATCAATAGTATCAAGCCGCTTGTCATTCAGAATGAATAATTTTAAAAACTCCTGAAAATAGTAGTATAAAAAGAAATGACGTCATATAGGATGAACAGTTCCTAATGACGTCATTCGTGAGCGCGGGAGGAGTCGAACCCCCAACCTTTAGAGCCGTAATCTAACGCTCTATCCAATTGAGCTACGCACCCGTTTTAGGTTTGCAAATATAGCACTTTTTTACTTTCTTTGAAATATGAAACCAAGAATTTTACTATTATTTGCATTTTTTATTCTAATCTCCTGTAAAAGAGAACAAAAAATATCACCTTCAGAAGGCATCTTAATTTCAGAAAAACTTCAATATAGAGAACAAAGTGGGATCTTGGAGGTAAAATCAGGGAATTTCACGTATAAAATCAATGAAAATAAACTTCCGTTCAGAAAGGTGATCCTGCTGAATGCAAGTATGGCAGGTTATATATCGGAATTGGGTGTAGAAAATATGGTTGTAGGAGTATCAAGTCCCGAATATATTTATTCCAAAAAAATTCAGGAGCTGTTAAAACAGGGTAAAATTCTCAATGTAGGAAGCGAACAGAAATATGAAGTGGAAAAGATCCTGTCCATAAAGCCGGATGTGATATTCACCAATTATGTGGCAAGCTTTGAGAACACCTATCAATTGCTTAAAAACAACGGAATTGAAGTCGTTTTTCTGGATGAATATACGGAACAGAACCCTTTGGAAAAAGCCGGCTATATAAAGCTCTTTGGAAGACTTTTAGGAAAAGAAAAAGAAGCGAATGCAAAGCATCAGGAAGTTGAAAAAAACTATAATGAACTGAAAAAACTGGCTTTGAAAGCCAAGTCAAGACCTGTAGTTCTTGCAAACGAAATGTATGGAGACGTTTGGTATCTTCCGGGTGGAAAAACCAATACGGCTAATTATATCGCTGATGCCAATGCNGAATATATTTTNAAAAATAATACNGAAGAAAANGCNGTNAATATGAGNTTTGAAGANGTNTATGCAAAATCCGGAAACGTACANTACTGGGTAAANGCAGGAAACCATACCTCNAAAAAAGATATTCTAACTGCAAATCCTTTCTATGGCAAGCTGGAAGTTTTCAATAAAGGGAAAATATATGCCGTGAACGGAAGNGAAGTACAGAAAACCAATGACTTCTTTGAAAGCGGTGTTGTAAGAGCGGATATCGTTCTTAAAGATTATATCAGGATCTTTCATCCGGAACTTTTACCCGATTACCAATTGACTTACATGAAGGAACTGAAGTAAATCGGAATTTCATTACTTTTGTAGCTCCTATTTAGAAAAGTATGTGGAGAAAAATTAAACAAATTCTGTTTATCATTTTGATATTGAATGTGGTGTTTATCATCTGGGGAAGATTTTTTAATCCACCTATAACGATAACGCAGATCGGAGGGATTCTCAAATACGGAAAACTGCAACGCGATTATATTTCCTACGATGAAATGGGAGATAATGTGAAAAAAGCAGTTATTGCATCAGAAGATCAGAAATTCTTTACCCACAACGGTTTCGATTATACGGCCATTGAAAAGGCTATGAAGTATAACGAAAAAGGTAAAAAGATCCGTGGTGGAAGTACGATTTCCCAACAAACTGCAAAAAATGTGTTCCTTTGGCAGGGAAGAAGCTGGTTCAGAAAAGGTCTTGAAGCCATCTATACATTCATCATTGAAAAAGTATGGAGCAAAGATATTATCCTGGAAAGATACCTTAATTCCATTGAGATGGGACAGGGCGTTTTCGGGGTGGAAGCAGCGTCAGAATACTACTTTGGAAAGTCATCCAAGGACCTTACCAAATCAGAAGCAGCCTGGATAGCAGCCGTTTTACCCAACCCTAAGAAGTATGATCCTAAAAATCCCTCAAGATATTTGAAGAATAAACACAACTGGATTATGAGACAGATGAGGAATGTGAGTTTGAAATAGTATCTTTGACCAATGAAATTCCTGAATTCCGGTACAAAAAATGTTCAGACCATTCTTAGAAAATATTTTTCTTTTAAGAATGAAACTCTGTCTTTGGAGCCATTTGCAGAGATTCTGGACACGGTGAAACATGCTGATTTCAAAGAAACCATCACTTTTTTNAAAGAAAATCCGGATTATTTAGAGAATTTTAAATATTACCTNCATAATATTTTTAGAGGAAGACCTTTCAATCTTTCGTTAACGGAAGCTAATATTCTATCGGAGAATGCTTTCTTCCCCGAACTTAAAAAACGGATCCTTAACAAGATCCTGCCGCCTGTAGAACATGAAAATACAGTGTGGTATATGATCGATAATGTGAGTATTCGTCCTAAAAAAGACCTTGAGTATTTTCACAACCTTCCGGAAAATGAAGTCAATGAATTATTGAATCTCCTCGACATTTCCGATTTTATTATAAAACCGGACGTAAAGAAAGAAATGGTTTTTGCCATGAATATCCTTTCGTGGCGTGTAACAGGAATGGCAATGGAAGTGGAAGTCGTGAGAATGGCTCCAGAGTACAGAAACTTTGATAATCCTTTTTTAGCGTTACAAAATGAACTGGAAGCTTTGGCAGCAGATCTGGAAAACGATCCGGATCTTCAGTTGCATTCCAAAGACAGTAGGTACAAGCAGATCAAAATCTATGTGGATCATTGTCAGGAATTTGTAAACATTTCTTTCAAAAACTCCTCAAAATACGGGATTTCGGGAAAGATCAATCAATCGCTTTTAAAGATCCGTCAACAGACCCAAAGGATTTTCGAGATCGTAAAACTTTTGGTAATTGATACAGAAAAAGATGTGATTCAGAATTCCAAGCAACTGATTTTTAACATACTCCGGTATAAATCTCATAAAAACAATATTTCGGAGCTCATCAATGACAGTACGAGGTTGCTCTCGCATCTCATTACAAATCACACTGCTGAAGTAGGAGCACATTACATCACTTCTACCCGAAAAGAATACCTGAAAATGTTCTATAAGGCAAGTGGAGGAGGAATCATCGTTGGAGCACTCTGTGTACTGAAAATGCTTTACGGATATATTCCCGGAAGTGATTTTTCCCACGCATTCCTGTATTCTATGAATTATGCGATGGGTTTCATCATGATTTACCTTATGGGATTCACTTTGGCAACAAAACAGCCCGCCATGACGGCCGCTACAATGACCAAGGTGTTATCGGAAGAAAACAGTCAGAGAAATAATACGGAGTTTGCTCATCTGGTTTCTAAACTTTTCAGGAGTCAGTTCATTGCGTTTGTAGGGAATGTATTGCTTTCTTTCCCGGTAGCTTTAGCCATTATTTACGGACTGGATGTGTTTTTCTCACAAAATATGGCTGTTGAAAAGTCTGATAAACTGCTTAAAGATCTGGATCCTTTTCAATCCAAAGCTATTCTGCATGCAAGTATTGCCGGATTTTATCTTTTCATTTCGGGGATCATTTCGGGGAATATTGGGAATAACTCTGTGTTTTATCAGATTCCGGAAAGAATTGCGAAGAATATTTCTATCCGAAGATTATTTGGGATCAAATTTGCCAAAAATCTTTCAAAATATTATGCTAAAAACTGGCCGGGAATCGTTTCCAATTTCTGGTTTGGTATTTTTCTTGGGGCAACCGCTCCGATAGGTTTGTTTTTTGGACTTGATCTCGATATCCGTCATATTACCTTTGCAGCAGGGAACTTTGCAATCGGACTTTACGGTAAAGATTTCTCTGTGGATTCGTACACTTTCTGGATCTCATTTATCACTGTTTTCCTGATAGGATTCTTTAATTTTTTAGTGAGTTTCAGTTTATCGATGTTTCTGGCGTTCAGATCTAGAAAGCTGAACTTCGGACAGGTAAGTGAGATCTATAAAGAAATATTTAAGTATTTTATCAAGCATCCGCTTAAATTCTTCTTCCCTATCCGTTCCCGATTGGATAAAAATGCCAATGATCTGATGAACAGTACAATTACAAAATCAGGAGATCGTTAAATTTCTCTTCTCCAAACTTATCCTGAAATTTTTTAAGGTAAAAGCTTTTGCGCATTTTGAAATCATTTTTCAGTAAGGGTGAACTGATTTTTATGATCACTGTTTTATCCTTGAGATTTACACCGATTATTTCCTGAAACAGGCTTTCATCCAGGTAGTCTTCAAGGAAATCTTTAATTTCAAAGGCTATCAGTTTATCTTCAAATCCATAAATTCTGGCAAAAGATTTTACCAGTTCTGAAGATTGATATTCGCGTTTTTTCTTTTTCATGTCGTTATTATCTCCTATCTCAAAATCTCGCAACCCGAAACACGCCTCATATTTCAAAAATTATACTTTCCTCGTTGATCTTTTTTACTACACTTTCTGTACGCTCTTTATGAGTATCTGTAATGAAGATCTGTCCGAAGTTTTCTTGGTTTACAAGTTCGATCAATTGAGAAACCCTGTTGTCATCTAGCTTATCAAATATGTCATCCAGTAAAAGGATAGGTGTTTTTCCGGTTAGTTCTTTTACAAGACTCATCTGGGCTAGTTTTAAAGAGATCAGAAACGATTTTTGCTGTCCCTGTGAACCTGTTTTTTTGATCAGGATATTATCCATTTCGAACAGAAGATCATCTTTATGAATTCCTTTTGAGGTGTAAGTAAGCATTCTGTCTCTTTCCATACTTTCTTTCAAAAGATCTTCAAAAGAATGCTCCAGCAGATGGGATTCGTAAATTACAGAGACGGTTTCCTTTCCGCCTGAAATGATCCTGTAGAAATTTTGAACAATGGGATTCAGTTGAGAAACAAAGGCTCTTCTTTTTTCAAAAATTCCGGAGCCGAATTTAATGATCGGATCATCATAAATTTCCAAAGAATCCTTATCAAANACCCGATTTTTAGCAAAATATTTCAATAAGGCATTTCTCTGCTGAATGGTTTTTTGNTATTGGATCAGGTCAAAAAGATACTCAGAATCGGTTTGNGAGATCATGGAATCCAGAAATTTTCTTCTGCTTTCCCCNGAATCCGAGATCAGNTTNGAATCGTAAGGAGAGATCATNACNCTNGGTAAATAACCAATGTGATCGGCTATTCTGTCGTAATTTTTATCGTTTTTTTTGATGATCTTTTTAGCTTCTTTCGGTTGTGAGATTTTGATGACATCCTCACTGTCTTCGTTTTGGATCTCCGCATCAATAGTGAAAAAATCTTCATCTTTTTTGATGTTGTTGAGATCGGTATTTCCTAAGAAACTTTTTCCGACTGATAGATAATGCAGTGCATCGAGGATATTGGTTTTTCCGGCTCCGTTATTTCCTACAAAACAGTTGATCTGCGGAGAAAACTCAAACTTCTTCTCAGAATGATTTTTAAAATTATACAGGGAAAGTTTCTTGATAATCATTCGTCAAAAATACTTCATTATTAGCAAAAATAAAA
>Ga0065721_10002499_pt1 | contig 11067 bp, 10 predicted proteins | sample Mesricmetagenome_FD_59108 | JGI IMG/M metagenome (GOLD analysis project Ga0065721, IMG submission 59108) | Mesophilic microbial community from rice straw/compost enrichment Sample: eDNA_1 v2 (version 2) | ecosystem: Engineered > Solid waste > Grass > Composting > Bioreactor | place: USA: Davis...
TTACATACCCTGTTAATTGTTATTTCTAACACCATAAAAGTTGACCAAACGAGGCATCAACATCTTATAGTCAAAAAGAATATTAACTTTATGGCGGCGAGAGTCAACCTTGCTGAAGGCCAGATTTGTTCAAAAAACATTCAATGAATAAGTAATACAATATATTTTGGGCGAGCGGAGATGGTGAAATGGGGCTAACAGAAAAGTAAAGCTGTTTATGAAAATAATGATTCTGGTGCAGTTTTTAGGATAGTCATTACTTTAATTCGATGTTTTTTGTTATTGAGTTATTTATTTTTTCGATATTTTGTTAGGGTTGTTGGTGAAATTGTTTTCAAATATAAATTTCGGTGGTTCAAAAATGCTTCAAATGCGTTGAAATTTTTTTCAATTTTTTTTCAAGTTGGGTGCGAGATGAAAGATTTCTCGCACTATTTGTCTGATCAGTTGACTGGAATCCGAGGGGGAGGAATTGCTGTGCTCCAACACGGGGCGGAGTTTTCGCGTAAGTTTGCGTGGGGGATGTGTCTAATGGAGAGATCTCAGGTATGAAAAGAGATTCGAAGCCCGGCGAGTAAGACTCGTCGGGCGTAGCGTCGGTTATTGTGCGTAACGCTGTAAAAATTCACCGAGTCGGTTGATTGCTCTGGTGAGGTCATCCTCCCGTGGCAGGAATACGATCCGAAAATGGTCATTGGCCGGCCAGTTAAATGCCGACCCTTGAACAAGCAGGATTTTTTCCTGAATAAGGAAGTCGAGGACCAGTTGTTCATCATCTTTGATCTTATACATATCAAGATCCAGCTTGGGGAACAGGTACATGGCGCCGCGAGGTTTGACACAGGAAAGTCCCGGGACCTTATCAATAGCAGCCATGGCGGCATCCCGTTGATCACGTAAACGGCCGCCGGGGACAATGAGTTCATTGATGCTTTGATAACCACCCAGCGCGGTCTGAACGGCATACATGGCAGGCACATTGGCGCACAGCCTCATGGAGGCCAGCATCTCGAGTCCCTCAATGTAACTTTTTGCTCTGTGTTTTGCACCGCTGATCACCAGCCAGCCGGAGCGGAAACCGGCGAGGCGATAGGCTTTGGATAACCCATTAAAACTGATGCAGAGGACATCCTGTGCCAGGCGGCCCATGGGGATGAATTCGGCATCATCGTAAAGAATTTTGCTGTAGATCTCGTCAGCGAAGATGATCAGGTTGTGGCGGCGAGCCAGCTCAACAATCTGTTCCAGAACTTCTCTGCTGTATACAGAGCCGGTCGGGTTGTTTGGGTTGATGACCACGATGCCGCGGGTCTTATCCGATATCTTGCTTTCAATGTCAGCAAGATCAGGGAACCAATCGGCCTGCTCGTCGCAAAGGTAGTGCCGTGCTTTACCACCTGCAAGATTGACCGCTGCAGTCCACAGCGGGTAATCGGGAGCTGGCACCAGGATTTCGTCACCATTATTCAACAGTGCCTGCATGGCCATGACGATCAGTTCGCTGGCACCGTTGCCAAGAAAAATATCTTCAATTTCTACGCCTGGAATTTCCAGACGTTGGCATTCCTGCATGATGGCTTTACGTGCAGCAAAAAGGCCGCGCGACGCGGTATAACCTTCTGCGTTGGGCAGGTTATAGATGACATCCTGGATAATTTCATCCGGTGCGGCGAAGCCGAACGGAGCAGGGTTGCCAATATTTAATTTAAGGATACGATGACCTTCTTCCTCAAGGCGGTAAGCGTGCTCCAGAACCGGACCGCGGATGTCGTAGCAGACACCATTAAGCTTGTCGGATTTCTTAATAATGCTCATTTGCAGTAATATGCCTTTCATGCAGAAATAAACATCAAATCATCATCGTCGCAGGCTACTGTGTCAAGGACATCCTTATGTCAAACAAAGAAATTTTTGATGACGCGCACTGGCGTGAGAAGCTGACGCCGGAACAATATCGAATCTGTCGGCAGAAGGGCACTGAACCGCCTTTCACAGGGGAGTACTGGAACGTGTTCAGCGATGGGATATACCGGTGTCGTTGTTGCGGAGAGTCCCTGTTTGAGGCCGGGACAAAATTTGATGCGGGATGCGGCTGGCCCAGCTTTTATGCACCGGTTGAGAACGGAAAAATTCAGGAAGAGCTGGATACCAGTCATGGTATGCGCCGCACCGAAGTCTTATGTCGTCGCTGCGGTTCCCACCTGGGGCATGTTTTTCCCGATGGGCCGGCGCCCACCGGTCTGCGCTATTGCATAAACTCGGCTTCGATTCTGCTGGAAGATGCTGAGGGTTGATTACAGTAAGTCGGCTTAAGAGCTAGTCATAAAGTTGTTTTTTCTTCCATTCGTCTTCATCGCCAAACTTTTCCCATTCCTTATTAAGTGATCCTGAGTTTTGAGAAAGCTCCCCATCGGCGGGGAGCTCCCCATCGATGTCAGTATCGGCTCCCTTGCGATTTTTTGCTTTTTCTTCGAGTCTGGTGATCAGGGCAGACAGCTGCGCAATCTGTTTATCGTAAATGTGGCCGCTATTTTCCGGCAGTAATTGCTTGCGGGCCAGGGTGTAGTAGTGGATGGCCAGGCGGAGCTTGCCAATTTGCTGTGCTTTCTTCGCCTGAGCCACATAGCCATCAACGGCACTTTGCAGTGCGAGGCGCTTGATCTGATCAGTAAAGGCGGCGGCTTGAATTTTGGTAATTACCTTGAGGGTCTCCTGCTGGCTGACGAAGCGATAGAGCTCCTGCAGGTGCTGACGAATCTCCTTGATCTGTTGAAGGTTTTCCAGCTTCACGCGCTGCGTTGGTGGAGTCTGCTTCAAAGCATTGAGCTGGTCGGTCAACAGTTGTAGATCTGCAGCGTGGGCGCCGTCTTCCGGTTCGAGCTTATGCAGCTGCTCACAGATATCTATCAGCGCGCGATAGATGAGAGAGTTAAGGTCGTTGCTGAGAAAGCGGGGAGGGAAGCCGCTGAGCATATGCCGGAAGTTGCGCTGGCGAACCTTCAAGGCTGTCAGCAGGCGTTGGCGCTGTACACGCTTTCGTTCAATGGCCTGGGAAATCAATGCATAAGTGGCCAGAAGCACCAGCAGCAAGATAACGGAAGCGGCAATATAAATGGACATAATGGTCGATTGGCTATTAAGCATCAGATGTGATGTATGTCCCAAAGTATAACACCAAAGCCGCATCCCCTCTTATGTTGAAAACATTGCATCCCAGATTCCTAAGTGCTTGTTTCCACAGTTATAAAAAAAGAATCAAAAGTGTTGACAGTGCGTCTTCCCCTCCTTAGAATGCGCCCCACTTCTGACGTCGCTGATGACAGAAGGTTTCTGGGTCCCCTTCGTCTAGTGGCCTAGGACACCGCCCTTTCACGGCGGTAACAGGGGTTCGACTCCCCTAGGGGACGCCACTTTAAGGAAGGTTTAAGCTCAGGAGAGCAGTTGTTAAGCGGGAATAGCTCAGTTGGTAGAGCACGACCTTGCCAAGGTCGGGGTCGCGAGTTCGAGTCTCGTTTCCCGCTCCAAAATTCATGTTATCTAGTCCGAATGTGTGATCCTCTGCTTAGGCAGATTTATGTCCCCTTCGTCTAGTGGCCTAGGACACCGCCCTTTCACGGCGGTAACAGGGGTTCGAGTCCCCTAGGGGACGCCACTCCCGGACGCATCAGTACCAACCCTTTCAGGGTATTCCAATAAGCGGGAATAGCTCAGTTGGTAGAGCACGACCTTGCCAAGGTCGGGGTCGCGAGTTCGAGTCTCGTTTCCCGCTCCAGTTAAAATCCCATCGCCGTATTCATTTCAGAAATTCCAGACTGCTTATGGATGCTTCGCTGTTGGCTGCGTTTGTCAGATGGCGGTGTGATTCTGATAGACTTCTCGGCTTGCTCATAAGGGCGGTCAGTGTAAGCCAAAACATTTTGCGCGCTCATCGGCGTAAGAAAAATCTGATTCCGTACGCATCGCTTCGTAGCGCAACTCATCAAGTTGCTGATAGCGAGCTATCTCGTCATCCGGCATAAAGTGCAGGCAGTCGCCCCCGAAGAACCACAGTAGATCGCGATAGAGCAGCGGCATGAGGTGAGGGTAGGCCACGACAACCCGGCACAGCAATGCCTGGCCGGTATGCAGGAAGTGCTGCTCAGTATTTTCTTTATGCAGCGATCTCAGGTCGGATAGGAACTGCTGGTCATCTTCGCTGCAATCCCCAGCAATAAACGGAAGTTGCTTTTCGACTTGTTCGACAAAGGCCTGAAGGAGTTGCAGGTGATATGATTGATAGTCCTGTTCGGGGGATTTTTTGACTGACATGGCGGGCTCTAAGGTCGGATAGGCACGAGGCAAGAAAGTGGTGAATATGATGGAGCTATTATGACAGCTGCGCTTTCGATTAGAAATCTTCGCAAGACATATGACAACAAATTTGAAGCACTCAAGGGGATATCCCTCGATGTAGCACCCGGTGACTTCTTCGCAATGCTGGGACCCAACGGTGCCGGTAAGTCCACGACAATCGGGATTATCAGCTCGCTGGTTCGAAAAAGTTCAGGGCAGGTGGAAATCTTCGGTAAGGATATTGATGCTGATTTCTCGGCAGCTAAGAAATTCCTCGGCGTGGTTCCGCAGGAATTTAACTTCAGTATGTTTGAAAAAGTCGAAGATATTGTACTGCAGCAGGCGGGTTACTACGGCTTGCCACGTAGTCAGGCTAAAGCGCAGACCGAAAAATACCTGCGTCAGCTGAGCCTGTGGGATAAGCGGCACACCGCGGCGCGCATGCTGTCCGGCGGTATGAAGCGGCGGCTGATGATTGCCCGCGCACTGGTGCATGAGCCGAAGCTGCTGATCCTTGATGAACCGACGGCAGGAGTCGATATCGAACTGCGCCGCTCCATGTGGGATTTTTTGCGCGAGATTAATGCAGCGGGAACGACGATTATTCTAACAACGCACTATCTGGAAGAGGCTGAGAGCCTGTGTCGCAACGTTGCCATCATTGACCACGGCACGATTGTACAGAACACCAGCGTGCGTAATTTGTTGCAGCAGTTAAATAAAGAGATCTTCATCTTCGATTCCAGGACAGCGCTTGAGCAGGCACCGGCGGTTAAGGGCTATCAGGTGCGCCTGCTGGATGAGCATTCCTTCGAGGTTGAAATTGAAAAGGGGCAATCACTCAATCAGTTGTTCGAGCAGCTCACCCAGCTGGGAATCAGTATCATCAGTATGCGCAACAAAGCTAACCGTCTTGAGGAGCTATTTGTGTCCATGGTAAGCAATAATAAGCAAGCGGGGGAGGCAAAAAGTGGAGCTTAATCAACAGTGGATTGCCTTTCGTACTATTCTGCGCAAGGAGATCAAGCGTTTTACGCGGATCTGGATTCAGACCTTGCTGCCGCCAGCCATTACCATGGCTCTTTATTTTGTCATCTTTGGTAAATTGATTGGCAGCCGTATCGGCGAGATGGATGGATTCACTTACATNCAGTTTGTTGCGCCGGGTCTGATCATGATGGCAGTGCTCACCAACTCNTACTCCAATGTCGTATCNTCATTCTTCAGTGCGAAGTTTCAGCGCAGCGTNGAAGAAATCCTTGTGTCACCTACGCCGAATTACATCATNCTCGCCGGATATTGTATGGGCGGTGTGGCTCGTGGTCTGGCGGTGGGGGTTCTNGTGACGCTGCTGTCACTGGCCTTTACTGATCTCCATATACACAGCTGGACCATCACTATTGCCATCGTGATTCTTACCTCGATGTTATTCTCCCTGGCGGGATTTATTAATGCGGTCTATGCCAACAGCTTTGATGATATCTCCATCATTCCGACATTTGTGCTGACACCTTTAACCTATCTCGGTGGAGTCTTCTATTCGATTACGCTGCTGCCGGAGTTCTGGCAGGGGGTGTCGCAACTGAATCCCATACTGTACATGGTTAACGCGTTTCGCTACGGGATGCTGGGGATATCGGACATCAACGTTGGTGCGGCCTTCGCCGGATTACTGGTATGTCTGGTGATTTTGTTTGCAGCGGGATTGCATCTTTTGCGGGTAGGCAAGCGCCTGCGCGCCTGATTAATCTGGAGTCACCTTTATGAGCCACGGTATCTCCGCTGGTCCTCTGGGCCAACAGACACAATATGTTTCGGTTTACTCGCCTGAGCTGCTTTTCCCAATCCCGCGTGCGGCTTCACGTACGACCCTGCAGCTTGATAGCGGGAATCTCCCGTTCTATGGGGTGGATATATGGACCGGCTATGAGCTCTCCTGGTTGGACGAGCGTGGCAAGCCGGTGGTGGCTCTTGCAGAATTTCGTATTCCTTGTACCAGCGCCGCGATCGTTGAATCCAAGTCCTTCAAATTGTATTTGAACTCTTTCAATCAAAGCCGCTTTGAAGATGCAGCCGCTGTCTGTGCCATCCTGANGAAAGACTTATCGGCCGTGGTNGGAGCAGAGGTTGCTGTTTCTCTTCAGCGGATTATGANTGCTGACTCATTTGCCGTCAGTGCTCTGAAAGGTGTCTGCCTTGATGATCTTCCGGTCACTATCNATACCTATCATCCGGAACCGGATTTATTGGCTGTTCATTCGCAGTCTCGTGNTGAGGAAACGCTGGTGAGTCATCTGCTGAAAAGCAATTGTCCGGTAACCGGTCANCCGGATTGGGCAAGTGTGCAGATTGATTATGCGGGGGCGCAAATTGATCATGAAGGGCTGCTGCGCTATATCGTTTCCTTTCGCGAGCATCAGGATTTCCATGAGCACTGCGTAGAGCGGATGTTTGTGGATATTATGGCGCGGTGCCAGCCGGAGCGTTTAAGTGTTTATGCCCGCTACACGCGGCGTGGAGGCCTGGATATTAATCCATTCCGCACCACCGAGCCCGATGGTCAGCCGGTGGCGGTTAGGCTGGTTCGCCAGTAGGTCACACAATCACCTTATCACGGAGCCGCTCTGCGGCTTTGTGAAGGGACTCGATAACTTTTTCTTTGTCATAATTGCGGATCTTGTCCAGATCCAGGTACATGGAAAATCCTTCCGCGCGCTCTTCAAAGTAACTTTGGTTTCTGCCCAGTTCCTTACGGAAATCAACGACCTGGTACACTTTAACCGGCAGGGCAAAGCCTTTTACCTGAATCTCTCCCTTATCCCGACACATGATGGAATCTTTTACCAGCGACCAGGTTTCGTGAGAAATCAGGATCTCATCCGGGTCAGCTGCTGATTCGAGGCGGCTGGCGAGATTGACCTGTGTGCCGAGCACGGTGTAGTCCAGATGACTGGAGGTGCCGAAGGTGCCGACAGTACAGAAGCCAGTATTGATACCCATGCGGATCTGCAAGGGTTTCTTGATCCCCTGGTTGAACCACTCCAGCTGCAAGGATTTCATTTTCTTTTTCATGGCAATCGCCATGGACACGCAGCGCAGGCAGTCAGCTTTNATTCCCTGACTGTTGCTGTCACCAAACAATACCATGATGGCGTCNCCCATGAATTTATCGATGGTTCCGCCGTAGTGGGTGACAATCTTCGACATCTCGGTCAGATAATGATTNAGCAGATCTGTAAGGGCTTCTGCTTCCATCTCTTCTGAGAGCTGACTGAAATCTTTGATGTCGGAAAAGAAGACGGTAATTTTTTTTCGTTCGGCCTGCAGGGTTTCATCGCGCCCCTGATTGATGGCTTTCCATACGGTAGGCGGTAAATAGCGGGACAATTTATACGCGCGGATTTTATGCCACTTCTGTTCGTTCTCCAGCTGCTTCTGGCTCATCACCAGCTTGCGGAATTTCTGATGCATATACACGGCGTGGACCAGAAAATAACACACGATGCCAATCAGACTGGCTGCGCTGATCTGCACATTGGTGCTGAGAATCAGCTGCGGTTTGTGCAACAGCAGGCTGACGAGCACTCCAGCCGCGAATGCCGCATTATCTTCCATCCAGCGACGAATCCCGCCGCTCAATAGCGCGTTAAACTGGATGATGGTAAGAAACAAGACGCAGGGAAGGATGCTGAAGTTGATAAGACTCAGGACCAGACCGATAAGTCCGGCATCCACATAAGAGAGCCAGCGCAGCAGCTTTGCAGCAAATTCCGGTGGGCGTTTGTGGGTGAAGTGATAAGTGGCGTAAGGGTAGATCAACAGTAAAACAATGACGACAACATATAGAAGGTTGAGGTTATCCCAGTTGGTATGCGATGCCAGCGTACCTGCCGCAGCAAAACATATCAGCGCCCGAAAGTAGTACTGCTGCAGAGGAGATTCAGTATGGGCATTCATGGCTGGGGTCTTGCTTTCCATTTGTTATAAAAAACCTCAATTTTATGCCGTGATCGTGGCCCTTCCTTGATTTATAGGATCTTCCTCAATAAATCAGCGTAAAGGCTTGGTATTAAACGTTTTTTCACGACAAAAGTCTATTGCTGTGGGATGCTTAATCTATAAGTGTCACGGAATTCAACTGTAGCGTATAACTCACGCCGGCACCCGCAAGGATCTCAAAAGAGTCGAGTGCGGGTTGGCTGCGATATTTTCCATCGGGTGATCATTGCAGTTGTTGGTCCTGACAGAATCCACCGCCATCGACTGGTACAATCGATTCTTTTTGTGAAGAGGATGATCTTATGGATGCCTTGGATGCCCTGCATTGGCGTGTTTCTACCAGTAAGCTTACGGAGCCGGCCCCCACTGCGGACCAGTGCGAAGCGATATTCAAAGCGGCTCTGCGTGCGGCAGATCATGGGTTAATGCGTCCGTGGCGCTTTCTGGTTGTCCAGTCGGCGGGGCTGACTGCACTGGGCGAACTTTTTGCTGCTGCTGCCAGAAGCGATGATCCAGATCTGGCACCGGAGGTATGTGAGTCCTATCGCAAGATGCCATTGCGTGCTCCTATGATCATTGTGGTGATCGCCAGTTGCTGGGAAAACCCTAAGGTGCCGGAGATAGAGCAGGTGGTTTCGGCAGGAGCCGCGGCGCAAAACATGATCAATGCAGCTTATGCGCTCGGCCTGGGTGTNATCTGGAGAACCGGTGCCATGGCGTACCATCCCAANGTTCTAGAGGGGTTGGGATTAAAGGAGAATGAAAAAATAGTTGGCTATTTGTACGTCGGTACGCCCATCAGCCCGCTGGGGAANGCTCGGTTGCAACCGACAGACGAATTTTTTACACCCTGGCCCCAGCAATAAGATTGCGTTTGATAAATCACTTGTGTACATTAGCGCCCCTTCGAGAAGCCCCTCGGTAATTACGAAGCTTGTCGAAGGTAATCCGCAGCGCGGAATGAACACGCAGCGTGCGTGTCAGCCAGGTCAGCCTGGCTGAGAAGACGCAAAGGTTTACAAGGTGAGGTGTCCGAGTGGTCGAAGGAGCACGCCTGGAAAGTGTGTATATCGCAAGGTATCGAGGGTTCGAATCCCTCCCTCACCGCCACTTTAAAAAGCCCGGATAAATCCGGGTTTTTTATTGGCACGTAATCAGCTGATCAATGTTTGGTCGTCTTGGTCAATAACTCACACATCCGTGGAAGTTATTGAAAAAGATAGGAAAAGTTTTCGTCTCTTTTGCGATGAAACGCTTGACTCCCACCAGACAGGTCACTAATATACGCGCCTCCAAACAACGCACTCGTAGCTCAGCTGGATAGAGTACTCGGCTACGAACCGAGCGGTCGGAGGTTCGAATCCTCCCGAGTGCGCCATATAAGATAAAGGCTCAGCTGTTACAGCTGGGCCTTTTTTCTTTAATGCGATAAATTTCTGGGGCGGCTGCCCAATATTTGTGAAGAGAAATTTACGTCGGTTGCAGACAACAGAAACCGAAGTGTTTTACAATTCGCCTCATTCAGCGCGATAACGATAAAAAAAGCTCACCCCGAACGGGGTGGGCTTTTTTTGTGTCTGGTTTTCGGTTTCTGTCGCGCTGCCATTCCTTGTTTCGTTGTTGCCGTGGAGTGCATGAATGCTTTCTTTATTACAGTTGCTGGCGTTGAATCATCGTATTATCAGCAGGGGCAAGATGACCGGATTTATGGGTATCGAAGGAAAGCGTGCGGACGGCTATTGGTTTTAAGGGATGATCCGGTAGTAGTTGCCGGATCAAACTCCCGTTTATTCATCAGGATCAATCTACCAGGGCAGTGTGGGCTTCCAGGGCGGGCGGCCGATCGAGCCTCAACTCCAGATGGTCCTGGGACAGAGCTTCGGCAAAGGCCTGTTCAATGGCTGCAGGCTCCCGTTCCCGTTTAATCCGCTCAAAGAACAGCTCTGCCTGTGGGTATTGCAGGCGCAGATACATCAGCCACTGTTTGATGCGGTTGCCACAGTTTTTTTCCAGGTATTGCGGTCTGGTCAGCTGATAGTAATCAAACAGCAGACGGCAGATATCGCTCCAGGTGAGCGGCTGATAATCTTCCCCGGTCAGGTCCGCTTTGATGCGTCGTGCCAGGTCGGGGCAGGCGAGCAGGCCACGTCCGAGCATCACATCCTCACAGCCGGATTGTTCCCGGCAGCGGTGATAGTCCGCCACACTCCATATCTCTCCATTAGCCACCACGGGTATAGCGATGCGCTGGCGGATGTCCGCAATATATTCCCAGTAGGCTGGTGGTTTGTAGCCGTCCGCCTTCGAGCGTGCATGGACGGTAAGCTCATTGGCTCCTGCATCGGCCACGGCCTGGGCATTCTCCAGATAGCTGCTGCGATCTTCATAGCCCAGGCGGATCTTGGCCGATACCGGGATATCGGTGGGCACGGCATCGCGAACTGCTTTAACAATATGGTAGACGCGATCCGGCTGGCGCAGCAGGCAGGCGCCGCCATCGCTCTTATTGACCGTCTTCGCAGGACAGCCGAAGTTCAGATCAATGGATTTTGCGCCGGCCTTCACCGCTTCCATCGCATTGATGGCCATGGGTTCAGGCTTGCCCCCCAGCAGTTGAAGCTTTACCGGGGTACCACTTGGCGTAAGGCAATGGCTCTCAATCTCAGGGGCAAAACGGAAAAATATCTTATAGGGCAGGGTTTGTTCGGTTACCCGGATAAATTCGGTGACGCAGCC
>Ga0065721_10009501_pt1 | contig 11067 bp, 12 predicted proteins | sample Mesricmetagenome_FD_59108 | JGI IMG/M metagenome (GOLD analysis project Ga0065721, IMG submission 59108) | Mesophilic microbial community from rice straw/compost enrichment Sample: eDNA_1 v2 (version 2) | ecosystem: Engineered > Solid waste > Grass > Composting > Bioreactor | place: USA: Davis...
GGCCGCGGGCTACCGCTTCGCGCGCGATGCCATGCGCTTCAGCCGTGCGCGAACCATGCGGCGCCTCGTGCTCGCGCGCTATCTCGGTTGCGCGCCCGGCGACATCGCCTTCGGCGAGACCGGGATAAGGCGGCCGTGCCTTGCGCGGCCGGAAGGGGCGGGGAGCGACATTCTCGACTTCAACACCTCGCGCAGTGCCGGCGTGGCGCTGATCGCCGTCGCGGCGGGCATGCATGTCGGCATCGACATCGAGGTGGCGCGCGCCATGGATGATATCGACGATATCGCGCGGCAGCATTTCCATGCGCGTGAATGGCGTGCCATCGCCGCCGAACGCGACCCGACGGCGAAGCAGGATGCCTTCCTGCGCTGCTGGACGCGCAAGGAGGCACTCACCAAGGCCATGGGGGTCGGGCTGCATGCGCCGCTCGACACCTTCGCCGTCGGCACCAGCCCAGAGGGATTAACCTTCCGGCCGCTCTTCGACGCCGGCCTGGCCGGACAACCGGAGTGGTGGCTCACGGACCTGTCCGCGCCGCCAACCTATGCGGCCCTTGCCGCCGACGGCGCCCCCACGCGGCTGCATCTGTGGCGCCTGCGCGTCTGAAGCGCGGCGCCGACCCTACTGTCGCGCCAGGTCGCTCGGGTGCGGGGACAGCAGCACCACCGCAAGGAACACGAGAATGGGTGTCAGGAACACGCTCGCGATCAAGGTGCCGAGGAAGCCGAGCTGCGTGTGCCGCCCGCGGAAGGCCACGAGCAGGCACAGCAGCGCGTAGATGCCGATCGGGATGGCGACCATTACGCCCCCGCCTCCACGGTCGCCGGCTTGGCAGCCGCGGTCGGCCGCTTCTTGACGACGACGACCTCCTCGATGTCCTCGGCCTCATCCTCGGCCACCTTCTTGCCGCGCTTCATCATCTCGCGGAAATAGGCCCGGTAGGCGCCGGGATCGAGGTCGAGGAAGGTGCCGTTCGATTCGAAATGCTGCTGGAACACCTTGCCGATGGCGTAAGTGAAGGCGCCGATCGAGACGCTCGTGCCGGCGACGCCCACGGCGGTGCCGAGGACGGGGATCGCCTTCACGAAGCTCATCGCGGCGATCGCGCCGGCCCCGACGGCGCCGAGGCTGCCGAAGAGCGCGGTGATCGTCGACTTCGCCGCATTCTCGCGGAAGGGCACGCCATAGAGCTGCGACAGGCGCCGCACGAGGTTGAGCTGTGTGCCGAAGGCGAGGACCATGTCGATGCCGGGGCCCGGCACGAGGCCCGAGGCGGCGCCCACGAGGACGTGGTCCTTGATGATCTTCTCGGCCCGCTTCAGCCGCTCCTCCGGGCTGACGACGGCCTCGTTCTCCACCTGTCCGTCGGCCTCTTCGACGAGATGCACTTTCTGGCCTGCGTCGTTGACAGAATTCATGACTGCCTCCTCGCCTGTGTCGGTATGCCGGCGCGCCGGCGGCTTTCGGTTCAACTGCCGTCGCGGGAGCCCTGGGGCTGCCGTGGCGGTACACGCGTCGATGCCGGCTCCGGCCGCGTCGTGCCGGTCCCCGTCGCATCGCTGTCGGATGATCCTGTCGCCTGCGTCTCTTGCGACCTGTCACGCGGCGACGGTGCCTCGGAGGTCGAGCCCGGCGAACCCGGCCGCGTCGGGAACAGGGGCGGCAGATCGTCGAAGGACGGGAGACGGTGGGTCTCGGGATCGACGGCAGGCGGCGTCGGCACGTTCGGCTGGGTAGCGATGTCGCTGCCGAGGATGAGCGGCAGCTGATCCTTGCCCCCGCCGACGATGACCACCTTGCTGTTGTTGGAGCGGGCGATCTGCACCGTCGCCTCGATACCCCGCCAGGTCAGGAGCTGCGGCGAGAGCGCGTCGGCCACGATCGAGTAGAAGGTCTGGATGCCGACGGCCTCGATGCGCTTGCGCTCGGCCTCCTTCTTCTCCTGATCGATGATGTAATCGTAGGCCTGCGCGTTCTGCTCCTGCGTCAGCTTGTGCGTGATCGCGGTGTTGAGCGTATCGGGCAGGTCGATGTTGCGGATGACGACGCCCTGATAGGTGATGAGATCAACGGGCGAGTTCTGCAGTTCCTGGAGGATGTCCCGCTCGAACTTGCTGACCTCGAGGCGGTAGAGATCGTGCGGGCCGAACTTGCCGATCACGGCGCGCACCGCCTCGATGGTCAGCGGCTTGACGAGCCGCTCGATATAGTCGGGGCCGACCTGCTGGTGGAGGATGCCGGCCTTTTCCGCCAAGGGCCGGAAGAGCACCGTGACGTCGATGTTGATGCTGAGCCCGTCATGGGCAAGGCCGTGGACGCGCTCCTCCTGCGCCTGGGTGCGCACCTCGTAGCGGTAGATGGTGTTCCACGGCCATTTGATGCCGAGGCCTTCGCGATAGACGAAGGTCGTCTCGGTGCCGGTCGTCAGCACGCGGAAGAGGACGCCGACCTCGCCGGGGCGGATGATGAAGAAGGTGAACGGCCACAGCAGCAGTGCCAGAAGGCCGAAGAACAGCGTGAAGGCGATGATCTTGTCGCCGCGCTTCAGGCGAAAGTCACGCCTCTTGCGGGCCGCCGCGGGCCTTGCATCGGCGAGGGTCATCGGCGCGTCCCCCCGTCGGGGAAGCGCCGCCGGGCGTCCAGCCGCGCCGGCTCATGACGAACACTCCCTGTCTGCATGAGCACGGGCACGGGCGCATCATTCCTGATCTTCGGTGGATCTCAGCCCACACCATTCGCGAATGCTGGCTGAAACTTGCAAGATCAGGCGTGGTGCGCAAGTCTAAATCGCATCTCTTGTATCGACTCGCCGGGATTTCGGGCATCTTGCCGCCTCGTTTCGGACGCGAAGCGCGCGAGTGCTCCGTTTCGCCGGCGAAAGACCGTCATCCGGCGGCGTCGTACACACCCGATCATGAAAGATGGACCGGAGATCCAGAAGTGCGCCTTCCGTCTCCCGATACCGCATGCACGCCGGCGGAACTGCGCGGCTTCTTCTACGACCTCTACGAGGACGCGCCGAAGCCGCTGCGCCTCCTGAGCGCGGCGCGGCCCTATGTCTGCCCGTATGACAGGATCGTCCCCTTCGTACCGCAGGGCGCACGGGTCCTCGACGTCGGCTGCGGCACCGGGGCGCTGCTGGCGCTTCTCGTGGCGATCGAGCGAATCGCCGAGGGGGTCGGCTGCGACGTCTCGGCCCCGGCACTTTCCTTCGCGCGCGGCGCGGCAGGCCGCCTCGCCGGGGGCGGGCGCCTGCGCTTCGACCATATCGAGACCATCGACGGCGTCGTCGACGAGCCGTTCGATGTCGTCGTCATGGTCGATGTGCTGCACCATGTGCCGGAGGCCGAGCGGCAGAAGGTCGTCGCGGCCGCCGCCCGGCGGACAGCCCCGGGCGGGGTGTTCATCTACAAGGACATGACGGACGAGCCGGGCGGCCGACGGCTTGCCCATACGATCGACGATCTCATCTTCTCCCACGAGCTCGTCCGGCAGGTGTCGCCCGAGGCGGTGGAGCGCTGGGCGGCCGGCGAGGGGCTGGAGCTCGTCGCGTCCGAAAATCTGCCGCGGCTCGTCTACGGCCATGTGCTGCGGGTGTTCCGCAAGCAGGCGGGAGATGCCCACCCGGCGCCGGACGCCTGACGGAGGCGCCGTCGCGTCAGGGATTGCAGGTGGTCAGGAAGGCGATGCCGAAATAGGTGAACAGGCTCGCGGCCAGAGCCGCGACGGCCGCGAGCTGCGCGGCCGAGAGGAGAAAACGGTCCGGGGCCTCGCCGGACCGGCGCTGCCATGCATGCAGCCTGGCCAGAAGGACCACGTGCAGCGCGAGAAAGATCCCCAGCAGCAGAAGAAGCTGCAGGCGCTGCAGCGACAGGCCGAGGACGATGCTCCCGCTGTCCCAGCCGAAGGCGCAGCCGACGGAGAGCATCCCGTAGAGCACCACGAAGGCGAGGGCCCACAGGCCGAAGCCGGCGGCGAGCGACAGGAGCAGGACCTTGCGACCGGGCCTTGCATCGCTCATGGCCGCGCCTCCGGGACGACGGCCAGAAGCGGCAGCGCGACGATGACGGCCAGCGCGACGATGGTGGTAACGGCCGTATAGTCGTGCCACAGGGCAGCGATCCGCAGGTCGAGGCTGCGCCGGCGCGAGAGATAGCCGCCGCCCTGGCGCCAGAGGCAATAGCCGGCGTAGACGAAGCCGAGCGCGGCGTGCAGTCCTGCGTAGCAGAGCAGGGCGAAGGTCACCGCATGGAGGCTGTGCGTCGTCGGGCCGGGCACGGCCGCGGCCAGCAAGGCGAGGAGCAGGATGGTGGCCGCATGCATCAGCGCGGCGAGGCCGAGCCAGAGGCCGGGCGAACCATCCGCTCTCAGGACAGCGACGGCCTTCCTGCCCGCGATGGCGGCCAGCACGGAGACAGCAACGCAGCCTGCCACGGGAACCGGCGCGGGCAGGACGACCTCCCCCGGCGGCCAGCCCGGCGCCACGAGCCAGAGGAAGAGCGCGCCGAAGACCAGCGAGAGAAAGAGCGTCGCATCGGCGGCCAGGGTGAAGAGCATTGCCCACCATGACGGCGGTCGTTCGGCCTCCCAATGCGGCGGCAGCTCCCTTCCGCGGCCCACCGGCAGCAGGCCGAGATCCGCCTTCGCGGCGCCGGCCCTGGTCCAGCCGAGGAAAAGCCACACCACCGCGACGAGCGGCAGGAGCGACAGGAGGTAGAGCTTGAACAGCAGGCAGAGCACGAAGGCGCAGGTCGCGAGCCCCGTCCAGAGCGGCAGGCGTGTCGGCCCCGGCAGCACGATGAGCTGCTCCGGCCTGCCGGACACCATGTCGACCCCGAGCGTCTCCAGCCAGCCGTTGCGTGCGAAGCCGAGATAGCCCTCACCCCGCGCGAGCCGGTTGCCCAGGTCACCCGGCTCCAGCCTGTCGGCCCGGTCGGCGATGTCCGGCAGGGAGGCGAAGGCATAGGGCGGGGGCGGCGTGGGCATCGCCCATTCGAGGGTGCGGGCCCCATGGGGATTGCGGCGAAAGCCTTTTCCGAAGCGGATCTGCACCAGGACGTCGGCGGCAAAGAGGGCGAAGCCGACCGCCATCACGAAGCCGCCGACCGACGATGAGAGGTTCAGCCAGTCCCAACCGTCTCCGGCGTCATAGCTCGCGACGCGCCGCGGCATGCCGAGCAGGCCCGTCAGATGCATCAGGAAGAAGGTGAGGTTGAAGCCGCCGAAGATCAGCCAGAATGCGGGAACGGACAGGCGGTGGTCGGCGAGGCGGCCGGTGAAGTGCGGCAGCCAGTAGTAGGTGGCCGCCATCATGGGGAAGACGAAGCCGCCGATGAGCACATAGTGCAGGTGCGCGACGATGAAATGCGTGTCGTGGGCCTGATGGTTGAAAGGCACCATGGCGACCATCACGCCGGTCAGTCCGCCGATGACGAAGATGACGAAGAAGCCCGCGAGATAGAGCATCGGCACGTCCCAGCGCAGGCGTCCCTGCGCGAGGGTGGCGATCCAGGCGAAGATCTGGACGGCAGTCGGGATCGCCACGAGGCCGCTGGCGGCCGAGAAGAAGGCGAGCGCCAGATGCGGGATGCCGACCGTGAACATGTGGTGCACCCACAGCCCGAAGGAGAGGAAGGCCACCGCGATCACGGCCACGACGATGACGCGGTAGCCGACGAGCTCATGACGGGCGAAGGTCGGGAGGATCGTCGATATCGCCCCCGCCGCGGGCAGGAAGATGATGTAGACCTCGGGATGGGCGAACAGCCAGAACAGGTGCTGCCAGAGCAGGGCGTCGCCGCCGCGCGTCGGGTCGAAGAAGGGCAGGTCCGCGGCGCGCTCCAGCTCGAGGAGGACCGAGCCGAGGATCAGCGGCGGGAAGCCGAACAGCATCATGAAGGCCACGATCAGCAGGTACCACGCCATGATCGGCATGCGGTCGAGGGACATGCCGGGCGCGCGCAGCTTCAGCACGGTGACGATGATCTCGACCGCCGCCGCGAGCGCCGAGATCTCGACGAAGGTGATACCGAGCAGCCAGACGTCCGCGCTGATGCCCGGCGTATAGGCGGAGGAGGAGAGCGGCGTGTACATGAACCAGCCGCTCGCCGGCGCGACGCCGGCGAGCATGGCGCCGACGAGGATCGAACCGCCGAGCACGTAGCACCAGAAGCCGTAGGCGGTCATGCGCGGGAAGGCCATATCGCGTGCGCCGAGCAGCTTGGGCAGCAGGTAGATCGCGAAGCCCTCGAACATCGGGATCGCGAACAGGAACATCATGACCGTGCCGTGCATGGTGAAGATCTGGCCGTAGCTCTCCGGCCCGACGAAGGCGCTGCCCGAGGTGGCGAGCTGCACGCGGATCAGCATGGCGAGCAGGCCGCCGATGACGAAGAAGACGAAGGCGGCGATGATGAAGCGCTTGCCGAGCACGGTGTGGTTGACCGCCGAAAGTCGGCCCCAGCCGGGCGGCGTGTCCCAGATCGCCGACAGCTCGTTGTGCAGGGAGACGGAGGATCGTGCGGCCGGNGCGGCATCGCGCGGCCTTTGCGAAGCCGTCGTCATCGCGCGGCCTCCGAGNTCAGCGCCGCCTCGTAGTCCTCCGGCNTGTGGGCGATGACGGTGAAGCGCATCGGCGCATGGCCTTCGCCGCANTATTCCGCGCAGATGCCGCCGTAGGTCCCCGGCGCATCGGCCCGCAGGCGCACGACGTTCTCATGGCCCGGGATGGCGTCGATCTTGCCTCCGAGCCGCGGGATCCAGAAGGAATGGATGACGTCCGCGCTGGTCACGGCGAAATCGATGTCGCGCCCGACCGGGATGTGCAGTACGTCCCGCGTCGCCAGCGGGGTGCCGGGATAGCGGAACTCCCATGCGAACTGGCGGGCGACGACCTCGATGCGCAGGGTCTCGCCTCCCTGCCGCGGCAGCAGCCGCTCACCGAGTGCGAAGGCGCCGGCGACCAATGCGGTGAGCCCGAGCGAGGGAATGACGAGCCCGCCCCAGAGGATGAGCCGCTTCGGCGTCAGAAGGGACCGTACGGCGGGGATGAACGCGCCCGCGAGCGCCAGCGACGTCGCGAGGAAGATGACGGTCGCGCCGGCGAGCATGATCCACCAGATGAGGGCGATGGCCTCCGCCGCCGGGCCCGCGGGGGCGAGTGCCGAATAGTTGCCGCTGCAGCCGGCGGCGAGAAAGGCGGCGGCAACGGCGGCGGCACGGTGGAACCATGGATGTGGGCCGACGTTGTTCGTGATCGGTCGAGGAGCACGATGAACGACAAGAGCGAGGCGCCCAACCCGGTCATGGAGGAAGTCGCCGGGAAGGACACGAGTTCCACCGTCGCGGTGGCCGGTCACCCTCTCCATGCCATGACCGTGCATTTTCCCATCGCCCTCGTCGTCGTGACGCTGGGCTGCGATGTCTTCTACTGGTGGAGCGGCGACCCGTTCTGGCTGCGGGCGGGCCTGTGGTCCTCGGGTGGCGCCTTTGCTGCCGGCGTTGGTGCGGGTCTCGTCGGCACCGCCGAGCTGCTGCTCGTGCCCGGCATCCGGGTGCGCGTCGCGAGCTGGAGCCATGCCGTGGCCGCGATGGCGCTCATAGCCGTGATGGGCATGAACTGGGGCCTTCGCTTTTCCGGCATCGAGGTGCTGCCGCACGGGCTGCTCGTCTCGATCCTTGCCATGGTCCTGACGGGGATGGCCGGCTGGCACGGCGGCAAGCTCGTTTTCGATCACGGCATCGGCCTCATGATTTCGGACAAGGACTGAGGCCACGGGATCAGGCGGCGCAGCGCGCCCGGCTCGACGAACGCGTCCGGCAGCAGGGCCGGCAGGTCGGGCTTCGCCAGCACGACGGTCAGGATCGATGTCACCACGGCGATGGTCAGCAGCGTCACGGCCGTGAAGCGCCAGACGGGGTAGATCTCGTCCTCGTCGAAGAGGCGGATGACGACCTGGCCGGTCATGACGTGAATGACCGTCATCGCCGCCACGAGCGCGAGCTTCACCGAAAACCATGGCTCGAACGTCTCGCGCAGGAAAATGAGGGCGGTGCCGGAGGCGATGGCGATGAAGGCGGCGGGCGACAGCAGGTTGACGTAGAGAAAGCGCACGAGCGCCTGCAGGCGGTGCAGGGAAGCCGTGCTGTCGACGTGCGCGCGCTGAACGTAAAGGGCCGGCAGGCTGATGAGGGCGCCGCTCCACAGCGCGATGGCGGCGATATGCACGAGCTTGAGCCAGATCATCCCGCGCGCGGCTCCGCCGTGCCGGCACCGAGCCGCACGAATGCGAGGTAGAGCGCGGCGGCGAGATAGGGCAGCGCCGCCGGCACCCACATGACGAGGCCCGCGAGCTGCTGGTCCTGCCGCGGATCCAGGCCGAAGGCCGCGGTGGTCAGGAAATGAGCCTGGTACAGCGGCTCCCTGGCGAAGGTGAGCAGCGCGCCGAGGAATCCCATCTGCACCACGGTGGCGAGGAGTGCGAGCAGCGCCGCGCCTGTGCGGGTATCGAGCAGCACCGCCCGCCACAGGAGGACGCCCGTGCCGAGCAGGCTCAGCTGCATCAGCCAGTAGAGCACCGGCGAGCGGATGGCGGCGTCATAGAGCGCAGGTGCATGCCACGCCCAGAACACGAGGCCATGGAGCGCGACGAGGAGCGCGAGGCCGCCTGGGCGGCCCTTGCCGCGAGCAGGGAAGCTCACGGCCAGCAGGGGCGCTGCGACGGCCACGAGCAGCACGTGGTGGACGGCGCGTGCCGAAAAGAGCGCGGCGGTCAGGGCGCAGAGCGGCGACATGAACAGGGCGGCGACGAGCAGCACCACCAGCGCGAAGACGGCACGTCGGTCGCGCGCGCCCCGCACGGCAAAGAGCACGATCAGCAGAAGGCACAGGACGGCCGCGGGCGCGTCGACATTCCAGCTCGCCGGCAGGGTCGCTGGCGTCGGCGCGGGACCGCAGTAGATCTCATCCATCTCGTGCCTCGGCGTTCGAGCGGCGGTGTCACGGCCGGCTATTCGATGACGGCGCAGGCAATCCTGTTTCCGGCGTTGCCGGAGGGCTGGCTCTCGTAGTCGTCGGGCTCGGCGTGGATCATGAGCGCACGCCCGACGATGCCGGTCTCGCCCTTGTCCAGCGTGACCGCGTGATTGAAGACATCGGCCCGCAGCGTGCCGTCGCTGCCGACGTACTGGTTCGGCATGTCACCGGCATGGGGGCCGCCCGCCACCTTGTAGCCGTGCTCCTTCGAGGTCGGATTGAAATGGCCGCCGGCCGATTCATGACCGGTCGCGTGATCGCAACTGCCGGTCTCGTGCACGTGGAAGGCGACTCGCTGGCCCTCGGGCAGGCCTGTTATCTCGATGGCGATCAGCACCCCGCCGCTCGGGACCGCGGTGAGGCGGGCGCTGCCGTTCGCCTCGCCCTTGGCATCGACGAATTTTGCGGTCGCCGTCGCCGGCTCCTGAGCGAGGGCCCCGCATGCTGTGAAGGCCAGCGCTGCGGCGATAGCTCCGATCATTCTCATGGCAGTCTCCCTCCTCGTCAGGTTCCCGGACGGCCGCGACGCAGACTTGCGCGGGCGTCCGGCATCAGGGGCCGGGGTTATGCGGCGTGCGCGAAGGTGAACCGCGGCCAGCGCCGCACGCGTGGAGGCGGATGGCTCCGCGCGCGACCGTCACTGCCGGCGGAGCGGACATGCCGTCGTCGGTCAAGGATGTCGGGAGATATCGCTCAGGGACGCGCCCGCCGGACACTCGCAGCCTCCGTTACGTCCGTGGGTAACGTCACGAAGGCCGAATGGTTCCCCGGAGGCCGGGGCGTGGCGCAGGACGCCGATCCCTTGCGCTCTATTTCGCGAAATAGAGCGACAGGCGCTCGGCGGCATTGCGCAGATGGGTCTCCGCTGCCCGGCGGGCACCGGCCGGATCGGCCTTGGCGATCATGTCGAAGATCGCCTGGTGCTCGGCCTGGACCGCCTGGGTCAGGCCACCCATCCGGGCCGTGTTGGCCCGCGCGGTGCGGATGAAATGGCGCACGCGCCTGTCGAGGAAGTCGGAGAGGTCGCGGAAGAAGGGATTGCCGGTCGCGTCGACGATGGCGCGATGGAAGGCCATGTCCTCGTCGACGCCGGGCTCGCCGCGGTCGATCGCGGCCTGCATCGCGTCGAGCTGCGCCTGGATGGCGGCAAGATCCTTCTCGCCGCGGCGCTGGGCGGCGAGTTCCGTCGCGGTCGCCTCGACGGCCATGAGCAATTCGACGATGTTGCGAATCTCGTCGCGGTTGGTGAAGTCCTCGACATCGAGACGGAAGACGGCGAGCGCGCCGGGCTCGGCGATGAAGGCGCCGGCGCCCTGACGCGTGACGACGAGGCCGTCGTGCTTCAGCCGGCCGATGGCCTCGCGCACCGTCGGCCGGCTGACGCCGTAGCGCTCGGAGATCTGCTGCTCGGTCGGCAGGCGTTCGCCCGGCCGCATGCGTCCGGCGGCGATCTCCTGGCGCAGCTTGTGCGCCAGCGTGTCGGCGAGCGACGGGGCTCGGTCGAGAAAATCGTGGGACTGGGTCATCGCATCATTCCAGGCATCGACTGGCCTTTCCCGCCCCTGTGCCGCCTTCAGCTCGCAATGTACAGCCCGCCGTTGACGTGCACAGTCTCGCCGGTGACGAAGGCGGCCCAGTCGGATGAGAGGAAGGCGACGACGCGGGCCACCTCGTCCGGCGAGCCGAGGCGCCTGAGCGGCGTCTGGGCGAGGAGCGCCGGCCCCCGCGCCTCCATCAGATGCTGCACCATCGGCCCCTCGATGAGCCCGGGCGAGACGGCGTTGACCCTGACGCGCGGCGCAAGCTCCTGCGCCAGCGAGCGGGAGAAGGTGAGCACCCCGCCCTTGGCGGCGGCATAATCCGCATGCGCGAGGCTGCCGCGATGGCCGGCCATGGAAGCGATGTTCACGATGGTGCCGCCCTCGGCGAGATGCGGCTCGGCGGCCCGGCAGGTGTAGAACACGCCATCGAGGTTGACGGCGAGCGAGCGGCGCCAATGCTCCTCGCCCATGTCCTTCACGAGCCGCTCCCG
>Ga0065721_10052831_pt1 | contig 11067 bp, 10 predicted proteins | sample Mesricmetagenome_FD_59108 | JGI IMG/M metagenome (GOLD analysis project Ga0065721, IMG submission 59108) | Mesophilic microbial community from rice straw/compost enrichment Sample: eDNA_1 v2 (version 2) | ecosystem: Engineered > Solid waste > Grass > Composting > Bioreactor | place: USA: Davis...
CGCCCTGTCGGTTCATCTCCTTGGCGAGGTCCAGGATGACGTCGGCGTCGAAGCTCAGCTTCAAGCTGAGATAAGGAATCTCCGGCGAAGCCTCGACGATTCGGCCGAGAATCGGAAGCTCGACGGAGGTGACCAGGTAAGTCGAAGGATCGTACCGGTAAGTCTCGTCGGCGAGGGTGGCCGTCTTCGCCCCTTGGGCCACGACGCATATAGACGGTTTATAGACCGATTCCAACGGCTCCGAAGGCTCCGCGGCATGCATCAGCGCCAGCGATGGCACCGCCGTCGGATGAGTGCCGCTCGTCGGGGCGTGACGGCGTATCAGAAGCGCCATTTGGCGCAACCTATTCTCCATGCTCTCGGATTCGTTCGTATCTTCCATTAGGAGCGACTCCCTTCCGCATCTTCTTTTCCCTATACTATATCGGCATCGTAGAGAATTAGGCAAGGATCGAACAGCTTTGATCTAACGGGGCGAAGGCTTCTCTCCTTACAATAAAGAAGCAAGGTCGAACGCGGCGGATCGCCGAACGGCCAATGATGAATAAAAGGAGAGAGCGCAAATGAGCATGAACGGAAAAGTCGCGATCGTCACGGGAGCATCGAGAGGCATCGGCCGTCAAATCGCCATCCAATTGGCGCAAGCGGGAGCGAAGGTGGTCGTCAATTATTCCTCGAACCGGGAGAAGGCGGAGGAGGTCGTGAAGACGATCGGGCAAGCGGGAGGCGAGGCGACGGCCATCCGCGCCGACGTGGGCCGCGTGAGCGAAATCGAGGCGTTGTTCTCGGAGACGCTGGAGAGATTCGGGCGTGTAGACATTCTGATCAACAATGCCGGCATTATGGGCAACGCGGCCATCGGGGACGTGACGGAAGAGTTCTTCGACCGGAACTACAGCATCAACGTCAAAGGAACCTACTTCGCGTGCCAGCAGGCAATGAAGCATATGGAAGCGGGCGGAACGATCGTGAATTTCTCGACTTCCGTGGCGGGGGCGATGCTTCCGACGTACAGCGTCTACGCCGCGACGAAGGGCGCCGTCGAACAGCTGACCCGTCAACTGGCGAAGGAATTCGGCCCGAAGGGGATCACGATCAATTGCATCGCGCCCGGACAGGTGGCGACGGAGCTGTTCCTAAGCGGCAAGTCGCAAGAGCTTATCGATTCGTACCGCCGTATGAACGCTTTCGGCCGTCTCGGCGAACCCGAGGATATCGCGAACGCGATCGAGCTGCTAGTCGGCGACAAGGCGCGTTGGATAACGGGACAGACGATCCGCGTCAACGGGGGCTTCAACTGAGGAGCGCAAGAATCGAATAACTGAACGAGGGGCGATCGGACCGCGCGGCGACGCGCGGAAGCGGTCGTCTTTTTTTGACAGTTGAAGTCACAATCGTATCCTCCCAAGTCACATTTGTTGTAGTCGGCTCCCTCCGTTTCGGGTTAAGATTAAGGAATCGAAACACCGGGCGGACAAAGGGGATAGCAGCATGGGGGACGCGCAAAAGAAAGCGGTTACGGCGTGGCTGGCGATCGGAATCGCCGCGCTCGGTCTCGCCTTGATCGCGGCTGCGTGGTTGCAGAGAGACAAGGGGGAAGGATCGGGCGCTCTCCCGAACGCCGGCGAGAATGCCGGGAACCCGGGATTGGATCGCCTCGTCATGGTTTTCCCCGCGGGGAGCGTTCCCAAGGACCTGCCGCTCGTCGAAGAGGAGATCAACCGTTACCTCGAGGGGAAACTCCAAGCCGAGCTCGACATCATCCCGATCAATCTGGCCGGATGGTGGGACAAGACGGGGCTCATGTTCGCCTCGAACGAGCAGATCGACCTGATGTTCACCGCCGGCTGGATGAGATTCGGCGACGAGGTGGCGAAGGGGCGGTTTCTTCCGCTGGAGGACCTTCTGGACCGATACGGGCAGGGGATCAAGGAGATTCTGAACCCCTCGATTCTCGAGGCAGGCAAGATCGATAACCACATCTACGGAATCGTGACCAACAAGGAGTTCGCCTCCAGCAAAGGTCTGGTCATGCGCAAGGACCTGCTCGACAAGCACGGGATCGACCTGAGCCGCATTCGGAAGTTGTCCGACCTGACCGATGTGTTCGCCGTCATCAAGGAGAACGAGCCGGGGGTCGCTCCGATTCAAGCGAAGTCGGACCGCAGCCCGTTCATCTTCATGATGCAGAACGGCTTCTTCGATATGCTCGGCGAAGGTCCCGGAGCGTTGGAGCGCGAAGGGGATTCCACCGCGATCGTGAACATGATCGAGACGCCGGTCTACCGGGAATACGCGAAGCTGATGTACGAATGGAACCGGGCGGGCTACTTCAACGCCGACGCGGCGACGAGCCGGGACAGCGAATACGAAGCGGTCAAGGCGGGGCAGGCGTTCTCTTACGCCGAGTCGCTGAAGCCGGGCTTCGACCTGCAGGCGTCCCGGGATACCGGCACCGAGATGGAGATGGTCGAGCTTACCGAGCCCTACACGACGACGGCCGACACGACGAGCGCGATGTTCGGGATCACGAGCAACGCCAAGCATCCGGAGAAGGCGATGAAGCTGCTGAATCTGCTCTATACGGACCCGTATCTGCTCAACCTGTTGAACTGGGGAATCGAAGGCAAGCATTACGTGAAAGTAGCGGACGGCATCATCGCCTATCCGGAAGGCGTCGACGCCAAGACGGTAGGCTACAACATCAACGAGCCGTGGATGTTCGGCAACCAGCTGAATTCCTACCTGTGGAGCAACGAGGATCCGCGGCTCTGGGACCAATACCGCGAGTTCAACGAGCAGGCCGACAAGTCGAAGGCGCTCGGCTTCGTGTTTAACCCGGAGAAGGTCAAGAAAGAAATCGCGGCTTGCAACGCCGTCGACGAGAAGTACGGACCGGCGATCAACACGGGGGCGCTCGACCCCGATCAGGTCATTCCTCTCTACTTAAGCGAACTGAAGGCGGCCGGGGCGGACCGCGTCATCGCGGAGAAGCAGCGGCAGCTCGACGAATGGCTCGCGGAGAGGAGCGGCCCATGATTCCCATGCTTCCAAGGAGATCCTCGAAGCCCCGCACGATACGCTCCCGCTTGATACTCGGGTTCTGTCTCGTCACGATTCCGCTTCTGGTCGTCGTCCTGTCGAATAACCTTTACGCGACCCGGGTCGTGCACTCCCAGGTGGCGGAGTCCAACCGAAACCTGCTGACGGTGTACATGAACGACATGGACAAAGCGCTGGAAGAGATCGAGAACTACCTGTACAAGACCGCCGAGCAGGATCAGAACGTCAGCTCGCTCAGCCAATATCCGAAGGATAGCCTGGAATATTACCTGGCGGCGAATCGGACGGTGAACGATCTGTTCCTCAACCGGAACTATTACGAGGCGGCGGACGTGCTGTTCGCCTACAGCGCCGAACATGACGAGCTGTTCGTGGCTCCGCAGCAGGACGTTCCTTACGAACGCAAGAGAGCCATCCAAGATCGGCTGTCCGACCTCATGAGGGAGAAACAGGGAGATACGCTCTTCTTCACGGGATGGAACGTCGCCCGGATCGCGGACGGCACCTCTGCCCTCGTAAGGGCCGTCGATACGGGATCCCGGACGGCGGTCGGCGCCTGGATCGACTTAAGCCGTCTGATGCAGCCGCTGAACCGGTTGACCGAGAACGGCGGAGGGGCGGCGCTCCTCGCGACCGACGAAGGCGAGGCGCTTTCCCCGATCGACGGGGGCATGCGGGAGGAACTCGAGCGGATCGGACTGCGAGCCGAAGCGGAGCAAGGCGACGAGAGCGCGGACTACAACATCGTGGAGCTGGATCAGCGCTATCTGCTCGTCTCGAAGCATTCCGCAACGGTTCGTTTAAGCTTGATTCTGCTCTTGCCGGAGAAGAAGGTGCTGGAGGGGCTTCCCTACTTCCGGGTATTGACGTATTGGGTGCCGGCGCTGGCCGCGATTCTGCTCGTCGTCTATTTGATTTTCCTGCAGAAGTGGATCGCGTCGCCGATCACAAGGCTGATCAAGGGGATGCGAAGAATCCGTTCCGGCGACTTGTCCGCGCGTCTCGAGGACAACAAGCTGGTCGAATTCATGGCCATCAACGAGACCTTCAACGGCATGGTCCGGCAGATCGAGCACCTCAAGATCGATATTTACGAGGAGCAGATCCGGACGCAGAAAGCGGAGCTCAAGCATCTCCAAGCGCAGATCCATCCGCATTTCTTCATGAATTCCCTTAACATCGTTTATCATCTGGCGCAGATTCGCAGCTTCGATATCATTCAGAGCCTGGCGATGCATCTGGTCCGCTACTTCCGCTACGCGACGAGAACCCAGGTGTCCTCTTTGACCATGAGGGAGGAGATGGACCATATTCAGGATTATCTGTCTATCCAGAAGTACCGGTTCCCGGAGGCGCTCGACTACGACATTCAGGTGGAGCCCGAGCTGGAGGCGTTCGCGCTTCCCCCTCTGACGGTTCAGCCGCTGGTCGAGAACGCGATGGTGCACGGCTTCGCGTATCTCAGCGGGACGCCATACCGAATCTCGATTCGGGTATATGCCGAAGCGGGCGAGCCGAATTCTCCGGTCTGCATCGAGGTCGCGGATAACGGGAAAGGCTTCGCCGAGGGCAAGGCGGAGGAGCTTCGGGAGACGGTCCACCGGAGCGAGCCGGGCGAACGCCACGTCGGGCTGTGGAACGTCGTGCGCCGCTGCCGGCTTTTCTATAAGGGGAACGTACGCATGAGCTTTGAGAACGCGGAGCCGCGGGGGGCGAAGGTTACGCTGATCCTGCCGCCCGCTCCGTCCGGCAAAGGAGGTCCATCCGCATGACCCGGGTTCTTATCGTCGATGATGAAATTTATGCCGTTAAAGGGTTGGTGTCGGGCGTCCGCTGGGACTCCGTCGGAGTCGAAGGCGTGTTCGAGGCGTACCATGCGGCCATGGCGAAGGAAGTGCTGCAGCGGGAAGAGATCGACATCATGATCTGCGATATCGAGATGCCGGAAGCGAGCGGGCTTGAGCTGATGGAATGGGCGGCGGAGCAATGCCTGCCGATCGAGACGATCGTGCTGACGTGCCATTCCGAGTTCGCTTACGCGCAGAAGGCTCTTCAGCTCGGAGGGAACGATTATCTGCTGAAGCCGGTCATCTACTCCGATCTGGAGCGGGTGCTGGAGAAGACGATCCGGAAGGTCCGGGAGAAGCGCAAAGCGAGCGAGCTCGGCGATCTCTACCTCCGGTATGCGGAGCTGTGGAACAGCCGCAAGCCGCTTCTGATCGAGCGCTTCTGGGAGGACCTGCTCGAGCGGCGTTTCCGGCCGGACCGGGAGTCGATCGAAGCGGCGCTAGCCGGCTGCGACATCTCCTACAAGGACATCGAGCGGATAAGGCTGGTCCTTATCAGCCTGGAGCAATGGGAGAAGCCGTTGACCGAGCGCGAGGAAGAGATCATGGAATACGCTCTTCGCAAGGCGGCGGAAGAGCTGCTGCCGATCCTTCCTTCCGGGCATGTCTTTCGGGATCGGCGGGGTCACACGATCGCGGTCGTTCCCGTCGGCGACGACGAGGGGTTGGAGCTATCCGCGCTCTGCAAGAGCTATATCGAGGCTTGCCGGCGCTATTTCTATGGGCGCGTGTCCTGCTACGTCGGGGAGCCGGTCGCGATCGAAGAAGCGATCCGTTCGTACCTCTCGCTGCAGAATGCGGAATACCGCAACGTGAGCCGCATGAATGCCGTCATCGAGCTCGGGGAGGAGCCTTTGGACGCGGAGTTTCCGTCCTCCTCCCAGCCTTCGATGCTGGAGCTTGCCGATTTGCTGGAGCAGGGGAAGCGGGCCGAGCTTATGGCCGCGCTGGAGGAGAGGCTGGGGCAGGAGGCGCTGTCGGTCGAGGCGTTGACGGCGATGTACCATTCCTTGCTTCAGGTGGTTTACTACGCTTTGCATCGCAAGGGCTTCTCCGCCGCGCTGCTCTATGAGAACGAGAGCTGGCTTGACGCGAAGCAGGCCGCGAAGTCGGTCGGGAGGTTCCGAAGCTGGGCGGAAAAGGTCGTGGAGGCGGCGGATCGCCTCCTGTCTGCTCCAGCGTCCTCCAGTCCCGTCGTTCAGAAAGTGAAGGCCATCGTGGCGGAGCGCCTGAACGAAGAGTTGACCCGTGAGGAGCTGGCGGCCGGCGTCTTTCTGAACCCGGCTTATCTGTCCCGGCTGTTCCGCAAGGAGACGGGGATGGCTCTGACCGAATATATCCTGCAGGAGAAAATGCGCAGGGCTTCCGATCTGCTCGCGACGACCGAGCGCAGCGTCAGCGAGATCGCGGGAGAACTGGGGTACGGCAACTTCTCGTATTTCGCCAGGCAGTTCCGCAAGGTTTACGGGGAGACTCCCCACGACTACCGCAAGCTTCTTAAGCGGGCTAAATAGCTTATGAACGAACGGCCATACGGACGGAAGGGGAAGAGACTTCGCGTTCTCGCTGAGGATCGGTCTGCGGGAATCCGGGAAGCTTGGTCCTCCTCCGTGGCCGTTTCCTCCTCCTGCGTCATTTTTTTCTCTACTCTCCTCGCTAGTGGTTTTACCCCGCAATAAAGGTGCCAGGGCGTTCTTATCTCAAAACAAGAAAAAAATTCTGAAGAGCACAAAAAGGGAACTATTTTCAGAATTTGTTCAGCCCTAAGTGGTACAACAGAAATATTGGGGGAATATTCCACTATCGTAGAAGGAGATTGACATGGCTAAACTTATGGAGAAACTACCTGGAAACAACGCGAGCGCAGGCGCCGAAGTCGAGATCACGATGAGCGTCATCGGGGGCAAATGGAAGGGCATTATTCTTTTTCACTTGGCTAAAGAGGAGACGAGATTCAATCAGCTTAGACGGCTTATTCCGGGAATTACGCAGCGAATGTTAACCCTTCAATTGCGGGAACTGGAGAAGGACGGCATCGTGGAGAGGATTGCCTATCAAGAGATTCCCCCGCGAGTCGGATATCGCCTTAGCGAGCTGGGATACTCGTTGATGCCGCTGATTCACATGATGAGGCAATGGGGAGAGGAATATAGCCAACGTTAAGAGAGAGCCCGCCTTGAGGGCTGCTCTCTTGGGCGCGCTATTCTTTTTTCCAATTAAGATACCAGGTTTGAACCTCCGCGGACGGCTCCGTTCCGTATTCGTTCTGCGTCATCGCGCACAGGCGGCTATAATGCTGTTCGACGAGGCTTCGTTCCCCTAAACGGGCATAAAGCTCCATTAACGTGAAGTACATCTCCTCCGAATAAGGGAATCTCTGCAGAATGCGGTTGTACCATGTGGAAGCCATTATCGCGTCATTATTCTCGTCATGCCTCTTGCCGAGGCGCTTGGCGTGATGGAACCACAGGCTGCTGAGCCGCTCGCGCTCATGCTCGGCCCATAGATATCCGCTGTCCTCGAACAATTCTCCTCGATTTAAGCTCATCTTCTCCTCGTAGTCCTCAAGGGCAAGAGAAGCGATCTCGGCTTCGCTAGGAAGCTGCCGTTCCCATTGCTCGGCGTCGGTCTCCATCCCGTTTCGTTCGAGGGAATAGCTGTTGCTCGAATTGACGATCCGGAGAGGAAGACGGGCGGCCTCCAAGGTGCGGCGAAGCTGGTAGATCGTCGTATATAGCTGGGTGTAAGCCTTCTTCTGATCGGATTCCGGCCACAGGATCTCGACCAGCACATCCTTTCGCACGGGTTGACCGGCCCTTAACGTCAAGTAAGCGAACAGCTCTTGGGCCTTGGCCGTTCTCCATGCCAGGAACTCGTTCGGACCGACCTCTACCTGCAGTCTGCCCAGACAGCGGATCGCGCCCTTGCGGAGCTCGTCCGGCGTATCGGAAGCGGCTTGAAGTCTCTCGGCGACTCTCTGGAGCGTAAGCGCCAATCGTTCGGTCCGGCAGGGCTTCAGCACGTAATCGAGAGCTTCCAGCTCGAACGCTTTAACGGCGTATTCCTCGTATGCGGTTACGAATACGATCTGCGGAGAAGGGGAGAGATCCTGGAAGTCCAGGGCGGCTTCGATGCCGCTCACCTCGGGCATTTCGATATCGAGAAAGACGACGTCCGGCTTCGACCTGGCGGCCGCTTCCAACGCCTCGACGGGATTCCGGTACGTCCCGACGATCTCGATTCCTCCAAGCTTGCGTAATTGGTTCTCCAGCCCTCTCAACGCGAGAGATTCATCATCGACCAAGATGCCGCGCACAGCCATATCCTCCTACGACGCAATAAAAAATAGACGTCTAACTTATGTATCGTATATAAGTACGTAAAAGTATAGATAAAGGAACCGTTCGGCGCAAAAAAACTCCATTCCGATTCGGGCTGCGGAATGGAGGAGACGTTGTCGTTATTCGCGGGAAAGAAGGAGCTTGCGGTAAATGCTCAGCAGTTGTTGGATTTCCTCGTCGCTGAGCGAACTGAACATCTTCTCCATCAGTTCGACTCTCTTCTCCTGGATGGAGGCGAGCAGGCGCTTGCCCTCTTCCGTGATCTCGAGCTTAACGACCCTTCGGTCGCTCGGATCGCTCACGCGCTCGACGAGCTTCTGCTTCACCAGCTTGTCCGAGATGACGGTCATGCCGCCGGAAGTGACGCCTAATATATTCGAGAGATAGGAGCTTGGTTTGGATCCTTCCGCCAGAAGGATATCGAGCGCTTGAACCTGGCTGATCGAGAGGTCGTTCTCGATGTCCTTCGCCCATTCGTTCCGCCATAGTCGATTGTGCTGCCGAATCAATCCGAACAATTCCACGATATTGTCGTGTAAGGTCACGGCCATGCCTCCACAATAATTAAAGTATTTCAATTTTCCCATACTTTGCGGAAGAAGACCAGTCTTTTGGGACTAAGTGCGGAAAGTTTCAAGATTTACGATTCGGAACGGAGAATGAATTCAAACCGCCTCCGGAGTCCGAGGACGCGGCAGACGGTTTGAGAGTGAACGGGGGATCCTCTGCCTTTAAGGTTGAGTGACCCGAATGCTGCCGCTGTCGGTGCGGACCTTGATCGTCTCGGTCGTTCTCTTCTCCGAGTCGGGGGAGCGGACGGAGCCGGAATCCGACTTGAGGTCGTAAAATCCGCCGAAGTCGTTCGGCACTTCGACGCGCACGCTTCCGGAATCGCTCTTGATGTCGGCGTCCGAAGCGTCATCCTTCACGAGCCGGATGCTTCCGGAGTCGGACTCCAGCTTGGAGACTCCCTTCAGGCGGTCGATCGTGATGCTTCCCGATTCGGAGGAAGCGGTTAGCGCGGCGGACAGATTCTCGGCATGGATGCTTCCGGAGTCGGATTCGAGCTCCAGCGTCTCGCCTTGGAAGCCGTACAGCTTGATGCTGCCCGAGTCGGATTCGATCTCGCCTTTGGCCGCCGCCGCTCCGTTCACCCGGACGGAGCCCGAATCGGTATCCACCTTAAACGACTGCAGCGCATCGGCCGCTTCTTCCGTTAAAGAGACGGTAATCTCTTGGACGGAATTAAAGTCGAAGTCGAAGCTGGCGAAGCTCCAGCCTTCCTTCATGTTGATCTTCAGGACCCCTCCGGATAACCGGGCATTCCTTATCTGATCGATGATCTCTTCCTTGGCCCGGCCCGCGATTCGAACGGAATTGGTTCCGTCCTCGCTCGGCACGAAGCTGACGCGAAGCCCCAGGCTGTCGCTCTGGATCGCAAGCTGCTTGAGGTCCTTGGACCCGAGCTTCATTATATGTTCATAGGACTGTTTGTCTTCCCCGAATTGAAAACCGTAGAAGGCCGCGCCGCCTATGCCGACCAGAATGAGTCCTAAAGCGATCGAGATCCAACGTTTCTTGTTCATTTCTTATACCCGTCCTCTCAGTAATCGAAGGTTCCATTTCCCATAAGCGACAATTCCCCGGAAGCCGAGCTTGGCAAGAGGGATGAACAGCAGAGCGAGCAGAATGCCGACGCCCGCGACGGCGACGTGCGCGAACAAGTTAGCCGGATAGAAGGAGCTGTTCCAGAACCAATCCAACAGGGTAAGCAAGGGTGAGGCGATCGCCGCTATGGCGGAGACGCCCAGCGACAGCACGGCAGCTCCCAAGGAGGCGATGACGGGCAGTGCGACTAGGTTTAAGAAAAACAGCAGGATGCCGACTCCGACGAATCGCGCGAAGTCCGGACGCTTCGAGGGGCGAGCGGAGTAGGTTTGCGAAATCTCCTTCTGAATGCGATCCTGGCGTTCTTCCAGCATTCGTTCGGCACGCATCAGCGGATCGCCGAGTCCGGCCAGGATTTCTTCTTCGGATCTTCCTCTTTGCAATTGATAAGCGATGCGGCGATCGAGCTCTCGGATCAGATCGTATCGCTCGGGCTCGGGAATGGAGCTTAGATGGTAATTAAGGGCATCAAGGTAATCGTTCTTCTTCATGGTTTCTCTCCGTTCGCTGGAAAGTGGATTGTAAGCTTAGTTTAAAGGAGTTTGGCTGCTTCTCCCACCACCCGGGGGACGGTTTGAAACCCGACTTGAGTCGGGGTGGAGATAAAATTGGACACGGAATTTTCACAAAGGACATGATTTTGTCACAAGTGTGTGATATAATAGACACAAATAGCGCTTACATGGCGAGGAGTGTGGCGAACATGAGGACGTTTGACATGTTCAGGGCTACTAAATGGATAGCGGCAATCGTTATTGCGATCGGCATCATCTTGAGCTGTTGGCATATTAGGGATTTCAGCGACGAGAATCTCGGGTTGATGATCGGAATCGGTTTCCTGGTTGGGGGAATTCAGGTTCTAATCATCGGGGCGTTCGCTCCCCTGATGCAAAGAATGAGCGAGGAAGCTCCGCCCCTCCCGGAATCGGCGGCGCCCGATAAGCCGCTTGCTTAACCGCATTAAATAGGTAATAAATAATCAAGGCTGATGAGGAGTCATCAGCCTTTTCTGTGCGGGTTCGGCGTGGGATGGTCTCGTCCGCGGAACCCAATCCGGTTTCGAAATCGAATAAAGGTGTAAGGTTTAGGAAGGGCCTCGATTCCCTGTTTTAGCAGGCGATTGAGGCATTTCCTTTTTTTGTGGCAGG
>Ga0065721_10007073_pt1 | contig 11062 bp, 14 predicted proteins | sample Mesricmetagenome_FD_59108 | JGI IMG/M metagenome (GOLD analysis project Ga0065721, IMG submission 59108) | Mesophilic microbial community from rice straw/compost enrichment Sample: eDNA_1 v2 (version 2) | ecosystem: Engineered > Solid waste > Grass > Composting > Bioreactor | place: USA: Davis...
TAGATACGCTTGGCGAAGGAAGAGGGCTCGTCGAGGGTGAATCCGGAAGTGAGGAGGGCGGTCTCGAAGAGGAGGAAGGTGAGGTCACGGACAGACTTGTCGGCCTTGTCCTCCTTGACCTTGGCGGCGAGCTCCTTGATGATCGGGTTCTTGGGGTTGAGCTCGAGGGTCTTCTTCGAGGCCATGTAGGAAGACATGGACGAATCACGGAGGGCCTGAGCCTTCATGATACGTTCCATGTTGGAAGACCAACCGAACTGGCCAGTGACGAGGACGCAAGGAGAGTCCTGGATACGGTTGGAGATGACAACCTTCTCGACGCGTTCACCAAGGGCATCCTTGACGGTAGCGCAGAGCTCCTGGAACTGGGCGACCTCAGCCTCGCGCTGAGCCTTCTCCTCTTCGGTCTCCTCGAGCTCGAGGCCCTCCTTCGAGACGCAAACGAGCTTCTTGCCATCGAATTCCTTGAGCTGGGTGATGGCGTACTCATCGATGGGGTCGACGAGGAGGAGGACTTCGAAGCCCTTCTTTTTGAGGGTCTCGAGGAAGGGCGACTCCTTGACGGCAGCGAGGGACTCGCCGGTGAGGTAGTAGATGGTCTTCTGGACCTCGGGCATGCGAGTGATGTAATCTGAAGCGGGAGTTTAGAAGCGGATACGAAGGTAACCGAAGATTAGAGACTCACCTTTGAGCGAGGTCAGCTCATCCAGAGACTTGGTGGAGTGGAAGCGCAGGAACTCGGCGAGCTTGCTGCGGTTCTGAGCATCTTCGTGAATACCGAGCTTGACGTTCTTGCCGAATGCCTCCCAGAACTTGAGGTAGTTGTCCTTATCCTCAGCAATTTCGCCGATGAGGTCGAGCGACTTCTTGACGAGGTTCTTGCGGATGACCTTGAGGATCTTGTTCTGCTGGAGGGTCTCACGAGAGATGTTGAGGGGGAGATCCTCAGAGTCGACAATACCCTTGACGAAGTTGAGGTACTCGGGGATGAGGTCCTCGCAGTCGTCCATGATGAAGACACGGCGGACGTAAAGCTTGATGTTGTTGCGCTTCTTCTTGGACTCGAAGAGATCGAAGGGAGCACTACGCCCAAGTCAGAGGCGATCTCCTGCAAAGAAAGTTAAGATAGACGTACCGCTTGGGGATGTAGAGGATGGCCTTAAACTCGAGCTGACCCTCGACCGAGAAGTGCTTGACGGCGAGGTGGTCTTCCCAGTCGTTGGTCAAGCTCTTGTAGAAGGAAGCGTAGTCTTCCTGGGAGATATCTTGAGGGTTGCGAGTCCAGATGGGCTTGGTCTTGTTGAGCTCCTCCTGGTTGACCTCGGTCTCCTTGACCTTCTTCGTCTTCTTCTTTTTCTTTTCTTCCTCGTCGTCGTCGACCTCCTCGATCTTGGGCTTCTCCTCCTCGTCCTTGGCCTCCTCCTCCTCGTCATCCTCGACCTCCTGAGACAACCGTCAGTTCTCTTTCTACAGAAAAAAGCAGCAAAAACGAACCTTCTCGACCTCCTTGCGGACGGTGAGCTGGATGGGGTACGAGATGAACTCGGAGTGCTTCTTGACGATATCCTTGATGCGCTTCTCCTCGAGGTACTCGAGCTGATCTTCCTTCATGAAGAGGCGAATCTCAGTTCCACGACCAAGGGGAGGGTTGACAGTATCGGGGGTGATGGTGAAGGTGCCTCCAGCAGCAGACTCCCAGATGTACTGCTCGTCATCGTTGTGCTTGGAGATGACCTGAACGCGCTCGGCGACGAGGTAGGCGGAATAGAAGCCGACACCGAATTGACCGATCATAGAGATATCGGCACCAGAGCTGAGAGCCTCCATGAAGCCCTAAAAAAGCAATTGGTTAGACATCTTCGCTCAACTGCAAAAGAGAAACAAAATTGCGTACCTTGGTACCGGATTTGGCGATGGTACCGAGGTTGTTGACCATGTCAGCCTTGGTGAGACCGACACCGGTATCGCGGATGGAGAGGATCTTGTTCTCCTTGTCAGGGGTGATGCGGATGTAGAGATCCTTGCCGGTGTCAAGGACGGAGGGATCGGTGAGGGACATGTAGCGAATCTTGTCGAGAGCATCGGATCCGTTGGAGATCAACTCTCGAAGGAAAATCTCCTTGTTGGAGTAGAAGGTGTCTGGCAAGATCGTCAGCGAGGGGGACCTAAGAGCGAAAAAAAGTGTGCGCACTGATGATCAAGTCCAGCAACTGGCTGATCTCAGCCTGGAAGCCGAAGGATTCTGCGCCGGGGGCCGACATTCTTTTGCGATGGGGAAGATGAGAGGGGGGAAACGATGCAGGATAGCGAAGGCTTACTTGGATGGAGGGATTTTATGGGATGGTGGTGGTTGGGGAGTAGAGAAAAGAGTGCAAAATCCCGCGTACTTATACTGTAGGTAGAATTCTCTGGAAGGCCTACTGCATTTGGAAGTATCGATTATTGGCTGCAAGTCATGTGACTGGTACAACGACAATCCATTTGGCATCAATCCAGGGCAACATCGCGTTGGCTGGACAAGATCCTACAAACAAGAACATGGTACTGAGGTACACTGTAACCCGCACTGGCCGCTACAGGGCTTGGATCACAGTATTCGACGGTACTTTGAACGCTCTCTCGCTCAAGTTGACCCCTATCGATTGTTCGACTCAATTCCATGATATCTCGATTTGATGGAGGACGGCATTGATGAGCGCTTATTACATGGAAGGTTCGAGAACAACAGCATACTAGCCCTGCCCTTCGTTACCCGCTCTCCCCGCTGACCTCTCCTCCACAGCGTCCTGTTCAGCCTCTCCAGAGATCTGCTCAAGCTGTGCAAGGCGCAGTTCGAATGATCGCAGCATCCGTTGCTGTTCACTGGGTGTTGGTGGGCGCTTGTCAGTCACCGTCAGCACTACAATGTTCCAGAAATTTACAGATGTGCCTCGCGTTGTTCGTTGACACGCGCTTCGAGCTCTGCGTTTGCTTTCCTTAGACGGTCCAGCTCTTCTTCGCGGGCCAGGAACTTTCTCGAATCATCCTCCCTGGATTCCGATCAGCACTCAGCTGTGAACAAGCGCCCATCGATTCTCACCAGGTCTGCCGCATGGTCGTAAGTTCCGCAAGCTCTTTTTCGAGTTGAGCCAACTTTTCAATCTTTTTAGTGTTTCCTGTCGACTCTGCTTTGAGGCGAAAGTTCTCCTCCAATACTCGGGCCAACCTTTGCCCTTGAGCGTCGTAGAGTGCCTAATATCGCTTGAGTTTAAGCCGATGGACTAGCAACAGGAGAGGAACATGCCAAACCTTGAGTTCACTCTTCGAAGCTTCAGCAGCAGCGAGTTCGCTGCTCATAACCTTCTTCTCCTCCCGCATCTTCGCTAACTTTCCCTGTAACTCCTTGGTCCAATCTGCATATCCGTTCTTCGCAGCCGCGGCCTGCTGTTTGTGATCGCGCAACTCGTTTTCTAGGGCCACGACCTGTGCACGGTATCTCCGCAGTTTGTTATACTACACTAATGAGCCAAGGTACTGAATAGAGACAAAACAATACTCACTAGGCCTTGCCTCTCATTCTCCGCGGTCCTCATCAAGATTCTGTCCTCGTACAGACGACCGATGTGCTTCGCGTTCTCCCTCGAGTGCCAAAGCTCAAAGTTGAGTTCGTTCCGCAGCAGCAAGACATCTCGCTGAAGACCTGCTATCGCTTGGGCCACATGAGCCTGCTCCTCGTTCTCATTCCCTGCGACTGCAAGTGGTCGACTTTCCGACGTAGCAGCGAGATAAACAGGCAGCTTAGTTTCTGTAGGCTTGATGATCTCAACGTCGAGGTTGGACTTGAGCGCGACAGAAGTGTCGATCATGTCTTGAAGATGGATGACGACCTTTCCCGTAGAGAGGTCGATGGGCCGCATGATGCGAATGCGTTCTTCCTCATCCACCCCACTGATCGAGGGAGGGATGGTTACCCCTGCCTTCTGCGCCTCGAGCATATATCGCTCGCGAAGACCAATGGAGAGATTGCGAATATCCATCATGCTTGCCTCGCTAACCATTCGCCCGACAGAGTACTTGGCCCAAAACTCTGTTTGTGTCAACTCTTTTTGAGCATTGCTCCAGACAAGGAACGGATGGCAGATGTGTTCCCGCACAAAGTTCTGCGTGAGCCGTCAGTTGCGCTTATACCCATCAAAGGCAGGAAACGCACCTCGCTTTTACGCTGGATCATTCTTTCGTCCAGGGCCACATCCCAAGGCTCGACGTACGGATTGTCGATGCTTGACTCCGTGAGATACGCGACAGGACCCCGAATGAATTTGAGGGTGTTAGAGGGGTAGAGGTAGTAAAGCATGCTGAAATAGTTGCGAGAAGAAGGGGGAAGGGACGGCTCAGAGGTGAAAGTCATTTCCAGCTTCGTCCAATTGACCTCGGGGCGAATGTGGACAGGACGAGTCGCATCACTGTACAGTTCCTTCTCAAACTCTTCGTCGTGGCGGATGAGTGGATCATTGACAGTAGGTAGCCGTTCCCTCCAGCACATTATGCGTGCCAATATCGCAAGGAGGTTGGGAAGCAGCTGCCTCAGACGTTCCCTCGCATTCACAGCAAAGTAAGGAAGGAGCTTGATAAAGAGGTTGATGGCTGCGGTGCAGACGGTCGATGAGTTATCCAGGAAGAGGGAATTGGCCAGACTCTTCATAAGAGCATGTGTCGAGAGTGTGCTGACAGTGGGGCAGAATCGTGTAGATGAAGCAAACTCATTGAGGAGGGTAAGAAGCTGATGTCGCTGAGAAGGAACTTGGAACTGATGGTCGATTTCTGTGAAGAAAGCCTTGCGACCAGCGTCACGCGATGGACGAGACCTGGGGGATGAGAGGACTGACCTCGGGGACCTCATGTCCAAAAGCAATAAGAATGTCCTGGAGGTTAGCCTTCCATCGCGTCCTTCGCTCCCGCTCGTCTTGAGATAGACCCGCCCATTCCAACACATCTCCACCAGAAACCTCGTTAAAGGCGTCTAAAAGGTACAGTTCAAGCAATCGCCTTCTGAAATCACCCACTCGGCCTGTGTATGGTTCTTGAGTCTTCTGAAGGGTGGAGATGACGAGGTCTTTTGCATGATTCAAAGACGCTGTTGGTAGCCGTGGCTCCCGAAGCGCCGGCCGGAGGACTGGATCGAACCAGGAGATAATGGTCGTCGGAGGCAGGATGGGACCCAACTGCCATTGGAATGCGAGGACGACTTCCAACTGATATACAGAAGAGTAGTCAAGAGCCGTCGCATAGACGGTTACGAGCTCGTCCTCGAGCTGCGGGCTAATATGCATTGGGACCGGGTCTTCTGGATCGGTCGCGGCCTTGATATCCTGAACATATTCATCGACAAGGTGGAGGAGCTCAGGGAGGGATGGAGAGTCAGGGGAGCTCGTCAAGACAAGGGTAAGGGAGCGAGCAAGGGCTATGTCGGACGGCATCAAGGTGGCATGGAGCACACACAAGCAATCGAGGGAAATGATTCTGATATCTCGAGCATGTTTGTCTCGGAGGTTACAGACAAATCACTTCCTGGTCTCCTCGTCGTTCTGCTCCTTGGCTTGTATCACTGTAACCACTTGACATAGGGTTCCACATCACAGTTTAGGGATTCTCGTAGTGTACTAGAGTCAGAATATAAATTTTGAATGCATTCCTCCGCCTCGGACGCGCAGAATGCCTTGATCACCCTCGTTCAGTTCCTTGAACTCCTTCTGGTTCAGATTCCGCATTTCCAGCAGGGAAATACACAACGAGACTGCAGTATAGGAGTTTCATCCATCACATATTTTTGTCTGCACATAGAAGAGACTTGGAGGTCGATATTCGAGTGTCGGACTTGGCCGGGCCGAAGCGCTTAGTTTCCCTTTACCGCATATATTCTTTTGTCCCCCCAACACGGTCCTCCCCCCCTAAAAGCCCTCCAGCGTGAGTCTACACGTTCTCTGAGACTATGGACAGCATAATACCACGAAATTACGCTCGTCCGACGCGAATTCTCGATGGATTCGCCCCGCTCGTTTCCGATGATGATGAACTTAACGTGTCCCTACCCAGATGTCTGCCCACATCGAAGAGGTTCACTCTGACCACTCCGACCACCACGATCATGACCACCACGACCACGATCATGAGGAGGAGGAGCTCGATCCCACTTCCGCCGCCGCCCTCGAAAAGATCCAGTCTCGTTCGGAGCGCAAGGCCCGCAAGGCTCTTATCAGCTTGGGCTTGAAGAAGGTCCCTGGCATCAACCGTGTTACCCTCCGCAGGCCCAAGAACGTGCGTGACTTCTGCATTTGAGGGGACGCGAACGGACGACTGAAAGCGCTATACAATCAGGTTCTCTTCGTTCTTGCCCACCCGGATGTCTACAAGTCGCCCAACAGCGATTGCTATATCGTCTTCGGCGAGGCCAAGGTACTCAACACATTCATGGAGAAAGGGGTCCAGTCCTCATGACTTTATAGATCGAAGACCTAAACTCGCAAGCCCAGCTCTCCGCCGCTCAGCAACTCGCTTCATCAGGAGCCGGTGCGGCCGCTCTGCAGGCTGAGCAGAAGGAGACCGAGGACGACGATGACATCCCCGAACTTGAGGCTCCTGAAGATGATGGACCCGTGGACGAGACCGGTGTTGACCCGAAGGACATTGATCTGGTTATCCAACAGGTCGGCTGCTCGAGGGCAAAGGCCGTCAAAGTGCTGAAGGAGAGCGGCGGTGACTTGATCAACGCGAGTGAGTTGGATTTTCATCCTTTCTGTGTGCAATCGTACTTAAACTTTGACAGTCATGGCCGCCAGCGAGTAAACGTTTTCCATCTTCATTTGTACTACCACGTTCTTCATTTTTCGAATGCATTGACATGCTTTGGAATGTTATCACGCTGAGGGCCTCTGCAAGATCAACTGGACCAACGTCTCAATTCGACGTAGTAATTGGATCGCTCCCAGTCGTCCTGCACAATCTCTACTCCTTGGCGTCCCTTTTCAGTTGCTGGAGGTTCGACTACGAGACCCATAATCTGGGCGGCATCAATCACCAAAGCCGCAAGTTCGCCCTTCGCAAACATATGGTAGTAGCGGTTGAACACCTCTTGGTCTCCTTGCCGTTCCCCTCCTAGCGCTTTGGAGAGCACCCAAGGAACCATGACATCCTTCCCGTTTACATTATCGTCAGCTTTATCATCCTCTGTGACTTTCCGCTTCGACAGTTCGTCCTGCTCGATGGCCCATACGTAGATCAGAACGCGACCATGTTGTGGATTGACTGCCTGAATGAGCCTCTGCACGGCAAGCCTTCTTCTTTCGTATGTAGCCAAATGGTGGATCGTTGCTATTGAGATGGCGTAGTCCTGACAATGCACAGAAGTCAGTGCGAGACACAGCGAACTGTATACTTAACTCACAAATGCCCCTGGCCTCCAGGGGTTATCCAGCACGTTTCCCCACACGACTTCTCGCACAGCATTTCCTTCCCCAGCGTGTCTTGCTATGTCCAACAAATTTCGACTTCGATCCATCCCAATTGTCCAGATAGCACCAGGTCTATCGAGGGGGAGGGGCAGGTACTTTCCATTCCCAGTCCCAGAGTCAAAGCCCACCCAACCAGTCGGGAGATCGGACAAGAACTTGGCTATGACAGGCCATGGCTGTATATCGCAGAACGTATATCATTCAAATGTGATGGTGAGGATATTGTAGAGGGTATCTTCGAGTCCGGAGAGATGACAAGCACCTTGTATCGAGTAGAGGAAAAGTGGGTGGCGATGGCGTCGTAGACTTCATGCACGTTCTTGCTCTCAAAGTCTGCTGGGCTCTCTTCGGGCTTGAGAGATACGGGGGCGAGGACCTTGGGAGCCATGCGATGTGGCTGAAGGGTGGTGGATGATGGTGGTGTGAAGCAAGAGGGCGCTTGTAGCGGATCAAAAGAGGTCGTCCGCGAATCGATCAGATGCAGTCGACACAGACTCAGACGAAGCCCATGGTTTCATCCAAGATCTTTGCGAATCTACTCCCGTCAAATGCAGGGAAAGGTTCCAACTTGGTGGAATGAATTCTGTCTAGGGCTTGTGAGAGATCCCTTGCCCTGACATCAGTCGGTGCATCAGGACTGGGTGATTGCACTACTCACTGCACGGTGCTTGATACCAGGTGGCCCTTCTTTTCCAACTCCACAGCTAGCTCGGTCTGGTGGTTATCAAGCAGAGTCTCGTTGGGCACAACGATCAGTTTCTTTCCTCGCCTCAGCACGTCCAGGATGGTTCCGGAGCCTGTCGTTTGTTAGCACTTGCGGTTCACTCGCGATCCCTCGTTCAACGCAGTGAACGTCTCACCAGCATGGCTAATAACCAGATCCACCTTCTCATACTCTTCATCCAGACTCGGCTTAAACTTCCACACCTCAATCTGAATGCCATCAAGTTCCAACGCGTACTCCCCGCCTGCGACGCGAGACGCATACGTGAACGCCGAATTGCCACACTGGATGAAAAGCTCGGTGTAGCCGTGTCGCTTCAGCGAATCTACGACCTCTTCTGAGAACGCATGTTGAATGAGCGCGTCGAATTTGGTGGAGCCCACTGTGATGAAAGCTCGCATGAGGTGTGATGGACGTTCGGGATGGAAATGAGTGGCATGCGAGGATCACCCGCCTTGAGTTGTTCGACTTTGTGGATCAAATAGGCGACGAATAAGTTACCGAGAATACTATACATACAAGTAGATCAACAAGCAGCTGCGTCACAAAGAAACCGACACGAGGAAATGAAACCCCATCCGAAAACGCTCACTCAGCAGTAACAAACTCGCTGAGCTCTGTCAAATGCCTCGACACCTCCTTCTTGAACATGGCAATCTCTGTACTACTTTTGATGATGTTTCGTACAGTATCCTCCTTCAAGCGAGCAACCTTAGCGATTTGCTCGTTGTAACTGATGGCTAGTCAGGGCAGAGAACAACATGAGGAAGTTGGGACGTACTCAATCTGAAGGGCCTGAAGACGTGACTTGACACCCATTCCACTGGCAGCTGCCGCAGTTCGAGCGGCAGCCATGTCTCGTTCAAGTTTGTTTGCTGTATCGCTTGCGACTTGGGCTTCCAGTTGTGTAGCCTGAAGGAATAAGCTTCCCACTCTTCGTCCGCCCAAAGGGAAAGTGGACTCACGTCTCTGATACTGTCCGCTTGATCGGTCAACGTAGCGATCTTCTTCTCTCCATCTGCAATCTCCCCTTCCATATTCTCGTTCTCACCAATCACCTGGTCGAGCTCATCGTCAACCTTGATCCTCTCTGTTTCCAACGCACTCCTCTCAACCCGCTTGCTTTCTGCGATTGCGCTGAGCGTCGGTTTCACCACCTTTCGAATGTCACTGCCCACCAGCAGCTGTTGAGGATTCGACGCTGCGGGGTTCAGTTCAAGAGTCAGGTCGATGTTTTCCCATGGCTCTTCCAGCGGAGGGAACAATTCGAGATTTGACAAGAGGTTGGTATACTGGTCCAGTGCCTCTTCGACGGCAGCGACGCGGTTTGTGGCGCTGACTTCGTGAGCCATGATCTGCTTGTGGGTCTCAGCAATTTTCTGCTTCAGGTCTTCGAGGGTTCGGGTGAGGGTTTCGTGAGTTTGGTTCATTTCCATAACTTCCTCGGGCGAGAGGTTCTGTTCTTTGACGATCTCTTGGAGGCGTTCTTGCTCGGCCTTGAGTTTATCCACCTTGAGCACTGTGGGGCGATCCTACGTGAGCGATTTGCATACAAAGAATGATAATGGGACGAACGTTCTTCCTCCAGTTCTGCCTTCTCGCGCGCAATGGTGTCGTTCAGTTTCTTCTTGCGGCTGTCGTATTTCTCCAATATTTTGGCGAACTTCTCGCTGTCAGTCTTGAGCAGCCCGTTGTCCCGAATGAGCTTGTTCAGCGGAGGCTACATGCGTAGGGTGAGTATACGATTACACGGCTATCAACCAAAGTGCTCACCTGGGATTGTTCCAACTTCTTCAACTCCTGCTTACGGGCTTGGTATTCGGCAGTGCTCTGTTCAAGGGCAGTGCGAATTGAAGCGTTTCGTCGATCTGGGCTTTGTCAACGTCACAGTGGTTAGCAAAATCTGGAAAAGTCGCACTGTATCGTTCTATGAGGTCTTGCTCGCTATCCATGAACACGTCCTTCATTTGCATCCACTCTGCATAGCATGACGCATAAAAGTCGAATCCGAGAGCAGCGTGGTCAAACTTGTCATCGAAGTCGTCGGGAACGAATTGAGGGTCTTGTAATGTTGGATGTTGGCTGTTCAGATAATCATCCCGAAGCTACGCACCATTAGTTCGCAGCTCAATGCGAATAAAGTCAATTCAGGCGCACCTTGCAAAGCTCAACAAGCCAATGTAGACACCCCAACAAGGCTGGCCACGAGTGCATACTTGCAGGTGCAGCCAACCACTTATTGTCAATGACATGTGCGTACGGGTACGCAATCGCTCTCAACGCCGGAACAAACTGGTCTTCGAACCTCTTATCCGCAAAGAACGCGTAGTTCGGGTCCAGCCGTAGGGTCAAAAACTCGAAGATCGCGCGGTACTCTTTGCCTTGGATGTTCTGCAGGGTGTTTGAGGCGATGTCGTAGCCGTTTTCTTGGAGGTAGGCCGTGACTTCTTGTCTCATTTTGGATTGGTATGCTTTATCTCGCAGAGGGCGGGTATCCTTCATAGGCTGACTGCTGGTTGGAGGGGGGATCACACTACTACCACCCCACACCGAAGTGCGCCGGACGCTACTGCTAGAGAGGTCAGTGCTGTTCCAACGACGGTGCACTCGGCACGCACTTGTGCAATGGAGTTTTCATCGGAAGAGGTTTGCTTGTACTCGCGAGGAGTGACTGGTTGTTGATCGACCGGGCCATTGACTGGCGAGGGTTCGTCGATGGAGGAATCAGAGGCGCCCGACCAGCTGGTCCAAGGGTCGACATGCGACGACTGTTGGATGGTGGTTTCTTAGCGGTCGAGGGCATCGGAATGTGTGAGCGCGTCGTTCCATCCTGGGGCATAAGTGACCGGCG
>Ga0065721_10052832_pt1 | contig 11059 bp, 10 predicted proteins | sample Mesricmetagenome_FD_59108 | JGI IMG/M metagenome (GOLD analysis project Ga0065721, IMG submission 59108) | Mesophilic microbial community from rice straw/compost enrichment Sample: eDNA_1 v2 (version 2) | ecosystem: Engineered > Solid waste > Grass > Composting > Bioreactor | place: USA: Davis...
ACTCCAATGCCGGTGATCGACGAGGACCGACTGGCTGCCAACATCGCGCGCGCCCAGGCCTATTGCGATCAGCACGGCAAGGCGTTCCGGCCGCACATCAAGACCCACAAGATCGCGGCTATTGCACGCCAGCAGTTGGACGCTGGCGCGGTTGGTCTCAATTGCCAGAAGGTGACCGAGGCTGAGATATTTGCCGAGGCGGGCTTCGATGACATCCTGATTACCTACAACGTTCTGGGGCACGCCAAACTCGCCCGCCTGAAGGCCCTGAATTCACGGGTCGCGAAGCTTGCCGTTGTAGCGGACAGCGAAGTCACCATCGCTGGACTCGCTTCCACGTTCAGTGCCGATCAGCCGCTGACGGTGCTGATTGAATGCGACACCGGCGCCCGGCGCTGTGGCGTGCAGACGCCGGAGGCGGCGGCCTTGCTTGCCGAACAGGTGGCGGCAGCGCCCGGCCTGCGTTTTGGAGGGATCATGACCTACCCGGCCGTCAGCGGAGCGGCTGAAGTGGAAGCGTTCCTGGCCCGCACCATGGCGCTACTGTCGGGAAAGGGGATCGACTGCCCCGTCCGCTCCAGCGGCGGCTCTCCGGATCTGTTCGCCGCCCATCTCGTGCCATCTGCTACTGAACATCGGGCGGGCACCTATGTCTATAACGACCGCAGCATGGTCCGCGCCGGTCATTGCAGTGCCGATGACCTTGCCATGCATGTCATTGCCACAGTGGTTTCGCGGCCTGCAGAGGATCGGGCCGTGCTGGATTGCGGTTCCAAGGCCCTCACCTCCGACCTTCTCGGCTTTACCGACTACGGTGCGATCCATGGGTTCGAAGGCGCCCGCATCGTCTCGCTGTCAGAGGAACATGCGGTGGTCGATCTTTCCACGTGCACCGAGCCTTTCCCTCAGATTGGCAGCTTGGTCAAGGTAGTCCCGAACCACACCTGCGTCGTGAGCAATCTTTTCGAACGGATGGTCTTCCACCGCAACGGCATCGTCACCCGCGTCGAGAAAGTGGATGCACGCGGGACTGTCTGGTGAAGCACCTTAGATTTTTTTGCTTCCTCAGGGTCTGAGCGAATGGGCCGGGCATCCAGAACCAGTGAACGTCACGAAAATGGCGGGCCTCTTGCGGGCCTGCTTTTTCATGGAGAGCGAGGCCTCGTTCTGGATCAACCTCCCACCTGAGTTGCCGGAAGCTGATGATCTTAAAGCAATAATGGCCCTTCCGCCCATCGTGAAACGAGTTCCGAGCAGTTCCCCCCTTACGAAAATGATGCGCGATTTCGCTCAATAAGAAAATTAATTACATCAGCCTGTTAGAAACCAGGAAGAAGCATTGACTTGAAACCATTTTGACGCATTATGACGAAAATAAATTACACCGTAACGGTGAACGGGCGAACTGAAGAAAACGGGATATCGAGAGCCTGAACCTGCTCTGGCTGACACAGCCCAGAGAGGCATGATCAGATTTCTCGGCTTCATGACAAAGATACGATGGCAGCGCGCGCCAAAGCGGTGGCGCGAAGGCCGGAGTGTATGTGGACAGGACCGGAATGCGCATTTTTACCGCCTCGCTGGCGACCGAGACAAACACCTTCTCCCCCGTCCCCACCGATATGAACGCCTTCAAGGCGGCCTTCTATGCCGGACCGGGCGAGCACCCGGATACCCCCACGCTTTGCTCCGCCGTGGTCCCGATCCTCCGCCGTCGCAGTCGGGAAGAAGGCTTTACCGTCATCGAGGGTACTTCCTGCTGGGCGGAACCAGCCGGCCTGATCCAGCGACAAACCTACGAGACTCTGCGTGACCTGATCCTTTCGGAGCTGAAGGAAGCCATGCCTGTCGACGGGGTGGTACTTGGCCTGCATGGCGCCATGGCCGCCCAGGGTTATGACGATCCGGAAGGCGATCTGCTTTCCCGCATCAGAGACATAGTTGGCCCCGGCCTGCTGATCGCTGCGGAGTTCGACCCGCACAGCCACCTGACCGCGCTGCGGGTCGCCAATCTCGACATCATGGCCGCCTTCCAGGAATTTCCTCACACCGATTTCGAACAGCGTGGCGAGCATGTTGTTGACTTGGCGTTGAGGACTTTGCGCGGTGAGATCACGCCGGTCATCTCCACCTTTGATTGCCGCATGATCACCATTTTCCCTACGAGCCGCGAGCCGATGCGGTCCTTCGTGGACCGTATCAAGGACTTGGAAGGCAGAGACGGCATCCTCTCCATCTCCGTTATCCACGGCTTCATGGCCGGCGACCTGCCCGACATGGGCACGCGCATGGTGGTCGTGACCGACAACGACAAGGAGAAGGGCGACGCGCTGGCCGCTCGGCTCGGGCGCGAGCTCTACAGCCTGCGCAAGACGACCGCCATGCCCATGTTCGACACTGAGACCGGCCTGGATAAGGCGGTCGCCATCCGCGCCGCTCATCACGACAAGCCGGTCACGATCGCCGACATCTGGGACAATCCCGGCGGCGGCGTGGCCGGTGACGCGACCCACATCCTCCGCCGCATGATGACACGCGGATTGGATAACATCGCGGTGGCAACAATATGGGATCCCGTCGCGGTCACCTTCTGCCATGCGGCGGGAGAAGGGGCGCAGATCAACCTGCGCATCGGTGGGAAATCCGGGCCGGAAGGCGGTGATCCGCTGGACCTGCGCGTCACTGTCGCAAAGGTATTTGATGCCGGCTGGCAAAGTTTTCAGAACAGTCGAGTGACGCTCGGAAGCACCGCCGTCATCCGCCCCGTCGGGACGAATATCGATATCCTGCTGATCACCAGCCGCACCCAGACCTACGAGCCGGACATCTTCACCAACCAGGGCGTCGAACTTTCCGGCAAGTCATATCTACTGATCAAGTCGACGAACCATTTCTATGCCGGCTTCCAGCCGATCTCGTCCGAGATCGTCTACATCGCCGCGCCGACCTCCTATCCGACCGACCCGGCGACCACGCCCTATCGCAAGGCAAGCCTTGAGCTTTGGCCGCGCGTGGCCGACCCGCTGGGGCTGGATAATGCCTGAACTTTCGGCCGGGAGGAAAGCCGGCCGGATTGATTAACGACGCAACACAAGAAGGGGATGACCATGAAGAAGAATGTACTTGCTCTGATCACGCTGGCAGCACTGGCCGGCACAAGCAGCCTGGCTCTGGCGCAGGCAAGCGACGGCGTACTGACCGTCGCGACGATCGGCGAACCGCCAACCCTTGACGTCATGCAGACGCCGACGGATATCGTGCTGACCATCGATCAGCACATTTTCGAGACGCTCTACACCTACGACGCCCAGTGGAAGTCGGTGCCGCTCCTCGCAGCCGACATGCCCACTTTGTCGGAAGACGGTCTCACCTATCGGATTCCGCTGCGCGAGGGCGTAAAGTTCCACGATGGCAGCGACTTCGACGCCAAGGACGTTACCGCCTCCCTGAAGCGCTGGATGGCGATCAATTCGAAGGGCAAGCAGGTTGCCGAGATTGTTGACAGCCTGACTGAAGACGGGGATCACGCTGTCGTCATCAAGCTGAAGTCGCGCTATGCGCCGCTACTGGCAACGCTCTCGCAGGCCTCGGTCATCCTGCCGTCCGAGAAGATCGCGGATACCTTGACCGAGTTTGTCGGCACCGGACCCTATGCGCTGAAGGAGCGCAAGCCTGACCAGTACATCCAGCTCGTCCGCTTCGAGGATTATACCTCTCCGGAAGGTGAAGTCAGCAACTATGCCGGCAAGCGCGAGGCGATCGCCAAGGAAATCCGCTTCGTGCCCGTGCCTGATGCCAATACCCGCGTCGAAGGCCTCATCTCGGGCCAGTTCGACTATGCGGATTCGCTTCCCGTCAGCGCCTATGAGCGTGTCGAACAAAGCGACAGCGCCAAGCCCGTCATCTTCAAGGATGCCGGCTGGGCGTCGATGAACATGAACATGAAGGAAGGCCTTCTGGTCAAAAAGGAACTGCGCCAGGCAGTTCAGGCCGCACTCAATCCGAACGACATGATGCTGGCGGCCTTCTCCGACGACCGCTTCTTCAGCGTTGATGCCTCGATCTTCCCGGAAAGCTCCTTCTGGCACACCGAAGCCGGCGTCGAACGCTATGGTGAGGGCGATCCCGAAGCTGCCGCAAAACTTCTGGAAGCGGGCGGATACGATGGCACGCCACTGCGCCTGATGACCAGCCGCCAGTATGAGTTCCACTACAAGATCGGCGAGGTCGCAAAGGCCTATCTCGAAGCCGCGGGCTTCAAGGTCGACCTTCAGGTGGTGGACTGGGCAACGCTGACGACCCGCCGCGCTGATCCGAAGGAATGGGACATCTTCATCACCCACTCCAACTTCCCCGGCGATCCGACGACGATCAACACGATTACCGACACCTATCCGGGCTGGTATGTCTCCGAGCAGAAGGCCAAGGCAGTTGCTGCCTATATGGATGCCACCACCGACGACGCAAAGAAGGCGGCCTGGGAAGGCATCCAGACCGTCATCTATGACGATGCTCCGCTCTACAAGGTGGGAAACTTCAACGCCGTTTCCGGTCTCGCCAATGGGGTTGATGGTTATGAGCCTACGTACTGGCCGCATTTCTGGAACGTGAGCCCGAAGAAGTAAGGACTGACTGATGGCAAGGATCGCTCAGGCACTCGTGAAACGGCTGGGGGGAATGGCCATAGTGCTCGCCCTTGTCGTGACGGTGGTCTTCATCATCGTTCGCGTAACGCCTGGCGATCCTGCCGCTGTCATGCTGGGGTCCGATGCGACCCCGGAAGACATCGCGCAACTGCGCACCCGTCTGGGGCTTGATGCGCCGCTCCTCCTGCAATACGGCCAGTTCGTGCTGGGCATATTGCAGGGCGATCTCGGCCAGTCGATCTTCCTCAACCAACCCGTCACGACGGCACTTGCCGCACGGGCGGAGCCGACTTTCTTCCTCACCCTGTTCTCAATCCTGATCGCCGTCCTGATTGCCCTACCGGTCGGGATATTGTCCGCAGTCAAGCGAGGCACAATCTTCGACCAGATCGTCGTTACACTGACTATGGTGGCGGCGAGTGTGCCGAGTTTCTGGCTCGGCCTGATCCTGATCCAGGTATTCGCTGTCGGCCAGGGCTGGTTTCCCGCCTCCGGCTATGGTGGTCCCGACACCTCTTTCCTTGACCGTCTTCACCATCTTGTTCTGCCAGCAGTGGCGCTCGGCGTCGTCAACTCCGCGTTGATCACACGCTTCACCCGCGCCGCCATGCTGGACGTTCTCGGTGACGACTATGTCAGGACCGCACGGGCCAAGGGAGCGGGTGAAGGTCGCGTTATCCTGAAACACGCGCTGAAGAATGCATTGATCCCGATCATAACCGTCATCGGCCTGTCGATCGCGCTACTCGTCGCCGGTGCCGTCGTTACGGAGACCGTTTTCGGATTGCCCGGGATTGGTAACCTTGTCGTATCGGCAGTACTGAGGCGCGATTACCCAGTGATTCAGGGAACATTGCTTGTTGTCGCCGCCATCTATGTGCTCATCAATTTCATCGTAGACATGCTTTATATCCTCGTTGATCCACGGGTGCGCCAATGACCACGATGGCCTCCGTCTCCCTGCCGTTGGTGTCTGGCCTTCGCCGCCTGTTCGGCAACCGGGCGGTGCTGCTCGGCACCGTCATCCTGGTGGTGGTCATACTGGCTGCACTTCTTGCGCCATGGGTTGCCCCCTATGCTCCGAACAAGCTCTCGATCGTCAACAAACTGAAGCCGCCGTCGATGACCAACCTGTTTGGAACCGACGAATTCGGGCGCGATATCTTTTCGCGGGCTATCTTCGCCGGGCGGATCTCGCTGCTCGTCAGTCTGGGCGTCGTCGCAATCTCGACCCTACTCGGCGTGATCCTGGGAGTTGCCGCCGGTTTCTTCCGCAGCCTGGATGCGCCCATCTCCCGCCTCCTCGACGCAATGATGTCCTTCCCGGACATCCTGCTCGCGATCGCGCTGGTTGCTGCACTCGGCCCCTCGCTTTCGACTGTCATTATCGCGCTCGGGATAACCTATGCCCCCCGCCTCGCCCGGATTGTACGCGGCTCGACGCTCGTCCTGCGCGAACTACCCTATATCGAGGCGGCGGTCGCCATGGGCCTGCCCACCTGGCAAATCCTTGCCCGGCATGTCCTGCTCAACCTCGCCTCTCCCATCCTGGTTCAGGCGACCTTTGTCTTTGCTTCGGCAATGCTGGCGGAAGCAAGCCTCTCATTCCTTGGCGTCGGCGTTTCCACCGACATGCCGACTTGGGGGACGATGCTCGCGTCCGGCCGTGAATACATGAACAACGCCCCGTGGCTGATGATCTTCCCGGGACTGGCTATCGTGTTCTCGGTTCTCTCGCTGCAGTTGCTCGGAGACGGCCTGCGCGACTTCGTTGATCCACGACTGGCCAAGGAAAGCTGATCATGACCACTGCCATGACCACGACGCCGCCAGTGCTTGCCGTCGAGAACCTGACCACCTCGTTCAAGACGTCGGAAGGCTGGATCCCGGTCATCCGCGATATCAACCTGCATGTAGATGCAGGCGAAACGGTTGCCATCGTCGGCGAATCCGGTTCCGGCAAGAGCGTCACGGCGCTGTCGACCATGCGGCTTCTGCCTGCAGGACGATCCCGTATCGAAGGCCGGATTCTGCTCGACGGCACAGATGTCCTGAAGATGAGTGACAAGCAGATGCGCTCCGTCCGCGGCGGCTCCATCGGCATGATCTTCCAGGAGCCGATGACCTCCCTCAACCCGGTCTTCACCATCGGCAACCAGATTGCCGAGGCCCTTGTCCTGCATCGCGGCCTGTCATGGGGGCAAGCGGAAGCCGAAGCCCTGCGCCTGATGGAGCGTGTTCGCATTCCAGCCGCCAAGACCCGGTTGCACGAATACCCGCACAAATTCTCCGGAGGCATGCGCCAGCGCGTCATGATCGCCATGGCGCTCGCCTGCCGGCCGAAGCTGCTGATCGCCGACGAACCGACAACGGCCCTCGACGTGACCATCCAGGCCGAGATCCTTCACCTCCTGCGCGAACTGCAGAGGGAGGAGAACATGGGCATCCTGTTCATCACCCACGACATGGGCGTCGTTGCAGAAATAGCAGACCGCACCGTGGTGATGTTTCGCGGGGACATGGTCGAAACCGGTTCAACGCACGAAATCTTTGCCAATCCGAGGGCCGTCTACACGAAATCGCTGCTCGCTTCCATCCCGCGGCTCGGCACGATGGGCGCTGCGAACGCACCGCGGCGGTTCCCGGAGGTCGATCCGGCAATCGGAGAAGCGACGGATGGCATCGAGATGAACCCGGTTCCACAGACGGTGGAACCGATCCTCAGGGTCGATAACCTCGCGGTCCGTTTCGATCTTCCGAACGGGCGTGTTCATGCCGTGGAAGATGTGTCCTTCGACCTGCGCCCTGGCGAGACACTCGCGCTGGTGGGCGAATCCGGCTGCGGCAAGTCGACGACCGGCCGCGCCATCATCAGGCTCCTCACCCCAACTGCCGGGTCGATCGTGATCGACGGGCAGGATGTCACAAAAGCAGATAACCGCAAGTTGCGTGAGATGCGCCGCTCCTCGCAGATGATCTTTCAGGACCCATTCGCCTCCCTCAATCCGCGCATCACCGTGGGTTCCGCGATTGCTGAGCCCATCCTCGCCCATCGCCTGATGGGCCGCAAGGAGGCAAAGCTGCGTGTGTCGCAGCTTCTCGAACAGGTGGGCCTCTCCGCCGCAATGGCTGATCGGCACCCGCATGAATTCTCCGGCGGCCAGCGCCAGCGAATCTCGATCGCGCGAGCACTTGCGCTCGAACCGAAATTCATCGTAGCCGACGAGGCTGTCTCGGCCCTCGACGTGTCGGTCAAGGCGCAGGTCTCCAATCTCCTGCTGGATCTGCAGCAGCAGCATGGCCTCGCCTATCTGTTCATCTCCCATGACATGGCCGTGGTCGAGCGTATGAGCCATCGGGTAGCCGTGATGTTCCTCGGGGAGATTGTCGAGATCGGGCCGCGGGCGGCTATCTTCGAAAACCCCCAGCACCCATACACCCGACGGCTGATATCCGCGGTGCCGATCCCGGACCCGACCCGGCGCGGCCAGATGGCCCCACCACTTTCGGAAGAGATCAAAAGCCCAGTCCGCGCTTTTGACTACGTCCCGCCCAAACGGGCGTATCGTGAAGTTTCACCCATGCACTTCGTGCAGGAAACGCTGTGACCCGGTCTTGACGCCCGGCCTTGCCAAACAGAAAGCGCATTCCATGACCAACAAGAAACTGATCCGCTATGACGTCGCCGACAGCCAGGCAGGCGGCCAGCGCCGTCCCTTCGCAAAAGCCGTCCGTGCTGGCGATTTCGTCTATGTATCGGGTCAAGTTCCCACGGTCGGGGGCGAGGTTATCGTCGGCAACATCGTGGCGCAGACCGAACAGGTGATCGAGAACATCAGATCCGTTCTCGCACTTGCGGACTGCACGCTCGAGGATGTGGTGAAGGTCAATGTCTGGCTCGACGATGCCCGCGACTTCTCAAGCTTCAACGCGGTCTTCCAGAAGCACTTCATAGACCACCCGCCAGCCCGTTCCACGGTCCAGTCTCCAATGATGGTGGACGTGAAGGTCGAGATGGACGTGATCGCCTACAAGCCGTTGGAATAACATTGCTGCCTAAGGGCGAGTCTCTCGGCTGTGTCCCCGCACTGCTGCTGCCGTCGGTGCGGCGTCAATCCTGGCTCTGGTTCAGAGGTAAACGCTAGTTAGCTCAACCCTGAGCAGGTGCTGGTCAGCATCGATGATGGAGTGCTGCGTCGGCATATGCATTCCGAGAAATTGGCAATAGAAGCGCCGGTGTCCTCTGGGGCGGAAGCCAAGCCGATATTTTCCTAGAAACGCTTGGCCGGCGACACGATTAACATTCGTTTCCGATGTGAGGAATCATCTTCGGAAACGATCGAGATGCTTGCTCGTTTGCCTATGGAATATCCTCCTCAGGAGCAGCAAAGGCTCCACCGGCGGAGCGCAGGATATCCCCGATGCTAGCGGAGTTCCCGACCGTTTGACGGCAACCAAGGTACCACCAGCACGCAACCCCTCTGTGTAGAAATGCGCCTCTTTCTCCGGCGCCCCGCTGGTGCGTAATACGTCATAGACGCTCGCGACCGTTGCCCCCGCCACAACGCCCGCGGAGGCTCCGGCAAGGCTTGTCGCAAGTCACCCCAGCACTCCTACCAGACCCAGGCCAGGGACGGGCATGAGAGCAAGCCCGGCGACCAGACCGAGAGCGCCACCGCCAACCGCACCGACACTGGCTCCGATTGTCGTGCTTTCGACCGGGTCGACGTCGGTTGTGAGATGTTCGCTCTGATTTGAGATGATACTGGTATCGTCCTCGGGGACGCCAGAGGCGGAAAGCTTGGCCGCCGCGACCTGCGCGGTTTTAAGATCCTGGAACAGAGCAGCTAAGGTCGGCACAGGATCCTCCATGATCGATCATCTCCGCAAGCCAGAACAATGCTTGCGCCATCAAGGCTCGATCGGCGACTCATCCTCGTTGTCCAGGAGAACGCGCACGGCTGCGCCATCAAGAACCTCATACTGGCCATCCTTCATCTGTTGATTTCCACTGAGAGCTGACCCGGCGCAGCCAGATATTTCCATTGAGAACTGACCCATGTCTCAATCATCCCTCGCATGTTTTCAGCGGGGCTCTGAAGTGATCGATGGCGTTACTGAGCGTAATCCGACGCTGGCATTTTCGAGAGCAACTATCGGTCCGGGAGATTTGCCGCAGGACCGGCTTATTTCTGAATACGATCCGCAAATATCTGCGCGCCGGCGACATGGAGCCGAAGTTCAATGTCCCGAAGCGGCCGAGCAAGTTCGACCGGTTTGCGGATCGGCTGTCGGCCTGGCTGAAGACGGAGTCGAAGAAGAGCCGCAAGCAGAAGCGGACAATGAAGCAGCTACACGTTGATCTTGTCAGCCTCGGCTACGAGGGGGACCACAATCGTGTGACGGCATTTGCGCGGGAATGGCGAGACGATCGACAGCGGGAACTGCAGACGACGGGCGGGACATTTGTGCCCTTGGCGTTCGAACCAGGTGAAGCCTTCCAGTTCGACTGGTCCAGAGATTGGGCGATCATCGGCAATGAGCGCACCAAACTGCAGATCGCCCATACGAAGCCGAGCGACTCCAGGGCCTTCATCGTCCGGGCATATCTCCTGCAGACGCACGAGATGCTGTTCGATGCCCACAATCACGCATTCCGTGTCTTCGGTGGCATCCCCGACCGCGGCATCTACGACAACATGCGCACAGCGATCGACAACGTCGGCCGTGGCAAAGAGCGTGACGTCAACGTCCGCTTCATGGCGATGGCCAGCCATTATGTGTTCGAGCCCGAGTTCTGCAATCCGGCGTCCGGATGGGAGAAGGGACAGGTCGAGAAGAACGTTCAGGATGCACGTCACCGCTTCTTTCAACCGATCCCGCGCTTTCCATCACTGGAAGCCCTGAACGATTAGCTCGAGGAGCGTTGCAAGAGTTCTGGGCCAAGACACCCCACGGTCAGTTGCGTGGCACTATTGCCGACATCTGGTCTGAGGAAGTCCCAGCTCTGATGCCGCTCTCCAGGCCGTTCGACGGTTTCGTAGAATATATGAAGCGGGTCACACCCACCTGCCTCGTGCATCTGAAGCGCAATCATTACAGCGTTCCGGCATCCTTCGCCAATCGACCGGTGAGCCTCCGGGTCTATCCGGATCGTGTCGTGGTCGCCGCAGAAGGCCAGATCGTCTGCGAGAACCGTCGCGTCATCGATCGTTCCCATGATCGGCCAGGACAGACCATCTATGACTGGCGTCACTATCTGGCGGTGGTGCAGCGTAAGCTCGGTGCTCTTCGCAACGACTGAACCGCCCCGGCTTTGCCGGAGACCCCAACTCGTGAGAAGTAGGGTCTATGACAAGCAAAACGACGAACAAATTTTCTCCTGAAGTCCGCGCCCGCGCCGTTCGGATGGT
>Ga0065721_10052833_pt1 | contig 11059 bp, 8 predicted proteins | sample Mesricmetagenome_FD_59108 | JGI IMG/M metagenome (GOLD analysis project Ga0065721, IMG submission 59108) | Mesophilic microbial community from rice straw/compost enrichment Sample: eDNA_1 v2 (version 2) | ecosystem: Engineered > Solid waste > Grass > Composting > Bioreactor | place: USA: Davis...
AAAGCCCCGCAACGGCGGGCGGGCAGGATGCCCGCCAGTCCGTCGGAGGGGTCATGCGGATCAGGGACAAGATCATGCTCGTGGGCGGCATTCCCATCGCGATTGCCGCCGGCATCGCCGTGGCCGCCTGGCTGCTGCTGAGCGAGGCCGAACGCGCCCGCAGCGGCGCCGTCCTCGCCGGCGCCATCTATCGCGACCTGCTCGTCGCGATGACCGTCCGCGACGATTACGTGAGCGCCAATCCGGCAGAGCGCGACCCGCACGCCCAGCGGTTCCGCGAGCAGGCGGCGAGCGCCCAGGTGCAGCTCGCCTCGCTCGGCCCGCTGGCGCGCACGCAGGCGCAGCGGCGTGAGGTGGCGAGCTTCCAGGACACGCTCGCCCGCTATGTCGCCCGCATGGACGAGTATATCGCCGTGACCACGGTGAACGACCGGCTCATCGCCGAGATGTCGCTGCGCGCCGCGACGCTGGTCAATCTCGCCGACGAGGCGCGTGCCCGGCAGCACGCCTCCAACGCCGACATCATCGTGACCCTCACCGAGAAGGACCAGCAGCTGCGGCGCCTGCGCGACATCGTCGACCGGGCCTATCAGCTGCGCGCCGCCCTGTGGGGCCTGCAGACGGCGTTGCAGCGCCCCGAGGGGAATCATCGCGGTTTCGCCCTGGCGCAGATGCGCCATGCGGCGGACGATCTCGTCGAGGCGCTGGGCGTCGGGCGCAGCGGTGCAGCGCTCGAGCTCGGCAACCTCTCCCGCGCGGTGGCTGCGGCGGAAGCTGGAGAGACAGCGACCATCACCGAGCGCCTGCTCGCCTGGTGCGACCGCCTGCTCAAGATCGAGGTGACGGCGCAGCGTGCCCTGCAGGAGGAGGTGGCCCAGCTCCTCACCTATTCCGTCGAGGCCAACGAGACCGAGCAGGCCACCCAGAACGTCGCCGTCTCCACGCTCAAGCTCGGGCAGGAGACGCACGAGGCGCTGACGCGGCGCGATGCCGACGTCGCCGAGCGCAAGCTCGCGCGCAGCGGCGAGCTCGCCAACATCGCCGCCGCGCTGCCGATCTCGCCTCTCATCCAGACCGACATGATCGATGCCATCACGGAGTGGCGCGAGCGGCTCGGCACCACGATCGAGGGCATCCGCAAGCAGAACGCGATGATCGCGGACATGGACCGGACCGCGTCGGCGATGGTGGCCAAGGCGCGCTCGCTCAACGACCTCTTCACGGGCGATGCCGACTGGCTCGGTGCCTTCATCGGCCACGTGCTCGTCATCGGCGCCACCATCGGCCTGCTCTTCGGCTCGGCAGCCGCCTTCGCGGCCGCCCGGTCGATCACCATGCCGCTCCGGCGGCTCCAGGGCAGCATGCTGGCGCTCGCCGCCGATCCGCTCGCCGGCCGCATCGCGGAATCCGACCGCCGCGACGAGCTCGGCGACATGGCGCGGGCCGCCAATGTCTTCGTCACCGAAATCAGCCGGCGCGAGCGCGACCTGCGCCAGGCCAAGGAAAGGACCGACGAGACGCTCGCCGAGCTGCGGCAGACGCAGGCGGACCTCATCCAGGCCGAGAAGCTCGCCTCCCTTGGCCAGCTCGTCGCCGGCGTCGCGCACGAGATCAACACCCCGCTCGGCATCGCCCTCACCACCGCGACCCTCCTCGGCGACGAGGCGCAGGAGTTCGAGCGGGCGCTCCACGGCAACCAGCTCGCGCGCTCGCGCCTCGCCCATTTCCTCGACCGGATGAAGGAAGGCTCGCGGCTCCTGTTCGACAATCTCGGCCGGGCGAGCGACCTCGTGCACAGCTTCAAGCAGGTGGCGGTCGACCAGGTCAGCGACGAGCCGCGCCGGTTCGAGATGAAGGGCTGGCTCGAGGACGTGATCCGCAGCCTCGGCCCTCTGCTGCGCAAGACGCGGCACGCGGTCGCCATCGACTGTCCCGCTCAGCTGCAGGTCGGCACCTATCCGGGCGCGCTCGCGCAGGTGCTGACGAACCTCGTCATCAACGCCGCCCTGCATGCTTATGACGAGGGTGAGAGCGGGCGCATCATCATCACGGTGGAGGACGCCGCCGACCAGCTGCGCCTCACCGTGCGCGATGACGGCAAGGGCATTGCCCCGCAGCATCTCGGCCGCATCTTCGACCCCTTCTTCACCACCGCCCGCCACCGGGGCAGCACCGGGCTCGGGCTCCACATCGTCTACAACCTCGTCACCAACAAGCTGCAGGGGCGCATCGACGTGGAGAGCCGCCCGGGCGTCGGCACTGCCTTCCGCATCGACATGCCGAAGCAGCTCGCCGGGGAAGCACGGGCCGAAGCCCTGGCGACGCTCTGACCAAGGGGGGAGAACATGATGAAGCACCTGTTGGCGGCAACCTGCGGCCTTGCCCTCGCCGCCTCGCCCGCCGCCGCCAAGACGCTGGTCTTCTGCTCGGAAGGCAGTCCCGAGGCCCTCAACCCGCAGATCGTGACGACGACGACGGGCATGAACGCGGGGCGGCCGATGTTCAACAACCTGGTCGAATTCGTGCCTGGCACGACGCGGATCGTGCCGGCGCTCGCCGAATCCTGGGAGATCTCGCCGGATGGTACCACCTATACGTTCCACCTGCGGCGGGGAGTGAAGTTCCATGCCAACGCCGTCTTCACCCCGACGCGCGACTTCAACGCCGACGACGTCCTCTTCTCCCTGATGCGGCAGTGGAAGGAGGACCACCCTTTCCATGGCACGCCGGGCGCCACCTTCGACTATTTCCGGGACCTCGGCATGCCGGACCTCATCCGCGCCATCGAGAAGATCGACGACCATACCGTCCGCATCCGCCTTGCCCGCGCCGAGGCGCCGTTCCTCGCCAATCTCGCGATGCCGTTCAACGTCATGCTGTCGGCCGAATACGGCGAACTCCTGCTGCGCCGGGGCGAGCCGGCGCGGCTCGATGCGGATCCCGTCGGCACGGGGCCGTTCGCACTCGTCGGCTACCAGAAGGACATCGCCATCCGCTATCGGGCCTTTCCCGATTACTGGAACGGGCAGCAGAAGATCGACACCCTCGTCTTCTCCATCACGCCCAACCCGGCCGTGCGGCTCACCAAGCTCAAGGCGGGCGAGTGCCACGTCATGGCCTTTCCCAACCCCAGCGACCGGGAGGCGATCGCCGCCAATCCGTCGCTGCGCCTCCTGCAGCAGGAGGGGCTCAACATCGGCTATCTCGCGATGAATGCCGCCCGCCCGCCCTTCGACGACCTCAAGCTGCGGCGCGCCGTCAACATGGCGATCGACAAGCGCGCCATCATCGAAGCCGTTCACCAGGGCACCGGAACCGTGGCCAAGAACCCGATCCCGCCCCTGCTGTGGTCCTACAACGAGGCGATCGCGGACTACCCCTACGATCCCGCGCAGGCCCGACGCCTCGTCGTCGAGGCGGGCTATCCGGACGGCCTCGACACCGACCTCTGGTACATGCCCGTCAACCGCCCCTACAATCCCGACGGCCGCCGCGTCGCCGAGCTCGTCCAGGCCGACCTCGCCCGCATCGGCATCCGCACCCGCCTCGTCACGGACGAGTGGGACCAGTACCGCGTCAAGCTGCAGGCCGGCGAGCCGCCGCTCGCGCTCTATGGCTGGACGGGCGACAACGGCGACCCGGACAACTTCCTCAACGTGCTCCTCGGCTGCGCGGCAGCCCGGCCCGGCGGCAACAACGTGGCCAAGTGGTGCCTGCCCGAGTACGACGCGCTCGTCACGCGCGCCAAGGCCACCAACGACCGCGCCGAGCGCGAGGCGCTCTACCGGCAGGCGCAGGAGATCTTCAAGCGTGAGGCCCCCTGGGTGCCCCTCGCCCACTCCATCGTCTTCATGGCCACACGCAAGGAGGTGAAGGGTTTCGGCATCGATCCGCTCGGGCGCCACGTCTTCGAAGGTGTCGACCTCGACGGGGAAGCCTCCCGTTGAAAACGAAGCTCAAACGAAACCTCCGGTAGGTTCAATCGAACGATTGTTGCGGCGGAATCGCAAGAGACGAAACCAAAAACGTTTCGGACGCAATGCGCTTGAAACGCAGCGCGCGCATTCTGCACCTCGTCGGCGCCGCCGGCCGGGCACCCGTCCGGCGGCGGGCCACCGGCTCGTGGGTCAGCCATGCGCGCTCCTCTTTCGCACATACAGCATCACCAGCACCGGACCGCGACGATCTCGCTCGCCTTCCTCGTCCTGCCCCTCGTCATCGGGCTTCCCCTCGCCGTATGGCTCGACCTGAGGGGCCTGTCCACGCGGATGATGCAGGGCGAGGCGACCGAGATCGGCGTGCTCATCGACGAGATGCGCGCCTATTACGCCAATGACGTGCTGGGGCGGCTCGACGGCGACGGGCATGGCGAGGAAGCGCCGATGCCGACGGCCATGTCCATCGAGCTCGGCAAGCGCATCAGCGCGCGCGACGGAGCGGTGAAGATCCGCATCTTCTCGGACTTTCCCTTCCGCAAGCGCGCGGGCCATCCGATCGACGCCTTCGAGCAGATGGCGCTCGAACAGCTGCGGCACGATGCGACGAGGCCGGTCGTCGACGTCTCGGGCACGCTCGTCGAACGCACGGTGCGCATCGCGACGCCCATCGTCATGGGTCCGGCCTGCATCGCCTGTCACAACAGCCACCCCGACAGCCCGAAGCAGAACTGGCGCGTCGGCGACGTGCGCGGCGTGCAGGAGGTCACCGTGCGCCGGCCGATCGAGGCGAGCATCTTCTCCTTCAAGTCCCTGCTCGTCTATTTCGCCGTGGTGGCGGCGTGCGGCCTCGCCTTCATCCGCATGCAGAGCCGGCAGGCGGCCCTCATCCGGCACATGAACGGCGAGCTCGCGCAGGCGAACGCCTTCCTCGGCACCGTCTCCGCCAAGATCGCGCGCTATCTCTCGCCGCAGGTCTACCGCAGCATCTTCAGCGGCGCGAAGGATGTCGCCATCACCGCCGAGCGCAAGAAGCTCACCATCTTCTTCTCCGACATCAAGGATTTCACGGCGCTGACGGAGCGCCTGCAGCCGGAGGACCTGACGGCGCTCCTCAATGAGTATTTCACGGAGATGTCGGTCATCGCCCTGCGGCACGGAGCGACCATCGACAAATTCGTCGGCGACGCGATCCTGCTCTTCTTCGGCGATCCGGATACGCGCGGCGTCCGGGAGGATGCGGCGGCGGCCGTGCGCATGGCGCTCGACATGCAGGCCGCGCTCGGCCGGCTCAATGCCGAATGGCGCAAGCGCGGCCTCGCCGAGCCGCTCGAGGTGCGCATGGGCATCAACACGGGCTATTGCCACGTCGGCAATTTCGGCAGCGACAACCGCATGGACTACACGATCATCGGGGCGGAGGCGAACCTCGCCGCCCGCCTCCAGGCCGTCGCGCAACCGGGCTCGATCATCATCAGCTACGAGACCTATGCGCTGGTGCGGGACATCATCGAGGCCGAGGCGCTCGCGCCGATCGCGGTCAAGGGCGTGAGCCGTGCGGTCGTGCCCTATGTCGTGCGAGGCCTCGCCGAAACGGCGGGAGCCGAGGTCATCCATGGCCAGGTTCAGGGCCTCGACCTCTTCCTCGACATCAAGGCGCTCGACGCCTGCTCGGCCGGGGAAACGCGCCGGCTCCTCGAGAAAGCGCTGACGGCGCTCGAGACCCGGGCCGGGCGGGAGCGGCCGCGCGCCATGTGAGAGGATCCCCGCCTCTCAGATGCTGCCCCGCCGGTGCAGCACGGGCTCGAGGACGGCGGGGTCATTGTCGCCGAAACCGAGGATGGCGATGGTCGCCCGTGATCATCCACACGTTTCGTCAAACGCGCTTCATGCCTCCCGGCTCTCTGCGGAAAGAAGGAACGACCCTGAGCAGGCCGTCGGGATCGGGGGGATTTGGAGAGCCGCTCAGGGCCGGGAGTCATTGGCGTTGGGCTGGAGGAACGCCAAGCTGAAACATTTTCTGCAACATTCAAAATCTACCGCAGAGCATTATCGATAACAAGCCGGCTCGCGAATGGCGTTTATTTGCTCACAAATAGTAATGCGCCCCGTAAGATTTCCGGGGCGCATCACAGTGAGCTTTCTATGCTTTGCTCGCCTGCTGCGCAGCAAGCGAGGCGAGTGTGGCGTGACCGCTCCGGTCAGGAGGTCAGCGCGCCGGCGGTCATGCCCTGCACCATGTACTTCTGCAGGAAGATGAAGGCGACGACGAGCGGCAGGCTGGCGAGGACCGAGAAGGCCATCATCATGTTCCATTCGGTGACGAACTCGGCCATCAGGCTGTAGATCGCCATGGTCAGCACCCGGTTCCCCCAGGATTCGATGAGCACCACGGCGAAGAGGAATTCGTTCCAGGCCAGAAGAAACGTATAGAGGCCCGCGCCGATGAACGCGGGATACGACATGGGCACCAGCGTGCGGAAGATGGCGCCGAGCCGGGAGCAGCCGTCGACCATCGCCGCCTCCTCGATATCGCGCGGGATGTTGAGGAAATAGCTGCGCAGCATGAGGATGCAGAAGGGCAGCGTGAAGGTCAGATAGACGATCACCAGCGCCGTGCGCGTGTCGTAGAGGCCGAGCGTGATGAAGATGCGGAAATAGGGAATGCACAGGAGCACGAGCGGGAACATCTGCGTCGTGATCAGGAACATCAGCACGGCCCGCTGCCCCGCGAAGCGGAAACGTGCCAGCGCATAGGCCGCCGTCGCCCCGAGCACCAGCGACAGGGCCGTGACCACGAGCGATATGATCATCGTGTTGGCGAAGACGACGAGATACCGCGGGCTCGAGAAGATCTTGGCATAGGGCTCGAGCGTGAAGACCTCCGGCACCCAGTCCGGCGGCATCTTCGTCACCTCGAGGTTGGGCCGCACCGAGACGGTGCCCATCCATGCGAGCGGGAAGAACACGATGACGATGGCGAGGATGAGCAGCACGTAGGCGAGGAGCCGCATCAGCCGCTCGCGGTTGCGCAGGCCGAGGTAATAGGGGGAGACGACGGCCGGTTCGGTTGCGGGCCTCGGCATGTCAGTGCTCCTTGCTCATGGTGCGGCGCACGTAGATGGCGCTGACGACGAAGAGGACGATGAACATCACCATCGCCTCCGCCGAGGCATAGCCGAAGCGCAGCTTCTGGAAGCCGTCGAAATAGATCACGGTCGCCAGCACTTCCGAGGAATGGGCCGGTCCGCCGCCGGTCATGACGAAGACGGGATCGAAGGCGCGGAAGGTCCAGATCGAATCGAGCAGCACGATCGTGGTGATGACGCCGCGCAGTTGCGGCAGGGTGATGTGCCAGAACTTCTGCAGGCCCGAGGCACCGTCGATGTCGGCCGCCTCGTAGAGATGCTTCGGGATGGCCTGCAGCCCGGCGAGCAGCATGACCATGAAGAAGGGGAAGGCGCGCCACACGTTCATTGCCGTGACCGAGCCGAGCGCGGTCGAGGGATCGCCGAGCCATGACGTGGCGAAATTGATGTCGATGAGCCCGAGACGGGCCAGAAGTCCGTTGAACACGCCGAAGGGCGCGAGCATCAGCACCCAGATCATGCCCGCCACGGTCGGCGCCAGCAGCCAGGGGACGATGAGCAGCCCGCGCGCCAGCGAGCGGAAGGTCTCGTTGAGCTGCATGTTGAGCAGCAGGGCGAGACCCAGGCCGATGACGAGATGCAGCGCGACACTCGCCGCAGTGAACACCACCGTCTGGCCGAAAGCCTGCCAGAAGAGCGCATCCTCCATCAGCGCCGCATAATTGCCGAGGCCGACCCAGGTCTCCCGCTGCAGGTTGCTGTCATAGAAGCTGAGGCGGATGACGTCGCCGAGCGGATAGATGAGCAGGGCGACAAGGATCAGGAGTGACGGCCAGAGAAAGGAATAGGCCAGAATTTCGTCGTGAAACCGGTTTCGAAAAGAGGGCATCGCTCACCCGGCCGTTGCCGGGGGCCGGCCGCCATGTGGCGACGCGGCCCCCTGAACATGAGGAAAGGTCGGCAGGGGCCCGCCGAAGCAGGCCCGAGAAGAGCCGTGCGCCTATTTGGTCGCGTCGAAGATCTTGTTCCACTCGGCAGCGGCGTCGTCGAGGGCCTCCTTGGCGCTCTTCTTGCCCTGCACGACGTTCTGCACCTCCGTCGTCATGATCTTGTTCATCTGCACCGCATTCGGCATGACGAGGAAGGGCGACTGGGCGTTGGCGCGCTCCATCTGCGCGACGAAGGCGGCGAACTCCGTCTTCTCCTTGAACCAGTCCTCGTTCATCACGTCCGTGCGGGCGGGCAGCGCGCCGGTGCCCTTGGACCAGATCGCCATGCCCTTGGGGCCGGACAGCCACTTGAGGAAGGTCCAGGCGGCCTCCTTGTCCTTGGCCTGCGTGGTCAGGGTGTTCAGCGAGCCGCGCACCATGGTGCCGGTGGTCTTGCCCTCGGGCAGCGGGGCGATCTTGTAGTTGAGGTTGGGGTTGAGCTGGCGCTGGATGGCGATGCCCCAAGGCCCTTCGAACATCATGGCGACGTTGCCGGAGGCGAAGTTCGCGCGTTTCTCCTTCTCACCGTTGCTGAGGACGCCCGGCACGCTGATCTTGTCCTGGTTGACGCGCTCCACATACCACTCGATCGCCGCGACACCCTCGGGGCTGTTGAAGGCGGCCTTGTTGGTCTCGGCGTCGATGAGCTTGCCGCCCGCCTGCAGGATCAGCGGATAGATGTCGTAGGTCATGTTCGTCGGCGGCTCCGACTGGAGCGTGGCGGTCACCGCGAACTGGCGCTTTTCCGGGTTGGTGAGCTTGCGGGCCATCTCGGCGAATTCGTCCCACGTCTTCGGCGGGTCCGAGAGGCCGGCGGCCGCGAACAGGTCGGTGTTGTAGAACAGCGCGACCGAGCCGCTTTCGACGGGCAGGTAATATTGCTTGCCGCGCCATTTCTGGTGGAAGGCCGAGGGAATATTGCCGAAGAACTCCGGCGGCTCCTTGGCGATGAGGTCGTCGAGCGGCTCGATCATGCCGAGATCGGCGAATTCGGCCACCCAGTCGACCTGCACCATCAGCACGTCGGCGAGCTTGTTGGCCTGGTGCTGCACGATGGCGCGGTCATGGAAGCCGGTGAAAGGCGCATCGACCGCGACGAGCGTGATGTCCGGATGGTCCTTCTCGAAGGCCGCCTTGAGCTCGGACATGAACTTCTCGCCGACCTCCGTGCCCTTCCACTGGTTCCAGCGCACCTCGCGCTGCTGGGCGACAGACGATGTCGACATGGCGAGCGACGCCGCAAGGGTCGTCGCGACCGCGGTCAACCACACGGATCCGCGTCTGTTGTTCATGATCGTCCTCCTCAGATGGTGGCGTTTCCTCTGTCTTCGGGGAGCTCTCGGCCCGGCCGGGCTCCCTTCTCGTCATCAACCCGTTCTTCTCGTCAGCGGGCCAATCTCGCGATCACCTCGGGTTTCGGCGGGTGCACCTTCACGGGGCGGGCATGTTCGCGCACCAGGGCGCGCGTCCCGCCGACGTTCATCCAGGTAAACATGTTGCGGAACATCTCCTGAAGCGAGGCCATGATGTCCGCCTGCACGTCCTGCGGCAGCTCCCAGAAGCGCTTCTTCATGACTTTCCACGCCTTCTTGCGGGTGTTGTAGAGAAACTGCACGTCGTTCTCGTCCGGGCGCCGCTCGGCGCCGTGGTTGGCAAAGGTGTAGTCCCTGATCTCGTCCTTCACCGCCTGCGGCAGACGCGGATGGTCGAAGATGAGATTGTTGAAGCCGAGCGCCAGATGGATCTCGATGGCGCCCGTGCGCGGGAACCGGGCGAGCTGCTCGCCCGACAGGGTCGAGGCCCCGTGCTGCACGGCTCCGCCCATGCCGAACTCCGACCGGCAGATGTCAGAGATCGTCCTGACGAGCGCATAATCGACCTCGACGGCGGCGAGCGTCCCGTCCGGCAGTATCTTGCCGCCGTGATGCGTGCCCGAATTGATGCTGATCTTGCTGACCGGTGCGACCTCCCCGCCCCCGGCGGCGAGAACCTCCCGATAGACGGCCATGAACTCGCGCAGCTCTTCCGGGGTGGTGTTCTCGTGGCCCACCTCGCCGATCTCGGCACCGAGCGAGATCGTCACGCCCTCGGGCTCGATGGAGCGTACGAAGCGCGTGAAACGGGCCGTCAGCTCGGCATTGAGGCGCTGCTGGTCCCGCACGGTCGGCAGCGAGAGATCGACCACCGTCGAGGCATCGATGTCGATGCTGTAGAAGCCCGCCGCCACCTGCTCGCGCATCACGGCCTCGAGCCGCGCGATCTCGGCGGCGCCGTCCCGGGCATAGGCGGCGGCGTTGACCTGGTCATGGTCGGCCTGGAGGAAGACCGGCCCCTCGTGCCCTTCCCGCAGGGCGGCGGCGAGCACGGCGGCGGTGTATTCCACCGGCGGCTGGGCGGCATAGAGCGCCTCGGCGACCGCCTGTTCGAAGATGAACAGCGCCGCATCCATCTCCCGCGCGGCGCGGAACACGGCGCGGCAGGTCTGATAGCTCCAGCCGCGCAGGTTCATGGCGGGGACAGTGCGTCCCTCCCAGCGCCCCGCGGCACGCGCGAGATAGAGCTCCTGCACCGATGCCGGCACGATGCCGGCGGTAAGCGCCGCCTCGCGGATGGCCCAGATGGCCAGGGCCCGCGCCTCCGGCTCGCCCAGCGCGGCCGTTTCCGCCCAGCGGTCGATCATGTCGGCCGGCGGCCGGCGACTCGCCGAAAAATCCCCGCCTCCGGCGAGATCGACGTCGATGCTGCGGAGGTCTTCGGCAAGCGCGGCAACGGTGGAGCAGCCCATGGGTCATACCTTCTCGGATGATGATCGGATCGCGTCACGGCGCAGGAGGAGGTTCGCCGGAATGCCGCTCGCCGTCGCGGCGCCTGCTGCGTCGGCCTTCGGCCCGCCGCGGATACCGCTGCAAGGGAACGGGTCATGCCGGTGCATCGCCTCCTCCCGTCGTGTTTTGTGATTGTTTTCGATCATCAGTTAGGCATTTTCCTTTCGTAATCGCAACATCCATTTTCGATTTATGACTCAAGCTGCGCGACTGCGGCGTGC
>Ga0065721_10052834_pt1 | contig 11059 bp, 6 predicted proteins | sample Mesricmetagenome_FD_59108 | JGI IMG/M metagenome (GOLD analysis project Ga0065721, IMG submission 59108) | Mesophilic microbial community from rice straw/compost enrichment Sample: eDNA_1 v2 (version 2) | ecosystem: Engineered > Solid waste > Grass > Composting > Bioreactor | place: USA: Davis...
GCGCCGCCTCGCCCGCGCCCCAGGCCGCCACAACGGTCGCGGCCACGGTCGCCGCCGCGAAGGCGATCCAGGCGCGGCGTCCGGCCTTAGGGGAAGGATTCGCCGGGAAGGAAGGGGCGGGAGGCGGCATGACCTCACTGTGCGGAATTTCGCACTCAAGCGCCAGAGCCTTGAGCGGCCATTCGCACGGATGCGGGCCGAAATGATCGAGGTCGGCATGAAATGCCCATAAAAGTCAGTACGATATCAAATCGGCATCGGGGGTTTGCGACGGCGGGAACACCCCGCCACCCTGTCCGACAGGAGCGTGGCGAAGATCGCGCCCTTCGAGGAGACTGCGGGTCCATCCACCCGCACCAAAGGAGCCCTTCGTGATCCCAGTTTCGTCAGAGGCCGCGCCGGCCGTCCGCCGGCCGTTCTATCGGCACCTGTACTTCCAGGTGCTGATCGCCATCGCGCTGGGCGCGATCATCGGCCACTTCTGGCCGGTCTTCGGCGAGAGCCTGAAGCCGCTGGGCGACGGCTTCATCAAGCTGGTGAAGATGGTCATCGCCCCGGTGATCTTCCTGACCATCGTCACCGGCATCGCCGGCATGCGCGACCTGGGCAGCGTCGGCCGGGTGGCGGCCAAGGCCTTCGCCTACTTCCTGACCTTCTCGACCCTGGCCCTCATCGTGGGCCTGATCATCGCCAACCTCGTGCGCCCCGGCCACGGGCTGAACATCGACCCCGCGACGCTGAACGCCGGCGCCGTCGAGCAATACGCCGCCGCCGCGCACGAGAGCACCATCGTCGGCTTCCTGATGGGCGTCATCCCCGACACTCTGGTCAGCGCCTTCTCGACCGGCAACATCCTGCAGGTCCTGTTCGTCTCCATCCTGTTCGGCATCGCCCTGGCGCTGGTGGGCGACCGCGCCCAGCCGGTGCTGGACCTTTTCGAGACGCTGAGCCTGGCGGTGTTCAAGCTGGTGGCCATCGTCATGAAGGCCGCGCCGATCGGCGCCTTCGGCGCCTTCGCCTTCACCATCGGGGCCTACGGCATCGCCTCGATCGCCAATCTGGCGGCGCTGATCGCCACCTTCTACGTCACCTCGATCATCTTCGTCGTGGGCGTCCTGGGCCTGGTCGGCATCGCCAACGGCTTCAACATCCTGAAGCTGATCCGCTATCTGAAGGAAGAGCTGCTGCTGGTGCTGGGCACCTCCAGTTCCGAGGCGGCCCTGCCCAGCCTGATCGCCAAGATGGAGCGCGCCGGTTCGGCCAAGTCGGTCGTCGGCCTGGTCGTGCCCACCGGCTATTCGTTCAACCTGGACGGCACCAACATCTACATGACCATGGCGGCCCTGTTCATCGCCCAGGCGCTGAACATCGAGCTGACCATCTGGCAGCAGATCACGCTTCTGCTGGTGGCCATGCTGTCGTCCAAGGGCGCGGCGGGCATCACCGGCGCGGGCTTCATCACCCTGGCCGCCACCCTGTCGGTGGTGCCGGACGTGCCGGTCGCCGGCATGGCGCTGATCCTGGGCATCGACCGCTTCATGAGCGAGTGCCGGGCCCTGACCAACTTCATCGGCAACGCCGTGGCCACCATCGTGGTCGCCCGCTGGGAGGGCGCGCTGGATCGCGACGCCCTGAACGCGGCGCTGAACGGCGCGCCCCGGCCCATCGCGGCCCAACCCGATCCGGCCGCCGGGCCGGGCGACGACCTGGTCCTCGCGGACGACTGAGCCGCGCGGACGAATTTTTCGAAGGCGGGATCGTCGACGACAACGGCGGCCCGGGAGGAGGAGAGACGAGATGCAGACCAAATTCACCCTGATGGCGGGCGCGGCGTCGGCCGTTCTGCTGATGTCGGCCGGCGCGGCCATGGCCCAGGAGGCCGCGAGCCCCGTGCCGGACGGCCAGCCCGCCCAGGTCGAGGACATCGTCGTCGTCGGCTCGCAGATCCGCGGCGCCTCGACCACGGCCGCCCTGCCGGTGACCGTCGTGACGCAGGAAGAGATCGTCGCCACCGGCGCGGTCAGCGGCGACGATCTGCTGCGATCCATTCCCCAGATGGGCGACGTGCTCTTCTCCAGCGCCAACAATCCGCAGACGTCGAACGCGGCCCGCGGCGACGTCAATTCGGTCAACCTGCGCTCGCTGGGCGTCGGCAACACCCTGGTCCTGCTGAACGGCCGCCGCATCGTCCAGCACCCGACCAGCCAGGGCACGTCCGACACCGGCACCGTGCCGGTCCTCAGCTACAACTCCAACGCCATCCCGGTGTCGGGCCTGGAGCGCCTGGAGGTGCTGCTGGACGGGGCGGCCGCCATCTACGGCGCCGATGCGGTGGCCGGCGTGGTCAACACCGTGCTTCAGGAAGACTTCGACGGCCTGGAGATGAAGGCCCAATACGGCGGGGCCGAAGGCACCCAACGGCGCGAGTTCACCCTGGGCCTGTTTGCGGGCAAGGATTTCGCGCGCGGCAACATCTCGGGCTTCCTGGACTACACCGACCGCACGGCGCAGCGCGCCGAGGACATGGACTACACGGCCTCTGACGACCGCCGCGCCCTGTTCGCCGACGTGCCGGGATACGAGACCTCGACCGACACGGACGTGCGTTCGTCCTACACCGCCTGGGCCAACTTCCAGACGCCGTTCCGGGTCCGCCAAGGGTCGACCAATTTGACCTCGACCGCCGGGGCCTTCCACAACCAGCCGTCCGACTTCGGCTGCACGGCGCCGATCGGCGGCGACGTCTGCCTGGCCAGCGGCAACATCAGCTACAGCGGCGCCGGCCGCGAGCTGCGCTACGACACCGCACCGGGCACGACCGTGTCGCCCGATGTCGAGCGTCTGAACCTGTTCGTCTCCGGTCACTACGATCTGGACAACGGCGTCACCGCCTTTGGCGAGCTGGGCTACTACACCGCCAACACCCAGAACATTCAGCCGCCGACCATCCTGCTGAACCAGCTCTGGATTCCGGCCAGCAACTACTGGAACCCCTTCGGCCCGGTAACCTTCGCCGACGGCACGCCCAATCCCAACCGCCTGCCGGGTCTGAGCAACGTCCCCGCCCAGGGCACGGACGTGAAGCTGGTCCGCTACCGTTTCAGCGACCTGGGCGAACAGGTGGTGGACGTCGACAACTGGCAGTCCCGCATCCTGGGCGGTCTGCGCGGGGAGTGGCGCGGCTTCGACTGGGAAAGCGCGATCCTCTATTCGGAGGCGGAGGCCACCGACAGCTCGAACGCCGTCAATCTGACCGCGCTTCAGGCCAATCTGGCCCTGTCCACGCCGGACGCCTACAACCCGTTCAGCGGCGGCTGCGTCGACGACACCAGCGCCGGCGACTGCACCCCCAGCTCTCAGGCGGCCATCGACGCCATCACCACCGACCTGACGCGCGTGTCCAAGACGACCCTGGCGCTCTGGGACTTCAAGGTGAGCCGTCCCGACCTGTTCACCCTGCCGGGCGGTCCGGTCGGGATCGCCATGGGCGTGGAGGCCCGCAAGGAAACCCAGCGCGACGACCGCGACGAGGACCTGGACGGCACCAACGTCTTCGTCGACGCCATCAGCGGCGAAACCAGCATCTCGAACATCGCCGCGGTCAGCTCCAACCCGGACACCTACGGCGAGCGCGAGGTCTATTCGGCCTATGTCGAGTTCGCCGTACCGGTGGTCTCGCCCGAGATGAACGTGCCGCTGGTCCGCAGCCTCGATTTCCAGATCGCCGGCCGCTACGAGCACTATTCGGACTTCGGCGACGTCGCCAAGCCGAAGATCGCCATGGCCTGGGACATCATCGACGGCGTTCGCGTTCGCGGGTCCTATTCGCAAGGCTTCCGCGCGCCGAACCTGGAACAGACCAACGCGGCCCAGTACGCCCGTCTGTCGACCAACAACGACTACATCCGCTGCGAGGCGGACCTGCGTCTGGGCCGGATCTCGAACTTCAACGAATGCTCCCAGCCCGCCAGCGCCTCGCTGCTGGTGTCCGGCAACCCGGACCTGGAGCCGGAGGAAAGCACCAACCAGTCGATCGGCCTGGTGTTCCAGCCGTGGTTCATCCCCGAACAGTTCGGCCGCTTCACCTTTACGGTCGATCGCTGGAAGATCGAGCAGGAGAAGATCGTCGGCCTGCTGGGCGCCCAGTCGAACGTTGTGCTCGACTATCTGAACATCCTGCAGGGCACGACCAACGAGAACGTCAACCGCGCCCCGGTGACGGCCGACGACATCGCCTTCTTCGAAGGCAGCGGCATCACGCCTGTCGGCCAGATCACCTCGATCGAGGACCAGTTCATCAACCTGCTGCCCCAGACCGTGGAAGGCCTGGACATCGGCATGCAGTGGCGTCTGCGCGGCACTCCCTGGGGCGACTTCCGCGCCAGCCTGAACGCGGCGCACCTGATGGAATTCAACCGCTCGCCCGGTCCTCTGGTGCAATCGCTGTTCGAGGCGCGCGAGCAGGGACTGATCAACGAGAACACGCCGCTGCCGATCTCGGAAACCCTGCTGGCCCGCAACGGCCGCCCGGAATGGCGGGTGTCGGGCTCGCTGACGTGGTCGCAGGGCCCCTGGCAGGTCGGCGCCTTCACCCAGTACATCAGCTCGGTTACCGAAACGGGCTTCCTCAGCACCGAGGGCGACGCCTGGACGGTCGACAGCCAGCTGACCGGCAATCTGTACGGCCAGTATGAGTTCGAGGACGGCTACGGCTTCGCCTCGGGCACGACGATCCGGGTCGGCGCGCGCAACATCACCGACGAACAGCCGCCGCTGACCTCGGAAGGCTATCTGGGGTCGCTGTACCGTCCCTACGGCCGCTACTGGTACGTCAACGTCTCCAAGACGTTCTGATCCAAGGAGGCGAAGGATGCGCTCGATCCCGATGCTGGCGGCGGCCGCCGCCCTGACGCTGATCGGCGCGCCCTTCGCCGCCGCCCAGACGACGCCGGCCGCCGCGCCCGTCGCCGCCTCGTCCGATCCCTCCCCGGACCCGACCGCCTGTCCCGACTTCCTGCCGCAAGAGACGCGGTGCTGGTCGGGGCGGGCGGCGAAGGGGGGCTATTACTGGATCGCCGTGCCCGGGAACTGGAACGGGACCCTGGTGGTCCATGCCCACGGCGGCCCGCGCACCCAGCGGCCCGAGCCGAACGATCCGCTGGAGGACCTGGAGCGGTTCTCGATGACGGTGAAGGAGGGCTTCGCCTGGGCGGGATCGACCTACCGTCGCGGCGGGTATGGCGTGCGCATGGCGGCCGAGGACACCGACGACCTGCGCCGGATATTCTGGGACGCCTTCGGCCGGCCGCGCCGCACCCTGCTGCATGGCCAGTCGTGGGGCGGAAACGTCGCGGCCAAGACGGCCGAGCTCTACGCCCGCGACGCCGAGGGGCAGGTGGTCTGGGACGGCGTCGTCCTGACCAGCGGCGTCATCGGCGGCGCCACGCGGACCTATCGCTTCCGCGCCGACCTGCGCGTGGTCTATCAGTTCTATTGCAACAACCATCCCGCGCCCGACGAGATCCAGTATCCGCTCTGGCAGGGCCTGCCGCTGGACAGCGATCTGAAGCGCGCCGATCTGGCCGAGCGGGTCCAGGCCTGCACGGGCGTCGGCCTGCCCGAGAACCGGCGCACGCCCGAGCAGCGGCGCAACCTCGCCGACATCCTGGCGGTCACGGGCGTCCAGGAAGACCAACTGGTCGCCCACCTGTCCTGGGCCACCTTCCTGTTCCGCGACATGGTGCAGAAGCGGCTGGACGGGTTGAACCCCTTCGACAACAGCCGCACGGTCTATCAGGGCTCGCACGACGACGCGGCGCTGAACGCCGGCGTGCAGCGGTTCACGGCCGACCCGATGGGCGTGGCGCGCCTGGCCTATGACGCCGATCTCAGCGGCCTGATCGTCGCCCCGACGCTGACGATCCACGCCAAGCACGACCCGACCGCCTTCGTCTCCAACGAGGCGCTGTATCGCGACACCGTCGCCGCCGCCGGCCGCTCCGACCTCTTGGTCCAGACCTTCACCGACGAGTCCGAGCACAGCCGTCTCGCCGCGCCGGAATATGTGGGCGTCTTCCAGGCCATGATGCGCTGGCTCGACGCGGGCGAGAAGCCGACGCCGGACAGCGTCGCCGCCCTGTGCCAGGCCGCCGCGCCGCGCTACGACGAGGGCTGCCATTTCGACACCGCCTTCGTGCCGGACGCGGACTCGCGCTGAGCCTCAGCCCTCCGTCAGCAGCGCCAGCAGGGCGAAGCTGGCCAGCCAGTGTTCGCCCATGTAGTCGCCCGCCACATGGGGCAGGGCGGCCTCCAGGTGCCGCGCGGCGGCGTCCTGCGCGATCGCCCGCGCGGGCTCCGACGCGGGCAGGGCGGCGGCGATCGCCCGCCAGCACCAGCCCCGGCTCAGGTTCAGCCCGTCCAGGTGGGCGATCTTGCCGTCCGACCGGTCGCTGACCCGCGCGGGCGACAGCAGGGTCGCGGGCTCGCCCGCCTCCAGCCGCGGCAAAAAGCCGACGAACCACGCCCGGAACTCGTCGGGCGCCAGCACCCGCCGCATCAGCTCCGCCTCCATCAGGGCGGGCGACAGGAACTCGTCCTGCGACGGCTCCCATGCCTGGCAGTCCCGGTCTGCGCCATGCCATCGCCGCGCCGCGTCGCGACAGGCCTCAGCCAGGTCCGGATCGTGGACGTCGGCGTAGTCCAGCGTCAGCCGCAGGGCGAAGGCGGTGTTGTAGTGCGTGCCGACCCGCACCGGATAGTCGGCCAGCGGCAGGAAGGCCCGGAACCGATCGGCGAACACCTGGGCCAGCGGGCGCAGCGTCTCGAACCAGCGTCGGCTCTCGTCGCTGTCGTGGCGGGCCAGTTCGGCCGTCAGCATCAGCAGCCAAGCCCAGCCATAGGGCCTCTCGAACCCGCGCGCCTCGGGCCGCGCCAGATAGGCGGCCTCGCCCGCGACATTGGCCGGGGTGAACAGGGCGTCGGCCGTCGCCCGGACGCGGTCCGCCTCGGTCAGGCCGGGATGCAGCCGATAGAGGGTGAACAGGGTCCACCATCCGTGCACGCACGAATGCCAGTCGAAGCTGCCGAAGAAGATCGGATGCATGTCGCGCGGGGTGCGGGCGTCCTCGGGCCCGGTCAGCACATGCATGATGTGATTGGGATATTCGCGCGTCACATGCCCCAGGGCGATCGTGGAGAAACGGGCGGCGAGGGCGGCGTCTACGGTCTGGGACATGGTCAGAAACGGAAGGCCAGGGCGTTCATCAGCAGGATGTTGGCCGCCAGCATGACCAGCGCGGTCGGCATCTGGGCGCGGATCACCCCGTTCAGCGGCGCGTTGCGGTCCGGCAGCTCCAGCAGATTGGCCGGCACGACGTTGAAGTTGGCCGCCATCGGCGTCATCAGCGTCCCGCAGAAGCCGGCCAGCATGCCGATGGCGCAGACGATGGCCGGGTCGCCGCCGAACCGGTGCACCACGATGGGCAGGCCGATGGCGGCGGTCATCACCGGAAAGGCGGCGAAGGCGTTGCCCATGACGACGGTGAACAGCGCCATCCCCAGGCAATAGGCGGCGACCGCCAGGAAGGCCGAACTCATGGGCAGGACGCGCGTGACCAGGTCGCCGACCACCTGACCCACATCCGCCGCCAGGAACACCGCGCCCAGCGACGCCAGCATCTGCGGCAGCAGCGCGGCCCAGCCGATGGAGTCCATCAACCGCCGGCCCTCCTGCGCCGGGGCCATGACCGGCGGCCGAAACCACGCCATGGCGGCCGCCAGGGCGATCAGGCAGCCCAGGCCCAGCGCGACCAGCGTGGTCTGCACCGGCGAGATCAGCCAGGCGCCCGCCGCCGTGTGTTTGGCCGCCAGCGTCCCGCCCACGGCGACCAGCGGCACCATCAGGGCCGGAACGAACAGGGCGTTGCGCCAGCGGTCGGCCCCGGCCTGACGCTGTTCCGGGGTGGTCGTGGCCGGCCGCCCGACCCCCAGCCGGCCGGCGGCGCCGATGATCACCAGGGCGATGACCAGAAGCCCGTTGCCCAGCCCGCCCAGCCAGGAGCCGAACAGCATCGACACCGCGATCAGGCCCCAGAACAGGGCGCTTCTGAACCGGGTCGGGTTCAGCGGATCGCGCAGGCTCAGGATGGAAAAGGCCGCGAACATCAGCCCGGTCGCGACATAGGCGTGCTCCAGGGTGATCATCGCCCCAGCTCCTCCGCCTCAATCTTCGCCATGTCCCGCCGCACGGCGCGGTCGAACAGCATCAGCCGCGCCCCATGCACCAGGAAGGCGACGATGGCCGTCGGGATGGCCCACAGCGACACGTGCAGCGCCTCCACCCGCACGCCCGCCTGCTCCAGGAAACCGACGATCAGCACGATGGAGCCGATGGCGATGAAGATGTCCTCGCCGAAGAACAGGCCGACGTTGTCGGTGGCCGCCGCCATGCTCCGGATGCGGAACCGCGCCCGGTCGGGCAGGGCGCCGTGCTCGGTCTCGGCCGCGCCCTCGGCCATGGGCGCGATCAGCGGCCGCACCATCTGCGGATGGCCGCCCAGCGAGGTCAGACCCAGCGCCGCCGTGGCCTGGCGCACGACCAGATAGACCAGCATCAGCCGCCCCGCCGTCGCCGCCCGCACCTGCATCACCAGATCGCGCGCCCGCTCCTGCAGCCCGGCCCGTTCCAGGAGGCCGATGACCGGCAGGACCAGCCAGGTGATGTGGAAATAACGGTTGTCGTTGAAGGCCTCGCCGAAGCGGCGGATCGTGTCGATCGCCGCCGCCGTCAGGGCGCGGGCGTCCACGCCGGGCCCGACCGCCGCCAGCACGCCGGTCACGACCGCGGCGACCAGTATGACCACCAGCGGATTGATCCGGGCGACGAAGCCCGCGACCACCACCGCGATCCCCAGAAGCACCAGCATGGATTCACGTCCCCCTTCTTGCGGATCGTGGCGCGGATCGCCGCGATCAGGAAGCGTCTTTCGCGCCGAAGCCGCCGCCCCCCGGTGTCTCGATGACGAAGACGTCGCCCGGCCGCATCTCCACCTCGGCGGTGGAGGCCAGGGGCTCGACCGACCCGTCCGCCCGCTCGACCCGGTTCACGCCCGTCGCGCCCGCCTGGCCCCCCTCGGCGCCGAACGGGGCGACCCGGCGGTGGTTGGACAGGATGGCGGCGGTCATGGGCTCCAGGAAGCGCACCCGCCGCGTCGTCCCGTCGCCGCCCCGCCAGCGGCCGTCGCCGCCGGACCCGCGCCGGATCGCGAATTCCTCCAGCAGCACGGGGAAACGGGTCTCCAGCACCTCGGGATCGGTCAGGCGGCTGTTGGTCATGTGCGTCTGCACCGCGCCGGTCCCGTCGAAGCCCGGCCCGGCGCCCGAGCCGCCGGCGATGGTCTCGTAATACTGGCGCGCATCGTCGCCGAAGGTGAAGTTGTTCATCGTCCCCTGGCTGGCCGCCAGCACCCCCAGGGCGCCGTACAGCGTATCGACCACCGCCTGGCTGGTCTCGACGTTGCCGGCGACCACGGCCGCCGGATAGCGCGGGTTCAGCATCGACCCTTCGGGCACGATCAGCCGGATCGGCTTCAGGCAGCCCTCGTTCAGCGGAATGGCGTCGTCGACCAGGGTGCGGAACACATACAGCGTCGCCGCCCGCGTGATCGACAGCGGGGCGTTGAAGTTGGTCGGCCGCTGCCCGCTGGTTCCGGTGAAGTCGACCACCGCCGTGCGCGCCGCCGCATCGACGTCGATGCGAACCCGGATCACCGCCCCGTCGTCCATCTCATAGGCGAAGGCGCCCGGCTTCAGCGCGGCGATGGCGCGGCGCACCGCCTCCTCGGCGTTGTCCTGGATGTGGCCCATATAGGCCGTCACCACCTCGCGCCCGAACTCGCCCGTCATCCGCAGCAGTTCGTCGGCCCCGCGCGCGCAGGCCGCGACCTGGGCCTTCAGGTCGGCCATGTTCTGGTCGATGTTGCGCGACGGATGGGCCCCGGAGGCGAACAGGGCCCGCGTCTCCGCCTCCCTCAGCCGGCCGGCGTCCACCAGCAGGAAGTCGTCGATCAGCACCCCTTCGTCCTCGACCGTGCGGGACGAGGCGGGCATGGAGCCGGGCGTCAGGCCGCCGACATCCGCATGGTGGCCCCGCGCCGCCACGAAGAAGGCCGGCGCGTCGTCGCCCTCCAGGAACACCGGCATGATGACGGTGATGTCGGGCAGGTGGGTGCCGCCGTTGTAGGGCGCGTTCAGCATATAGACGTCGCCCCGCCTCATGCCCCGCCCGTCCGCCTCGGCGCCGCGGGAGGCGATCACCGTTCGGATGCTCTCGCCCATGGATCCCAGGTGGACGGGGATGTGCGGGGCGTTGGCGATCAGGGCCCCGCCCGCGTCGAACACGGCGCAGGAGAAGTCCAGCCGCTCCTTGATGTTCACCGAATAGGCGGTGGCCCGCAGGGCCTCGCCCATCTGTTCGGCGCAGGCCATGAAGCGGCTGTTGAACACCTCCAGCATGATCGGATCGACCGTGGTGCCGATGGCCGTGCGGGCGGGCAGGGGAACGACCCGCTCCAGCACCAGGTTGGCCGTCGCATCGGCCGCGGCGCGCCAGCCGGGCTCGACCACGGTGGTGCCGGTCTCCTCCAGCAGGATGGCGGGGCCGTCCACGGCGGCGCCGGGCGACAGGGCCTCGCGGCGATAGACCGGCGTGTCGCGCCGCGCTCCCGCCATGCGCACGTCCAGGCGCGCGATCGGCTCCGGCGCCCCCTTCGCGCCGAACAGGACAGGCGCGGCGTCGGCGGCCTCCGACCGCGCCACCGCCTCGACCTCTAGCGTCTCCACGACCAGGGCCTTGTCCTCGGCGAAGAAGCCGAAGCGCCGCCGGTGCTGGGCCTCGAACGCCTCGGCCATCGCTGCGGCCGGGCCGAAGGCCACGACCAGCGGCGTGTCCGAACCGGCGTATTTGATCTCGGCGCGGGCCGTGACGGCGACGGCCCCGGCGGCATGGCCCTGGGCCGTCAGGTCCGCCCGCGCCGCCGCCTCCAGTTCGGCGATGCGGCTC
>Ga0065721_10052835_pt1 | contig 11058 bp, 10 predicted proteins | sample Mesricmetagenome_FD_59108 | JGI IMG/M metagenome (GOLD analysis project Ga0065721, IMG submission 59108) | Mesophilic microbial community from rice straw/compost enrichment Sample: eDNA_1 v2 (version 2) | ecosystem: Engineered > Solid waste > Grass > Composting > Bioreactor | place: USA: Davis...
CGGCGGCCGAGCCCTTCGCCTGGCGGCTCTCGCTGGACGCCGCGGCGCGGAAGCTCGGCGGGTTCGGCGGTCTCGCGTTCGTCGAGGAAGGCGAAGGCCAGATCGCCGCGCGGCCGGAGCTTGGCGGCGACGTCGTGCTGGCGCGCAAGGACGTGGGCGTGGCCTACCACCTGGCCGTGGTCGTGGACGACGCGCTCCAGGGGATCACCCATGTGATCCGCGGCCGCGACCTCTTCGAGGCGACGCATGTGCAACGGCTGCTGCAGGCGCTGCTCGGTCTGCCGACGCCGATCTATCGCCACCACCGGCTGCTGGTGGGGCCTGACGGCAAGCGCTTCGCCAAGCGCGACAGGTCCGAGACCCTGCGTGCGCTCCGCGAACGGGGCGTGACGGCGGCCGAGCTTCGCCGAGAGCTGGGCTTTGACTGAGGCGGCCGTCACGACCGAGACCGTGCGCCGCTGGCAGGCGCTGGGCGTCCTGGTCCTGGGCGCCGCGGTCATCGGACTCGCGGCCATCCTGGTGCGCCTGAGCGACGCGGGGCCGGCGGCGACCGGCTTCTGGCGGCTGGTGTTCGCCACGCCGCTCCTGGCGCTGATGGCGCGGCGAATGGATCCGGGCGGCGGGACGGCCGGGCCGTCGCGTTGGGCGCTGCTGGCGGGGCTGTTCTTCGCGCTCGACCTCGGCTTCTGGCACTACGGCATCCGCTATACCTCGGTGGCCAACGCCACGGTGCTCACCAATCTGACGCCGGTGGTGGTGACGGCCTTCGCCTGGATCTTTCTGCGCCAGCGCCCGCGGGCCCTCTTCCTGGCGGCGGTCGCAGCCGCCGTGGTCGGCGCTTCGATGATGGCGATCGGCAAGACCGGCGGAACGCCCCTCAACCAGCCGCTGGGCGATGCGCTCTCGCTGATCACCGCCTTCTGGTACGCCCTCTATTTCCTGACCATCGCCGAGGGCCGAAAGACCGAGGGCGCGAGCCGGTTGATGCTGTGGGCCGGTCTGGCCGGCGCGCCGCTGCTGCTCGGCGCTGCGTGGGTCCTGGGCGAGCGCCTGGCGCCGGTCACGCTTGCGGGCTGGGGCGCCTGCGTGGCGCTGGGGGTCATGCATGTCGCGGGACAGGGCTCGATCGCCTGGGCCATGGGGCGTCTGCCGCCCGCGGTGGCCTCCGTCGTGGTTCTGGTCCAGCCCATCGTGGCGGCGGCCCTGGGCTGGCTGCTCTTCGCCGAGGCCATCGGCCCGCTGCAGGGCCTGGGCGCCGCCCTCACTCTCGGCGGTGTGGTCCTCGCGCAGTGGGCGGGGCGGACCCGATGAGCGCCGCCTACGACAGCCCCCAGGCCTGGCGCGCCGTCTCGATACGCTCGAGCTTCTCGTTGAAGACGGTCCAGTCGTCGGCTTCGGCGATGAAGGCCCACAGCGCCTCGATCTGGTCGTACAGCAGCTCCTCCGGCTCGGCCTGCGCGAAGTAGGGATGGTCGAGCCGCTCCGGCCGCTCGGGCGCATAGCCGGCGAGGCGGCGGCGGAACTCGGAGAACGCCTCCTGCCCGTAGAGGTCAGCCCGCGGACCGCTCAACGCGCGGTCCGCATTTCCGCAGAACCAGTCGAAGAAGAACGGCTCCCAGCGTAGCCGTTCGCCGCCCTCGGCCATGGCGACGAAGGCGGATTGCACGAGCGGTCCATCCTCGTCATCGCCGCGCGGCTTCAGGCCAAGGCGGCCCAGCATCGCGGCCATCAGCTCGCGCCGGTAGGCCGGGCCGAAGCGGTTGAGCGCGTCCACCAGCGGGTCGGTCTCGGTCACCAGGCTCAGGCAGCCGGCCAGCTGCTGCAGGTTCCAGAAGACCGCCTCGGGCTGGCGACCGAAGCTGTAGAGGCCCGCGTGGTCGAAGTAGGCGGCGACGAAATTGGGGTCCGACTGCGGCAGGAACCGATAGGGCCCGTAGTCGAAGCTCTCGCCGGTGATGTTCATGTTGTCGGTGTTGAGCACGCCATGGACAAACCCGGCCGCCATCCAGTGGGCGGTCAGCCGTGCGGCCTTGCCGACGACAGCGCCAAGCAGCGCAGTCGGCCGGTCGTTCTGACCCTCCAGCTCCGGGTAGTAGGTTGCGATCACGTGGTCGACGAGCGCCGTGAGGCGGTCCCTGGCCTCGAAGAAGGCGTGGCGCTGGAAGGTGCCGAAGCGGACATGGCTGTGGCTGAGCCGCACCAGCACCGACGACCGTGTGGGGCTGGGCTCGTCCCCGCGGACCAGAGCCTCGCCGGTCTCGATGAGGGAAAAGGACCGCGATGTCGGCACGCCCAACGCCTCGAGCATGGCGGTGGCCAGCACCTCGCGGACGCCGCCCTTCAGCGTGAGGCGCCCGTCGCCCTGGCGCGACCAGGGCGTCTCGCCCGAGCCCTTTGTGCCGAGGTCGAGCAGCCGGCCGGTTCCTACTTCGCGAAGCTGGGCGAAGAGAAAGCCGCGGCCATCGCCGAGGTCGGGGTTGTAAACGCGGAACTGGTGACCGTGATAACGCTGGGCGAGCGGCGGATCGATGTTGCCCGGCAACGGCCGGAAGCGCCCGAAGTGGGCGATCCATTCGTCGTCGGTCAGCGTGTCGAGGCCGACGCTCGCGGCGGCGCGGTCGTTGCGGTAGCGCAGGATGGTCTGCGGAAATTCCGCCGCGGCGACCGGGTCGGCGAACTCGGGGCCGAGCGCCGGAAACTGGGGATCGGGCCGGTAGGCGCTCGAGGGTGGCATCCGCGCACCTAGCGGCGCCCAGGGCCGGACGGCAACTAGCGGATGCCCAGGAAGCCCAGGACCACTAGGACGACCACGACGAGGCCGACGAGGTAGATGATACTGTTCATCGCGAATGCTCTCCTCTTCCGCGCGCCCCTCGGGCGGCCCTAACGCGGACGAGGGGGCGGCCGTTCCGCTCAGCGCGACGGGGTCGGAACGGCCTCGGGCTTCAGGTTGCGCAGCAGAAGGACGCCGATCACCGCCGAGAGCAGGGAGCCGGAGAAGACGCCCGCCTTCGTCTCGATAAGGAGATCCGGGTCGCTGAAGGCGAGGTTGCCCACGAAGAGGCTCATGGTGAAACCGATGCCGCAGACCACCGCCACACCGTAGAGCTGCGCCCAGGTGGCATGTCGCGGCCGGTCGGCCCAGCCGAGCCGGATAACAGCGAAGGTCGTCAGGAACACGCCGAGCTGTTTGCCCAGGAACAGGCCGAGCGCGATGCCGAGCGGCACGGGGGCCAGGAAGTGGTCAAGAGTGAGGCCCGCCAGCGGCAGGCCGGCGTTCGCGAAACCGAAGATCGGCACGACCAGGAAGGCCACCGGCCGGTGAAGCCCGTGCTCGAGCCTGTGGAGCGGGGACCTGGCGTCGTGGTCGGACCGCGCCGGTGTCCGGTCCAGTGGGATGGTCATCGCGAGCACGACGCCGGCGAGCGTCGCGTGGACGCCCGACTCCAGGACGCACCACCAGAGCACGAGCCCGACGAGCAGGTACGGCCACAGAGTGCGCACCCGCAGCCGGTTGAAGGCGATCAGCACGGCGAGCGCGCCCCCTGCGCCGGCGAGCGCGGGCATGTGCAGGTTCTCCGTGTAGAAGAGCGCGATGATCACGATGGCCGCGAGGTCGTCCAGCACGGCCAGCGCGGTAAGGAAGATCTTGAGCGAGGCCGGCACGCGGTCTCCGGCGAGCGCCAGCACGCCCAGTGCAAAGGCGATGTCGGTCGCCGCAGGAATCGCCCAGCCGCGAGACAGCGCCGGGTCGCCCGAGGTGAAGGCGAGATAGATCAGGGCCGGCGCCGCGACGCCGCCGAGGGCGGCGAGGCCGGGCAGGATCGCCCGCGAGGGGCGCGAGAGCTCCCCGTCCAGCACCTCGCGCTTGATCTCCAGCCCCACGAGCAGGAAGAACAGGGCCATCAGCCCGTCGTTGATCCAGTGCAGCACGGACTCGTCCATGACGAGCGGCCCGGCCGCGAAGCCGATGTGGGTCTCGAGGAGACGGAAGTACCCGTCGGCGAGCGGCGAGTTCGCGACGATGAGCGCGAGCGCCGCGGCGGCCATCAGGACATAACCGCCCGCGGCCTCCTGTTGCAGGAAGTCCTGAAGCGCTGAGACGCGGCGCTTGAATCGAATGAGGGGCATGCCCGTTCTTAGCCGCTGGCGGACGCGCGGCGCCAGCCTGAAGGGCGCCTAGGACCGCTAGACGATCGCGGTCATCACCATGACCAGACCCAGCGTGGCGAAATTCCAGCTGAACGTCCGGATCCACGGCGTTCCCGCGGCATAGAGGGGCAGGAAGAGGACGCGGCCGACCAGATACATGACCGCCCCGGCCTGGCTCAGCCAGCCGCCCGTACGCCCCAGGAGGCCGAGCAGCAGGACCGCGGCGGCGAAGATGGCGAAGGTCTCCAGGAAGTTTCGCTGCGCCCGGTCGAGCCGACCGGCGACGCCGCTCGGGCGCAAGTCCTCGTCGCGTGCGCCCACCGTGTAGGCGTTGCCGACCTGCGCCTTGAAGGTGAAGGACGCCGCCGTCAGGTGCACGAGGCCCAACAGCATCGCCCCGAAGAGCGCCCAGTACTCGACTGCCATGACTGCCCCTCCGTCTCGCGGTGACAGTCTAACCGATGCGCGTCCCCATCGCGCCGTCCACCGGCAGGATCGCGCCCGAGATGAAGGCGGCCTCGTCCGAGGCCAGGAAGAGGGTGGCGTAGGCGGTGTCCCACGCCGTGCCCATCTTGCCTCGCAGCGGCACGCGGGCGTCGCGCTCGGCGCGGACCTCGGCGACCGGCCGCCCGCTCGCCCGGGCGATGCCGGAGACGGCCATGGGCGTGTCGATGTAGCCCATCATGATGGCGTTGCAGCGGACGCCGTAACGCGCGTTGGACTGGGCCACGCTGGTGGTGAGCCGGTTCACGCCGGCCTTGGAGACCTCGTAGGCCAGCTGGATCCCTCCGGCGACGGCGGCCAGCGAGGAGATGTTGACGATCGCGCCGCCGCCCTGCTCGCGCATGAGCGGCAAGGCGGCCTTGATGGTCAGCCACATGCCCTTGAGGTTCACGTCGACGATGCGGTCGAACGCGGCTTCCTCCAGCCGGTGCGCCGGCCCGTCCCCGCCGCCGCCGATGCCGACGTTGTTGATCAGGGCGTCGATGCGGCCGAACCGCGCCTTGGCTTCCGAGACGATGTTCGCGCAGTCGGCGGCCTTGGTGATGTCGGCCGCCATGGCCAGCGCCTCGCCCTCCTCGCCCAGGATCTGCTCGGCGGTTTCGTGGGCGCGCTCGATCACGCGGTCGACGCAGAGCACCTTGGCCCCTTCGCGCGCAAACAGCACGGCGATGGCGCGGCCGTTGCCGATGGTCTCACCTGGCGTCTGGCCGGCCCCGACCACGACCACCGACTTGCCCTCCATCCGCCCGGCCATGGTCAGTAGCCCTTGAGCTCGGGATCGAGCGTCTGACCCTCGTCGAGCTGCACGCCGAAGGTGTTCAGGATCATCGAAACCTGGGTGTACTGGCCCACGGTGAAGACCACGTCCATGCACTGCTTGTCGGTGTAGTGCCTGCGGAGTTCCTCCCAGGTCGCATCGCTGATGAACTGGTCGGCGTGAAGCTCGTCGGCCGCCCTGATCAGCACCGCGTCGGCCGGCTGCCAGCCCGCATCGGCGCCGCGCTTGATGGCCTCGATCTCGGCTTCGGTAAGGCCGCTCTGCAGCCCGATCCGCGTGTGCTGGGTGAATTCGTAGCCGCTCTTGCACAGGTAGCCGACGCGCAGGATCACGATCTCCCGCTCGCGCGCCGGCAGGTCGTTGCGCCGCGACAGCACATAGCCGCCCCAGTCGTTGAACCGTGTCAGCGCCTTGGGCGCATGCGCCAGCGTGCGGAAGATGTTGAGCACGCCCATGGTCCCGTTGCGGACCGGCTTCAGCGCCTCCTCCTGGTCGGGCGTCAGCTCATGGTCGGCGAGCGGCGCGATCCGCGGCGTGGTCAGTCTCATGGGTCCCTCGAAAATCCGGTCTGCGCCACCTTAGAGGCCGCGTCCGATTTCGCTAGAGCGACGCGGGGCCGGTTGCTACGCAAAGCCGCATGTCGCGCCGGTCCACGCTCGAGTTTCTGAAGACCGAGACGGGTTCGGGCCTGCTGCTCATCGCCGCCGCGCTGACGGCGGTGCTGTGGGCCAACTCGCCTTGGGCGGCCAGCTATCACGGCTTCATCCATCAGGAGGTGCCGGTCCGGATCGGCCCGTTCGACGAGTCCATGAGCCTGAGCGGCTGGGTCAAGTCGGCGCTGATGCCGATCTTCTTCTTCGTCGTGGGGCTGGAGATCAAATACGAGATCGTCCGTGGCGAGCTCTCCAACCCTCGCCGCCTTGCCCTGCCGATCCTGGCGGCGACGGGCGGGATCGTGGTCCCGGCGGCCGCCTACCTCGCGGTCAACGGCCTGGCGGCCGGGGGCCGCATGGCCGGTTGGCCGATCCCCACCGCCACCGACATCGCCTTTGCGCTCGCGGCCCTCGCAGCGGCCGGGCCGAGGCTGCCGCCGACCTTGCGGGTGTTCCTGCTGACTCTGGCCATCGCCGATGACCTGGTGGCCGTGGCCCTGATCGCGCTGCTCTACACGGCCGAGCTGCGCTTCCCGATGCTGGCCGCCGCGGCGGTGACCACCGCCGTCCTGGCGGCGATGGGGCGCTGGCGCAGCGCACCCTACTCCTTCTGGGTCGTGGGCGGCCTGCTGCTCTGGGCCTTCACGCTGAAATCCGGGGTGAACACCTCCATCGCCGGCGTCGTGGCGGCCTTCTGCATGCCGCTCGAGCCCAAGCGGCCGGGCGGGCCGGGCGTGCTCACCGAGACCATGGAGGCCCTGCATCCCTATGTCGCCTTCCTGATCCTGCCGCTGTTCGCCTTCACGGCGGCCGGCTTTACGCTCGGCGCGGAGACCGGCAAGGCGCTTGGCCCCATCAGCCTGGGCGTCGCGGCCGGCCTCTTCTTCGGCAAGCAGATCGGCGTCTTCGGTGCGACCGCGCTCGCCATCGGTCTCAAGTGGGCGCGGCGGCCGACGGGGGCGAAGTGGATCGAGCTCTATGGCGTGTCGGCCCTCTGCGGCGTGGGCTTCACCATGAGCCTCTTCATCGGGGCCCTGGCCTTCCCCGAGGCCGATCCGGCCCACCAGACGCAGGTGCGCGCCGGCGTCGTCGTGGGCTCGCTGGCCTCCATCCTGCTGGGCGTCACCCTCTTGCGGATCAGCGCCGCGAGGCGGGCGGCCGAGCCGGAGGCGTAGAGCTCCAGCGCGGCCAGACAAGGAAGCCACGAAAGGCTCGGCAGTCGCGCGGGTTGCGCCGTTAGATCAGGCCCAACTCACGGGCGCGCATCGCGGCTTCGGTGCGATTGGACGCGCCGAGCGCGGCGATGGCGGCGGCGGTGTGGGCCTTCACCGTCGCGGGCGAAAGGTCGAGCTCGCGCGCGATCTCCTTGTTCGAGCCGCCGCCTGCGATCAGCCGCAGAACGTCGAGCTGACGATCGGTCAACCGGGCGGCGAAGCCGTCGGAGGTGAGCTTCAGGGCAGGCGCCGCCCCGGCCTCTCGTGTGACGAGCTCCAGAAGACGCGGCGGAAGGTAGCGGCCGCCGGCCAGCACGAGTCGAATCGCCGCCTCGATCACGGCGCTCTTGGAGGTCTTCGGTGCGAACCCCGCCACGCCCAGCTTCAGGAGCGCGATCAGGACGGCGTCGTCCTCATTGCCGGTGACGACCAGAATCGGCGTCTGCGGCGCCGCCTCGGCCAGACGCCGCACGCCGTCCACCGGCGCGGCGCCCGGCATGACGAGATCGGTGACAATGAGGTCGGGCCCCGCCGCCGCCGCGGCCCAGGCGGCCGGATAGTCGGGGGCCTCCACCACCTCGGCGTCGGGCCAGCCCAGCGCCACGGCGCCCGCCAGCGCCTCGCGCATCATCTCGTGGTCGTCGCAGATGAGGCAGGTCTTCATACGCAGCGCCGCCGACACGGCCGCCGCGCGGCCCTACGCTAACCTCGAGCTTTGGCCGCCGCGCGGGGAAGTTCAACCCAGAACGCGCTGCCGTTGCGCCAGCTCGCGTCGTGGGCGACCTCGGCCCCCATGAGCGCCGCCATCCGGCGCGCCGAGGCCAGCCCCAGGCCGAAGCCGCCGCGCACCTCGTCGCCGTGGTTGGAGCCCTGGACGTAGTCCTCGAACAGGCGCGGCGCATCGGCGGCGGGGATGCCCACGCCGTCGTCGATCACCCACAGGCGCACGCGAGGTCCGCGCGGACGAACGCCCACCAGCACGCGGCTCGCCTTGGCGTGTCGCAGGGCGTTGACCACCAGGTTGCCCAGGATCCGCTCGGTCAGCTCCGGATCCGCCTCGGCGACGAGGCGGCTCTGCATCGCGACAATCGTCACCCCCGCCAGGCGTGCGGCCGGCTCGTTCATCTCCGCCACGCGCGCGATCAGCGGCCCAACGGCGACGGGCTCGCAGCGAGCCTCCACACCGCCCGACTCGAGACGCAGATGCTCCAGCATCCGGCGCAGCAGCTGCTCGGTCGCGTCGAAGGCCCAGCCGATCCGGCGCGCAGCACGCTCGCGCGCGGCGGGGTCTCGGGCGCGCATGACCTGGTCGAAGGAGAGCCGCGCCGCCTGCAGCGGCTGGCCCAGGTCGTGGCTGGCCGATTCCAGGAAGCGGGTCTTGGCGTCGCGCTCCGCGGCGACCTGGCGTAAGGCCGCCTCGGTCATCAGCCGCGCCGCATGGGCCTCGTCCACGGCCTGCTGCCAGAACCTCTGCATCAGGGCCACGACAAAGGCGTAGGTGAGGGCGAAGACGCCCAAGGGCAGCGAGAAGCGGTTGGGGAAGACCACGAGGTAGAGCGCCATCGACAAGGGCAGTATCAGCGGGGCGATGGGGATTCGGCCGCGGCTGGGAGGCGGCTGGATGGTGGCCAGGATGTAGACGGTCGTCGTGCAGAACTCGCAGACCATGCAGGCCAGCAGCACGCCCTCGTCGGCAAACGGCAGCCAGAGCCAGTGGCCCGCGGTCAGAAGAGCCATGCCGGCCCACACCACGAAGGGGCTTGAGAACGGCCAGGCCACCTTGCCCTGCGCCCACGCCGGCGCATCGCGGAACAGGAGCACGATCCAGCCGGCGACGAACGCCAAGCCTATCCCCTGCACGAGCAGACGGTTCAAAGTTGGCAGGTTCGGCCCGATGAACCAGGGGATCGACGTGAAGGCGCCGATGATCAGGCCGATCGCCAGCAGATTGATCAGCAACGGACGCGACAACCCGACCTCCCCGCCCCGACGCATCTTCACGGGAAGCCGGCGCGGCGCAACCGGACCGAACGGGCTAGCCATTCGGCCGATCGCGAACGCAAAACCCCCTTGCCTCGACCCGCGGAATGGCGTCCGCTAGCATGTTAGCGTGAAACGCCGAGGGGCGAGATGACGACCTTCAAACTGAATGGACGCCAGGTCACCACGAAAGGCCCGGACGATGCGCCCCTCCTGTGGGCGATCCGTGACGAGGCAGGACTGACGGGCGCCAAGTTCGGCTGCGGTATCGGCCAGTGCGGCGCCTGCACGGTGCACGTCGACGGCGTCGCGGTGCGCGCCTGCATCACCCCCACGGCGGCGGTGGCGGGCAAGGCCGTGACCACGATCGAAGGGCTGGGCGGGAACCACCCGCTGCAGAAGGCCTGGATCGAGACCCAGGCGCCGCAGTGCGGCTACTGCCAGTCGGGCCAGATCATGCAGGCCGCGGCGCTGCTGAAGGACAACCCCAAGCCCACCGACGCCGACATCGACGCCGCCATGGCCGGCAACCTCTGCCGCTGCATGGCCTATCTGCGGATCAAGCGGGCCATCAAGCTCGCCGCCGGCCGGGGAGTGAAGGCATGAACGCCCCCGCGAACCTCTCCCGCCGCGGCTTCCTGATCACCGTCGGCGCGGCCGGCGCCACCTTCTCGCTCGCAGCCCCCGCGGAGGCGGCCGAGAGCTGGGCGCCTACCATCTGGTACACCATCGACCGCGGCGGAAACGTCGTGGTCCACATCATCCGCGCCGAGATGGGCCAGCATGTGGGCACGGCAATCGCCCGCATCGTCGCCGACGAGCTCGAAGCCGACTGGTCGAAGGTCAAGTTCGTGCACGTGGACTCCGACCCGAAGTGGGGCCTGATGGTCACCGGTGGGTCGTGGTCGATCTGGCAGTCCTATCCGCTCTACAGCCAGGCGGCCGCGGCCGGCCGGATCGCCCTCGTCGAGGCCGGCGCCGGGCTTCTGGGCGTTCCCGCTGCTCAGGCCGCCGCCCGCGACGGCCGCGTCGTGGCCGGAGGCAAGTCGGTCTCCTACGGCGAGATCGTCGCGCGAGGCGCGCTCGCCCGGCAGTGGTCGGCCGAGGAGCTGTCCAAGATGCCGATCAAGAAGGCGGCCGACCGTCGCCTGATCGGCAAGCCGGCCGCGCAGCACGACATTCCGAGCAAGGTGGACGGCTCGGGCGTCTACGGCATCGACGCCAAGGTCGCGGGGATGATCTACGCCCGGCCCAAGCTGCCGCCGACGCGCTACGGTTCGAAGGTCACGGCCATCGACGAGAGCGAGGCCAGGAAGGTCCCGGGCTACATCCGCGCCATTGCGCTCGAGGACCCATCCAACACCGTCCCGGGCCTGGTCATGGTCTATGCCGACAGCTTCGTGGCCGCCGACCGGGCGACGGAGGCGCTGAAGGTGACCTGGACGCCGGGTCCCGGCGCGAACGTCTCCGAGGCCGATCTCCAGGCGCACGCGAAGAAGCTGATCGCCGACAGGAGCAAGGGCGCCCTGGCTGTCGAGGACCCCGGCGTTGACGCCGCCTTCGCTGCGGCAAAGAAGACCGTGGAGCAGACCTACACCACGGCCACCGCCCTGCACTTCCAGCTGGAACCGGTGAACGCCATCGCCTTCGAGAAGGACGGGGTGTTCGAGATCCACACCGGCAACCAGTGGCAGTCGCTGGTGCTGCCGTGGCTCGCGCAGGCGCTGGGGCGCAAGGAGGACAGCATCGTGCTCCGCACCCACCTGCTGGGCGGCGG
>Ga0065721_10007102_pt1 | contig 11056 bp, 8 predicted proteins | sample Mesricmetagenome_FD_59108 | JGI IMG/M metagenome (GOLD analysis project Ga0065721, IMG submission 59108) | Mesophilic microbial community from rice straw/compost enrichment Sample: eDNA_1 v2 (version 2) | ecosystem: Engineered > Solid waste > Grass > Composting > Bioreactor | place: USA: Davis...
AGCTTCGCTGCGTCCCAGCGGTCCCGGCCAACCGAGCGGCAGGGTGCTGATCGACCCGACACTGCCATCGCGCGGCAGCATCCGGTCCAGCAACCGGGCGAGTTGCACGGTGTACTCCAGCCGTGACGTTTCCCACCAAGCCGGCCGATAGACGCGGTGCTTCACCACGGGCAGATGGAAGTTGTCGTAGGGAAAGCCGTTGACCGTCAGCGGAAAGAGGTGTTGGTCGCGCAACCAGCGAGCGAACTCCTCTGCCGCACCCTCGCCGCTCAGTTCGGCTGCGGCCGATGCGGGAATCCAGAGACCAACGCCCAGCTGCGGCGTGCGGGGATCGCGGCGTAGACGATGGCTGGCGATCGTCCCGGCATGGGCGAGCAGCTTTTCGCGAATGGTCGCTAGGTCCGTTCCGGCATGAACGTTGGTGCAATAACCGATTCGTGCCGGCGGTTGGCTCGCAGGAAGGAGGCTCATACAGGAACACGGGTGCCAGAGTATTCTCGGACGTGGGCACGAACTAAACTGGCCCACGCTGTGACCGGCATCTTGCCTGATTTTGTCAACTTTGAATACTCACCCCGGTGGTTTCGGCGTGTATCGATTCATCGCAACTGCTATTTGGACACTTGCGTTTGCACTGACAGCGGCCGGACTCGCGGTCGCTCAGCCGCTGGAGAACAGCAAGTACGGCGGCCGCCCCGACCCGTTCTATCCCATCGAGAGCTGGCTGGCTTCCCCCAACGAGCAGCGCACGGCCTCGGGAGCCCCGGGGCCGGGTTATTGGCAACAACAGGCCGACTACGTGATCGAGGCCACGCTGGATGACAGTCGCCAGCGGATCAGTGGTCAAGAAAAAATCACCTACGTCAACCGCTCGCCCCACCCGCTGCACTATCTCTGGTTCCAGCTCGACCAGAACATGTACCGCACCGACTCGGAATCGTTGCTCGCGTCGCGGGCACCGAACCTGGACAACCGAGTGCCGTTTTCACTGCTGCGTTCGATCATCGCTCGGCAATCGTTTCCCGGTGGGTTCGAGATCGCATCGATAACCGACGCTCAGCAACAACCGCTGGCGTACACCGTGGTCGGCACAATGATGCGGGTCGATCTCAGCGAGCCGCTGCAGCCCGAGGGTTCGATCGAGCTGCAAATCGCGTTTGCTTACAACATTGTCGACGCGAAGCTGATCGGCGGTCGTGGTGGCTATGAGTTTTTCCCCGGCGACGGCAACTCCATCTACGAGATCGCGCAGTGGTACCCACGCCTGGTCGCCTATACCGACTACGCCGGCTGGCAGCATCAGCACTATGTCGGCAAGGGTGAGTTCACGCTGGAGTTCGGTGATTTCGTTGTCCGCCTCACGGTTCCCGACGACATGGTCGTAGCCGCTACCGGCGAACTGCAGAACCCAACCGAAGTGCTGAGCGAGGTCCAGCGACAACGGCTCGAAACCGCAGCGACGGCGGCGGAACCGATGTTTATCGTCACCCCCGACGAAGCCAAACAAAGTGAAAAGCGAGATCGCTTCCGGGATAAACCGGGCACGAAAACATGGGAGTTTCACGCTCCTAACGTTCGCGACTTCGCCTTTGCCGCCAGTCGCAAGTTCATTTGGGATGCCGTCGGCCACCGCTTAGGCGATCGCACCGTGATGGCGATGTCGTACTATCCCAACGAAGCCGAACCGCTGTGGAGCCGGTACTCCACCGCGTCGATTGTCCACACGCTCGACGTCTACAGCCGCTACACCTTTGACTATCCCTATCCGGTTGCGATCAGCGTCAATGGGCCGATCTACGGGATGGAGTACCCGATGATCTGCTTCAACGGTCCGCGACCCGAGAGCGACGGCACCTACAGCAAGGCGACAAAGTATGGATTGATCTCCGTCATCATCCATGAGGTCGGCCACAACTGGTTCCCGATGATCGTCAACAGCGACGAGCGGCAGTGGAGTTGGATGGACGAAGGCCTCAACACGTTCTTGCAATACCTCGCCGAGCAGGAATGGGAAACGGATTACCCCAGCCGCCGCGGTGAACCGGCTGATATCGTCGGCTTCATGCGGAGCAGCAACCAGCGCCCGATCATGACTCAGAGCGAATCGACGATTCAGTTTGGAAACAACGCCTATGGTAAGCCGGCCACGGCGCTGAACATCCTTCGCGAGACGATCCTGGGCCGCGAGCTGTTCGACTTTGCATTCAAGGAATATGCCAACCGCTGGCGGTTCAAACGGCCTACCCCGGAAGACTTCTTCCGTACGATCTCCGATGCATCCGGCCACGACCTGGATTGGTTTTGGCGCGGTTGGTTCTTCTCAACCGACCATGTCGATTTGGCGATCGATCGCGTCCGGCTGTATCAGATCGATGCGGGCGACCCAGACGAATCAGCCGAAGCGCAGCGGCTCGAGCGGGATGCGAAACCTCAGTCGATTTCACAGGAGCGGAACGCCGAACTGCCCAAGCGAGTCGATCTTCAGCCCGGCCTCAAGGATTTCTACAACGACTACGATGAGTTCGAGGTGACGGAGGAGGACCGCAAGGCATTCCGTAAGTTCCTCGACGGCCTCGATGCGGATGAGCAAAAATTGCTCAAACGAAAATCCAACTTCTACGTCGTCTCCTTCCGCAATCTCGGTGGGCTGATTTCACCGATCATCCTGCACGTCAGTTATGAGGATGGCAGCGACGAACGCTTGGTGATTCCCGCGTCGATTTGGAATCAGGATCCGCGTGCAGTCGACAAACTGATCATCACCGACAAAACCATTCAGCGGCTGGAAATCGACCCGCAACAACAAACCGCGGACGCTGAAGCGAGCAACAACCACTGGCCGCCGAAACTCGTTCCCAGTCGGTTCAAGCTGTTCAAGAACGAGCAGCAAAAGAATCCGATGCAAAAGAAAGCCGACGTCACTCCAAAGGACGAAGACATCGGCGGCGACGCCCAGCAGCCCGCTGATCAACGGGGGAACAACTGATGCTCACACTGCTGCTCACAGTCTTGACCAGCACCTGGCTGCTGCATCCCGGCCACTCCACGCGTGTTGAGGTCCAGTGGAACGGCGAAAGCGAACGGATTGAACTAGCGATTCGCATCGATCATGGCGATCTTGAAGCGGCGCTACGGAAGCGGCTCGGACGAGTCGTGCGAATCGAAGCGTTGACCGACCAACAGGCCCAACAGTGGATCGCGCCCTACCTGCAAGACACCTTGCGGCTGGACGGTAGCAAACTCACCGCTGAGCAGTTCACTTGGGTCGGCTGGGAACGCAAACAGATCTCATCATGGATCTACACGGAACTGAAACCCGAACAGCCGGCCGCCACCCAATTGTCGCTGCAGATCCTGACGCTGCTGGAGGTGGAACCCGAACTCAATCACGTCGTCACGCTTCGCCAGGGCGAACAGCAGGAGTCGCGGGTACTGTCCAAAGAAAAACCGGTCATCGTGATCACCACGGCACCGGTCACCCCTTGACCGCCGCGTCGCTGGAAATCATCACCATTGGGCATGGTCNGACTTGACGNTCGCGANCTCTCCGCGGGCGTGGTTCCTCTACCTCTGCATTTNGTGAACAACATGCCCACTGCGACCGCGGAAGTCATTTCCATCGGCGATGAGATGACCAGCGGCGCACGGCTGGATACCAATTCGCAGTGGCTCAGTCAGCGGCTAGGCGAACTCGGCGTGAGTGTCCGCTTTCACACGACCGTCGGCGATCTGCTCGAAGAGAACATCGAGGTGCTGCGGGTCGCGACTTCGCGGGCTGATCTGGTCGTAACCTCCGGTGGGTTGGGACCAACAGCCGACGACCTGACCCGTGATGCGCTGGCGGCAGTGAGCGGCAAACCGCTGGTGCAGAGCGATTCGGCACTGGCGCATATCGAAGCGATGTTCACGCGGCGGGACCGCGTTATGCCGCCGCGAAACCAAGTTCAGGCGATGTTTCCTGAGGGTTCGGCAGAAATCTTCAATCCTCGCGGTACGGCCCCAGGCATCGATTTGGTTGTCCCCGGCCAGCATGGTCGCTCGTCACGAGTGTTTGCTTTGCCGGGCGTGCCGGACGAAATGAAGGAAATGTTTGTCGAGACGGTCATGCCGCGGATCGTCGCGCAGATTGCCGGCCGCAAAGTAATGAAACAGGCGGTGATCAAGTGCTTTGGGCTGGGCGAGAGCGACTGCGAAGCTCGGCTGGGAGAGATGATTTCGCGGCTGCGATTCCCACGTGTGGGAATCACCGTCAGCGCCGCGACCATCTCATTGCGAATCGCCGCTGAAGGAGAATCCGAATCGCAATGCGATGAGATGATCGACACCACACGGCAAGAGATCCTCGAGCGCATCGGCGAGTACGTCTTCGGCGAAGGCGAGGATTTTGAGCTGCACCACGCTTTGGCGAAGCTCCTCGAGCGACGAGGCGAACGCTTGGCGACCATCGAGGTCGGACACGCCGCGCCGCTGGCCGGTTGGTTGGCCGACGTCGTGCCTCGCGAAGTCTATGCAGGCGGACTCGTGACATCGCAGGTTGAAACCGCTCCCGAAGCGTTGCGGCAACGTCTGGCAACGCTGCAAGCGGACTGGGTGTTGGTTGTCGATCGTTACCCGACGCTGCAATCAGCAGGCGATTCTGCGACTGAATTGACGCTGACTCTCTGCGGCCGCGAGCCGCAACAGGCTTGGCAGCAGCCCTGCTCGCTCGGGGGGCACCCTGGCATTTTGCACGCGCGCATCGGAAAATCGGCGTTGGCGTTTGCCCGCTCCGTGCTGGAGACTGTCCCGCCCGCACCGGCAGCCGAGTTGCGCTGACCGCTTCCGAAGTTCGGCCCCACTTCGGACTGGATTGCGTCGCTCCTCACCGTGGCCCCACAATTGCCGGGGCAAGATGTTGAGAAGGAGCCGATTCAGCGGTTAATGGCGACGCCGAACATGAAATCTTGAAGATGACGCAGCCGAGCCCCAACGACCCCAACCCGATCGCTGCTCAGCCCGACCCGAGCGATTCCTCGCTAGCGCCGGAGCATGAGCAGGCGCCGCCATCGTCAAAGGATGCCCCTCAGAACTCGACCGAGGCCCCGGTTGAACTCGGATACGAGTACGCAGCCCAGAAAGTCCGCAGCTTTCCCCAGTCACCCGGTGTTTACCTGATGAAGGATCGCTCGGGGCGAGTGATCTACATTGGCAAGGCCAAGAACCTCCGCAGCCGTGCCGGCAGCTACTTTCTCAAGGCGGCCGCGGCGGACCAGCGGATCGCGGATTGGGTGGGCGAAATCGCCGATATCGACTTCATCCTGTGTGACAGCGAGGTCGATGCGTTGCTGTCGGAGTCGCGGTTGATCAAGGACATCCAGCCCAAGCACAACCGTGATCTGAAGGACGATAAGTCGTTCCCCTACCTGATGATCACCACCCGGGAAGACTTTCCGCGGGTCGAGATTACCCGGGAACCACGGCAGAAAGGCGTCAAACTTTACGGCCCCTTTCCTAGCGCCGGGGCGCTGCGCGGTGCAGTCGGAGTGCTGCAGCGGATCTTCAAGTTCCGCACCTGCTCGCTCGACATCGACGAGCGCGAGGAAAAGTGGAAGTGGTTTCGTCCCTGTTTGCTGGCGAGCATTGACCAGTGCACGGCGCCCTGCAATCGCCGCATCAGCAAAGAGGACTATCGCCGCGACATTCGCCGCCTGATGACCTTTCTTGAGGGTGGCAAAGTCAAATTGCTCCGCGAAATGCGAGCAGAAATGCTCGATGCCAGCAAAGCCTTGGATTTTGAGCGAGCTGCGGTGCTCCGCGACGAGATCTCGATGCTCGAACGGCTCGACGAGCGGGGTGAACTCGAAACGCACGCTCAGCCGGAAGTGTTCTACATCGATCCGCAGAAGGGTCTGACCGGTTTGCGCAAAGTACTGGGCCTGGCGCAGACGCCGCGGGTCATCGAAGGGGTCGACATCGCTCACCTCGGCGGCGGCGAAACCGTCGCCAGCCTGGTGCAGTTCATCGATGGACTACCGTTCAAGCCTGGTTACCGCCGCTTCCGCATTCGTGACGTCCAGGGAATCGACGATTTTCGCAGCATTTACGAAGTCGTCTCACGGCGTTTTCGCCGTCTCAGCGACGACGGCGATACGTTTCCAGATGTGCTGCTAATCGACGGTGGCAAAGGTCAGCTCAATGCCGCCCTGGCTGCTTTTCGCGACCAACAGATCGACCCGCCGACATTGATTTCGCTCGCTAAACGCGATGAAGAAATCTTCCGCCCTGGCGAAAGTAAGCCGATCCGGTTATCAAAAAGCGCGTTTGCCTTGCGATTGTTGCAATACGTCCGCGACGAATCACACCGATTTGCTCAGCATTATCACCATCTGTTGCGAAATAAAAGCACCTTTGAACGCTAAGATCACACTGGCAGACCGGTTGCCGCTGGCGTTGCATAGCCTGTTAGTGGTATGACTGTGCGGTCAAAGGAATGTTTTCCGGCTAAAACCGTTTGTGGCGGTTATTGACTGAATGAATCGACTCACCTCCGCCCTCGATGCCGTTCGCATTGACGATCTGCACTCAACTGAAGAGCAGTTTCGGGCCAAACATCCGTGGTGTTGGCGACTCACGCTGTTCGGCCCGTTCGTGTTCACCTTGGTGATCGCGGGACTCTTATGGGTGTACACCGGTTGGGAGTTCACGTCGAAGGTTGCGACCTCCGCCCTGGTCTCCGTGTTCATCCTCGGGCGGTTTATCATTCTCTCAGGAGCGGACGGTACCTTTCAGGATACGGACGGAGCGGTGGCCTCGGAGCACCTTGTCGCGCTCGTCTGCTACTTCGACATCATGACCGCGCTGGTGCTGGCGTTTCACATCGGCTTTCTATTTCGGCTTCCCTACGTCGGACCGCGGATTGCCGCCCTGGTCACCGATGGGCACTTCATTCTCGACGCTCAGCCGTGGATGCGACGGGCGACGTTTATGGGCTTGGTCGCGTTTGTCGGTTTTCCACTTGCAGCAACCGGCAGCGTCGGCGGCTCCATCTTTGGCCGCCTGCTCGGCATGAGCCGGATCGCAACCTTTTTTGGCATCCTGATCGGCACGGTATCCGGAAACCTGACGATGTTTCTGTTCTCCGATCTGTTGGGGAACTACATCGACAAAGACAATCCCTACTTGAAGTACGGAGGCCTCCTCATCATCGTCGCGCTGGTGGTGGTGTTGGAGCGGAGATACCGAACCTTGAAGAACCGCTATGCGAGCGCTCGCATCGCTGAGGCGGCCTTTGCGGAAGCAACGCCCGCTGAGCGAACCAAGATCGCGAGCAATGGTAGCGCCTCCAATGAGCGCACCCCTCCGCGGCGCGAGGATTATTCGGAGCCGCAGCGGCACGAGTTTGCCACACCCCAGGACGACGACTCACTGGAAATCGCAGCCGGAGAACGCCTTGGCTCACGACCTCACCCCTCCTGACCCCAGCGTGGTGCTGGAACTGCTTTCAGCCTTCCGCCGCTCGAAAATCATGTTCGCAGGCGTCTCGCTGGGCATTTTTGATGCCTTGCGAGACGGCCCTCGCTCCAGTCAGCAGTTGGGACAACAACTGCAGTGCGATCGCGATGCGATGCAGCGATTGTTGGAGTCACTCGTGGGCGTTGGCTTGCTCGCGTGCGACGGCGAAGACTTTGCCAACACGCCGGCGGCCGCCCAGTACCTGACCAGCGAATCACCGCACCGCATGACCGGCTACATCAACTACTCCAACCGCGTGATGTGGGCGATGTGGGCGAACCTTGAAGATGCAGTTCGCGAGGGGACCCACCGCTGGCAACAGACTTACGGCTGGGACGGACCGATCTTCTCCAGCTTCTTCAAGACCGATGAAGCGATGCGTGAGTTCCTGATGGGGATGCACGGATTCGGCATGCTGACTTCGCCGGTGATCGTCAACGCCATCGACCTCAGCCGCTTTCGCCACTGGGTTGACTTGGGTGGCGCGACCGGGCATCTGCCGATCGCTGCTTGCCGCCGCTATCAAGACCTCCGGGCGACTGTATTCGATCTGCCGGCCGCCGTTCCCCTCGCTCAGGAGATCATTGGGGCCACTGACGTCAGCGATCGAATCAGTGTGGTCGGCGGCGACTTCTTTGTGGACCCGCTGCCCAGCGGCGACGTGTATTCACTAGGGCGAATCCTTCACGACTGGTCGATCGAGAAGATTCGTGAGCTGCTGGCCAAAATCTTTGCAGCGCTGCCGTCTGGCGGCGGACTGGTGATTGCCGAAAAGCTGCTGGCTGACAGCAAAGACGGCCCGCCGTGGGCGCAGCTACAGGACATCAACATGCTGCTGGTCACGGAAGGTCGGGAGCGCACCCTCAACGAGTATGAAGCGCTGCTGGTCGAAGCCGGTTTTGGCGAAGTCGTCGCCTGCCGCACCGCTGCGCCGCTGGACATCATCCTGGCAATCAAGCCGTAGCTCGCGGTTTATCCGATCTCCAAAGGCAGGCCACGACGCACCTGTATTGGACATCTCAACGGGTGCTCTGCAGCAGTTGTCCCTGCTCTCGATACCGATACCCAGCTCCGCAAGTCGCACGCTTCACACCGTCACAAACTCCTTGCCGCTCAAAGCCGTGGTGTTTTCGCATGGAGCCTGCGCGCGGACTGCGGTACGTACCTGGGTGAAACCGCTCACTGGCGACAGGACTTGCAATTGGCGACGCCGCTCAAACACCTAGAAGTTCTTTGCGCGGGGGCCGTGCAGAAGAGACGATCAGGCCGCCATCAATGCACTAGCAATGCATCGACCTTACCTAGAGCGTGCTCCACAGCTTGTAAGTCGCGTAGGATGCCAGCGATGAGCTCGACGAGACCTCAATAAATGAATTAAGAAAGTTGCTTGTCAATAGCGAGGTCAGCACCTCACGAAGGTCATCTCGAAGCCTCGTTCAAACTAAACTTTCTAACCACAGTCTTTGCAGCACACGCCATTCTTTCCTTCAGCTATTGAATGGTGATGCCGAGTGCGGAGGTATTATGAGAAAATCGCGAACGATCAGCTGCTGGATCAACCGGTCACCTGCAATCGTCTATCAGTTTGCTTCCAACCCTGAAAAGCTGCCTGAATGGGTTCGGTCGTTCTGTTCCTCGGTGCGAAAAACCGGTGATCGCTGGGAGATGAAAACGCCGGATGGTTGGATGGGAATCCAATTTGTTCCAGCCAATGAGGACGGCGTGCTGGACCATGTCGTCACGTTGCCTGGCGGCCAATCAATTTTCAATCCGATGCGCGTTGTTGCGAACGGCGCCGGGAGCGAAGTGCAGTTCACGCTCTTTCAACTCGATGGCATGTCGGACGAGCAGTTTGAGAAAGATGCTCAAATGGTCGAAGCGGATCTGCAGACCCTGAAGGCGGTGTTGGAAGCAAGTTCAGGCTGATCCGCTGCGCGTTGATGGTCGACCGGGTTTCTCACGCGCGTCCGAACAGAGTTAGTCGCAATCTCGAAGCATGGGACTCCGACGCAGTAGCTACTCGTTCTCACCGATCAAACGCTTTTGCGGATCAGACTCTTGCTGCTGAGCGCGGCGTGCGAGGGTGGCTTGCCAGTTCTCCGAGAGCAGCGGAATCGCAGCCAGCTCCAGTGCTGCTGAGGTGTTTTTCTTGTCGAGGTGCATGAGCCGGTTAGCGCGATCGACGGTCCAGTCGGGATACGGCCGATCGGCAAGAGTGAGCCGCATTCCGGCAGCCACGGTTCCTTCGGTCAGCACACGGAAGTACCAACCGGTGCGTCCGGTCTGCTGCACCTCGAACGCCAGCGTCTTGATCCGCCACCGCCGTGCGAGTTTCCAGCAGGGCTGGCGGGGCTGTGATACCTGCACGACGACCTCATCGCCCACCCGCCAAGTGTCTCCGATGCAGACGTCCGCTTCTGTCAAACCGGTGACTGTAAAGTTCTCGCCAAACGCACCGAACGGTAGCGACGGCTGGTTCATCAACTGGCGCCAAATCGGATAGTGTTCGGCTGAGTAGGCGAGTACCGCCTTGTCTCGCCCTCCGTGATGGACCCGATCCGCCTGGCCATCCCCATCAAGGTTCGTCAGCCGCAACTGCACGGGCCCCACAACCGCTTCCTTGAAAAAGCCCGTGGTCCAGGGCCGGTCCATCGGGTCCGCGGCTCCCTCCTGCCCAAACGAACGCGGCAAGCTCACCTGGATCGAAGCCAAATGGGGTTCAGTCATTGCTCAAGGCCTACCGGCTGAAGGATGCGAATCGCGCTTGCTCGAGCAGAACATCATCAGCCGGAGTAACTCTCGTCAATTACCCTTAGCGGCCACCCGGTTAGGGCTGGTCAGGAGCCGAGTCCTCGGAGTTGTATTCGCCCAAGCGGGACGCATCCGGCAAGTGATTTTTGAGGATGAACTGAGGGCGACGATGCGAATTCACATAGGCCGCAATGTCGAGTGATTCCTGCTCACTGAGAAACGGATCGCCCAGCGGCATAGCAACTTTCAGCCAGGCCGCCAACTTGTCCACACGCGCCAGGCCGGCTCCGTCGTTATAAGAACGATCGCCCCATACCGGTGGCCCGTCGTCGCTCCCTTGGCCTTGATCGCCATGACAGCTTGCGCAGTAGTCAACGTAGAGTGCTGCGCCACGCTCCGCATCGGCGAGTGCCGCATCGAGTTGTAGCGGCGGGACATGCCGCGGACCGAGCGGAGCCTGCGCATTCATGGCGAGTTGCTGCCCGCTGGAGAGCCAGGTGATATAGGCCGTTACGGCGACCGAAACCCGGCTGCCGTTGGGCGGTCTCACGCCGTGCATGCTCCGCATGAAACAGTTGAGGACTCGATCTTCAAGCGTGATCACACGCTGTTCTCGTGGCGACCACGCCGGATAAGCAGTTGCCACACCGATAAACGTCGCCGCCTGAGGATCGGTCCCCGCGTTGAGATGGCAGGAGCTACAGGTCAGCGCATTTCCGACGTACAGCGCCGAAAGCGGATGCGTCCCTGTGTTTTCGACGATCTCTTTGCCCAGCGCAACGACTTTGCCAAGCTCACCCGCAGGCATTTGAGG
>Ga0065721_10007062_pt1 | contig 11055 bp, 9 predicted proteins | sample Mesricmetagenome_FD_59108 | JGI IMG/M metagenome (GOLD analysis project Ga0065721, IMG submission 59108) | Mesophilic microbial community from rice straw/compost enrichment Sample: eDNA_1 v2 (version 2) | ecosystem: Engineered > Solid waste > Grass > Composting > Bioreactor | place: USA: Davis...
ATGTCGATCGACGCTATCAAAAATCGTAGGCTACAGCTACTAAGTATCATAATATTTGGATGTATTAGTTTGGTCGCTGGCTCTGCGTTTATCCTGGGGTTACTCTCGTTGAGTGACGCATTGATCGAATCTGCTTCGATTGTTACGTTCAATAGCGGTACTTTCAAGTTGTTGGGTATTGCAATCGGCTTGGGAGCTTTAGCTGTTTACTCAGGAATTCAATGGAGTTCTAAAAGGATACCATCGGAGAAAGCGTCCAGACTGATTACCGGGGTACTGGTAGTAGCTATCGCTCTTTTGTTTTTGTTGCCTCATGCTGTACATATCCCTGTTGAGCGCCATCTTTTCGCTCAAGGTTACAAACTTTGTGAACCGAAATCCCGGAATGCCCTATCGCACAAGACAGTAGTATATGTGAGAGATGTCCCTGCATGCTTGGACGGATTAAAGTCATTTCCTTCTAAAGACTTGTGATAGCTTGGGATTGTCGTTTGCATATTTATATATCGTCGGATTACGCCGCGGTGCGGCTAATCCGACCTACGGGGCTACGGGTCTGTGTGAGCTAATAGTTGTATGGGGCTTTTATATGGAAATGAAATAGCTTTTGTAAGCAGCAGGAATTACAGCCAGCCGCTAGAATTAGGTGTTGATTAAGTCGTTTATTTACCCTCAGGTACCCCCACCCATCATGACACCACGCAATTATTTATATCTGTTAAAAAAGTATGACGAGTATCAGCCGCAGATTGATCGTCTGTTGGGCTCTATTGTTACGACGCTTGAGCCGAACAAGATTGTTGGTTCGCAGCAGGAGCTGGAGCAGATGGTGAGCAAGTTGAATCATTCTTATCCATTTGTGGAGTTGCTGTACAGTCTGGATGAAGAGGGAGTGCAAACGACGGCGTCGGCGGTGGCGCCGGGGCTTGGGGATTCCCGGCGGAAGGAGGCGGGGAAGGGGTCGGATCGCAGTAATCGTCCTTATTACTCGGCAGCGCGGGATAATCATCGGGCAACGACGGTGACCTCGCCTTATCTGTCCAGTGCGACCCATCAGCTGGCCTTGTCTGCGGTGCAGCGTTTCACCGATGCGCAGGGCAAGGTGGGTTATCTGGTGATCAATTTCAATCTGGAAAAGCTGATCAGCTTTCTGAACGGTGATGAATTGCGCCGACGTATTCATCCGGTGTTTCAAGTGGTATATGGCATCATCGGTGTGCTGCTGGTTTCAGTCGCCGGACTGTTGTTGTTTTCGGCGGGCAGTTCACTGGTTGAGGTGATTTATCAACACACCAATACCGCGACTCAGGCGTTCAGTACGGTTATTCTCATTACGCTGGGTCTGGCAATTTTTGATTTAGGCAAGACGATCCTCGAAGAGGAAGTATTGTTGCATAAAGATATTCACCATCATGGATCAAGCCGTCGTACGATCAGCCGCTTTATGACAGCAATTGTGATTGCCGTTTCGATTGAATCCCTGTTGTTGATGTTTAAATCGCTGCTGGGTGATGCGACGCATTTGAACAGCGCGGTATGGATGTTGTTGGCGGCGGTTGCCTTGCTGGTTGGTCTGGGCGCTTATTTAAAATTAACCGACGATAGAGATTGACGGGCGAGTTGCTCCTCCACCAAAACGCCGGACGTTTCCATTTTAAGATTTTTCTACGAGGATTAACCCGTGGCGAAAACCAAGAGCGCTTTTGTATGCAATGACTGTGGTGCGGAATACAGCAAGTGGCAGGGTCAGTGCACGGAATGCGGTGTCTGGAACAGTCTGTCCGAAGTGCGTCTGGGTCCGACGCCGGGCAATCGTTCGGCAAAATTTCAAGGTTACGCTGGTGCGGCCGCAGGCGGTACTGTGCAGACTCTGGCGGAAATCAGCCTGGAGGATCTGCCCCGATTTTCCAGCGGTGCGGGGGAATTTGATCGTGTTCTTGGTGGCGGATTTGTGCCCGGCTCGGTGGTGCTGATTGGCGGTAACCCCGGCGCAGGTAAATCCACGTTATTGCTGCAGACCTTGTGCAATCTCGCACGCACCATGCCTGCGCTTTACATCACCGGCGAAGAGTCCTTGCAGCAGGTAGCGATGCGTGCGCAGCGTCTGGGTTTGCCGACCGACAAGCTGCAGATGCTCAGCGAAACCAGTGTGGAAACCATCTGTGCAACGGCTCAGAAAGTAGCGCCTAAGGTGATGGTTATCGACTCCATTCAGGTGATGCACATGGAAGACATCACTTCGGCTCCCGGCTCCGTATCCCAGGTCCGCGAAAGCGCGGCCTATCTCACCCGCTTCGCTAAGCAGACCGGCACTGTGTTGATCCTCGTCGGCCATGTGACCAAAGATGGTTCTCTGGCCGGTCCGAAAGTGCTGGAGCATATGATTGACTGTTCCATTCTGCTGGAGGGCGACAACGATTCGCGCTTCAGAACCTTACGCGGGCATAAAAACCGTTTTGGTGCAGTCAACGAGCTGGGTGTCTTCGCCATGACCGAACAGGGTATGCGCGAAGTTAATAATCCATCCGCTATTTTTCTGCAGCGCGCTGAAGAAGTTTCTTCCGGCTCGGTGGTGATGGTGATGTGGGAGGGNACACGNCCGCTGTTGATNGAAATTCAGGCGCTCGTCGATGACAGCCATCTGGGCAATCCGCGNCGGGTGGCGGTGGGGATGGATCAGAANCGTTTGTCCATGCTGCTCGCTGTCCTGCATCGTCANGGTGGAATCATGGTGGGCGATCAGGATGTATTTGTGAACGTGGTCGGTGGTGTACGGGTGATGGAAACCAGTGCGGATCTGGCGGTATTGGTGGCCATTGTCTCGAGTTTTCGAGACCGGGCCTTGCCGCAGGATCTGATGGTCTTTGGCGAGGTTGGTTTGTCCGGCGAGATCCGACCGGTGCCCAGTGGACAGGAACGATTGCGCGAAGCGGCCAAACACGGTTTTAAAAAAGCTATCGTTCCTTACGGCAACGCACCACGTGAAAAAAATCCAGGGATTGAAGTGGTGGCCGTTAAAAATCTGCAGGAGGCACTGGATGCACTCTGATTCCTTCCCATCGTGTTGCCAGCGCATGCTGGCAACATCTCTGTGCCATCTCTTTGCTTAAACCAGATAGCGATTCCAGTTTCCAAACTGACTGTTGATCGCGCCTCGCGGAATGCTCAAAACAATCAGCGCAACGCCCGTCGCTAATGTTACTGCCATGGATAAGCCACTGACATTGAATATAAANGGCGTCACCAGCAAGGCACCGCCCAGAGGNATAATCAGAAAGCGANCCGGGCGNGCCATCTCAGCGAGTGCGCAGACGCTGACGGTAATAACCAGTGANCCCACCAGATGATCCCAGTTAGCCATGCTGCCTTCGTGGCCGAGGGTGATGCGGGTCAGCATCAGCCAGATTCCCACCAGAATGCACAGCGCAAGATTCCATGGCAGATTAATCGCACCACTGAAAAACGCGCGCAGAACTGCCAGTGGCGGTTGTTCAAAGTTATCGTCCCGCTTGCGTGCTTCACCTTCGTCGGTATCCCCGGTGAAGAATATTTTCAGTACCGGTTTTCCGGCATCGTGCCGCCGTTTTAAAAATTGTCCGGTTGCCAGGAGTTCATCCAGCGAATAAGGAATCTGGATCAGCATGGCCGCCGCGGCAATTAAACATGGTGTACACCAGGTGCCGAGCAGTATGGGCTGAATGATGATAAAAGTGATAGACACAATGCCCAGGGGAACAATCATGATGCCGAACAGGGTGACCAGCCACGGCATGGTGCGCCAGCGCTGTTGAGAACCGATCAGGCCCACCAGAATTTCCATTGCATAGGTCATCGCGCCCAAGCCGGCATCCGGTACCGGCCAGGCTTCAGACAGTGGTGATGTGATGATAAATTCGGTTCCGTTTTTATCGCTGTCAACGCCGGAGAAGAAGGGGTCCCACACACCATCAATGTGACCGAGTTGGTAAGCCGTCATGTAACGGGAGATAAAAAAACCAATAAANGCCAGAAAAATAATCGGCGCCCGCTGAAACCAGCTGGAGGGATTGCGGTTCCAGCCCGGCGGAATATCCGGNCCGGTTAACACGGCCACCGGGGACAGACAAGGTGTGGGTTTGGTCAGAACGGCGAAGCCAATAGCGAGTATGCCAACCAGCGTGTTGTTTAGATAAGCCGCAGCGCTGGGTGTCCATAACGCCAGGGGAGCGAACAGCAGCCAGACGCCGATAACCGCGCAAGCCCAGCGCGCCCAGCCCATCCGCCAGGATAGGGAAACCACAGCGAGTATCATCAACAGGCTTCCGGCGATGAGATCGCTGTAGACCATGCTTGTACCGGCGTAATTCATCACCGGTGCCGAGGTAATCAGCCAGCCGCCGAGCGCAAGGTTCATGAACGATGCCCAGATATTATTCTGGTGTTGCCGGCGGTATTGCGTCTGATAGTTATTCAGCAGATCGTTNGGGTTGCGGCCGCGCTCGCTTGCTTCTTCCAGCCAGTCCGGCGGTGTAATTTTATTGGCNGCGTACCATCCCAGAGGATCTTTCTTCATGTTCTCAATCATGACCGGCAGCACGTCATAGAGTGCGTGCTGGGGTTGCCAGNCCAGCTCCNGCTGTGCGCGGCGAATATCAATCTCATAATGATCAGAGGCCATATCGATCATGAAGGCGCGGATGAAAGGCTTTTCTCCTTTATCAAAATCATCCGGTACTATCGGCTCAGTTTTCTCTTCCAGCCAGGCCCCCACTTTGGCGATAGGTTCAGGCACGGTAAACGTATGCCAGCTGGATGCACCATGCAGCAGTTCGCCGATGCGGTTCTGCAGGGTTTCGTAACTCAGGCAGATNGGTTCGCCGANCAGCAGTGTGTGCTCTTTGGGCAGCTCATCGCGTCGCTCAATGGTGCGTATAAAAGCCTGCACCATATCGTCTTTATGCAGGAATGCCTGACCGGCGTTGGTGTCCCCCGAGTAGAGTTTGCCTTTAACGCGCCGCTCATAAATGCGGGCGATTTGATGTGAGAGTGTTGGAACGGCGGTGTGATCATCGTAGATACCGGCGAGGCGCAACAAGGTGTAAGGCATCCTGTGCGCATGTTCGCGAAAAACGGCTTCTGTCTCCGCTTTGGATTTCGGATAAGCCCAGCGCGGGCCGAGTGGGCTGGTCTCGTCAATCTTCTGGCCGGGCGAGCCCGGTTGATGAACCAGCATGGTACTGGCGTAGATAAAGCGATGCACGGTAAAATCCTGTAACGCCTCAAGAATCAGGCGCGTGCCCTGGACATTTACCTGTTCATACAGCGGCGATTCCTCCCCGGTAAAATCAAAATAAGCCGCCAGATGAATGACGGCAGCGATGACACTGCCTTCTTCTGTCAGCATGGTCTGAAAAGTTTTTTTCACAGATTTCTCTGAGGTGAGATCGATGGTATAGGCGCGGGCGACGCCCTCCGCTGGTTTCCGGTCGAGACCGATAATCCGGAAGTTCTGACTCAGCGCCTGGGTCAGTGATTGTCCGAGATTACCGGCGGCACCGGTTATCAGGATGACCGGTTTTTCAGCTGACTGATTCATGACGTCTTCCTTTTTAAATGCGGCAGCTTATTTCACCTGCTGTGTGCTCTGGCGAACACAGCAAAAAATGACGATATTTTTTTGAAAGGGTGATTTAAAAAACTGGGTGTGGATTTAGGAAAACATGCGGGAATATTGGTTCCGTCAGCTTAGGGACGTAACGGAATTTAAAAATCGAAACGCGAAGAGTTAAAGCTGTTGGCTGCCGTTGTCCTTAACGGCGTGAAGAGGAAATGTTTGGCTCATCAGCACCGACGGAAAAATCTATTCTTCCGTCTTGGCCAGCAATAACACCAGTAACTGTTTATCCATCTCGGTAGAAGGTTGATGTTCGATGCCCACAACATGCTCGCGGATATGAACAATCTCGCCCTGCATCTGCACTTTCTTTTTAAGGGTCTGCTGTAAACCGATTTCCTCACTGTCGATAAATAACTTGATGTGATCACCCGCGCGCAACAGGTGTTCGCTCAACAATGCAATTCGGGCGCCGGTCATCGACATATCGAGGATGTGGACTTCCCACTCTTTGGTGGAATAAGCCAACTGGGCATAAGCCCGCATCGGAAAGCGGGGATGGTTGCGGCGGTCGGCAGAGTCATTATTGTCAGTCATGTCAGTATCTCAATCGGTGGCTATCAGTTCTGATAATTCCCGTTCAGCGGCGGAAGGATCATTAAGGTTTAATTCAATCAGCCTGCGCAGATGGCTGATGCTTTCCATATCAATCGATTCGCAGCGCAGCCCCAGCAGATTGTTTTCTTCATGGGCCGGCAGCGCGATCATCTCGATGATCGCCTGATCTGAGAGTGGAATACTTGCTGCCAGTGANAGACGTTTGTCGTATCTGGCCTCCGGCGGCATCGCTACCAGAAGTCCCTTGAGGGANATATCCACCAGATCTGCCTGCCANTGGTGGTCGCCCTGTAACAGGGTAACCGTTATGGAAAAGGGTACGCGGCTGAAACGACGCCGTTCAGGTTGTTCTGTCATGGCTTAGTCCTTCTATCGTCAATGGTTGATCCGGCACCGACGTCTTCAGTGTAGTTGCTCTGTAAATATCAGCCACGGTTTGCCTGCTGAACAGGGGCAAACCTATAATCCCGCATCTTCAGATTCCTATAGACAACAAAAAGGTCCAAAAATATGACGGCGACGGCGCAACTCCGTATTGGCATTGATCTGGGCGGTACCAAGACCGAGGTTATCCTGCTCAGCGGTGCAGATGGCGAGCTGTTCCGTACCCGTATACCTACCGTGCGGGGAGACTACGCCGCTACGATTGAGGCTATCGCGGGTCTGGTCGCCCAGGCAGAGGCAGCGGCTGGGGTCGATCACCTGCCGGTGGGTATAGGAATTCCGGGCACCGTGTCGCGCAAAACCGGCCTGGTCAAGAATGCCAACTCTATCTGGCTCAACGGTAAACCGCTGCAACAGGATTTATCCCGCCGGCTGGAGCGGGATGTAAAGGTTACCAATGACGCCAACTGTCTGGCGGTGTCCGAAGCAACAGACGGAGCCGGTAAAGGCTATGATCTGGTCTTTGCGGGCATCCTCGGGACCGGNTGCGGTGCTGGTCTCGCCTGGCGCGGCGCCCCCATCGTGGGCCCCAATGGGGTNGCGGGGGAGTGGGGNCATAACCCCTTGCCCTGGACCTCGCCGACAGAACTGCAGGCGCGGCCCTGCTATTGCGGTAAGACCGGCTGTCAGGAAACCTTTTTATCGGGCACCGGCTTATGCATCACCTATGCGCGCCTGACGGGCGAAAAGGTTACCGGGGAGGAAATTGTCCGGATGGCGGGAGAAGGCAACAGCGCTGCCGCGGCGGCACTGCAGGATTATCTGGACGCGCTGGCCCGTGGTCTGGCGGGTGTCATCAACCTGCTGGATCCGGATGTCATCGTGCTGGGGGGCGGGGCCTCCAACATTGCGCAGATTTATACCCTGGTGCCGACTCTACTGCCGCGTTATGTCTTCGGCGGTGAATGTGATACACCCATCGTGCAGGCCCGGCATGGCGACTCCAGCGGCGTGCGCGGCGCTGCCTGGTTAAACCCGCTGTGAGCATCCTGCTGCGCGGGTTGTTGATCCTTGCTGTGCTGTGCCAGCCGCTGACAACGCACGCGGCTGCGCAACGTATCGCCTCGCTTAACCTCTGCCTTGATCAATTGCTGCTGGCCTGGGTGCCCAGGCAGCAGATCGCCTCGGTTACCTATCTCTCAACCGATCCGCAGCTTTCCACAATCGCCGCACAGCTTGATGGCATCCACATCAATCACGGGCTGGCTGAAGAGCTCATTCCACTGCAGCCGGATTTAATCGTCGCCGGTGAGTTTGGTGCGGGAGATGCCGTGCGGTTACTGCAACACTTTGATTACCGCGTGGAGCGGATCGCCTTGCCGCGCACGCTGGACGACATCATTGTTCATATGGAAGCCCTCAGTGAACTGGTGGGCGCGCAGGCTCAGGCGGCGGTGATGATTGATGAACTGCGGGAGGAGCTGGCGGCACTGGATGCACAACCGGTGACCGAAAAGACGGCTGCGATCTGGTATTCCCCTAATGGCATCGTTGCCGGTCGCGCCACCCTGGAGCATGAGCTGATGGAGCGCGCCGGCTTTCGCAATCTGGCGGCAGAGCAGGGCGTGGTGAGCTTTGCGCAGATGGATCTTGAGCAGCTGGTGGCCGCGCAACCGGAGGTACTGATTGTTGAGGGTGGTTATGTGCAGGCGTTTTCGGTTGCGCGTGAGTATCTGGAACATCCTGCATTACTGCGCAGCAGTCGGATGATTGAGTTGCCGGCGGCCTTGTCTGTCTGCAGTGCGCCGGTGGTGGCGGACGTGTTGCGGGTTTTGCGGGAGCAGCGGGTGGCGCCTTGAGAGAGCGGTTTTATTGTGGTTGGTTGTTGTTTCTGCTCAGAGAGTGACGGTCGGTGTGGCGGGCCGTTCTGAAAACGCGTTAATACGTCCCTGTAGCTCAATCACGTCGTCCATGACGTGATGGTTTCAGAACGGCCCGCCACACCGACCTTGATGCGAACTGATAGGCAGTGAAATTTTTTATTTTTTTCTGGGATTTTTTGTGCGTGTATTTAATTTTGGCTGGTTGATTTTTCTCCTCGCGCTGCTGTTGTTGATCAGCAGTGCCGTCGCTTTGCATATTGGTGTTGCAGATATGTCGGTGTGGCAGGCGTGGCGGGATTTGTGGACCGATGGGCGCAGCATTGTTGAAGTGGTGGTGTGGGATATTCGTCTGCCGCGTGTGTTGCTGGCGCTGCTGGTTGGCGCCACCTTGGGGATGGCGGGAGCAGCGATGCAGGGGCTGTTGCGTAATCCGCTGGCGGAGCCGGGCATATTGGGGGTTTCCAGTGGCGCGGCTCTGGGGGCGGTTCTGGTGTTGTATTTTGGAATGGCGGCGAGTGCCTGGTTCTGGTTACCGCTGGCATCCATTGNGGGGGCCTTTGTGGCATTGTTGCTGGTGTATCTGCTGGCGGGNCTGCACAGCAGTCTGCTGGCGTTGATCCTGGCGGGTGTGGCGATCAATGCGATGGCGGGAGCTTTGATTGCAGTCGCGCTTAATTTTGCGCCGAGTCTGTTTGCCATGCAGGAGATTGTATTTTGGATGATGGGTTCACTGGCCAACCGTAATATCAATCACCTTACAGTGGCGATGCCTTTTATTGTGGTGGGCTGGATCTTACTGCTGAGTCGCAGCCGTTATCTGGATGCGTTGAGTCTGGGGGAAGACACGGCTCGTTCGCTGGGATTTTCTACACAGCGGGAACGTGCGATTTTGCTGCTGGGGCTGGCATTATGTGTGGGAGCCTGTGTTGCCGTCAGCGGCAGCATTGGCTTTGTTGGTCTGGTGGTACCGCATCTGCTGCGTCCTTTGGTGGGTCACCGTCCGGGGCGGTTGATGCTGGCCAGTGCCTTGGGTGGTGCGCTGCTGGTTTTGCTGGCCGACATACTGGTGCGGCAACTGGATGTTGCGCGGGAGCTGAAGTTAGGTGTCGTAACTTCGCTGCTGGGCGGCCCTTTCTTTTTATTTTTAATTCTTAAGACGCGCAGTCGCTGGGTGTAATGCTGATGTCACCGATTAAAAATCCAGAATCTGGCACAGGCCGGCTGTGTGCAGAAAACCTGCATTTGATGTTTCGCAAAACACCGATCCTGCAAGGAATTCATCTGGAATTGGGCGCGGGTGAGTTTGTAGGGTTGATTGGGCCTAATGGTGCAGGAAAAAGTTCGCTGCTGCGTGCGTTGAGTGGTTTGCTGCCGGTGCAGTCGGGACAGGTCAGCCTGCAGCTGCCCCAGGAAAAAGCACAGGCTATTCAACGGGTTGCTCCACAGGTTCGTGCACGTTTTCTCGGTTATCTGGCGCAGCAGGAGAAGCCAGCCTGGCCGCTCACCGTTGCACATCTGGTGGGACTGGGGCGCGCACCCTGGCGCAAGCCGGGCGGAGTAAAAAATCGTCTTGATCAGGAGGCGGTTGAACAGGCGTTGGAACTCACCGATCTTCACGCACTGCGGGATCGTCCGGTGACGGAACTCTCCGGTGGGGAATTGCAGCGTTGCCTGTTAGCGCGGGTTTTTGCAGGAGAGCCGCAGATGATCCTGGCAGACGAACCTATCGCCGCTCTTGATCCTTATCACCAATTGCAGATCATGGAGCTGTTACGCAGCCACGCAGGCAATGGCGGTACGGTCATGGCGGCGCTGCATGATCTGGGCCTTGCCTCCCGTTTCTGCCAACGCCTGATTCTTCTGCATGAAGGCCGCATTGTTGCCGATGGCGAACCCATCGCCGTACTCACGCCGCAGAATCTGCAGACCGTATACGGCATCACCGCCTACGTGGATTGCCGGGATGACGGGGTGGTTATTATTCCGAAGCATCGGGTTTAGAAAGGTACTTTTCCGTGTGATGGAGTAAGTGTTGCTCATCCGTGGAGAACACGTAGCTCTTCGGTGTGAGTGGATAACATGTTGTATGTTCGAGTAGTTATTGTTTATTGAATTAAGTTGTTAGAAGCGGCCGGGAAATGTCTGTTGGGTTACGCTTTGCTAATCCGACCGACGGTTGTGGTTGTTGTGGTTTGTCGGATTACGCTTCGCTAATCCGACCTACGGTTGTGGCTCTAGTGCTTGTCGGATTACGCTGCGCTAATTCGACCTACGGTTGTGGCTCTTGTGCGTTGTTGGATTACGCTGCGCTAATCCAACCTGCGGTCTTGGTTCCTGTACTTTTGTAGGTCGGGTTAGCGGCTTTGCCGCGTAACCCGACATCCCCCACATCGTCATCCACCTGTCTCGCGATTTCTCCTTGTCCTCTTGACTCCCTCCTGCTAACACCGTACCTTGCGCGCCGAGGTGTCTGATGGTCGAGGTTTTCGACGGGATCAGAGTAAATGGGAAGTCGGTGCGCGCGCTGCGCAATCCCGACACTGCCCCCGCAACGGTGAACATCCCCGCGATGTGAGT
>Ga0065721_10006368_pt1 | contig 11054 bp, 9 predicted proteins | sample Mesricmetagenome_FD_59108 | JGI IMG/M metagenome (GOLD analysis project Ga0065721, IMG submission 59108) | Mesophilic microbial community from rice straw/compost enrichment Sample: eDNA_1 v2 (version 2) | ecosystem: Engineered > Solid waste > Grass > Composting > Bioreactor | place: USA: Davis...
GCCGGGCCTGATTACGGGCGAGGCGTTTGGCTTCGCTGGCAAGATAGGTGGGTGTACAGACGTTGCCCGGCAGGTTGCCGAGGTCGCGCGCAAGGTTCATACCTTCGGCGATGGCCTTGCCGATCTCCAGGCCACGGGTAGCGGCAGCTACCTGCTTTTTATCGCAGCCGAAGATAAGTTTGGTCGGGGCAAAATTATTGTCAGAGGGCTGACTTTTGAATTTTTCGAAGCGATAAGTGGAAAGCTCAAGAGCCTCGGCCAGCTGTCGTGCCTGCCAGGTCAGGTCCCGGTCCTTGACCTGAACATCGGCCAGGCTTGCTGCCAGTTCCCGGGTCGAGGTGGATTTGAGAGCTTCGGGAATCTTGGCGACCGCTTTGCGGAAATTGTCGGCCGTGATTGCGCCTTCTTTATCGGGAGCACCCAGGCCGAGCAGCAACAGGCGGTCTGCGGCAATACCGGTGGGAGCCAGGACGAGCAATGTCTGTCCGGCCTTGCCCTGAAACTCTTCGCGTTTGAGCAGCGTCTCCAGCTGTTGCTGGCCAGCTGCATTGACCGCCGCGGCAGTTTCAGAGAGCTTGGCTCCTTCGTAACAGGTAACGATCAGGCAGTGGCTGCGTTGTTTGATGGCATCAAGTGTTTTAGCGGTATATTGCATGGCGCTTCCCTTGGATTGGAAAGACCCGTCGCGACTCGAAGAGTGCTGAAACGCCGAACTCAGGCAGGGCGTCTGATGATTATCCTTCCGTGTTACTCAGTATTTCAGTACTCCGCGGTGCAGCGGCGGGCATGTTAAGAATCAGACTCAAGACAAAAATGTTTCTGTGCGTGATAATGCCACACTTTTGCGCAGCGTGCCTCGCGCGGAACCTGTGATCCTGATCGCGGATTGCTGTCGTTGCGACAAATGTACGACGCCGCACCGGCAACTGTGAGACGGAATACCTGTCCATCTCCGAGTGCTGGCGCAGGTATGAACGCTCGCCTGCCTATGCAGAATATAAATTGAACAGTTGTGTCTCTCCGCGCTGAATCTGAGCGCACATTGATCGGGATATTGAAGTGATTATTTTCCGTTACCTCAGCCGCGAAATATTGCTCACCATGTTTGCGGTAAGCAGCATTCTGCTGCTGATTACGATGAGCAGCCGTTTCGCCCGTTATCTTGCGGAGGCTACCACCGGTAAAATTTCGGTGGACATCCTGTTCAGTCTGATCGGCTACCGTCTGCCGGGATTTCTCGAGCTGATCGTCCCGCTGGGATTTTTTATTGCGATCCTGCTGGTCTATGGCCGGCTCTATATTGAGAGCGAGATGGTGGTCCTGTCCGCCTGTGGAATGAGCCAGCGCCGGCTGGTGAATATCACGCTGGTGTCGGCCCTGCTGGTCGCGCTGCTGGTGGCTGGCTTCAGCCTCTGGTTGAGCCCCATGGGGGCGCGACAGACGGAACTGATGCTTGATGAGCAGCGCCATCGCAGNGAGTTCGACAGTCTTCAGGAAGGGCGCTTCCAGTCTCTGGGTCGGGGCCAGGCAATGACCTATGTGGAAAGCGTGAGCAATAACCGTAAAAAACTTAACCATGTCTTTGTTGCTCAGGTGGGCGATATGTCTCAGGACAGCGTGGCGGTGATTGTGGCGGAGTCCGGCCAGCAGATGGTCCACCCGGATTACGGTCAGCGCTATCTGGTGTTGCAGAACGGCTATCGCTATGAAGGCCTGCCCGGCAACAACAACTACAAGATTATGGAGTTCAGCACCTACGGCGCCTATCTCACCCCCAGCGACAGCTCTGCCGCCTTCACCAACAAGGCAGACACCCGCACCACCCGCGAGCTGTTTGAATCCGACGATCTTGAAAGCCAGGTGGCGCTGCAGTGGCGGCTGTCCATGCCGATACTGGTGTTGATTGTTGCCATCCTCGCCGTGCCGCTGAGCCGCACCAATCCCCGGCAGGGGCGTTATCTGAAGATGCTGCCCGCAATCATCATCTATATGCTCTATCTGGGCGGACTCATTGGTATCCGCGGACTCATGGATTCCGGCCGCTGGCCATTGATGCCGGGCCTGTGGATCGTTCATCTGATTTATTTCGTGCTGGCGCTGCTGATGGTGAACTGGCACAACATCAGCCTCTGGCGACAGAGTCGTCAAAATCGGACAGCGGAGGTGAGCCATGCGTAAGATCAATCGTTACATCTCACGCTCCGTAGCCTCGGCCATCGGGATGGTCCTGCTGGTCCTCATGGCGCTGTTCTTCATTGCGGCGCTGATTGATGAAATGGACGGACTGCGCGCGAACTACACAGCGGTCGAGATGCTGATCTACATCTGCTTCACCATGCCGCGCCGCTTATACGAGATCATCCCCTACGCCTGCCTGATCGGCTGTCTGGTCGGACTGGGCATGCTCGCCAGTTCCAGCGAGCTGGTTATTGTCCGTGCTGCAGGCGTCTCAACCAGCCGTATCACCTGGATGGTGTTAAAGCCGGTGCTCGGCTTTATCCTGCTGGCGATCGCGCTGGGGGAGTTTGTTATCCCTTATACGGATCAAGTGGGCGAGAGCCGCAAAGCAATCAAGCTCAACAAACCCCAGGCGAAAGCCGAGCAGGGCAGCATGTGGAATCGTGAAGGCGATGAGTTCATGCACTTCAACGCGGTACTGCCCAACGGCGTGCTCTATGGGGTGACCCGCTATCAGTTCGACGACGAGCGTCATCTGCTGTCAGCCAGCTTCAGCGAGCAGGCCATCTATCAAAAAGGCTACTGGCAGGAAGAAAACATTGCCGTCACCTATTTTGAAACGCCGGAGGCCTTGGAGCTGCCTGACGTCGGGAAGAAGCTGGAAGAGTCCTCGAGGGATGCTAATCTTGTGCAGAAGGCTGATGAGGCCGCTAAGACGATAAGGCCGCGGGATCTGGTGACTCGCAGCGAAACCTTGCCGAGCCGCCGCTGGGAGACGCCGCTGACTCCCGCACTGCTCAACATTGTGGTCGCTGAGCCGGAGACGCTGTCGATCAGGAACCTGCATTACTACATCAACTATCTTAAGGAGCAGGGTCTGGGCAGCAGTGATTACAGTCTTGCCTATTGGGAGAAGGTGCTGCAGCCGGTGGCAACCGTAAGTCTGGTGTTGATCGCCATCTCGTTCATCTTCGGGCCGCTGCGCGAGGTGACCATGGGGCAGCGGATCTTTACCGGGGTGGTTTTTGGGGTGGTGTTCCGCCTGGTGCAGAGTCTGCTCGGACCATCCAGTGTGGTGTTCGGCTTTGCGCCGATTATTGCAGTAGCGATACCAATCCTCCTGTGTGCGCTGCTGGGTCTGTATCTGCTGAATCGAGCCCGTTAAACGAATCGGGCGCACATATTTCTCGTGTTCTAAAAAAATCCCCGGCAGCACCGGGGATTTTTTTATTTCTTGTCCTTCGGCAGCACAATAACCTGCGTGTGGCTCAATCGGTCGTGCAGCGTCAGCTTCTGCGGATCGAACCAGCGCCAGAAATAGCCCAGCCCACCCAGCAGCAAAGAAAACGGTGCGATCACACAGCGAATGGCACATTGTTTCAGGGTGGGGCTGCGCAGTTCAGCGTCCACCAGTTTCATCCGCCAGGCGCGCATGCCGAGGGTCTGCCCGGATCTGCGCCAGAAGTAACAGAAGAATCCCGCCAGCGTGAACATCCAGCCGATGAACATCAGGATGCTCCAGTGTCCCCACTGCACCTTCTGTCCTTCCGGGGGTTCCCCTTGTATGGCCACATTGATGAACAGCGCCAGGGCGCCGTAGCCGATACTGAGGGCGATCAGCAGCAGTGAGTCATACACAATGGCGGCGAAGCGGCGCAGTACGCCGGCAGTGGGGGGAGTGTTGGTTGCCTGGGCATCAGGCGCGGCTTGAGTCTCAGTCATAAAATTCGGGACAGTAGCGAAAAGGTGACGCGGATTGTAGCAGTTTTATTTTCAGGGAAGCCGGCGTTGCTATAGCTGGTACAGAATCAGCCACTCACCGGCGATGTCGGTTGGCTGCCCAATACCAATGGTGCCGCTGCCTTGCAAGGGTAGCTCTTCCCGGCGCAGGTAGATGGGGGTCTGGTCTGTTCCACAGACATAAGTTCCATTCGTCGAATGATCAACCAGGACGTATTTGCCCCGGCGAAACTCAATGTGGCAGTGATCGCGGGAGGCGACATGGTTGTCGATCTGCAGATCCGTCTGCTCCGGGTCGCGACCAATTTTATAGGGCATCTGATCCGGCAGCAGGCAGATTTCGCGGTTACCCAGCGTCAGCTTCAGCTGGAACTTCTCGATAAATCGGGTCACTTCATGGGTTGCCATGACAATGGTGGCAGCCCGCTCGCGGTGCAGTGGTGTTTCCCACAGAAGGCGGTAGATGACCGTTTTGCAGCTNTCGCCTTTGGTGTGGATGGTGTCGTACATCTGGCACTTGTCCAGCAGATCGGCGGAGAGCTGATCCACTACCGATTGAGTCAGNACGATCTGACCCGCACGGGCGATATGGGCAACACAGGCNGCGTCATTGACGGTATCGCCNAAGACATCATCCTCNGTAAGCAGAGTAGGTCCGAAGGCAATACCGATCCTGATGGAGAGACCCGCCAGCTGCGGCTCATCAAGACAGCGATGCTGGATGGCGCAGGCAGCCTCACAGGCCTGGGCGCAATCATCAAAGCGCGCCATGATCTCATCGCCAATGGTTTTGACCACGGTTCCTTCATGGACAATCGTCAAGGCGACCATGAAATTGATAGCTTCATCGATGATCGATTTGGCTTTTTCATTGCCGACCTGCTTGTACAACGCAGAGCTGCCGGATACATCGGCAAACATGATGGCGTGCTGCTGGGTCGGAGGATTGGTTAGAGTCATAGCCGGTAGCCACTGATCGATAAAGGTGCTGATCCTGAACTGCAAAAAAAATCTGGAATTGGTTCGCTTGATCTTAAGCGGGTGGTTAACGTCAGCGGGCATGATACCGCTTGCGAATGATAAAGAGCTACCAGCGAGGCGCGACTCGTATAACACAATAGCGATAAAGCGGAGATCGAAAATGCAGAAAGAGGATAAAGCGCGGCGGGAGGAGAGCTGTGGTACCAGAGGTCGGACTCGAACCGACACGCTTTTAAGGGCGGGGGATTTTGAATCCCCTGTGTCTACCAATTTCACCACTCTGGCAAAGCGGGCGCCATTATATCAATGACTTCGACTGCGTCAACAAATAAAAGCAGCTGAATACCGACAGAGTAAGCGTCGGAGTTTGAGTGTGTTAGGTGAGTCGTAGCCAGTGCAGGCGATTTGCTATAACCTTGCCCACCTTCTTCAAATACAGATTCAATTCTTCATGCGTCGCCAGGATTTTTTTTATCAACTGCCCGATTCACTCATTGCACGCGAGCCGACAAAAGAGCGCCGCGGCAGCCGTCTGTTGCAGCTGGATGGCAGCACCGGTGCGATAGCGCACCGACAATTTCCTGAGGTGCTGGATCTCGTCGAGCCGGGCGACCTGATGATCTTCAACGACACGCGGGTTATTCCCGCGCGCATCTTCGGAAAAAAAGCCACCGGTGGNCAGGTTGAAATTCTCATCGAGCGTGTGCTTGATGAGCAGCGGGTTCTGGCTCATGTACGCGCCAGTAAATCCCCCANANTAGATTCGGATATCGTGCTGGAAGATGACACCCGATTGACGGTGATNGCCCGCCACGATGCGCTATTTGAATTACTGTTTCCGGCAGATCNGCGTGTGTTGACCGTGCTGGAACGCATTGGACATATGCCGTTGCCCCCCTATATCGACCGGGCAGACGCGGCTGAGGATCGCGAGCGTTATCAGACGGTATACGGTCGCAAACAGGGCGCCGTAGCTGCACCCACTGCCGGCCTGCATTTTGATGAAGCTTTACTTGCGCAGCTGCAGGACAAGGGCGTCCAGATAGCTTTCGTGACGCTGCACGTAGGCGCTGGAACATTTCAGCCAGTGCGGGTCGATAATGTTACCGAGCACAAGATGCACAGCGAAATCATGGAGGTAAGTGACAGCNTATGCGAGCTGGTTGCAGCCACCAAGGCAGCGGGGAAGCGGGTAATTGCGGTGGGNACGACGAGTGTGCGCTGTCTGGAGAGNGCGGCACACNGCGGTGTTATTCAGCCTTACCAGGGTGAGACATCTATCTTCATCTACCCCAGTTATCANTTCCGCGTGGTGGACGCCTTGGTCACTAATTTTCATTTACCTGAATCAACACTGTTGATGCTGGTATCTGCATTTGCCGGTTACCGCCATACCATGGAGGCCTATCGAATCGCCGTGGAGCAGCGTTACCGCTTTTTCAGTTATGGCGATGCCATGTTTATTACCCGTAATCCCGTCGCTTCCTCTGAGCAGGTGGGCGAAATCAGTCACTCCTGAGGCAGTTAAGAAGGTTAAACCGTGAATCGCCAATCCTTTATGCAATTTGAACTGGATTCCCAGACCGGCTACGCCCGCCGCGGCCGCCTGAAGTTTCCGCGCGGTATTGTTGAAACACCAGCGTTCATGCCAGTGGGTACCTATGGCACCGTGAAAGGCATGTTGCCTCGAGATGTGGTGGATACCGGTGCGCAGATCATCCTCGGCAATACCTTCCACCTGATGCTCCGTCCGGGGACAGAAGTGGTAAAACTTCATGGCGATCTGCACGATTTCATGCAGTGGCAGGGGCCAATCCTGACTGACTCCGGCGGCTTCCAGGTATTCAGCCTGGGTAAGCTGCGCAAAATTACTGAGGCGGGGGTTTCGTTTAAATCTCCAGTCAATGGCAGCCCGGTATTTCTCGATCCGGAGACTTCCATGCAGGTCCAGCGCGACCTGGGGTCAGATATCGTCATGATCTTTGACGAATGTACTCCTTATCCAGCCGATGAGGCGAAAGCGCGGGAGTCCATGGAGCTGTCGCTACGCTGGGCTCAACGTTCCAAGGTGGCTCATGGTGACAGTCCCTCTGCGCTGTTCGGGATAGTGCAGGGCGGTATGCATGAAGGGCTGCGCAGCGAATCGCTGGCCGGGCTGGTCAACATCGGCTTTGATGGCTACGCCATCGGAGGCCTGTCTGTTGGAGAGCCCAAAGAAGACATGCTGCGGGTTCTGGATCATCTGGCTCCGGAGATGCCGAAGGATAAACCCCGCTATCTGATGGGGGTGGGCAAGCCGGAGGATCTTGTAGAAGGCGTACGGCGTGGCATTGATATGTTCGACTGTGTGATGCCCACCCGTAACGCCCGCAACAGTCATCTGTTTACGTCGGCGGGTGTGTTGAAACTGCGTAACGCCAAGTACCGCACCGACACCGGCCCTCTGGACCCCGAATGTGATTGCTATACCTGCAGGAACTTCAGCCGGGCCTATCTGCATCATCTGGATAAATGTAATGAGATGCTCGGGGCCCAGCTCAATACCATCCACAACCTGCGCTATTACCAGACTCTGATGCTGCGCATCCGCACCGCATTGAGTGAAGACAGGTTTGATGAATTTCTGAACGATTTTTATGGAAAGCAGGGGTTGGAAGTACCTTCAGCACCCCAACCTGGCTGAGTTTGCGCAGGGATTGTGGACGGCGCGCGTTGTTGAATCCTGTCAAATCGGTATAATCCGGCCCTTTTACGGTGAGTTTATCAAGGTGACCGACCGGCCGTCTCAGCGCACCAGAAGCCCGCAGTCTGCAAGGTTCGTCGCCCGTCCTGCAGTTGTGAATAACCAGTCTGTCGCCAGTTACATCACGTCTGCAGGCATCCAATAACTAGCTACAGCGAAAAAATTGTCACGGAAAACTTTATGTTGAACCGCTATCCGCTCTGGAAGTATCTCCTTGTCCTCTTTACAGCCATGCTTGGCTTCATCTATTCGGTTCCCAACATCTACAGTCCCGACCCGGCGGTGCAGATCTCCGGCGAGTCCAGCGGCACCGACATTGATCAGGTGGTGTTGCAGCGGGTTGAACAGGCGCTGCAGGAAGCGGGTATCGATTATTTCGGAGCTGAGGCAAACGGCAGATCGGCACTGGTCCGCTTCCATAATGGCGATCAGCAGATTCAGGCTCAGAAGGTTATCAAGTCCGCATTAGGTAACTCGCACATCGTAGCGCTTAACTCAGCACCCACTACGCCTGCGTGGTTAATGAGTCTGGGAGCAGCGCCCATGAAACTGGGCCTCGATCTTTCCGGTGGGGTGCATTTTCTTATGGAGGTGGACACTGAAGCCGCCATCGCCAAGCGTCAGGAAATAACCGCTGACGAAATCAAGGAAAAGTTGCGTAAAGCGAAGATCCGCTATTCCAATGTCAGCACCAACCGCAACAATGTCATCGTGGCGCGGTTTCGTTCTGTGGAACTTCGTGATGACGCTTTGAGAGAGATTCGTCGGGATTACCCCAACGTCCAGTTCAACACCCCCAGCACTCCGTCAGGCAGCGATGAATATACATTTACCGCTGTATTGAGCGAAGCGGCGATCCGCGAGATCGAAGATTACGCTCTCAGCCAGAACCTCGTCACCCTGCGTAACCGGGTAAACGAGCTGGGCGTATCTGAACCTATCGTGCAGCGCCAGGGGCGCAATCGGATTATCGTGCAGTTACCCGGTGTGCAGGACACTGCTGAAGCCAAACGTATCATTGGTAAGACGGCCAACCTTGAGTTTCGCCTTGAAGCGGCTCCGGATGCGATGGTCTCTGCCAAAGAAGAATTTTCCTACCGCAGCGAAGCAGATCAGCGCCGCTTTGGTAATGTGTTCCTCGAGCGCCAGCTGATCCTGACCGGTGATCATGTAGCCAACGCCAGCAGCAGCTTCGATCCCGAAACAAACATGCCCCAGGTGAACATCACTCTGGACAGTGCCGGTGGCACCAAGATGCACCGCGCGACGCGCAGCAATGTCGGACGCCGCATGGGAATCTTGTTTATTGAATACAAAACCCGTACGGAAACCCGTGTGAACGAGGCGGGTGAAACTGTTGAGCGTCCGGTTCAGTATGTTGAACGCAAAGTAATCAGTCTGGCCAATATCCAGTCGGCACTCGGGGTACAGTTCCGTATCACTGGCCTGGACAACCCGGCAGAAGCTTCTGAGCTGGCTCTGCTGCTTCGTGCCGGTGCTCTTGCGGCGCCAATGTATTTTGTAGAAGAGCGTACGATTGGTCCGTCTCTGGGGGCCGAGAACATTGCCCTTGGTGTCAACGCTGTGAAGTGGGGCATGCTGGCGGTGTTGATCTTTATGATTCTCTACTACCGCGTATTCGGACTTTTTGCGAATGTTGCGCTGGTCCTGAACGTATTGCTGATTGTTGGCGTGATGTCGATCCTCGGCGCGACGCTTACCTTGCCGGGCATGGCCGGTATCGTACTGACCATCGGTATGGCGGTGGACGCCAACGTTCTGATCTACTCGCGAATACGGGAGGAACTCAGGAGCGGGGCCAGCCCGCAGGCAGCTATATACGCCGGTTATGAGCGAGCTTTTGTGACCATTCTTGACGCTAACCTGACGACCTTGATTGTGGCAGTTATTCTGTATGCCATTGGTACCGGTCCGGTTAAAGGTTTTGCTGTGACTTTGTCAGTGGGAATCCTTACCTCCATGTTCACCTCGATCATGTGTTCTCGTGCGTTGGCGAATATCGTTTATGGACGCCGTAAGAACCTTCAGAAAATCTGGATCTAATAAGCGAGACAATAGCCATGACGCAGGACTTTAAAATTTTGAATTTCATGAGAGTGAGCAAGCCCGCTTGCATACTGTCCATTCTTCTTATCATTGTTTCGTTCGTCTCGCTTGCTGTGAACGGGTTGAAGCTGGGATTGGATTTTACCGGTGGTACCCAGATGGAGGTGGAATTTGATCGCGCGGCGGATATTCCGAAGGTGCGGGAGATTCTCGAAGATGAAGGACTGGAGAGTCCGGTAGCAATCCTGTTCGGTTCAGATCAGGAAATCCTGATCCGTACCCAAAGCTCCATGCAGGACGGCGCTGTCCAGAAGATTGAAGCAGCCCTTGCCCCACTGGGTGAAGACGTTGCACTGGTTGAAGTAGGCCGTGCTTCTGCAGAGTTTGAGCGTTTTGCTCACGAACTGTTGATCAGTAATGCCAAGCCGGAGCAGTTGAGCGAGATTTTCCCTGAAGCTACCTACGGTGAAGTAAGTGTGGCTGCGCGGGGAAGCGAGGCCATCGTTCGGATTACCAAGACTCTCGATAACGTTTATACCGAGCACCTGCTCGCGCGGTTATCTGACGAAACGGAATCTACTGCCAGCTTGCGCCGCAGTGAATTTGTAGGTCCGCAAATTGGTGAAGAGCTGCGTGATGAAGGTGGTCTGGGTATCCTGTGTGCGTTATTCATGGTGATGCTTTACGTTGCCATGCGTTTCCAGTGGAAATTCTCTGTGGGTGCGGTGCTGGGGCTTATGCACGACGTGATAATTGTGCTGGGTGCCTTCTCACTGTTTAATATCGACTTCGATTTAACCGTACTGGCTGCGGTACTTGCAGTAATTGGTTACTCGATCAACAACACCATTGTTATTTACGACCGGGTGCGTGATAACTTCCGCACGCTGCGTAAATCCGAGCCTCTGGAAGTGCTTAATATTTCACTGACGCAAACCCTGGAAAGGACAATTCTTACCTCCCTCACCACGTTGCTGACGCTGGTTATGCTGTATTTCTTCGGCGGCCAGTTGATCAGCGGGTTTGCGCTGGCGCTTATCATTGGTATCGTGGCGGGCACCTACTCCTCCTTCTATATCGCCTCATCGATACTTCTGGGCTTCAAAATCTCCCGTGAAGATTTATTGCCGCCGGTTAAAGAAGGCGCTGAGTTTGATGGAGCGCCCTGATCAGGTAAACAGAAAAACAGCGCCGCCGGGCGCTGTTTTTTTATGAGTTGGCACCGGCGTGTTTCTGGTTTATCGTTCCCATCAAATCTGGATTCAACAAGAACTCATCCATGTCCCGACACCTCAGTTTTCGTGATGACCTCAGTAATACCGATGACATAGATACGTTACGGCGC
>Ga0065721_10052837_pt1 | contig 11053 bp, 10 predicted proteins | sample Mesricmetagenome_FD_59108 | JGI IMG/M metagenome (GOLD analysis project Ga0065721, IMG submission 59108) | Mesophilic microbial community from rice straw/compost enrichment Sample: eDNA_1 v2 (version 2) | ecosystem: Engineered > Solid waste > Grass > Composting > Bioreactor | place: USA: Davis...
GTGGACGCCCAGCACTTGGAGCTTAAATTCGATCCTCGCACTGGCGGGCTCAGCGGGCGCGATCTGGGCTCGCTCAATGGCACCTGGCGCGTCAATCAGTCCAAGCGCGGCGTGCCGCTGAAAAAGAAATCCCCACTGCCGTCCTACGGGCCTTTTTTCTCCGGACAGATTCTGGAACTGGGCAAAACCCATTTGCGCGTGTGTTCCTCTGTACATGAGGTGGCGCCGCCTCTGCCTCTGTCCCGCTGGGAGGCGCTGGGTCATGCATTGGCGCACTGGTGGTTGTACGGGGCGCTGGGGCTGATACTGGTGATCCTGCAGGTTTGGGATAGCTTCCTGTCAGAACCGAGTGCCAAAAAGCTGTCGCAGTTTGCCCTGAGTGCGCTCTATCCATTGCTGGCTGCAGTGGTCTATGCGGGGGTCTGGGCGTTCATCGGCAGGAATATCCGCCAGGACGGCAAATTCCCCAGTCATCTCACCGCCGCGCTGGCGGGAGTCACCGCTGTCTCCGTATTCGATTTCAGCTCCCCCTATTGGGCGTTCAATTGGGAGTTGGGTCATTGGCAGGACAAGCTGTCTGATCTGTTCACAGCGGGGGCAGTCTATACGGTGGGACTCGTCAGCCTCAGCTTCGCGACCCATCTGCGCGGCTTTGCCAAGGTGGCGGTGGCCATGGTGGCACCGCTGCTGCTATTGATTCCCTTTGTGTTGGGGATTTTGAATGAACCGGAATTCCGCTCTTCGCCACCCTACGATCGCACCCTGGTGGAACCCGCCTGGCAATTCCGCCAGCCCGGTGAGTTGGACGACTTCCTATCGGCTGCCAAAAAACTTTATTCTGCGCCTCCGAATCCATCCCCAACCGGACCATCCATTTCGGAGTGAAGAAATGAAAAAACTGATTTGCGCCACAGCGCTCCTGGCCCTGGGCGCTTGTACCTGGGTCAAACCTTCCGTTCAGAGCCACCAGGTGGTACTGGCCACCCAGGCGCAGATAGTCAACTGCGTGAAGAAGGGGATCACTACCTCCAAAACCCTGTCCAAGATCACTCTGATACCCAGATCAAACGACAAGGTCTACTCCGAGTTGGTGATGCTGGCCAAGAACGAGGCTGTCATTCTCGGGGGCGACACAGTGGTCCCTGAAGGCATCATGAAGGAGGGCAGCCAGACTTTCGGTGTCTATCGCTGTCGCTGATACCTGGCCATGGACGGCTGACCCCGTTGAAATCCCCCGATCCATCCCCATTTTGCGCCTCATGTTTTTTTGCCCGGATCAGCGGCCGCCGCCGCTCTTCGCGCTATCCCTGAATCACGAGAATCGACAGGCAAGAAAAGGAGCCACCTATGACAGCTGCAGCCGCCAAAGAAACCCGCGGATTTGCCACCGAAGCCAAACAGTTACTGCATTTGATGATCCACTCCCTGTATTCCAACAAGGAGATATTCCTGCGCGAGTTGATCTCCAATGCCTCGGATGCGGCGGACAAACTGCGTTTTGAGGCTCTGGAAAACGCTGCACTCTATGAAGACGATCCCGAGTTGCGTATCCGGGTGTCCTTTGACAAGGACGCCAAAACCATCACCATCGAAGACAATGGCATAGGCATGAGCCGTGAAGAGGTGATCGATCATCTGGGGACCATCGCCAAATCCGGCACTGCTCAGTTCATGTCCAAATTGACCGGCGACCAGAAGAAAGACGCGCAGCTGATCGGTCAGTTTGGTGTGGGTTTCTACTCTGCGTTCATAGTGGCGGACAAAGTGGAAGTCTTTACCCGACGCGCGGGATTGCCGGCGGATCAAGGCGTCTACTGGACCAGTTCGGGCGAAGCCGAGTACACGGTGGAAAACATAGAGAAGGCTTCACGCGGTACTCAGGTGGTACTGCATCTGAAAAAAGGTGAAGAGGACTTTGCCGACGGCTGGCGCTTGAGATCCATCATCAAGAAGTATTCCGATCATATTTCCCTGCCCATCATCATGAAGAAGGAGCATTTCGGCGAGGATGCGGAGAAGAAGGCGCCGGAAGACGAAACCATCAACAAGGCCACGGCACTGTGGACCCGGTCGCGCAGCGATATCACAGATGAGGAATACAAGGAATTCTACAAGCACATCAGCCACGACTATCTGGATCCTTTGACCTGGAGCCACAACCGGGTGGAGGGCAAGCTGGATTACACCTGCCTGCTGTATCTGCCGAGCCGCGCACCTTTCGATCTGTACAACCGCGAAGGGGCCCGCGGGTTGAAGCTGTATGTGCAACGCACCTTCATCATGGATCAGGCGGAGCAGTTCCTGCCGCTCTATCTGCGTTTCATCAAGGGTGTGGTGGACTCCAATGATCTGTCCTTGAACGTCTCCCGGGAGATCCTGCAGAAAGACCCCAATGTGGACAATATGAAATCCGCGCTCACCAAGCGCGTGCTGGATATGTTGTCCAAGCTGGCGGGCGATGCGGAAAAGTACGGAAAATTCTGGAAAGAATTCGGTCAGGTGTTGAAAGAGGGCCCGGCGGAGGATTACGCCAACAAGGAAAAAATCGCCAAATTGCTGCGCTTTTCCACCACCCACACGGATTCGCCGGAGCAGGATCAATCCCTCGATCAGTACATTGAGCGGATGAAAGAGGGACAGGAAAAGATCTACTACGTGGTGGCGGAAAACTTCAACACGGCGAAAAACAGTCCGCACTTGGAAGTCTTCCGCAAGAAAGGTCTGGAAGTGTTGCTGTTGACCGACCGCGTGGACGACTGGCTCATGGGTCACCTGATGGAATACAGCGGCAAGCAGTTCCAGGATGTGGCCAAGGGTGCATTGGATCTGGGTTCCGTGGAGACCGAAGAAGAGAAAAAATCCCAGCAGGAGACCGAGAAGCAATTCGAAAACCTAGTGGGCCGTATGAAAAACGTTTTGTCGGAGCAGGTCGAAGGCGTGCGCATCACCCATCGTCTGACCGAGTCTCCGGCCTGCCTGGTGGTGGGAGAGCACGATATGGGCGCCCAGATGCGCCGCCTGCTGGAGTCCGCCGGGCAGAAAGTGCCGGATACCAAACCGATCATCGAAATCAATCCGGGACATCCGCTGGTGCAGAAACTGGACATGGAGCAGGACGAGGATCGGTTTGCCGATTTGGCGAAGGTGTTGTTCGACCAGGCCAGCCTTGCGGAGGGTGGCCACTTGAAGGATCCAGCAGCTTATGTGCAGCGACTGAACAAGCTGCTGTTGGATCTGTTCCGCTGATCGGCGGTGATGCGTTGAACGCGGGCCTGGGGTCCGCGTTTTTTATTGAGGGTGCCGCGCTTGTGCCTGAAAGGAAGGTTTGATAGCTTGCCCGCCATCGGCGGACAGGGTCCGACGATGATTGGACAAGCGTGTGCACGGAGGCAGCGGCTTTATTAAGTTGCCGGAACACAATCAGCTGACGGGGGTTTGAGATTGAGTTTTACCAACCCAGGCAACCTCAAGGTTGCGGTGTTGGGCGGTGGCAGTTTTGGCACTGCCCTGGCCAACATAATTGCGGCCAACGGACACAATACCTTGCTGTGGTTCCGTGATTCCGAGCGCGCCCAGGAATGCCAACGCAAGCGCGAAAATACTCATTATTTGCCTGGCTTTCGCCTGCATGACAATCTGCAGGTTTCCTCCGATCTGATATCGAGTCTCCAGGGGGCGAATCTGGTGGTGATGGCCATTCCCAGCCAGTCCTACCGCGAGGTGGTGCGCCGGGCCGCACCTCATGTAAGCGCCGGCACCATGATCGTCAGTGCCACCAAAGGCATAGAGGCTCCCAACTTCACGCTCATGAGTGAAATACTCGCCGAGGAGCTGCCCCAGACCCGCATAGGCGTATTGAGCGGTCCGAACTTCGCCAAAGAAATGATGCAGAACCAGCACACGGGCAGTGTGATCGCCAGCGCTGATGAATCCCTGCTGGCGCTGGTTCCCAAGGTTTTTTCCTCCAAGACATTCCGTGTCTATATCAGCCGCGACAAATACGGTGTGGAACTCGCCGGTGCCATCAAGAACATTTACGCCATCGTCAGCGGCATGGCCAGCGCCCTGGGGTGTACCAATAACACCCACGCCATGATTCTCACCCGCAGCCTGGCGGAGATGGGGCGATTCGCCAACAAGCTCGGCGCCAACGCCACCACCTTTCTGGGATTGGCCGGTGTGGGGGATCTGATCCTGACCTGTAGTTCCGATCTCAGCCGCAACTACCGCGTGGGTTATGCATTGGGCAGCGGCAAAACCCTGGAGCAGACGCTGGTGGATGTGGGGCAGGTGGCCGAGGGCGTCAATACCCTGCAGATCGTCAAGCAGAAAGCGGATGAACTGGGGGTTTACATGCCGCTGGTTTCGGGCTTGCATGCCATATTGTTCGAGGGCCAGGATATAGGTCGGGTGGTGCAGGGTCTGATGACCGGTGCCATGGCGAGTGATGTGGAGTTCCAGTGAGGTACTATTCAATTCGGCACATGACTTTACAATCATTAACCCGGTAATCATCCGGGTTCATTATCCGCTCAGCGCAGGGGAGAACCTATGGACCAGCAGCTCAAATCCAATCTGACCAGCAGCAAGCACTGGATTCGTCTGGTTTACATGCTGCTGTTTGCGGTTTTTCTTTATGTGGCATCCTTCGTGGTGGGGGTGTTGGTGATGGTGCAATTCATCTTTGCGCTGATCACTGGCAGTGACAACCGCAAGCTGCGCGAGCTTGGCAGCAGTGTCACCCTCTATATCCAGCAGATTCTGCTGTTCCTGACGTTCAATAGCGATGCCAAACCCTTTCCTTTCGCCGACTGGCCGGAACCACTGGTTGCAGAGCCGGAGGTACCGGAAACCGTCGTCATCCAGCCGGCGGTGGCCCCGCCGGTCGTAGTGGAGCATACTGAGCCTGCCGCTGATGATTCCACCGACGAACAGGGCAAAAGCCCTCAGTCGTAACGCAGGTCCCGATTCATCGGCCAGATAACAATAAGAGGGCTGCCAATGGACCTATTCATGTTGCGCCATGGGTGCGCAGAACCATCCGCCTCTCGCGATCGGGACCGCCGGCTGACGGCGGAGGGCCGAGAAGAACTGCACCGGGTACTGGCCGCTTCTCGCGATCAACTTGCGGGCGTCTCCCGGGTGCTGGTCAGCCCCTATCTGCGGGCCCAGCAGTCGTGTGATTTGGCCATGTCCTATCTGACCCACCTCGCCCCCGAGCAGCGCCAGACGGTGGATTTCCTCACCCCCGGCAGCAATCCGCAAACGGTTTTTGACTGGCTGGCGCGTCAAACCCAGGACCTGCAGGTGCTGCTGGTAACCCACCAACCCCTGGTGGGCACCTTGTTGGATGAGCTCTGCGGTTTTGAGACCGGCCGCTACCGTATGGGAACTGCTGCGCTCGCTGCGGTGCGGCTGGATGTGCCCGGCAGGGGGCTTGGAGAACTTCTCTGGCTCAAGCATCCCTGATGCCTGTCTCTGAGCAGACTTTCGTCGCCGGCAGGCTCAGGCTCGCCGCGAGGCGCTGGGGCAATCCCGGCGGCCTGCCGGTGATGGCGCTGCATGGATGGCTCGACAATGCCGCAAGTTTCGATTGTCTGGGGCCTCTGCTCGGCGCCTGCGATCTGGTCTGCCTTGATCTCGCCGGTCATGGCAAAAGCCAGGGGCGGGTAGGGATGGGCGCCTACAACCTGTGGCAGGATCTGGGCGAAATCTTCTGTGTGGCGGACCAGTTGGGCTGGGAGCGATTTGCGCTGATCGGCCATTCCCGCGGTGCCATGATCGCCTTTCTTGCCGCTGGCACTCTGCCGGAACGTATCTCCCATCTGGTGCTGATCGAAGGCGGCCTGCCGCGCACCGCTACTGCGGAGCAGGCGCCCGAAGTGCTGGCGGACTCGCTGCGCGCGCTCCGCCTGGCAACCGCCAGGGCCAGGCAGTTTTACCCCGGATTCGCCGAAGCTGTGGCCGCAAGGCAGCAGGGACTGTTTCCGTTGACGGAGAGCGATGCGCTCCTGTTGGCGCGCCATGGCGTGGTGGAAACCGATCGCGGCTTCCACTGGTCCTACGACCCGAAGCTCATGGCCGGCTCCGAGGTGCGTTTTTCGATAGAGCAAGTAGAGGCGTTTCGCCGCCGCCTCACAGCGCCTACCCAGGTGATACTCGGGCTCCAGGGATTCATTGCCCAGGAGCCCGAAGCCCTCGCTTGGCTTGCCAGGTCCCCCGAGTGGCAGCAGGTGTGGCTGCCGGGCGACCATCATTTGCATATGCATGCCCAATGTGACGCTGTCGCCAGCGCCATTCGGCGACATTTGAATATTCCCGATGATGAGGAGGGACTGGTTTGAAGATCTGTCTTTGGTTTTGCAGCTTGTTTTGTGTAGCAGTTGCCGCGGCAGACTTGCCTTATTCAGACAGTTCCGATCTGGCCCGTTCCGGGCGTGTGGTATTCCAATCCCAACCCAGCCAGGGCGATTATCATTTGGTACTCAGCTCCATCAAAAAGGTCAACAACCAATGGCGGGCGAAGGAACAGGTGGTCTCCCGGGCCACGATCAGCCGTATGACGCTGGAGCTGGAGGACCGCACCGCTTACCCGGAGGCGCGGCGGCAGTTACAGAAAGACATGGAGGCAGCGAGCGGGTTGCGGCCCCTGTTCGAGTGCTTTGGCCTGGACTGCGGCAGCAGCAACGGTTGGGCTAACGAGTTCTTGCGGGTCAAGCAGCTGTATGGTTTGGATACCCATCAATACTATGTGGTGCTGGCGACCCCGGAGTCCGGTGAAAGCCGGACCTATGTCGTTTTCTATCTGGTTCAGCGAGGCAACGGCCGCATCTACCTGCAGCAGGATGTGGTGCGCTCGGGGGCCGGGCCTGTATTGCCCGCTCTTGAAGAGGCAGTGCAGCGCATAGAGCGCCAGGGGGCATGGGTGGTGCCAGGCCTCAATCTGGACGCTGTGGAACCGCGCATAGCCGACAACAGCATCGATCTACTCCTGGCGCTGTTGCAGCGCCAGCCGGGGAGCGTCCTGCGGCTGGTGGGCCATGATTACAAGGCGGGATCTCTGCAGGAGCGGGAGCGGCGCTCCCTGTTCTATGCCCAGTGGCTGCGCGACCGCCTGATTGATCGGGGCGCCGCCCCCGAGCGCCTGACGGCCCATGGTGTGGGGCATCTGGCACCGGGTGGGCGCGGGGCGGAGGCGCGCGTTGAGGTGTTGTGGAACTGAGTCTCTCAGCCCAGCAGTGCCAGAAATTCCGAGCGGGTGGCGGGATTGGTGCGGAAGGCGCCAAACATGGCCGAGGTCTTCATGGAGGAATTTTGCTTCTCCACTCCGCGCATCATCATGCACAGGTGTTTAGCTTCTATTATGACCCCGACGCCCACTGCGCCTGTGACCTGTTCTATGGTCTCGGCGATCTGATGGGTCAGCTGCTCCTGAATCTGCAGACGCCGCGCGAACATATCCACTATGCGCGCGACTTTCGATAACCCCAACACCTTGCCCTGAGGGATGTAACCCACGTGCGCCTTACCAATGAACGGCAGCAGATGGTGTTCGCACATGGAGTAGAGCTCTATGTCCTTGACCACGATCATCTCGGTGGAGTCCGAGGGGAAGAGTGCGTCATTGACCACCTCATCCAGAGTGCGCGAGTAGCCGCTGGTGAGGAAGGAAAAAGCCTTGGCTGCGCGGGCCGGGGTGTCGATCAGGCCGGGGCGGTTAGGATCTTCGCCTATGCTGGCAATCAATTGGGCAAACAGGTCTTGCATTCTGGGTTTCTCAGGCTGTGCCGACTGCGCGGTCAAAAAAAGGGGGCTTACCCTAAGCCAAGGTAGCCGCAAAATAAAGTGAAAATTGCGTCCCGCTGGGGAGTCCGGATAATTGTTCGGTTCATAAACGCTTTTCCGCTAGAATGCCAGCTTTTTTTGCGGGGGCCCTATGGTACTGACGGAGAATGAGGAACTCGACGAGCTGTTGACCGTGCGCGATTGGGTGCGTTGGGGCGCTTCGGAGTTTCAGCGGGCGCAACTGTTTTTCGGTCACGGCACGGACAACGCGTGGGATGAGGCGGCCCAACTGGTGCTCTGGGTTATCCGAACGCCCTGGGAGCGCCTGGGGTCAATCCTGGATACTCGGTTGGTCAAATCTGAAAAACGCCAGATTCATGCGCTGTTCCAGCGGCGCATCCAGGAGCGACTGCCCGCACCTTATCTGACGGGAGTCGCCTATTTTGCCGGTCTGGAGTTTGATGTGACGCGGGACACGCTGATTCCCCGTTCACCCATAGCCGAGCTGATTGAGCAGGGGTTCCAGCCCTGGCTGACAGAAGTTCCCGAAAGCATCCTCGATCTGTGCACGGGCAATGGTTGCATAGGCATAGCGGCGGCCCTGGCATTCCCGGATGCCTCGGTGGATCTGGGGGATCTGTCGCCCGCAGCTCTGGCCGTCGCTCGCCGCAATATAGAACGCCATGGTGTGCAGGACAGGGTAACCGCCATAGAGTCGGACCTGTTCGAGCACATTCCCGGTGTCTACGACCTTATCGTCAGCAATCCTCCCTATGTGGATGCGGCGGATATGGCGGCCCTGCCGGCGGAATTCCGCGCAGAGCCGGTGCTGGCACTCGCCTCCGGCGATGACGGCCTCGACTTCACCCGCCGTCTGCTGCGGGAAGCAGCTGCGCACCTGACGGAGGCGGGGATATTGATCGTGGAAGTGGGCAACAGCGCCGCCGCATTGGAGGAGGCATTTCCGAATGTGCCGTTCACGTGGTTGTCGTTTGAGCGCGGAGGGGATGGTGTGTTTTTGTTGAACCGTGAACAGCTGGTGGCACATGGGGCGGACTTCGCCTGATTCTGATGCCGGTGTCACTCGGGTGATTTGAGAAATTTTGAAAGGCGGGTTTGTGTATGTCGGGAAATACCTTCGGTAAATTGTTTACGGTCACCACCTTTGGTGAAAGTCATGGTGAAGCCCTCGGTTGCATCATAGACGGCTGCCCACCGGGCCTGGAGCTGACCGAGGTGGACATCCAGATCGACCTGGACAGGCGCAAGCCGGGGCAATCCCGCTACACCACCCAGAGACGGGAGGAGGATCAGGTGAAAATCCTGTCGGGTGTGTTCGAGGGTAAGACCACGGGTACGCCCATAGGCATGATCATCCAGAATACAGACCAGAGATCCAAGGACTACAGCAAGATCAAAGACGTCTTCCGCCCGGCCCACGCGGACTACACCTATATGCAAAAGTATGGGATTCGCGACTATCGCGGTGGCGGTCGCTCCTCCGCAAGGGAGACGGCCATGAGGGTGGCAGCAGGGGCTGTCGCCAAGAAAGTGCTGAAAACCGTGTGGGGCATAGAGGTGCGCGGCTATCTCTCACAACTGGGCCCCATTTGTGTGGAGACGGTGGACTGGAATGAAGTCCACAACAACCCCTTCTTCTGTCCGGATGTCAGCAAGATCGCCGCCATGGAGGAGTACATGCAGGCGCTTAACAAGGAGGGCAACTCCGTGGGGGCCAAGATTACCGTGGTTGCCACCAATATGATTCCCGGCCTGGGCGAACCGGTCTTTGACCGCCTGGATGCAGACCTCGCCCACGCGCTCATGAGCATCAACGCCGTAAAAGGTGTGGAAATCGGGGCTGGCTTTGCCTCGGTGGTGCAGAAGGGAACCGAGCACCGGGATGAAATGACGCCCCAGGGATTTCTGTCCAACAATGCGGGCGGTATACTCGGAGGCATTTCCACCGGTCAGGACGTCATAGCCCATATAGCCCTCAAACCCACCTCCAGTTTGCGAATCCCGGGACGCAGTGTGGATATCAACGGGCAGCCCGTGGAGGTGGTCACCACCGGGCGTCACGACCCCTGCGTCGGCATCCGCGCCACTCCCATAGCGGAAGCCATGATGGCCCTGGTCCTGCTGGACCACGCGCTTCGCCACCGCGGCCAGAACAGCGAAGCCACCCTGGCTGTGCCGGTGATCCCCGCTTCAGCGGAGTGACATTCCGCAAATGCCCATGTCCAACAGTTCATTGACCGGGGCTGCGGACATAGGGCGGGCGCCCATCTCCCGTAGCACATGGACAAGTGACCTAGGCTTTTTTATGTCAGGATCTAGTACTTTTTCATGGATGAAGCTTGCTGTGGTTAACAGTTTTCCAGTTGTTATCCTGCCCTGAGGTGTATAAGCTCCGGTCAATATTTCTGCGTTTTTAACCTGGGAATGTTTCGCTGGTGCAGCAAAAGTGCTGAGGAAACATAGCCGGAGGTGAGAGTATGAAACTGTTGTATGGTTTGCTGGGCATGTGGATATTGAGCGGAGGGATTTCGGCCTGGGCAGGTGTGGTGGATGCCCGTTGTCCAGCGGTGAACTGCGACTGCGCCGCCATTCAGGACGCCCAATGGCGCCAGACCTGTGAGGCGCGAGAGGCCCAGGTGATCAATGATTGTCTGGCCAATCAGGGCAAGCCCAAAACCTTTTGCGGTCTGCATGGCCCCAAAGCCTTCCCCGTAGCCATCTCCCTGCAACCCCAGAACATACCCGTTGTTTCCGATGCCCAGGATTTCGATACTCTGCGTCAGTTGATCACAACCCAGACCTGGTCTTTGGATGAGTCATTCAAGGTTCTGCAAAGCCGCGAACAAGCCCAGCAGTTTGGCGATGCCATCCAGGTGTTGAGCCTATTGGAACGTGACACCGAGCGCTTGCACGGTCTGCATCGGCAGGCCCTGAGCCGGCTGCAGCAAGCCCAGAAGCCCGTTGAGCTGCAGGAGCAGGGCGCCAGCTTCAGTGGAGATACGCTGGCGCTGGCCAAAAAGATGCGCACCTATAGTGAACAACTGTGGCAGAGCGCCCAGGCGGCCAAAAACGAGCGCGCCCTTAAGGCCTATAGAGCGCTTTCATTGAAAAGCGGACGTCTGGCGGCGGAAATATACGAATTTGCCGCCGATCTCTATTCCGAGACCGGCAAGATCCAGGATTCCGCACTGGCTTGGCAGGCGGCAGCCGAGGTGGCTCAGTCCCTGGTCGCATGGGAGCGGGCGGG